>Ga0118677_10000008_pt1 | contig 320445 bp, 255 predicted proteins | sample AliMusrvi5mmetaG_FD_86154 | JGI IMG/M metagenome (GOLD analysis project Ga0118677, IMG submission 86154) | reverse complement strand
TTGGTTCAGACTGTTCGTATTTGAGTTGGGCTGTGCACTATTCAGTTGAAATCCTTGTAATTAGCTCAGACTGTATGCATTTCAGTTGAAATAGTTGTAATTGGTTCAGACTATTCGCATTTTAGTTGGAAAAAATGCTCAAGGTAAAAGCGCTGTCCTTGAAGCCATCTATTTTTTAGCAACATCAAAATCCAACAGGACCAGCCGCGATCAGGACTTGATACATATAAACCATGATTATCTTCGGGTAGAAGCTTCAGTTTCTAGAGTCCAACAAAATAATTTTTTTTTAGAAATTGCAATGGACCGCATGGGACACAAAATTGCTAAAGTAGACGAAAGTAAACAGTCCAGGGTAACAGATCTTTTGGGCAAACTTAATGTCGTAGTATTCAGCAGTCCGGATATTGAAATGGTGCGTGGAGAACCTTCCTCCAGACGAAGATTTATGAACCTGGATATTTCTCAAAGCAATCCCAGATATGCATATGCACTGTCCGGGTATAAAAAAGTTTTGATGCAGCGCAATAATCTTCTCAAAGAGATTAAGAATGGCAATTCATCTGCAAGTGAGCTTCCAATATGGAATTCTCAGCTCGCGGCTTTTGGAGCAGCTGTTATTGTTCGAAGAAGAAGTTTCCTGGAAGAGTTGGGTATTCAAGCATCCAGGGTATACTCTGAATTGACAAAGGATTCTGAAAATCTGGTTATTAAATATCAATCAAACCCGGATGTACCGGCCGAATATCAGGAACAACAGATATCAGATTTATTTTTGGAGAAAATTCAGAGCAGAACTGAATTAGATATAATTCGAGGAACGACTACCTGTGGGCCTCAACGCGATGATTTCACGATTGAGATTGCTGATCTTTCTGCGAGAGACTTTGCATCACAGGGTCAACAGAGAAGTGCAGCTATAGCCATCAGATTGGCACAAATGAGAGTGTTTGAAGAACTGGCAGGAGAACCTCCTGTAATTCTGCTCGATGATGTGCTGGCAGAGCTGGATATTGAGAGACGTTATGCGTTGACATCAATGCTTTTTGGTAAATGTCAGACCCTGATTACTACTACGAATACTGCAGAGATTCCAAATGAAATACTGGAACAGTCCACTGTTTTTGTAGTTTCGGCAGGAACTATTACTCAAGGAACATAGTTATGCGAAGAAAAGGTTCAATGAGCAATCTGGGTTCAGCAGTAGCTACAGCTCTGGATAGACTGGGGCTTGGCAACAAGCTCAGGGAGCAGCTGGTAATTGTAAAATGGGCTGAAGTAGTCGGTGAGAGAATAGCAGGAGTCAGCAGACCAGATAGAATAGCTGACGGAATACTGTGGGTTGCATGTAAGAGTTCAGTATGGGCAAACGAACTGACTTTGCATAAAGAGCATATAAAGAAAGAACTCAATAAAACAGTGCAAAGAAGAGTGGTCAAAGACATTCGATTCAGCAGCAGAGGATATCGTAAAGGCCAGACTCTAAACGTGGAACCAGCTAAGACAGTTGAGGTTGATGAAGTATCTCTTACTCAAGACCAGGAAGAATTGGCTGCTGCCGCTGCAGCTAAAGCGAAAGATGATGAACTCTCTGAAGCTATAAAAAAGGCTGTCCTGGTAAGTATTAGAAGAGAACAGGCCAGGCATGAAGAGAGTGAAATTTGACCAGCCGGACAATGCGTGCGTAGAATTTAAGTGCGTGTGCATGTTTTGATAAATAATAATACGCGACAGTAAGGAGAGTTGAACTTTGGTTGATATGGAAACGCTGGTAAACTTGTGCAAAAAGCGCGGGTTTATCTTCCAGTCAAGTGAGATATATGGCGGTATTGGAAGCACTTGGGATTATGGTCCTCTTGGAGCTGCGCTGAAACGCAATGTTAAGGCTGCCTGGCTCAGGCATATGATCGATACACGGGATGACATCGTGGGTTTAGACAGTGCAATCTTAATGCACCCGAAAGTCTGGGAAACATCCGGTCATGTAGCAAATTTTACAGATCCCATGGTTGACTGTAAACAGTGCAAACAACGGTTCAGAGCTGATGACCTGACTACAGAGAAATGCCCCGACTGCGGTGGAGAATTTACAGAGGCCAGACAGTTCAACTGTATGTTCAAAACCTTTATGGGTCCTGTAGAGAGTGAAGCTGCTATTACGTACCTGAGACCAGAGACGGCTCAGGGGATATTTGTGAACTTTGTAAACGTGCAACAGGCTACCCGCAAGAAGCTCCCATTTGGTATTGCTCAGATCGGAAAAAGTTTCCGTAACGAAATCACCCCTGGTAATTTCACCTTCAGGACTCGTGAGTTCGAACAAATGGAACTTGAGTTCTTTGTGATGCCTGGAACTGATGATGAGTGGTTTGAATACTGGGTTGAACAACGGAAAAAATGGTATTTGACTTACGGTATGCAGGCTGAGAACCTAAGGTTCCGTGAGCATGAGAAGTCTGAGCTGGCATTCTATTCAAAGGGAACTACGGACATTGAGTATAAATTCCCGTTTGGGTGGGGTGAACTTGAAGGTATAGCTAACCGCACGGATTACGACCTTGCCAAGCATTCAGAAGGTTCGGGAAAAGACCTTACATATTTCGATGAACCCAGTGGAACGCACATTACTCCGTATGTTATTGAACCTTCAGCTGGTGCGGATAGAGGAACCCTAGCATTCTTGATTGATGCGTATGAAGATGAGATTTTGGAGAAGAATGGAAAGAAAGATAAACGGACTGTCCTGCATTTCCATAAATCGCTGGCACCTATAAAAGCAGCAGTTCTTCCGTTGCTGCGTAACCGGCCGGATATAGTAGAGACAGCCCACAAGCTTACTCACGACCTCCAGAAGGCCTTTCCAACGGTATATGACGATACAGCATCGATTGGTAGACTCTACCGCCGACAGGACGAAATTGGAACCCTTTGGTGCATAACGGTTGATGTCCAGACTGTTGAGGAAGATCAGCAGGTAACAATAAGAGACCGGGACACCATGGAACAGATAAGAATGCCAATCGAAGGCGTTAAGAGATATCTGAAAGATAAGCTGGAAGAAGAATAACTACTCCTCTTGTCATTCTGAACGAAGTGAAGAATCTGCTTTTGTAGATTACTTGAGAAAAGCAGATCCTTCATTCTTCAGGATGACACAGGTTATATTTGGTAGAATGAAGCACACGGGCAGCGATTTATTTTGCTGCCCTGTTTTTAACTCAAAACTATGGATTACGTGCAGTTATGAATGAAGAATTGACCATTCGAGAGCAGTCTGAAGAACTGGAGAGGATGATATTATCGCCAAATGCGGTATTGGCTGCAAACTCGAAAGGTCGTCTGCGTCCGGAAGAAAAGTGTCCTGTGCGGACTGATTTTCAGAGAGACCGGGATAGAATAGTTCACTGCAAGGCTTTCCGCCGGCTCAAACATAAGACCCAGGTGTTTATTGATCCTGAAGAAGACCATTTCCGCACTCGACTCACCCATACACTGGAAGTTTCACAGATAGCCCGGACCATAGCCAGGGCTTTGAGATTGAATGAGGACCTGACAGAGGCTATATCCCTGGGTCACGATCTTGGACATACACCGTTCGGGCATATTGGAGAACGAGTGCTGAATCAGATGATGGCTGATAGTGTTCCTGGAGGAAGGTTCAAACACTCGGAACAGAGTTTGAGAGTTGTGGATTTTCTTGAACGCGATGGTCTTGGACTGAATCTGACTGCAGAAGTAAGAGATGGTATATTGCATCACTCCAAAGGAGATGCTGATTTATCACTTGATACACGTGGACCGTCCACCCTGGAAGGCAGAGTTGTAAAGATCAGTGATCGCGTTGCATATATAAACCACGATATCGACGATGCAATCAGAGCTGGAATGATTGTGCAGGATGACATACCCAGGGCAGCCGCAAAACTACTAGGGGATACTCATTCTGACAGGATAAGTACTATGGTCGGAGATATTGTTCGAACGAGTATTGAGAAGAACACTATTGGAATGGGTGAAGAGGTTCGAAAAGCAACAAACATGCTCAAGGATTTTCTGTATGCAACTGTCTATGGGAATGCTTCCGGAAAACAATCAGAGCTCAAACATGTGGAAGAGATACTTCGGATGCTTTTCCAGCATTATATGAGTAATCCAGGGGATATGTTTGAGGGAAGACCAGAGCATGAGACCAGCATCCCTGAGAATGTCCCTGAACGTGCAAGGATGGTCTGCGATTTCATATCATGCATGACCGATCGGTATGCACAGCGAGCATATGCCAAAACATTTCTTCCCTGGTTGTGATTCATCTCCTGGCTATTCTGAAATTTCCAATCTCCTCAACAACATTGTTGGCGACTTGAACTCCCACGCATGATTCACTTGTATCTATAGCCCAGGCATCAGTTAAAGACTCCAGGACTGCCGGATCCAATTGACTTTTATCACGATTCATTCCTGCTATCGGTGTAAATATATTGTTGGAAATCGTGGAGTAGTGAGTGTCCGTGAATGTGACTACGCCTGTATTTGCAGGCCAGTATGATCCAAATATATTATTGGCTACATTTACATATTTGCAGTTGAGAAAGTTTGCCGCTCTTGCGTTGCAGAAATTAGCTTCAGTAGACAATCTTCCTCCATAATTCTCATCCAGATCGGGTGGAATATCAATTGGCTGCCTGGTATCCTGGCAGATATTATTAGTGAAAATAACTTCGTCGCAGTTTTCTATATGAAACGCTCCTTCATCCGTTGGGATTCCACTTGTTCCGGGAGATATATCACGATTTCCAGTGATTAATACGATACCCCCGCGTTTATAACCCTCGCGTTGTCTGGCGTATTTTTTAGAGAAAAATGGCTGCCAGTCGAAACGTTCCGTGCTGTGGACTATCCGGACTCTTTGACCTGTATTCCAGAAATGGTTGTTTTGAATAGTAACTGAATAGACGTGGTCAAGTATCTCAATGGACTTTTTTCCATAATCAAATACGGAGTCAGTTATTGAGATATCGGATGAGATTCTTTTTACTATTACACCCCCTCCGTTGACATACAGTTTGTCCAGGTAGAATGACCAAATTCCATGAGATAGAGCATTATTGGCAGGTTTGTCACCGTGAAGGACTTCCAGGTCTTCGTCATAGACGCCAAGACATATATCGAGTCCCTCTGTCCAGAAGTTACACATCCATCCAGTGCCTACACTCTCATATCGAAATACTTCCTCACAGCAATAACCGGTGAGATATATTGCTTTTGCATTATTCTCCCCTTTAATCTGGGTGGATGTATGATGACCGGTTATATTTACACTCATTGCTCCCTGTCCATAGGCCGGACTGACTGGATCAGTGTCATAAAAAAATATTGAGTCATTGAGATGATATTTGCCTGCAGGGAAGTGGAATTCTATGCCTCCGGTTGGATAACCCTGAGACCTGGTAAGAGGTGCGTTGAGAGTTTTCTGAATGATGGCATTAATATACAGGTCCCAGTAGACACTGCCTGAATCTTTGCCAGGGGAGAGAGGTTTGTCTGTATATTCTATCTCACCAGCAAATGGTTTGACATGCTTTGCCTGGTAGGGACGATTCTTATGTTTATCCTGGTCTGCAATATCTTCTTGCTTAACCTGTGTATTTCTGGTTTGATAAGGCAGAGGAAAAAAATGTGACGGAGGATTCCCAAAATCAATGATATAGTCTGACTGCATGGCATTCTTTACTCCCTCAACTGTCTATTGGGGGATGTTTCTACAATGTGATATTAAAGACCTTCATATATGTTGGCTTGGAATGGGCACCTGCTATATGTGGAGCTGCCGGCAAATCTTAAATAATTACTATTGACTAACTGCTTCTGCTGCGGTATACTCTTCCTGACACAAAAGGAGGTGGTGACAAACTATGGTATTTTGTCAGCGAGGTGACCGTTCGGGCTAGAGTTTTAGCCTGTGGTCTATGAGACCACCTTAGCCGGCTACGAGCTGCATGGTCAGCTTGTCCGTGCTGGATAAACCTCCAATTGTAGCAATGAGTCATCTGAGGTTTATTAGGTCATGAATTGGAGCCCTGCGGGTAGCCTCAACTACCAAAAGGGTAGGAATGTACGAGTGGCCGCTCAGTGAGCGGCCACTCCACTGTGTTATCTTTATCCGTTTTACTCATCAAACTTCTGTTTTGACCGGCAGTATGGGCAAAAACAGAGTCATTCATAAATAACGTTGGCTAACGCGCATTACACATCAGTCTTTATTTTTGCACCGTATTTCCTCTGTGAAATTACCCGCTAAATATTACGTAATGATCCGTAAAACTATACCAATAATAGGTATTAGCCAATATTGGTTACGTAGGGTTAAACAACTATATTATAACTAGGAACCAATACCCTTATTACTGCGTCTAACGAATACATCAATCAATTGTTGCAGCGATAGTTGAGTGAAATACATTTTATATGATAAAAAATATCATAAATAATGATTGATATCACTCAAAAAGGGAATAACAACGTATTGAAGCGGACTACTATCGCTCAGAGTCCGTTGTAGGCCCGGAAGTAGATACCTTCCGGATCCGGAGAGGTGATAATTATGCAGACTGAGCGTGAAGTCTTAATAACGCCCAGTGGTCTCCAGAGAATCGAGGAGGAACTGGAAACTCTAAGAACTGTTCATCGCAGACGCGTTGCCGAAAACATGCGTGAAGCATGGGACGACGGCGTGGAAGTCGAAGACAACAGCGGCTTGGAAGATGCGCGCAATCAGCTCGCATATGTCGAAGGTCGTATAGATGAACTGCGCGAAATACTTGCTGCTGCAAAAGTCATTGAGCAGGAAGAAGTCGCCACTGATGAAGTCGGTGTAGGTTCGGTAGTAAAGGTAAAAGAATTGGCAACCGGGGATGAGTGGGAGTGGACCATAGTTGGTACATTTGAAGCTGATCCTGGTGAAGACCGGATTTCATATGAGTCTCCTGTGGGGAAATCTCTTATGGGTAAGAAAGTCGGCAATATTATCCCAGTGCAGATACCGGCCGGAAGAGTAAAATACGAGATAATGTCTATCGGTAAATAACCGAACCAACGAGGATAAAATGGTACTGGCGAATAAGTAAACCCTGTAGGGCGATGCGTCCTATGGGGTTTACTGCACGTTTGACCATATGTGATTTTTACGTTGCACGATAAACACTACCTTTTCTTATGAAGAGGTTGAAAATAGCCTGGAGGTAACAATTTTGGAAGAGCAGTTTGGCCTTGAAGATGAACTTATTAGGACGAGGATCGAAAAACTCGAGAATATGAGGTCTGAGGGAAGAGATCCTTTTTCCATCGAAAAATATGTCAGGTCTGCCGAACTGAAAGATGCTCAAGGTTCAAGCAGTGTTATTGAGCCTATGGCCAAGAGTGTTATCGCTGCATATGAAGAGAATGAACCGGCAGACGCAGAACAACCGAGACCTGAATTAAATGTAGCTCTTGCCGGACGCGTTGTATCTTACAGGTTGATGGGCAAGGCGGCTTTTGCTCACATAGAGGACAGGTCAGGCAGGATTCAAGTCTACCTGAAGAGAGACGATCTTCCGGAAGACTTTGAAATGATAAAGCATGTTGACCTTGGGGATTTCCTGGGAGTGGAAGGGTATATTTTCCGCACGCGGACAGGTGAAGTCTCTATCCATGCCAAAAAGGTTGAAGTGCTGTGCAAATCAATCAGGCCTATTCCGTTTGGCAAAGAAAAAGGTGATCAGCACTGGTATGGTCTGCAGGATGTTGAGCAGAGATACAGGCAGCGATATCTAGACCTGATTACTAACCATGAGAGCCGGGAAGTCTTTGAAAAACGCAGCAAAATTATTAAATGTGTCAGAGACTTCTACGACAGCCGCGGATATATGGAAGTGGACACACCAGTCTTGCAGTCAATAGCTGGTGGTGCTGCTGCACGTCCGTTTATAACCTATCACAATGCTCTTGAGCATGAGTTCCACCTGCGTATATCTCTGGAACTCTATCTGAAGAGGCTGATTGTTGGTGGTCTTGAGAAGGTTTATGAGATAGGCCGTGTTTTCCGCAATGAGGGTATGTCCACAAGACACAATCCTGAGTTCACCCTTATGGAGAGTTATGAAGCATATGCTGACCTGGACGACATTATGGAGATAGTCGAAGGCCTGTTCCAGTCGGCTGTGAAGTCATTGTATGGTGGAACAACATTTGAATATCAGGGTAATACAATCGACGTAGCCGGTCCCTGGAAAAGGCTTCCGATACTGGAAGGTATCCGGGAGTATGCCGGGATTGCTCCGGAGGCTTTTGATACTCTGGAAACCGCGCTGGCAGCTATGGAGAGCCTTGGGTTGTCCATTGAGCAGGAGCATATGGTTGGCGGGATCATAGAAAAGATCCATGAACGTTTTGTTCAGCCCAATTTGATGCAGCCAACGTTTATAACAGACTTCCCGCTGGAGACTTCTCCGCTGGCCAAGAAAAGGCAGGACAACCCTAACCTGGTCCGCAGGTTTGAGGTATATATAGCCAAGCAGGAGACCGGGAACGCATTCAGCGAGATCAATGACCCGCTGGATCAGAGAGAGAGATTCGATGCTCAGGGTAAGATGAGAGCTGCAGGAGATGAGGAAGCCCATCCTATGGATGAGGATTTCCTGCGTGCGCTTGAGTATGGAATGCCTCCGACCGGTGGACTGGGAATTGGAATTGACCGAATGGTAATGATCCTGTGCAACCAGGATAACCTGAGGGATGTAATCCTGTTCCCTCAGATGAAACCGGAAGCGTAGTATGAAGGCATCGAAGGAGTTTTGCAATCTAGTCGGCGAGATATTTGCACCATTGGGGCATGTAGTAGTCCGTTCCATGTTTGGAGGAGCGGGAGCGTTTTGTGATGGTGTGATGTTTGCGCTCGTTGCCGACGATGTATTGTACCTTCGTGTTGATGAACAGACTAAAGCTGATTTCGAAAAAGAGGGACTTTCGCAGTTTATCTACGAGAGTCCCACTAAAAAAATGCCAATGCCTTATTATGAAGCGCCTCCATCCTTGTTTGAATCTCCGGAACTCGCTGCAACGTGGGGAAGCGCAGCGCTGGCTGCAGCTCAACGCAATAAACCCGTAAAACGCAAACGCTGAACGAACTGAACAGACTGTCATCCTTCACTATGTTCAGGATGACAGTCACGCGTTCAGAATGACAACAATTCTTTGAATTTTACACCTCTGCAATTCCATTTTGTTAGCCAAATCGTCTGCTCCTTTGGTAAGATAGTGCAAATCTATCATTCCTATATATGCCTTTTGCCGTTTTCCATTTTTTTATCAGGACAAAATTCATGTTTTTGACAATAACTACAACTCATATTCCAGCTACTGACCTTGGTTATATGCTGCATAAGAATCCCTCACGGGTGCAGTCATTTAATCTCTCCTGTGGGCAGGCTCATGTATTCTATCCGGAGGCGACTGAAGAAAAGTGCACGGCGGCTCTGCTTTTGGACGTTGACCCGGTGGCGCTGGTGCGTGGTCGGAAGAGTGGGCCGGAGAGTTTTGCACTTGGTCAGTATGTAAATGAAAGACCGTATGCAGTCTCTTCGTTTATGAGCACTGCAATATCCGATGTGTATGGGACTGCAATGGGTGGAAGGTGTTCCGGCAAACCTGAGCTGGCGACTTTGAGTATTCCACTGGTTGCTAAGCTGTCGGTATTGCCTTGCAGGGGTGGAGAGGATGTTTTGAGACGACTGTTCGAACCTCTGGGATATGAAGTCACTGCACAAGGCTATCCATTGGACGAGAAATATCCTGAATGGGGAGAGAGTGCGTTCTTTACGGTTACACTAGCCAAAACTTGCCGTTTGAGTGAGTTGCTTATTCATCTGTATGTCTTAATACCGGTGCTGGATGATGAAAAGCACTACTGGGTTGGAGACGATGAAGTCAAGAAACTCCTTGATCATGGGGGAGACTGGCTGGGATCTCATCCTGAAAAGGACATGATAGTCAAGAGATACCTGCGCCGCCGCAAGAACCTTATCAACCAGGCAATGGCTCAACTGTTGGAGGAGGATACACCCGATCCTGATGAGACTGAAGAGATTGCTGCAAAAGATGAGGCGGTTGTCGAAGAACGGATCAGCCTGAATGAACAGAGAATGGGCACTGTAGTTGCAGTCCTGAAAGGGAGTGGAGCAAAGCGGGTACTGGACCTTGGATGCGGTGAGGGTAAATTGATCTCGGCACTTATCAAGGACAGGGAGTTCAGCGAGATTGTTGGCATGGACGTGTCTTTCAGGACCCTTGAAAAAGCCGCCGACAAGTTGCATTTTGAAAACATGGCCCCGATGCAGAGACAGAGGATACAGCTTTTGCATGGGTCCCTGATCTACCGTGACAAACGGCTTGAAGGATATGATGCAGCAGCAGTGATTGAAGTAATTGAGCATCTGGATGCTGCAAGACTGTCGGCATTCGAGCGTGTCCTGTTCGAGTTCGCTAAACCGGGAACAGTTGTTTTAACGACCCCAAATGTAGAGTATAACGTAAAATGGGAGTCTCTGCCGGCCGGCAAAATGCGCCACAGAGACCACAGGTTTGAATGGACAAGAGAAGCATTCCAAACCTGGTCCAACGGAATCAGCGAACGGTTCGGTTACAGTGTAAGATTCCTGCCGGTCGGTCCATATGATCCGGAAGTAGGACCGCCTACTCAGATGGCGGTGTTTGAAAAAGAGTGATAGAAAAATGTTAACGGCATAGATTACTGCATATATAGCCTGGAGGTAAATCTATTATGCGAACACGGATTATTGTAGTATTTATTACAGCGGCGATTATATTTATGTTGTTCATTAACCACCATCACAAGCCACCGGTCAGAATCATAGCCGTGGCTGTTATGCCTTTCGCAAATGCCACTAAGGATCCCCGGATTGATTGGGTTAGTGCCGGTATAGTGTCATCAATTGACACAAAGATCAGCCAGGTGGCGAATATCCGGAATATCAACATGTCACATATCATGGTTATGATGAAAGAAATGAAACTGACTGATGCGATGCTGGAAGATCCGGCAACAGCAGCGAGATTTGCTAAAGTAGCAGGAGCAAAGTATATCATCATCGGCAGTTACAGGAAAGACAGAGACAATATCAAGGTCGTTGCAAGTGTTATCAAAATAAAGAATCCAGCTGTCGGTAAATCGATATCAGGCTCTGGCAGTATTAAGAATATTTTTGATATAGAAACGGATATAGCAAAGCAGATTGCTGGAGCTATTGGAGTGAAAATATCTGCACGTGAAAGCATAGCCATTTCAAAAGCTCCGACAAAAAATCTCGACGCCTATATATCTTTTTCAAAGGCATTAAGCTCTCAAATTAGAGATCTTCAGGCTGAATCGATAAAAGACTATACAGAAGCTATACGGTTTGATCCGAATTACGCCACAGCTTATCGAAGCCGGGGTGTTGCTTATTTGAATATGCAGGATTATGATCCTGCTATGATGGATCTGAATAAAGCCATTGGGCTGGAGCCTGATTTACGTGATTCGTATTATGATCGAGGTATCGTTTATTACTATAAAAAGGATTATGACAGTGCTATTGCCGATTTCAGTAAAGCCAGGGAAATTGATCCTTTATATGCAGATGCCTATACATACCGCGGGAGAACATATAGTAAAATACGCGAAAACTATAAAGCAATTGCCAATTGCAGCAAAGCTGTCGAACTGAATCCTGATGATGCGAAGAACTACATTGACCGTGGATTATGCTATTGCGCGGGACTCGACTATCGAAGGGCTATTGAAGATTTCAGTAAAGCAATTGAAATCGACCCCTATCATGCGCGGAGCTATTACGATCGTGGCTATGCTTATCACAGGAATGGTCACTCAAATAAGAATCCAGGTACTATTGGGTGGGATATACATCCGAATTTCTCAAGTGAGGATTTTGATAAGGCTCTGGTAGATTTTAGCAAAGCCATCAAAATGGATCCCGGTAATGTATATTGCTATTATTATCGTGGAGAAGTGTATGCTGATCTACGCAATAATGAAAAGGCACTGGCTGACTATTATCAATTCCTCAAAGTTGCACCTAAGAGTGAAAGGGAGTTGATAGAGATAGTTAAGAAGAACATTGAGAGTCTGGGGAAGTAGCGGGTGAACTGTTTTGTTTGCGGCACGAGGTGTAACATTGAGGTTAACTAACTTGAATAAAATATTCTGGACCATTATTCTGCTTACTATTGCTTGCCAGTCCTGGTCAGCAGTAAAAGTCGAGAAGATCACCTACGGAGAATACGGGCAGTGTTATTCTCTGAGTAACGATAATGTCCGGGTGGTTGTTACTGCTGATGTTGGGCCGAGGGTTATTTGTTATCAGATGTTTGGCGGGCAGAATGTGTTTTCTGAGATGGACCCCAGTGTTTCGACCCGGAATGATAAGGACTGGCATATCTATGGCGGGCACCGGTTCAGCCATGCTCCGGAGGCACTGCCCCGGACTTATACTCCTGATAATACTCCTGTTAAGGTGGAGGTTGTCAGCACGGATGCAGTGAAGTTCACTCCTGATTTGGAGAAGCAGAATGGCATTCAGAGGGAGTTGCTGGTCAGGCTGGATGAGTCCGGTACCGGGGTTGAGGTTACTCACACGCTTACTAATATGGGAAGGTGGGAGATAGAGCTTGCTCCCTGGGCATTGACAGTGGTTAAGCCAGGTGGTGAAGCCTGGATTCCGAATGAGCCTTTTGTGTCCCAGGGTGATAACTTGCTGCCTGCCAGGAATATGGCAATCTGGGGTTATACTGATCTCGGAGATTCCAGGTGGACATTCGGTACCAAATATATCAGATTGAAATGCGATGCCAAAAGACCAACTGCCCAGAAGATCGGAATAGAGAACAAACAGGGCTGGGTTGGATATCTGAATGATGGAATACTGTTTGTTAACAGGTTCGGATACAGACCAGACAAAACATACACCGACCGCAGTTCAAACTGTGAGTTTTATACCGCAGGGAATTTCATGGAGATAGAATCTCTTGGATATTTGCACAAACTGGACATCGGCAAGAGCGCAACCCACATTGAGCGCTGGTATCTGTTTACTAATGTAAAGGCTGCTAAATCTGACAATGATCTGGAAAAGACGATAGCTCCATTGCTTGAGAAGACTAAGGCGGTTGAATTCTGAATATGGGTGACCAGATGAACTGGACTAGAAACAATTAGTACACAAAAATTACAGTAGTATACTGAAAGTTCTGTAGTATTATACACTAATGGCAGAGGCACTTTATATTATGAATCTCAGAAGGCAAATGATAAGTGCAGTAATATTTATAATGATGTTGGTTTGTTTTTCTGTTGCTTGTGAAGCTTACAGGCCGGTAATCAAGGTATCGGGAAACGGCGGTATTGTGGTTGTTCAGGTGATACCAGGTTGTTCTGCGGCTGATGTGTTGAGTGTTACTTTGTATGCCTTAGAAGCTCCTAAATATCACCTGACCAGGTGGAATACGATTGCACATATGGATGCTCAAAGCCATGGTGAGTTCATTTATATATGGGATACTACTACCTGTCACGATAATACTTATACGCTAAAGGCAGAGATCAAGCTCAAGAGTTCCGTACTGGTGGCAAAGACTCAGGTAAAAATCTCGAACCTTTCTATACTCTGCTGTTACCCGGATAATGTGATCATAAACTCCGATGAATGGACACCAGCTTCTATTACAGTAGTTATGGCCGATAATGATCTGAATGATCCCATGGATGTTGAAGTTAAGATATACAAGCTCGAAAAACACAACAGACCAATCCGTGTTCTGAATGCAACAGGGGTTAGGGGTGACAGAATATCCCTTACATGGGATCTAAAAGACAGTAAAGGAGAAATGACCGAATCGGCTCCTTACACTTTTGAAGTTACAGTCAGCCAGTCAGATACATCGCAATATGCCGGACAGGACCTTGTTGTAAAAGATACTTGCACTTACAGGAGTAAATATCTGAAGATTGAACCAGTCAGAGATAAAAATGGAGTTCCCATGCTTGACTGGACATTTCTTGGCCATTTGAACAAGGGAACCAGGACTGAATCTGATGATACATATATCGATTCCGTTCACTTTTACCTTAAGGACTCCTTGGGAATGAATGCTATAAATGGACGGATGTATGCAACCAATCCTGATTTCACAAAGAAACTCAATTATAATTTGGATAAGTTGAAGTGCAGAGTACACAAACGCAATGACTGCCTGAGGGCTACAAAGGCAGGGATACATCACCAGGCATGCTTTGAAGTGCCTACGAGTTTTTTTGAATACGCAGGCAGTTACTACTCCTGCCTGGAAGTATTTGATAACCATGCAGTAGAATACCGCGATCATACTGCTCGTAGAGCGTTGAATTTTTGAGTTGATAATGGAAATAGTGGAGCGAATAATTGAAACTTACCATTCCTGAACTTTCCCTGGTGGTCTTGATTGGGCCTTCGGGGTGTGGGAAATCCAGTTTTGCAAAGGCGCATTTTAAGGAAACTGAAGTCCTGTCTTCGGATTTTTGCCGGGGGTTGGTCTCAGATGACGAGAACTCCCAGGCAGCGACTAATGATGCGTTTGAGATACTGCATTTTATAGCAGCAAAGAGGCTCGCCGCTGGCAAGCTGACTGTGGTGGATGCTACCAATGTGCAGTCGGAGGCCCGGAGGCCTTTGGTTGCACTTGCGCGGGAATATCACTGCCTGCCGGTGGCGATTGTCCTGAATATTGATGAGAAGATCTGTCACGAGCGCAATAAGCAACGGACTGACAGGGATTTTGGCCCTCACGTTATACGCCATCAGAATACGCAGCTGAAGAAATCTATTAAATATCTGAAAAAGGAGGGATTCAGGCACGTTTTTGAGCTGAAATCCCCTGAACAGATAGCCGAAGTTGAGATCGAACGCCAGCCCCTTTGGAACAACAGGAAGGATGAGCATGGGCCGTTCGATATTATTGGGGACGTACACGGGTGTTACGATGAACTTCTGGCATTGCTGGGGGAGCTCGGGTATCAGGTGTCGGAGGATGTGGCGAAGCATCCTGATGACCGCAAACTGGTGTTCCTGGGTGATGTAGTGGACCGTGGGCCGAAGATAGTTGAAACACTTCGATTAGTGATGGGATCGGTGGAAGCTGGAACTGCGATGTGTGTCCCAGGCAACCATGATATCAAGTTGATGCGTAAACTTGGTGGCAGAGACGTGCAGATTACTCATGGGTTGCAGGACTCGTTAACACAGCTCGAGAGCCAGTCTGATGAGTTTAGAGAGGGTGTTCATAAGTTCCTCGACGGCATGATCAGCCACTTTGTGCTGGACGACGGCAAGCTGGTGGTTGCACATGCAGGGATGAAAGAAAAACTGCAGGGGCGTGGATCGGGTAGAGTCCGGGATTTTGCACTGTATGGCGAAACGACCGGTGAGACCGATGAGTTTGGGCTGCCTGTGCGTTATAACTGGGCTGCGGAGTACAGGGGAAAGGCTGAAGTTGTCTATGGTCATACTCCTGTGCCTGAAGCTGACTGGTTGAACAGGACAATCAATATCGATACAGGCTGCGTGTTTGGCGGCAACCTGACTGCTCTTCGGTATCCGGAGAAGGAGATTGTAAGCGTACCTGCAGCTTTTGTCTATGCTGAACCTGCCAAGCCCTTTGCACCTAATGAAGAAGCCGGACTGACTGCTCAGCAGGAGCATGACGATGTATTGGATATCGATGATGTCATAGGCAAACGCATTATTACGACCAGGCTCAACCGCACAATAACGATCCGGGAAGAGAATGCGACGGCTGCACTGGAGATAATGAGCAGGTGGGCAGCGAACCCGAAGTGGCTGATCTATCTGCCTCCCACTATGTCACCGTGTGCGACCAGCAGGAGACCGGATCTTCTGGAGCATCCTGATGAAGCATTTTCCTACTATTTGCAGGAAGGTATCTCCCGGGTTGTGTGTGAGCAGAAGCATATGGGGTCCAGAGCTGTTGTAATTGTTTGCAAAGACGAAGAAACTGCCAGGAAGAGATTTGGAATAGCCGATGAAGGGACCGGGATCTGCTATACGCGTACGGGTAGACGGTTCTTCAATGAGCCGGAGCTTGAGACCCAAATGCTGGATATGGTGCGGACGGCACTGGATGCATCGGGTTTCTGGGAGGAGTTCAACACGGACTGGGTCTGTCTGGACTGTGAACTGATGCCCTGGTCAGCTAAAGCTCAGATGCTTCTAAAACAGCAATACTCAGCAGTTGGAGCGTCATCGTGCGCTGCACTGGGGGAGTCTGTTGCTATCCTGGAACAAGCTTCATCCAATGGAGCAGAGGTCGGTGAACTACTGGCAAGGTTCAATGCCCGGAAAGAGATGGTCGGGCAGTATGTAGAGGCTTACAGACAGTATTGCTGGCCTGTGACGGATATATCCGACTACAAACTGGCACCGTTCCACATTCTGGCAACTGAGAATGAAGTCCATGCGAATAAAAACCATGTCTGGCATATGGACACATTGGCAAATATATGCAGAGCGCTGGACGATGGAAATTCCCTGCTGATTGCGACTCCATACAAAGTAGTAGATGTTACTGATCCAGCCAGCCAGGAAGAAGGGATCCGGTGGTGGGAGGAAATGACCGGCTCAGGTGGTGAGGGAATGGTCGTCAAGCCGTATGACTTTATCTGTAAAGGCCGGAAAGGGTTAAGCCAGCCGGCAGTCAAATGCAGAGGCGGGGAATACCTGAGAATAATCTATGGGCCAGAATATACTGCTCCGGAGAACCTGGAAAGGCTCCGCTCAAGAGCCCTTGCTGGCAAACGCTCCCTGGCAGCAAGGGAATTCGCCCTGGGAATAGAAGGCCTGGAACGCTTCACCAGAAAAGAACCCCTGCGCCGAGTCCACGAATGTGTATTCGGAGTACTGGCATTAGAAAGCGAACCTATGGACCCGCGGTTGTAGGCAATGTCATCCTGAGCGCAGCGAAGGATCTGCTGTTGAATGTTTGCTGTTAGTTTGGAAAAGCAGATCCTTCGTTCTTCAGGATGACAGATTTGAGTGTGTAGTCATGGCAGACAAGATCACTACAGATGAAGCAATAAGAATAATGGTCGAACGGATTACAAGCTTGTTCAATCCGGATCAGATCATCTTATTTGGTTCGCAAGCACGCGGAGACGCTGGTGTGGATAGCGATATTGATCTCCTTGTTGTTATGCCATCCTGCGAAAACCGTAAGGCTATTACGATCTCCATAATGAAATCTCTGTCCGATTTACCGGTCAGTAAGGATATAGTTGTAACAACCTCGCAGGAGTTGGCACTACGCGGAAAACTTGCGAATACTGTTTTGAATCCAGCATTGCACGAAGGACGAGTACTTTATGCCAGATGATTTAGTCGTAAAGGAGACTGCTCGATGGTTACGATACGCAATAGAAGACCTTGATGCGGCTATTATACTGCAATCTGGCGTACCAAGACATTCCTGCCTACTAGCTCATAAGAGTGCAGAAAAGGCGATCAAGAGTATATATGTTTTCGCCAATCAACAATTTCCAAAGAGCCACGACCTCGATATGCTTCGTAATATGTTACCGGGAAATTGGGATATAAAGAACCTGTTTCCAAACCTATCTGATCTTAGTTTTTGGGCTGTTGAATCTCGATATCCCGGAAATACCCCTGAAGCATCAGCACAAGACGCCACTGATGCTAATTCGCTGGCTAGAAATATAGTATCTTGCGTAGAAAACGATCTCATCAGGAATGGCTTTACCTGGTGACATCACGGGTTTTTCTGAATATATTGGTTTCTATTATAAATCAGCTTTACAAACCAAATCACAAATCCCCAGAAGCAGCCTGCACCTACTAGAACAAATGGAAAAAGAACAACCACAGCAATCCCGGCTTGTTCGCGGAGATAATTCCACTTCAGCGGAGGTTTGATACTGTTGTTTTCAACATTGTAGACACTTGTAAAACAACCTCCGCTCCAAACTACCACCTGAATTGTCTGGATTTTCTTGACTGGATCATCTTTGAGAATTGTGACAGTATAATCTTGGGTATATTCCCCGTCAGTTCTATCCAGTTGAGAATTGAGTATTGGTAAGTCTGCTTCTGTTAAATAATAACGATAATTGCCTATTGCTCTGCCGGTATCTGCCCAGACAATGGGCTTTTCGACTAACGCCTCTGCTGCCTTGCGATTTGCAGTAGTTTCCACCTCTTTACCGGTTCTGCGTTTACCATCCAGGCACGCGATTCGTTTGAGCACATATCCGGAGCACTGATGAAAGAGTTCTACAGGCTTGGTGCTTTTCATTGCAACGACCGTGAATATATAGCCAGCTCTAAGTTGATTGGGCAGACCAGTTGGACGAGATATAATCAGCTCTCCGATTTTGAAAAAACAAATTGTGCTGACGATAGCCAGAAATACTGTTGCACGCCAGGGAGTTATGAATTTGGGTAGTTTGAGCATGGGTCTATTATATTCTGTGCTGATTTAATTAGTCGAACCAAAGTGCTCGAGAGTAATTCACAGTACTGCAAATGGTGGTTCAACGTCATACTGTCCGTTTTCACACCAGACTGGATATAGGATCAACCAGCGCATTGGAAAAGCTATTATGCATCCCTGAATAATAGCAAATAGTGGAACCAAAATATACTGTATGCTATTTGTGAACTCTATCCCTGGATTTGCAAGAGCATGGGTTATCGCCAGAGCAAGGATTGCATGCTTCATTATCTTCAGTTTTCCTTGACGTGACGATGCTCGAGTGACTAATATGATCATTACCACTGCAATAAGTGTATCAATGCCTGCTTGGTAGAGTGCATCTGAAGGACCGGCAAGCGCAGAGAAAGATAATAAAAACATTGATGCTTGCATTGCATTGCCATATTTATGAAACTCGAAAATGCATCGTGAAAACATTATTCCCATTATGACAAAGATTACTAATGTCAGGAATACAAAGCAGGCTTTTATAGAGAAACTCGTATCTATGAATTCTATAAACAAAATGCATATACTGCACGTAAGTGATAGGAATGTTATTATCTTAAGCCATTTGCGATATTGATAAGACGCTATAAATGAAATCACTGAAAAGCTAACAATAACGAACGCTGGATATGCGATATGCAAATATTTGTTGGATGATTTGGTTATCCCGAAAATACTGGTGCCGATGGCACCAAAACAAGCAATTGCCAGTAGCAAGCATGGAGCAAGCCAAACAGGTCGCCTATCATTTATCAGTTCACGGACACTGATAATTGTAGCGACTATACCAATTACTATTATACCGATGAGTTGGATGTGCCCAGCCTTTGGTAGTAGCATGACCAGGAACGCTGCCAGAAACGGTAACGCAGTAAATATAGCGGTTTTCTAGCTTGCGGTGTTGTATTCGGCGTTGATTCTCAGGGCGACATCTTCCGGAGTGCCCATTCTGTTTTCGGCTTGGGATCTGGCTTCATCTGCGGGTATGCCTTGTTCGACAAGTTCTTCAGTGGTGAGTGTAATGTGAGATTCGAGCTCTTTTATTACTTCTGATTTCTGTTTTGGGGCTAGATCCAGAAGTTTTGCTACTTTCTCCAGATATGTCACACCGAACATGTTACGCTCCTGCTACCTGGTCGATGATGTGGTTCATGTTTATCTGAAACTTGTGCCACTCTGTCTGCAATCGCTTGAGTTCTCCATTGCCTTTTACGGTGATCTGGTACATTTTGCGTTCTCTGGCACCGGCAGTCGTTTCCCAGTAGCCCTCTATCAACCCATCTTCTTCCAATCGATGCAAGTGAGGGTAAAGAGTGCCTTCCCGCATCTGGAAATAGCTCTCACTCATAGAGTCCAGTTCTTTAACTATCCCATATCCGTGCGAAGGTCCTTTGGCCAGACAGGACAGAATTAACACAGTAGCGTTGCCTTTTAGAAGTTCCGTAGGAGCAGACAAAACAAGCCTCCTGATTCTTTGCATAGGTATATGAGGTATTATATCATGAGATTTAGTGATGTCAAGCGTATGTTACTGAAATTGTCATCCGCGCAATCCATTCACGCTTCGACTTACTCAACCTGTGTTAATTATCCCTAACTTTGATTCGCTCAGCACGAACGGATTGCGCTTATCTTGGATAGACCAGTGGAGCCAGGCTATACTCCCATAGAATTGAACCGCTACGCATTTTCTCCGGAAGTTTACACCACCCCCATGACCGCATATAATAAGTCCAATGACTTAGCCCGCTTTATTCACGAAGCTTCGCTTTTGTCAGGCAGTAATCACAAAAGCTGAGTCAGTCATGAATAATGCGGGTTGAGGTATTTATTTAGCCATAAATATCTCATTGATGATCTGGAGGAAATTACGGATGAGGTGGTTCTTTACGTTTTTTGCACTTTGTGTCTGTTTCCTGGTGATGGCACTGTCGGCTTTTGGGCAGGTCAATATCGGGGGAGTTGTGTACGATCATGTGGATCCCGGTCCTGCATTTACTGAGCGGGTTCGTCCTGCACCGGACTGGCAGGCCCCGCAGCCTACTCAGGCAGAGTCTGAAGCTGGATTGCTTGCTTATGTGACATCGGATCCCGGTTATTATAAGCCTGACAGCCGTCCGAGAGTCAGTGAGCATGCGGCGCAGCTTTCCACATTCCTGACTCCTGGTGAAGAGCGCGCGGTATGGTTTGGTGTATCGGCTCTGACGGATATCAGCAGTCTCAGTGTGAGCGTAAAGGGCAAAAATATACCTGTCAAGATTGATGTAAAGACAATACACTTCTGGCCGCAGCGGACCGGTTGGAACTCCCGCCAGTGGTATATGACCCCCGAGCTGCTTTTGCCTTGTAAAGATGGAAAACGCACGATTCCTACCCAGCGAGGTATTTTGCAGGAACAGCAGTTCGATCTGAACTCCGGGAACACAGCGGGATTCTGGTTGACCCTGAGTGCAGCTAAAAATACAAAACCGGGTGAATATAACGCTTCGGTTACTGTTCAGGGAAGCGGTCGGACGGCTTTGAAACTGCCTCTCAATATAGAAGTCCTTCCATTTAAGCTGAAGCAGCCTAAGCACAACAGGTGGCTTTTGTATGCCGATGAAGCTCGATGGAAAACAATGTCTGATGCTCAGATTTTGAAAGAGCTCGTGGATTTTCGCAGTCACGGTTTTGTAGGTTTGGTGGAGTTAACTCTGGGAACAGTCGATCTTACCCCTCTGAAGTCCGGTGGAGAGCTCAAATTCGACGCCAAATACTACAGACATATAACTGCCCTATGCAGCAAAGCAGGTCTGCCTGGTCCCCATGTTATCAACCTTGGTGGAACTCCTGAGCGTGTTGCTGAGGCCCTTGGGCTTAAGGTCGATCTTAACCATGGCGACTGGCCCGCCGAAGTGAAAAAGGGAGTCGAGGCAGTGGCAAGAGCTGCCCGTAAAGCTACCAGGCACGATGCTCCCTGGTACTACTATGGAGTAGATGAACCATCCGGTGACAACACCTATGCAATCCAGGATTATGAGTGCTGGCGCGCAGCAGGAACAAATAACTATGCCACTGTGACTAATGGCGAATTCCTGAGCAAGTCCTCCAACTATATAAATTCTCCTTGTTTTGTGGCACCGATGATCACTAATCAAGAAACATCAGACCATATCAGGGGGCTGTGTGAGCAGGCTAAAGCTGAGTATACCTGGTATGGAACAGGTTGTTATGTAAACGCCTTCCCTCAGGAACAGTATATGTATCACAACCGTTATGGGGCCGGGTTCTACTTCTGGAAGACCGGGGCTATAAATGCAGTGGCCTGGACATTCTGCCGGCCTCATGAAGATGTTTTTAATGATTTTGATGGAGTTCTTCAGAATCAGTGGGAACCAAAGGAACAGGTCATAGCTTATCCTCATTTTCTCAAGCCCGACGACTGGAGCACTTACCAGGGAGCAATTCCCACTATTGCCTGGGAGTCTCACAGGGAAGGCTGCAACGATTATAAGTATATCTACACGCTGTCATCTCTGATATCCGAAAAAGAGCGCAGCAGGAGTATATCCAAACAGGCAGCACTGGATGCTAGGGCCAGGCTGGCACAAATAGTCAATGATGTACCGTGGGCAAATCTGTGGGCGGATGTAGCATTCGATCCCGCAAAACTGCAGCAGGCAAGAAAAGCTGTAGCGGATATGATTGTGGAGCTGAATAAGAAATAAGGTCTTTGTTAACATGCATCGGTATCAAAGTATAGCAACAATACCGATGCATGTTTCATTTTAAGTAACAGATCTGTATTAGTGAGTAAATTTCCGTCCATCCTTCGATACGCGCTTCGCGCTACTCAGGACGAACGGAAATTTATCACATTACACATTAACACTGAACCATTACCATTTTAATCTTCCCTGAGCAGTACTTTCAGCATGGCTTCGCGTCGGTTCAAGAAATCCCTGGTGATTGTGTAGTGTTCGGTCTCTGAGTATTCGATGGGAGAGATTGAGTCTTCGGAGAACTGGTATATGGATGCATCGGGGTAAGCCATAAGTATGGGTGAGTGGGTTACGATGATGAATTGTGAACCATTGCGGATGAGATCGTGCATCAGCGAAAGCACACTCAGCTGTCTGAGCGGTGACAGCGCAGCTTCCGGTTCATCGAGAATGTAGAGCCCGTTGCCATTGAAACGCTTGCTCAGTAGGGATAAAAATGCTTCGCCGTGGGATTGTTCGTGTAGTGATGTTCTTCCATACGAGTAGGATACCGGTGGCCCTGAGTTGTTTTCAACGTTGTCCAGATCACTATCGATATGTTCGATTTCAGTTGCCACATTGTAAAAGCTCTCAGCTCGCAGGAAAAAGCCGTCACGCGGCCTATTCAACCCGTGGCATAACCGGATATATTCATATAGCCCGGAGTGCGAATCTCTGGTAGAAAACCCCATATTCTTGCTCCCACCCTCCGGATTGAACCCGACAGCGACAGCAATAGCTTCAAGCAGCGTAGACTTCCCGGTTCCGTTGTCGCCCACAAAGTAAGTGACCTTCGGATGCAGATCAAGCACATGCAGATTGCGTATTGCCGGTATGCAGAACGGATAGTCATTAAAAGAAGGTACGATCTCCCGCTTTAAGGCAATATTTCGCAGATACTGGTTAGGGTTAGCTTTGATCATTCGATCTTATCCCGTAAATCGGTATTTCAGCAGGTTCCAAATACACGTTATGCCGTCGCGCCAGGTTATTTTTTTACCCTGGGCATGGGTTCTGGGGGTGTAGGAGATGGGGACTTCGGCGTAGCGGTAACCTCTTTTCAGGAGTCTGGCTGTGACTTCGGGGCAGAACTCGAACCTTTCGCAGTGGAGGTCTATACTCTTGAGGACTTCGGTTTTAAAAGCTTTATAGCAGGTAGCTTCGTCCGTGACTTTGGTCTTGTAGAGCACTGTTGCCATGAGTGCAAAGAGTTTATTTCCAAGATAGTTTGCCAGCTTCATTTGGGGTTTATTCGGCACAAAGCGGGTGCCGTAGACTATGTCAGCTTTATCGTTGACTATAGGTTGAATCAGTTTTGGAAAGTCCTGAGGGTCGTATTCCATGTCGGCGTCCTGTATGACTACTATGTCCCCGATGACCCTGGATAAGGCACTGCGGATGGCCATTCCTTTGCCACGGTTTGTTGCAGACTCGATGAGAGTTATGTCGGTCAGACTGCGCAGGATTGGCAGGCTGCCATCTGTGGAGCAGTCATCGGCGATCACTATCTCTATCGGCAGGTCAACCGCTCGGACTTGCCTTACGACCTCCTCTATAGTGTCGACCTCATTGTAAACCGGGATAATTACGCTTAGTTTCATTTCGGTATACTGTAGACCCCGACTTTCGCTCCCGATCCATAAGACGGATATTCCTGTACAAGCAGTCCTTGAGTTATTGCATCAGCAACCAGAGGTCCATGATGATCTTTTGGCAGGAATTGTAGATTGACAAAAGCATGTGTATATCCCTGAGAACGGAGATACGTTACCAGGTCTGACGCATTGGAGTAGTTTCTACTGAACCTGGCATTGTGTCCCCAGTCAGCCCAGGCAAACTTTCGGTCTAGATAAAATCCACGGGTATCACCAAACAGAACAACTTTTGCATTTTTAGGTAGATTTTCATTGATATAATTATCAGCTCTATAGACATCCACCGATCGCGAAAGGTAATCATTTGTCGTTTCTCCACCAAATGCAACTGCAGAACGGTCTATCGCTGAAGGAAGTATTGTATACAATCCGCACAAAGCAGTCACCGTGAATATTATCCAAAGTCCAATTTTGAGACTCTTCAATGATTCCATTTTATAAGCCAGCCCGGCAGAGAGTGCTCCGAGTAATCCATATACCGGGAAAAGGTACCTGCTTTGCTGGGTCAGTGCAAACCATAAAAGAACCTGGGCTATTATGAATCCGGCAAGTCCCAGTGTTTTATTGGTCCTGTGCTTTATTAATACCAACAGCATTGGAAGTCCAACCAGCAAGATCGGGCCTACATATAAGCCGGGGGTATCGTAGAAGCGTTCTGAAAAGACAGTAATGTTGTATGGAAGCTTAATTAGATCCAGTAGACTGTGTCCCATACCGAAATGTGCCTGGCTGGCCGTATAGGCCTGAGCTAGCTCAGTATTCCAGTCTCTGCCTCCAAAAACAGAGTAGAAGAAAGGAAATACGGGACTACCGGTATTTATAAATGTCCGCAGATACCAGGGCAGACAGATTAAGGCTCCAAGGCAGAACCAAAGCAGAACGGAACCTGCTGACTTTTTTTTCAGAGTGATGTGTTGAATGATCAACCAGGCACCGATCAACAGGATAGTAGCCGCACCTAATAGTTTGGTGGATGCTGCAAATCCTGCAAAGAGTCCCGCAAACAGTGCCAGTTTAGGTTTGTTTTCATCCTGCATATTGAATAGAGCTTCAACGGCTAATACTGTATATAGTGCAGTGGCCAGGTCTATGTATCCTGTCGTTCCCTCCCACATTACTATAGGTATGCCTGCTGTGGCTATTCCGGCAAGGTATCCGGCTCCGGGTTGGATGTGTTTTTCGGTCAGTCTGATTACAGCCAGAATGAACAATATACCTATGATGAAATGCACTAACTTTGCAGCAACCGGATTTCCGAGCATCAGACCCGGGATATACAGCATCTCAAGCAGCATCGGGAAATTGGAATGTGATGAGAAGTCGATATAATACAGTCCGCCATGGTCAATATATAACCGGGGAACAGTCAGGTGATAGGCTAAAGAATCCCAGTCATCCATCGCTGGAGGTGCTGAACCGGCAAGCAGCACTGCACAGGCTATTACAATTAGTAATAATATGGGAAGAACCTGGATAAGTGTGAGTTTCTGTTTTTGGGAGGCTCTGACTTTGAGCTTGTTTAGTAATTCCGTTATGATTCTGATCGTCCCGAACAATGCGAGAACTCCACACAGTCCGAGCAGGATGTATTTACCGGCACCTGAAAAAAGCTGTAGAGCTCCAAATGCCAGGATGACCAGTGAGAGTCCACCGATACCGAGTGCGGTGTCTGTCAGTATTGAACTTGAACCATTACTTTTAAAAAGACGACGGCCGAGGGTAATGAGTCCGAGTCCAGCAAGTACAACGGCTGATGCGATGATTAGTGAAGCGAACAGCATCTGCTAAAGCCTCAGTTCCAGGAGTTGGTTATGCACGTCAACAATTCCATTTTCGAATCTGATGGTCACTTTGCCTACATTTTTAGCATGGCAGCCATGATGTAAAATCACTGTATTTCCGACTTTGAGTGGCTCTTCAGTTATAGTGTGTGTGTGTCCACCCAGGATCAAATCCAGCACACCTGCCTTTTCAGCAAGTTCGGTATCTTTCTTCAGGCCGATATGGGTTAGTGCAACAAGCAGGTCGCAACCTTCTCTCAGCTCTATGGCTTTTTGTGTGCCACAGTTTACGGGTTCTTCAAAGTACTGATCAGCGAGGCGATGGACAAACATCTGCTTTGTTACGCAGGGAACAGACAGTCCCATAATTCTTACTCTTAAACCATCGCAATTGAAGTCTACATATGGTTCAATTGCAGGATTGTCCCCTTTCGTGATCATATTGGCGCTCAGTAACGGGAAACCGGCCCTGAATGTCTTGGCTTTCATGGGGCCTGCCATAAAGTGGTATTCCCTGTTGCCAACACACATTGCGTCGTAACCCGCCCGGTTCATCAGGGACAGCATTGCTTCACCCCAGGGGTTGAACGTGATATTACCTGACTTGATAGCATCCCCTGAATCCAGCAACAGGCTGTACGGAACGGAAGTTTTAAGTGCAGCGAGTTTATCTGAACTATCTTCATCCAGTCTGCTGTGAAAATCCGATGTATGAAAAATGGTGATTTCAGCCATCAGGCAACATTCCCCGAATCTGAGGCTGCTCTACCGGACTCAAGCATCTCTATATAACTCTTTACTACGTCTTCCCAGGTACCCTTAGCTTTGAAAATGGTTTCAATTGCTTCTCTCACAGCTCCGTGTCCGCCTGCTTTTTCGGTGACGACGTCTGAAACTCGTTTAATTTCCTCTACAGCATTATTTACGGCAAAACCGAATCCTGCAGTTCCAAATGCCGGATAATCATTCAGATCATCTCCAATATAAGCAATCTCATCCAGGGAGAGTCCATGCTTATCTGCAAGTTCCTTAATGGCTTCGGATTTGTTCTGTACGCCCTGACAGACTTCTTTTACTCCCAAACTGTGGGCACGGTCATTTACAGTCTCCGAAATATTTCCCGTCACCCATACTATATTCAGGTTGTTGGTCAGTGCCAGCCTTATTCCCAGGCCATCATAGACGTTAAATTCCTTGAGCTGAAGTCCATTGTGGAATGTCAGGCCACCATCTGTCAGGGTGCCGTCGATATCCATGGCAAGGAGCTTTATTTTGGATAGTTTTTCATTTATTGTCATGCGTTTCTCCTGATAGGAATTATAACAGAATAATGCCCGGGCACGCGAGAATGGTAAGTTATCATTATGTAAAGTCGGTAAGGTCTGTGTGAACTATATAGGGTTGTATTGGTTCGCTTATATAAATCAGTAATGAGCAGTAAAGGGACATTCCTGTTGTGTTTCGATGTGATGGAATATGTGTAGTCTAGACCTAATAAGCATTAAAATACCCATTTATACCGTTACATAATTAACTAATAAGGAAGTATTTCATCTATAACTCAAACGATGTACATGGTTGCAATGGTTCCATGGGCACAAATGTGACCTTAAAACCACAAAATATCGTGTAATAACCAGAAGAAAGCCTGCTTGAATAGTTATTATATTCACAAATACCCTTAAGGCAAACACGGAAACCTCGCAAGACAGGAAAATGTCACAGAATGGGCGAATATACCGTTGACATACCAAGGAGACGCAATCTATAATGAGAACAGAGCAAGCAAGGTGTTACAGCCGAACGCAATAGGTTCGGCACCACTGCCAGGAAAGATTGTGAAAAATATCACGAGCCACATTGAGTTAAATAAACATGGATAATATCCCGGGAAATGGACTGACAATAGAACAAGTATGCAGCCTGCTGGAGGGCAAAATGGTTTGTGGGGAAGACAACGCAGACAAGTACGTTTCCACTGCCTGCGGTTGTGATCTCATGAGCGATGCCCTGGCATTTACTAAACCTGGATCTGTTCTGCTGACAGGGTTGACTAACTCACAGGTTGTGCGAACAGCTGAGATGCTTGACCTTAAAGCAATAGTTTTTGTTCGCAGCAAATGCCCGGACGAACAGACCATTGGTTTAGCTAAGTCAATGGGACTTACCATCATCCTGTCTCCCCTTCCACTTTATGAGAGCTGTGGACGGCTCTATAAAGCAGGTCTATCAGGATGCCTGGAAAATATGTGTGCTAATGACTCACATACAGCCGAGATGATCGGCGGCCATGAATAAATGGAAGAGCAACGCAAGGCATTGCATTTTGAATTTAAAGTGCAGGGCGGGGACTTCTCCGGAGCCGGGGAAGCTTCCAGTCGTGTAAAGAAAATCCTTCAACAGATTGGAGTTCAAACAGATATCGTTCGTAGAGTGGCTATCTCGTGTTATGAAGCAGAAATGAATGTAGTCATCCACGCAAAATCCGGGACAGTATTGTTGGATGCTGATTTAGACAGGGTGATAGTTACAGTGGACGATCAGGGACCGGGCATAGAAGACATTGCACGGGCTATGACACCTGGATTTTCGACTGCTCCTGACTCCGTCAGGGAACTGGGATTCGGCGCCGGGATGGGGTTGCCCAATATGAAAAACAACGCTACCGTGATGGATGTAACCAGCGAACACGGTAAGGGTACAACCGTAAGAATGGTTTTCGAAAATGCCTAGACAGAATCGCGATAAAGGCTTCTTTCACTCAGTCCATCTGAAAGAAGATAAATGCAAGGGGTGCGTTAACTGCATCAGGCGCTGCCCCACGGAAGCTATTCGGGTTCGGGACGGAAAAGCCAACATAATAGAGACCAGATGCATTGACTGCGGAGAATGTGTGCGGACATGCGCCAACAAGGCGAAGGTTGTGGTTGCCGACTCCCTGTCTGCACTTGATAAATATAAGTTTCGAATTGCGATTCCAGCACCTGCCCTGTATGGTCAATTCCCGGAGGGAACATTGCCCAAACGTGTGCTTGCAGCCCTGCTCACTATCGGGTTCGATTATGCTGTCGATGTGGCACTGGGTGCAGATATGGCAGCCCAGAAGATTCATGAGTATCTGGAAAAGCCGCCTACGGACAGACCTATGATTTCCAGTGCCTGTCCTGCGGTTGTGAGATTGATACAGGTTAGATTTCCTGATCTTATCAGGCATATTATGCCGGTTATCAGTCCGATGCGGGCTGCTGCGCTGATTGCCAGAGGGTATGCACGCAGAACGACTCAGTATACAGATGATGAAGTTGGAGTGTTCTTTATAACTCCCTGCCCCGGAAAGGTCAGCGCTATCAATGACCCTGAAGGGTACGAAGAGCGAGTTGTAAATGGAGCCATAGCTATATCGGAGGTATATCCGCTTATCAGAGACCGGCTTACCCGGGATACTGAGGAATTGGATAGGATTGGTGAACAGCTTCACGCCGGAAGTGGAAGTGGAGTAGGTTGGGCGCGGTCCGGTGGCGAAGTGCTGGCAATTTGTGAGGAGAAACAGATTGCAGTTGATGGCATACATCAGGTGATACAGATTCTTGAGGAAGTCGAGAGAGGCAAGCTCAAGGAGATAGACTATATAGAGGCACAGGCGTGTGTTGGGGGATGTGTGGGTGGAGTTCTGACTGTAGAGAACCCATTCATTACTCGGAGACGGGTGAGGATAATGTCTTCAGCCAAACCAGCGAAAGCACAATCCCCATTACCTGAAGAGACTCTTGAGAATGAATTCTGGTTCAAACACGATAGACCGATCGAACCCAGACCGACCCTGAAATTAGACGATGATATGGCTGAGGCTATCCGCAAAATGTTCCAGATGGAACAGATTCTGGAAAGCCTGCCGGGTTTGGACTGTGGAAGTTGCGGAGCGCCAAACTGTCAGGCGCTCGCAGAGGATGTGGTCAGAGGTCTGGCCAGTGAAATGGACTGTGTTTTCAAACTGCGTGAACGAGTAGCTGTACTTGCTGGTGAGATGATGGAGTTGGCAAAAAAGGCTCCACCGGCAATGGGACACGGAGAGAAGAAAAGTAATGAACCTGACACTGAAGCAACTGGCAAACCAACTGAACCTGAAACCGGTAAGTGATGACTGGGAAGATACTCCGGTTGTGTCCGGATATGCTTCTGATCTGTTGAGTGATGTGCTTGCCAAAGGTGGGGATGGGTGTCTGTGGATCACTAATCAAAAACACCAAAACATAGTTGGTGTGGCAGTCATGGTCAATCTGGTCGCAGTAGTCATTACTGGAGGTATATCTCCGGACGACAATACTCTGGAGAAAGCAAAAGAGGAAAAAATACCACTCTTTACTACAGATACCTCACTTTTTGATATTGTCGGAAAGTTATATGAGTTGGGAATCAGGAGTTGCTGACAGAGTTTAAGGCAGATTTACACATCCATACTCTTCTGTCAGGATGTGCAGAGCTTGAGATGCTGCCCAGTCTGATAATTGCAGCAGCCCAAATGTCTGAATTAGATTTAATAGCTATATGTGACCACAACACCTGCGAGAATGCGGAAGCCGTTATACGTGTGAGTGAGTCCAGTTCCGTTAAGGTGCTGCCGGGAATGGAAGTGCAGACTCTGGAAGGTGTGCATGTGCTCTGTATATTCGGCAATATGGAGTCCGCTCTTTGTATGCAGAAGATAGTCTATGATGCATTACCGAAAGTCATGCTGTCCGATGAAAGAGCTGGAGAACAGATAGTTGTCGATAAAGCAGATGATTTTGTTGGACTGTGCAACAGACCAATAAGCATGCCGACGAGTCTAGAGTTGGAGCACGTTTATGCTAAGGCGTCAGAGCTTGATGGTGTAATTATTCCATCACATGTAGACAAGCACGGTACAGGTCTGATGGATGTGTTGGGATACCTGCCGGAAGAGTCTGATTTTGATGCTTATGAGCTTTCAGCGAATATCGATCCTGACTCAGCGATTAAATTGTATCCGGATTTGAAAGGCAAGACATTAATACGCAGTTCGGATGCACATTGGTTAAGTGCAATCGGGGAAAGACGGACAATATTGCGGATGCAGCATCGAACTTTGGAAGAAGTCAGACTTGCTCTGCGTGGCCAGGAAGACAGGGAGGCACATATTGCGTGAACTGTCACTAAATATCCTGGATCTGGCGCAGAACTCAATAGCTGCCGGAGCGAGCTTAGTTGAGATAAATGTCGAGGCTCATTATATAGAGAATGTTTTGAGAATACGTATATCTGATAATGGAAAGGGTATGAACCCGGAATCGCTGGCAAAAGTAAAGGATCCTTTCTTTACCACCAGGACGACACGGAGAGTCGGGATGGGAATCCCTTTATTTGCTCAGGCAGCAATAGAGTGTGAAGGTTGGTTGACGATGAATTCCGAACCCGGTGAAGGAACTGTCCTGGAAGCACAGTTCAGATTGGACCACATAGATAGACTTCCCCTCGGGGATATCACAGCAACACTGGTAACTCTGGTTGCCGCGAATCCAACGATGGATTTTAGATATAAGCATGTAAAAAATGACCTGCAGTTTATCCTTGATACACGGGAACTCAGGGAGAATCTGCAGGGAGTGGGTCTTGATGAACCTGAAGTCCTGAAATGGTTAAGGGATTATATACAGGAGAATATCGAAGGTAACCTCAGAATAGACTGAGGGACGATGTATCAATATCAAACACGAGGTGCGTGATTATGGTCAAGTCATTAGAAGATCTCAAAAAAGTGAGGGAAAAAGCCCTCGAACAGATGAAGATCCGTGAAGGCAGCCAGTCTGCGAAGATTGTGGTTGCTATGGGCACTTGCGGCATTGCTGCAGGCGCCAGGGAAGTTATGACGGCGATCCTCGACGAACTGGAAAAAAGAGGTATCACCGATGTTACAGTCACTCAGACCGGATGTAAAGGACTGTGTGAACAGGAACCTACAGTTGATGTCATCAAGACCGGAGAGAAGACAGTGACGTACGGATATGTGAATGCGGAGAAGGCAAGACAGATTGTCGCTCAGCATCTTATTAATGGTCAAACTGTTGGGGATTGGGTAATCAATACCGGAAACTGAACACGAAACATATACAAATTATCTGGTTAAGGTTGATGGTTTGGATTACATATCTTTAACTTCCAACTTCTAACCTCTCGTGCATATGTAACTGAGTTTTGTGTTTCTAATACGGCACAAAGGTTTAGCAATATGCAATTTCAGTAACGATTTTATAGTCTAGAAAGGTGCAAGACTCAGCTACAAATGCACCAGTCATCGGAGGCGATAGTTTTGGAAACGCATTCCTGCGAGTGTGAAAGCCTGGCTAACAAGGCCAGAGAAGAGGAAGAGAAGCTTTTTGAGCAGCTCAACCTGATTATCGAAGAGCACAAGACGGTGAAGGGGCCGCTGATTCAGGTCCTTCATGCAACTCAGGAACTCTTCGGATATATACCTGAGAAAGCCCAACAGCGTATAGCTAAAGGCTTGGATATACCTTTAAGTGAAGTTCATGGTGTCCTGAGTTTTTATTCTTTCTTTACAACGGTTCCCAGAGGTGAAAATACTATTAGAGTGTGTCTGGGCACTGCCTGCTATGTGCGTGGAGGCAAGCAGGTTCTGGAGAAATTCGAACAGGAACTCGGTATCTCAGTAGAAGACACAACGGATGACAGGGAGTTTACTCTGGAAATCAACCGATGTGTTGGAGCTTGCGGACTAGCCCCAGTAGTTACTGTCGGGCCGGACATTTATAGAAGAGTTAAAGTCGACAAGGTGCCGGGGATTATCGGCAAATACCGGAACGGTAAGTGAGGGACGATATGGAGAAGCTTTATAGATCCCACGTTCTCGTCTGTGCCGGCGCCGGCTGCGTATCCTGCGGTTGCCAGGATGTAGCACAGGCTCTGATTTCAGAACTGGAAGCCTGTGGCCTACAGGACGAGATAAAAGTAGTTATGACCGGTTGTATGGGTTCCTGTAACCTTGGGCCGGTTGCAGTAGTTGTTCCGGAAGGGATTTTTTACGAACGTCTGACACCGGAAGGCGCAAAGCAGATAGTGCAGGAGCACCTGCTTAAGGGCCGAACAGTCAAAGAATTTATGCATGTTGCCGGTAAAGACGAAGTTTTCCGGAAGATGGAAGAGTTGCCATTCTTCAATCTGCAGAAAAAGATTGTCCTGCGAAACTGCGGAATTATAGACCCGGGAAATATAGAAGAATATATTGCAAAAGACGGCTATGTAGCCCTGGGCAAAGCTTTGGCAGAGATGACTACGCAGGAAGTTATAGATCAGATCAAGATATCAGGTTTACGCGGACGCGGCGGCGGCGGTTTCCCCACAGGAACAAAATGGCAGTTTACCCATGATGCCAAAGGTGACCAGAAGTATGTCCTGTGTAACGCAGACGAGGGTGACCCCGGAGCATTCATGGACCGCAGTGTGCTTGAAGGCGATCCGCATTCAGTGATTGAGGCAATGACTATCGCTGGTTATGCCATCGGTGCTAATCAGGGATATGTATATGTAAGAGCAGAATACCCGTTGGCCATCGAAAGGCTTACTACAGCTATTAAACAGGCTAGAGAATGGGGATTCCTCGGCAAGGGTGTGCTGGGATCAGACTTTGATTTTGATCTTGACATACGTATCGGCGCCGGAGCATTTGTCTGCGGTGAAGAGACTGCTCTGATTGCAAGTATTGAAGGCAAGCGTGGAGAACCCAGACCAAGACCTCCATTTCCGGCTATTTCCGGGCTTTGGGGTTGTCCTACGCTGCTCAATAACGTAGAAACCTATGCGAACATCACCTGGATTTTACTCAACGGTGGAGATGAGTTCGCGAAAATTGGGACCGAAAAGAGCAAGGGAACAAAAGTCTTTGCATTAGCCGGAGCCGTGAATAATACGGGACTGGTTGAGGTCCCCATGGGAACATCCCTGGGCGATCTCATTTTCTCGATCGGCGGCGGCATCAAGGACGGCAAGAAGTTCAAAGCAGCGCAGTGCGGCGGACCTTCCGGCGGATGTATTCCTGCAGATCAACTTAATGTTCCAATGGAATATGATTCTTTGATCCAGCTTGGAGCTATGATGGGTTCCGGTGGATTGATCGTAATGGATGAAAACACGTGTATGGTTGACCTTGCACGGTTCTTCCTGGATTTCATTAAGGACGAATCCTGCGGCAAGTGTACACCTTGCAGAATCGGAACCAAGCGGATGCTTGAGATTCTCAACCGCATATCCCACGGACTTGGCCAGGAAGGTGACATTGAGCTTCTGATCTCACTGGGAGAACAGATAAAGGATGCATCGCTCTGTGGACTTGGACAGACTGCTCCGAACCCGGTCCTTTCTACTATTAGATATTTCCGGAGTGAATATGAGGCCCATATAAGAGAGGGTAAATGCCCGGCTTGTGTATGCAACTCGCTCTTTGAAGCTCCCTGCTCACACACATGTCCTGCGGGAACAAGTGTTCCGAAGTATATCTCTCTTGTTGGAGCCAGACGGTTTACTGATGCTCTGCGCCTCATAAGAGATAGAAACCCGTTCACTTCAGTCTGTGGCAGAGTCTGCAACGCTCCTTGCGAAGATAAGTGCCGAAGAAGTCAGGTTGATGAGGCATTGTCGATACGTGCTCTCAAGCGATTTGCTGCAGAGCAGGCCGAAAAGGGTGATCTGCCGGCGCCGGCAAGAAGAATTTCCAAATCAGCCAACCGTCCCATTGGTATCGTAGGAGCCGGACCTGCTGGTCTGTCTTGTGCTTATCAGCTGGCAAGAATGGGTTATTCTCCGACTGTGTTCGAAGCTGATCCGGTGGCTGGTGGAATGCTGGCAAGCTGCATACCTCCTTACAGATTGCCACGCAAAGTATTGCAGGGCGAGATAGATATGATCAAAGCCACTGGCGTCGACATAAAACTCAACACCAGAATAGGTAGAGATATCAGCTTCGAGCAGATACGTGAAAGCTTTGATGCTGTATTCCTTGCAACCGGTGCTGACAAAGGATGGACCCTGGGCATACCTGGTGAGGATTTGTCCGGTGTATATGATTCCATTACATTCCTTAAGGATGTAAACCTTGGAGTCAACTCTATCAAGATCGGTGAGAATGTGGTTGTTGTCGGTGGAGGAAATGCCGCTATCGATGCCGCGAGAACTTCTCTCCGGGTAGGAGCCAAAAAAGTTACCATTCTCTATCGACGTGAGAAAGATGACATGCCGGCAGCACACGAGGAGATTCACGAAGCTGAGTTGGAAGGCATTGAGATCAGATGTCTGGCATTGCCTTTGGAAGCAATTGGTGAGGACGGAACGATAAAGTCGCTTAAATGCCAGTTGCTGCAGCTTGCGGAGTTTGACCGCAGTGGTCGCCGAAAGCCAAAGTCTATCGAAGGCAGCACGTTCGTCATTCCTGCTGATACAGTAATTACTGCAATCAGTCAGGAGCCGGACGTTGCTTATGCGGAACCTGCAGGATTGGAACTGGCCAAGAGCCTTATAAAAGTGCAGGGTTCCACTATGAAGACAAACATTGACGGAGTCTTCGCTGGTGGAGATGCTGTGCAGGGACCATGGACAGTTGTTGCAGCAATTGGTGATGGTATTAAGGCTGCTATTTCAATAGACCGCTATCTGGGTGGAACCGGTGAACTGGCTTCCGACACAGAGAATATTGAGATTCCGGAACCTGCTGAGGATGTTGACGATATTGTCGAGACACCCAGAGTTCCAACCCGGACTCTGCCTTGTAGCCAACGAACGGGAATGGCGGAAGTAGAACTTGTATATTCTCGCGAAGAAGCCCTGCGTGAGGCTGCCAGATGCCTTCGCTGTGACGCGGGAAAGTAGAGGAGTAATGATGGAACAGATCACCGTAAAGGTAGATGGTATTGAAGTTCAGATTCCCAAAGGCAGTACGGCTCTCGATGCCGCTAAGGCCGCCGGGATATATATACCAACCCTCTGCTATATGGAAGGCCATACCGCGATCGGTGCGTGTAGGGTCTGCCTGGTAGAGGTTCAGGGTGGTAGAGGTTTGCAGGCAAGCTGCGCTCTACCTGCAACTGATGGAATGGTAATCAAGACAAACACAAAGCGTGTGCACAATGCCCGTAAGACTGTTATAGAGCTGATGTTATCTGCTCACAGGCAGGAATGCACTACCTGTAATCGAAGTCTCAACTGTGAGTTGCAGGCAATTGCTAAAACAATGGGGATCACGGAGAATCATTATCCGGGTGAAAGTCCTGCGTCGTACCTGGACACATCTTCCCCATCGATAGTCAGGGACACAAGCAAATGTATTCTGTGCCGTAGATGCGTTACAGTCTGCAGGGATGTACAGAATGTTGGTCAGATATTCCCTGTGGAGCGTGGATTTGATACATTCATTGCTCCCAGTGGTAAGAAAGACCTTGTGGAAGTTGCCTGTGTTGCGTGTGGTCAGTGTGTATCCATATGTCCAGTTGGCGCTCTTCGCGAGCAGAGTCACATCGACAGAGTCTGGGATGCACTGAATGATCCTACAAAGACTGTTATCTGTCAGACTGCTCCAGCTGTTCGCGCTGCGATAGGTGAAGAGTTTGGTATGCCTGCAGGAAGTCTGGTGACCAAGAAAATGGTTACTGCGTTGCGAAGACTGGGTTTTGCAAAGGTATTTGATACTGACTTTACTGCAGACCTTACTATTCTTGAAGAAGGCAATGAACTTCTGCAGAGGTTGACAACCGGTGGAACACTGCCGATGTTGACCAGCTGTAGTCCTGGTTGGATCAACTATATCGAACATTTCTATCCTCAGCTCCTGCCGCATCTTTCTTCGTGCAAGAGTCCTCAGCAGATGTTTGGGGCTCTGGCAAAGACATACTATGCCGATAAGATCGGGGTCGATGCCAAAGACATGTATGTGGTTTCTGTTATGCCTTGCACGGCTAAGAAAATGGAAGCCGGACGCGATGAAATGTGCTCGGTAGAGGACAATCCGGATGTTGACGCTGTTCTAACGACTCGTGAAGCTGCACAGATGATGCGTCAAATGGGTCTGGATTTCCCGAACCTGCCTGAAGAGACCTTCGATGAACCTCTGGGTATCAGCACCGGTGCAGCAGTTATATTCGGTGCAACCGGTGGAGTTATGGAAGCTGCGCTGCGAACAGTCTATGAAGTCGTAACCGGAGAAACACTCCAGGATATCAACCTTACTATGGTGCGAGGGCTTGAAGGAGTCAAAGAAGCCACAGTCAAAGTCGGTGATCTGGATGTTAAGGTTGCCGTTGCCAGCGGTCTATCCAATGCCAAGAAATTGATGGACAAGATCGTTGCCGGGGAAGCTGACTATCACTTTATTGAGATAATGTGCTGTCCCGGTGGATGTCTTGGTGGTGGTGGTCAGCCTATTCCGACGACTGATGAGATCAGACAGAAAAGAATGGAAGCTATCTACCGTGAGGATGCTGGACTGCCGACACGCAAGTCACACGAAAATCCTGCAGTAGTGGCGTTATATGAAGAGTTCCTGGGGAAGCCGCTGTCACATAAGTCACATGAGCTTTTACATACAAAATACACGGCAAAATCTGAAATGCCGGAAGAAGAGCAGGCTGAGGAGATAGTTAAGACACCATGAAGATTTGTGTCTTCGTGGACATGGAAGGAATAAGCGGAATTAGCGGAAGCGATTTCGTGATGTCTGATGGCAGCCGTCACTCGGAAGGGCGACGGCTGTATACTCAGGATGCTAACGCCTGTATTCAGGGTTGCTTTGATGCCGGCGCCGAAGGTGTTATGATCCGCGATGGTCACGGAGCAGGTAACTATATGGTTACCGAAGAACTTGATTGTCGTGCGGAACTCCTACAGGGGCCGACTGATCGCAGATTTCCTTTTCTTGATGAATTTGATGCCGTAATACTACTCGGTTACCACGCGATGGCTGGTACTCCGGGTGCAGTATTGGAACATACATATTCCTCTGCCAGCATACAGAACCTTTGGCTGAACGACAGAAAAATCGGGGAAATAGGGATTGATGCAGCGACTGCTGGTGAGCAAAACAAACCGGTGATTATGGTTTCGGGAGATGATAAAGCCTGTGCCGAAGCTGTTGATTGGATCCCCGGAGTGCTTACATGCCAGGTGAAACAGGGGATATCGTGTCAGTCAGCCAGGATGTTATCTCTTGACGATGCACATGCCTTGATTCGTATCAAGACAATTGAAGCAATATCTCAAATGGAAACAGTTCCCTTAGTGGTTGTAGAACGGCCGGTAACTTTGCGAGTGGAAATGGTTGAGCGTCATGCTATTCCTAACCCATTTGCGAAACCTGAAGTGCATGTTTTAGATTCAAGGACCTATGAAGTCTCGGCGGAATCAGTCGAGAAGGCATTCTATAAAGTATTCTGACACTGTAAATGCTCAGGATGACTGGATCTCATTACTTAGAGCTTTTACAATACATTGAATTATCGCGGAGGTATTCTATGTGTGATTGCGGATGCGGTTCTTCCGTGACTGATCAGGTCACGGCAGTATGCGACAAATATGGCTGTGAGGTGCGATATCTGATCCCGATATTGCATGACTTGCAGTCGTCGTTTGGATGGATTTCAAATGATGTGATGGAGAATGTGGCGGAGTCTCTGGGCACTACAGTCTCACATGTCCACGGGGTTACGACTTTCTATTCTCTGTTCTATACAAAAGTCCAGGGGCAGAATGTTGTCCGGATATGCAGCAGCACCCCGTGCCATATAGGTGGCAGCCATAAATTGCAGGAAGCCATTAAGTCTGAATTGGGGATAGAGCCTGGTGAAACATCCAAAGACGGCAAGTTCTCTTTTGAAAAAGTGAGTTGCATGGGTTTATGTGGTGTGGCTCCGGCAATAATGGTCAATGATGATGTATACGGCAACCTGACTGCTGAGCAGGTCCCGTCTATTCTGTCCAAGTACAGAGAGGAGGCGTAAGATGGCATACTTCCGAGCGCACATCCTCGTGGATACTGGCACTCCGGCGGTCCTAAAAGGCGCTATAGCAGTAAAGAAAGCTCTTGTAAATGAGATCGTAAAGCTTGGCCTGGATAAAGAGATCAAAGTATTAGAGACAGGTGATCTTGGAACACACGGTCATAGTCCGGCATTAATCGTATATCCGGAAGGCATTGTTTATGGCGACGTTCAAGCTTCCGACATTCCGGAACTGGTGGAAGAGCATCTTCTAAAGGGAAGACCCTTAAAGAGACTGCTGTATACTGAGCAGACAGCGTCGGTAGTAGACTCTGCTCCTGTCCCAAGGGGAAAAGAAACAAGAGTCGTTCTGAAGAACATCGGACTTATCGACCCAAACAGTATTGATGAGTATATCGCTGAAGGCGGTTACGATGCAGTAGCCAAGGCTCTTACACAGATGAAACCGTCTGAAGTAATTGACGAGGTGAAGGCTTCTATGCTCCGTGGACGCGGTGGTGCTGGTTTTCCTACTGGCTTAAAGTGGGAACTGACTGCCGGAGCTTCCAGCGATATGAAATATATCGTGTGTAATGCAGACGAAGGTGAACCCGGGAACTTTAAGGACAGACTTATTCTGGAGGGTGACCCTCACAGCGTTCTTGAAGGCATGATAATTGCAGGATATGCTGTTGGTGCCTCTGAAGGCATCATATATATTCGTGGTGAATACCATCAGTCTGTTGCGCATACGGAAAACGCTATTCAGATGGCCAGAGACTTAGGTCTATTGGGCAAGAATATACTCGGTTCCGGATTTGATTACGATATCAGTATATTTAAGGGTGCAGGGGCATATATCTGTGGTGAGGAGACTGCTCTTCTGGAATCACTGGAAGGCAGACGTGGAGAATCAAGAGTTAAGCCCCCATTCCCTCCGACCTGCGGATTATTTGGCAAACCTACAGTAGTAAATAATGTTGAAACGATAGCCGACGTCACGCAGATTATTAAGCACGGTGCTGACTGGTACTGCGCTATGGGTACCGATCTCAGTAAAGGAACGAAGATATTCTCGCCGTGTGGTGATATTAACTATCCTGGCGTTTACGAAGTTAAATACGGCAGCACCCTCAGAGAGATCCTTTACGATATGGCTGGAGGTATCAAGGGCGGCAAGAAAGTCAAAGGAATCTTTATGGGAGGACCATCCGGTTTGATCTCCGGAATTAAGGACCTTGATAGACGACTTTGTGCTGAAGACCTTCCTCCTGGAGCCGGAGCATTAATAGTTTTCAATGAAGAAAAATGCATTGTGGACGTTATGCTCAATGTGGCTGAATTCTTTTATGAGGAATCTTGTGGTCAATGCGCTCCCTGCAGAGAAGGTACCAAACGCATTGTAGAGATTCTCACTGCATGGACAAAAGGTGAAGGAACACCTGCGGATATGAACACTCTGATGGCACTTGGGGATACAATGTCCCTGACATCTAAGTGTGGGCTGGGGCAGTTCGCATCGGTTGCATTTAAGAGCAGCATTGGACTCTACATGGATGAGTATATGGCTCATCTGAAAGACAAAGTCTGCCCGACTGGTGTATGTCCTATGACCAAGACACTGGCGGCGGTTGAGAGGTAACATCATGGCAAAAATCAATCTAAAAATCAATGGCCAACCGGTGAAGGCAGAAGCAGGGATGAGCATACTTGAAGCTGCTTTTGCATCCGGTATACATATTCCAACACTCTGTTACCACTCCGACCTGCTGCCCGATGGTGTTTGCAGAGTCTGTGTGGTTGAGGTTGATGGACAGAAGAACCTGATCCCGGCCTGTTCCTACAAAGCCGAAGAAGGTATGACTGTACGGACACATACAAAGAAAGTCAGAGATGCCAGGAAGATCATCGTAGAGCTCCTGCTGGCTAATCACCCGCAGGTCTGCCCTACTTGTTTCCGAAACGGCAAATGTGAATTACAGAAGCTGGCTAAGGAAGTTGGGGTAGATTCTATTCCTTATACAGGCGAAAGACGCGAAGTCCTCAGTGATGTAAGCAGTTTGTCTGTAGTCAGAGATCCGGAGAAGTGTATTCTGTGCGGAAGATGCGTGCGGACGTGCGACATTCTGCAGAGTGTAGGTGCACTGCACAGTTCCGGCAGGGGTTGGGATTCTGAGATAGTTGCCGGTTTTGGCGGCGACATGTCGGATGCTGTCTGTGTAAACTGCGGGCAGTGCATAAATCGTTGTCCTACAGGCGCTTTGCGGGGCAAGAGTCATATCGACGATGTGTGGGCAGCTATTTATGATCCTGCTAAGCATGTAGTCGTTCAGACAGCTCCGGCAGTGCGTGCAGCAATAGGTGAAGAGTTTGGCCTGCCGGCAGGAAGCAGAGTAACCGCCAAGATGGTAACGGCTCTGAAGATGCTGGGATTTGACCGTGTGATGGACACAGACTTCACCGCTGACCTGACTATTATGGAAGAAGGTTCAGAACTTATCCAGAGGGTAACCCAGGGCGGTGTCCTGCCGCAGATAACTTCTTGCTCCCCTGGCTGGGTCAAGTTTATTGAGCATTACTATCCTGAACTTCTGCCTCATGTGTCTTCATGCAAGAGTCCGCAGCAAATGTTTGGAGCTTTGGCAAAGACATACTATGCTGAAAAGATGGGCATCGACCCCAAAGACATAGTCAGTGTATCGGTAATGCCTTGCACAGCAAAAAAATACGAGTGCGAGAGACCTGAAATGGCAGACAGTGGCTATCAGGATGTCGATTATGTTCTGACTACCCGTGAAGCAGCACAGATGATCAAAGAAGCAGGAATAGACCTTCCAACTCTTCCTGAAGGCGTATACGACGATCCACTTGGAATGAGCACCGGCGCTGCAGTCATCTTTGGCAACACTGGTGGTGTTATGGAAGCGGCCCTGAGGACGGCTTACAAGTTGCTGACGGGTGAAGAGCTGGGTAACGTTAATATAGAGGCTGTACGGGGCATTGAGGGCGTCCGTGAGGCTACTATAGATGTTGGCGGTCTGCAGGTCAAAGCCGCAGTTGCTCATGGTCTGTCCAATGCCAGAGAAGTATTGGAAGGCATAAAGAGCGGCAGGTTCAAAGATTATCACTTCATAGAAATAATGTGTTGCCCGGGTGGATGTATTGGTGGTGGTGGACAACCACAGCCTACCAATGAAGAAATACGTAAAGCCAGAACAGCAGCCATATATGAAGAAGATGAATCGATGCCGGTCCGCAGGTCACACGAGAACCTGGCAGTCCAGAAACTGTATGAAGAGTTCCTGGGAGAGCCGCTTTCTCATAAGTCACACACACTGCTGCATACCCATTACACACCAAGAGCAGCCAAGGTTGCTGAAGGTGGAACCCCGATAAAGATAGACGTAGAATAAAACAAAGTCATCCTGAACATGGTGAAGAATCTGCTTTGTGAGAGTAGTATACTTGAAAAAGCAGATTCTTCATTCTTCAGGATGATGTGTTCCACAGACTGGTATATTCCTCACCGTGTTCAGAATGACAATCATCGAAGTTTATTGATCGTCCAAATCTCTGAAGAAACTGGACAATCTTTCGGAGTAGTCCGACTCTATTCCTGCAAAAGCTAGATCCAATGCCACAGTGTATAACCTCATTAAAGCTACATCACTTGGGAGTTCGAGAATTCGGGCAAAGAAATCTTTTATGGCTTCTTCATAAGACATAAGCGGGGGGGCGGTGATATCTATTCGTTCCCCAGGTTTGAACCCGGAGAATTCAGTGTCAAGGCGGACAGCAAAATCTCTGACGTTAGCTGGAGTTGCATGGCGCAGATCGTCGCCAAACTCCGACTTAACAAGCTCCCTGAATTCTTGAAGATTCACGGTGGAACTCCTCACATTGCAGGCTACTTAGATTTGGTTACTTTGACTTCATCCAGGAGTTTATCTACGTCTGCTTTAGCACCGATTTCTGTGGCATTGCTCATCGCAGTGGCAGCACCTGCTGCTGCTCCCAGGCGAAGCGCACTCTGTATGTCCTCACCACGATCCAATGATGCCACAACTCCTGCAACAAATGAATCACCGGATCCTATAGTACTGACTGCACGCACTTTCGGGGATGTGACGTCATAGACAAAACCTTCATATGCCGCTACAGCTCCCTGCTTTCCCATGGATATAACAACAAGTGGAATACCCATTTCAGCAATACTTAAGGCACCGAAATATACATCACTCTTGGTAGAGAATGATTTTCCAATCAGCCGTTCAGCTTCAACCCGATTGGGTTTAATCATAAAAGGTTTAGCTTTTATTCCTTCTACAAGAGCAGCGCCGTCAGCATCAAGAACGGTTTTGCATCCTTTGGCTGCGCAAATCTGTATAAGCACATTGTAGACATCCTGGTTAAGACCTAAAGGCACACTTCCACCCAGGACTACATAGCTGCTGTCGGTTGCTATATTCTTGACCATCTCAAGGAGATTTACCAACTCGTCGTGGTCGATTGGACCGCCTTTTTCATTTAGCGTGGTTGGCGGAACTCCACCCTGCTCTTCGATTGCAATACAGGTTCGGGTAGGCCTGGCAGTTTCGACGTAGGAAAGTGGAATCGATTCACGATTTAGAACTGTTTTTATGAACTCTCCGCTATCGCCTCCCAGCAGTGTCACTACCTGGGTGTCACAGCCTAAACACTTTAGCATCCTGGAGCAATTGACTCCTTTGCCGCCAGCATCTATTTCAACCTTAATGATTCTATTGGTATCATTCTGCAGCAGTTTAGTGACGTATACTGTTTTGTCGATTGATGGGTTTAGTGTGATAGTGGAGATCATATAAGCCTCGCAGGGGGCATCCCCCGTGGTCCTGTTAAGTGGAGAATTTGGGGGAGGGTTTCCCCTCCCCAGTCATATTTCCAAAGCGCAGAATAGCGCCCGTATTAGTATTTATTTACCGCTGACAGCAGCGCGGACTTCGTCAAGGTGACCAGCTGAGCCGAGAAGCACATTGCGGCTGGCGATGAACTTCGCATACTCGTCCATGAATACCTTGCCGATCGGTCTGAAGTCGAAAACTTCAGGTTTGTCACGGAAGATCTCACGGTGGACTCTGGTCCAGACTAGACGACCATCGGTGTCGATATTGATCTTGCAGACGCCCAGCTTTGCTGCTGGAAGATACTGAGCAGCGTCAACACCCTTGGCACCCTTGAGTGCTCCACCTGCTGCGTTTATGCGCTCAACTTCGTCCTGAGGGACAGAGGATGAGCCGTGCATTACCATCGGGAATCCAGGAAGTCTCTTCTGAATTTCTGAGATGACTTCAAAATGGAGTCCCTGGCCGCCGGAGAATTTGAATGCACCATGGCTGGTTCCTATAGCGCAGGCGAGAGAATCGCATCCGGATCTCTCCACGAACTCTTTAGCCTGATCAGGATCTGTCAGGTGAGCCTGGTCTTCGGAGACTTGAATGTCTTCTTCGACTCCGCCCAGCTGCCCCAGCTCTGCTTCTACGCTGATTCCCTTGGCGTGTGCCCTATCAACAACTCGTTTTGTAGTTGCGATGTTGTCGTCAAATGACTCATGGCTGGCATCGATCATAACCGAGGAATAGAATCCGGAATCGATACAGTCATAGCAAGCAGCCTCGTCACCGTGATCAAGATGCACGGCAAAGACTGCTTCAGGGAAAATCTCGTCGGCTGAGCGTATCATAGCCTCAAGCATCAGCTTGTTGGTATAGGACCTGGCGCCCTTGGATATCTGGATAATAAAGGGGGCTTGAGAATCTATATTGCCCCTGAACAGACCCATTGTCTGCTCTGCATTGTTGATGTTGTAGGCACCAAGGGCGTATTTGCCGTATGCCTGCTCAAAAAGCTGTTTTGTTGTGACTATCATTCGCTTGGACTCCTTAGGTAATAGGGTATGTGCTGACTATTTAAACCGGGACTAATAGCCCGTAATCACCATCTTCTCTTTTGTATACTACATTCAACGTGTCGGAATGAGAGTTTCGGAAGACATAGAACCCATGATGCAGCAGTTCCATCTGCAACGCCGCTTCTTCGGGAGGCATTGACTGAACTTCGAACTTCTTCAGTCTGACCAACATTGGAAGCTTTTCCGTGTCGAGTTCATCTTCTACTGGTTGAAGTGTTTCTTCCGGTGCAATCCCCCCGAAAGCTTCAGCCATTACATTCTGTTTGATTATCTCTTTTGCTTTAGGGCCAGCTTCGATGGCTCTGCCAACTCTTTTGCCCTTAAATTTCCGTGCACGTACTTCAAGTTTTTCGACTACTTGATCGATGGAACCATACATATCGGTTCCGCGACGCTCCTCGCTGCGGAGCAGTATGCCGTCGCCCTCAAGTTGTACCTCAACGATATGCATGCCTCTATGGATCGATAACGTTACATTGGCTTCCTTCAGATCGTGGAAGTGTTTCTCGAGTTTCGTAAGCTTCTTTTCCAGATAGCTTCGAAGGGCATCTGTTACCTCTATATTGCGGCCCTTGACGTTGGTCTGCATGGCAAGGAACTCCTTTCATACTACAGTCATAGACTGGTTATAATACCACTCTAAAGTGGCAAAAGTCAAGCTTGGGCGGACTTTACAGGTCGGCCTTTATTATTCGTGATTAGCTTGGTAAATGACCTTATTGGTGTTCAAAAGCTAAGCTCAGTGAATAATCCAGTTTAAGACTGCCTGCGTATTTCACCCAGCAGTTCAGCTACTTTTTCGTCCATCAACTCCTTTGTTTTAGCCTCAAGATTCAGGCGTATAAGAGGCTCGGTGTTGGAAGCTCTTACATTAAACCACCATTCATCATATTCTGCAGAATAGCCGTCTAAATGGAAACTCCGTTTTGCAGAAGGTCCATATTTTGTTTCAAGATTCTTGAGCACCCATGGTATGTCTCCCACTTCAGAGTTGATCTCACCGCTGTGGAAATATCTCTTCATAGGTTTGACAATCTCTGATAAAGGTTTGTTTTCTGCTAATAAGAGTTTTATGATATACAACATGGCCAGATCGCCATTATCGGTGGTAAAGAAATCGGAGAAATAGTAGTGACTGGACAGCTCCCCTCCAAAAAAGCCGCCTTCTTCTCTCATCTGTTTCTTGATGAGACCATGTCCTACCCGGCACTGTTCGGCAACTCCTCCGGCTTTCTCGATTTCCTCCTTTACTGACCAGCTTGAGCGCAAGTCATAGAGAATTTTGGCTCCGGGTTTCTTCTTGAGCATCTCTCGAGAAATCAGAGCTGTAATAAAGTCTCCTGGTATGATGTTACCCTTTTCATCCACAAAAGCCACACGGTCTCCGTCACCGTCGAAAGCCATTCCGATATTGGCACACTCATCGACTACACGGTCTCTCAGTGCCAGCATTGTTTCAGTCTTTAGCGGATTTGCTTCGTGGTTTGGAAAACTTCCATCCGGTCGCCAATATAGTCTTATAGGAGTATTCCCTACTGCGGAAAAAATCTTAGGTAGGATTAGTCCCCCCATTCCATTTGCACAGTCAACAACTATTTTGAGGTTGCCAAAATCCCGGACACCTGTGCTGGACAGAACCGCTTCAACATATTCGTCCAGTACATTTTCCTGATTAAGAAGTTGCCCCTTATTTGCAGGATCGAGGAAACTACCGGCACATGCCATATTCCAAAGATCATCATTGGAAACGACTGCAATACTTGGAATTGCACCTGGGCCGGTCATCTTATAGCCATTATATTCCGCAGGATTGTGAGAAGCAGTGCACATTATTCCGGCATCTGCATTGAGCTTGTTGACCGCAAAATAATACATTGGCGTGCTGGTGAGTCCTATTGGGACAACATCTGCCCCTTGATCCAATACGCCTCTGATTGTAGCGTTTTCAAATGGCTCCGCTGACTCGCGCATATCATGGCCGACAACTACCCTTTTACATTTCAACGCGGATACAAATGCACGGGCTATTCGATAAGCATCGTCATCTTCTATTTCTTTCGGGTACAACCCTCGGATGTCATATGCTTTGAATATTCCTTTCTTTACTTCCTTGCGTCCCATTTCCATTAGTATGTTTCCTCCGTAATCAGCCTCCAAATAGTAGGGGCAGTTTATCAAATTGAATCCAGCTCTGGTATTAATATTGTAAACGCAGTACCAATTCCCTCTTCACTTGATACAATCAGGCAACCGTTCATCAACTCTATCATGTTAGCCACAATTGACAATCCCAAACCAAAACCAGGATGTTTGTGTTTCTTTACAGATTCAAGTTGGACAAAGTCATCGAATATATTGGGTAGACTATCCTTCTCGATGCCGACTCCAGTATCTATTACAATTATCTCTACGCCATCGTTGAGTCCTGTAATACCAACTTCTATTGACCCGCACTCAGTGAATTTTACGGCATTACCAAGAATATTCAGGAGAATCATCGTAAGTTTTTGCTGGTCATACAGCCCTGTGCCACAATCGATTCGGTTGAATACCAGGTTTATTCCCTTTTCCTGAGCTTGTGGAGATATAGAGGATACTGTCCTGCTTAAAATTGCATCTGGTTTGCATACTTTGGGGTTCAGAGTCAGCGAACTATTGCGCGACTTGCTGATCTCAAGCATGCTATTAACCATTTCAAGGAGTTGATCAGAACTGACAAGTACTTTTTGCAGGAGTTGAGATTGGAATTCACTTATTTCTCCAGCAACTCCTTCAAGCAGCATCTTAACATAACCCTGAATAGCAGTCAGAGGTGTTCGAACATCATGCATGACATTATTCAAGAAAATCGCCTGTAATTTATAAGCATTTTCGAGTTCCTGCATTGCTTTGAGCAATTCAGCTTCAGATTGCTTTGCAGCGGTAATGCTGCGTGCTAACTGAATGACACCTATAACATCCCCGGTTGAATTGTAATGGGGGCTGAATGTCATCTCTACATATTCCTTATGTTTTACTCCCGGTCTTTCATAAATAAGTTCCGCGTTGCGCGTTTCTATCCCCTCTAATGCATCATAAAAGAAACAAATATTGGGATCATTGGCAGTGAATGGAAGTACGTCAAAAATGGATCTACCTATAGCTTCTGCTGAGATAATACCTGTTGTTTCCTCTATCCTCCGGTTCCAAACCCGGATATTCATATCCTTGTTATATACAATAATGCTTTCTCCGGCTGCTTGGATAACCGTTCTACTGAATTGTTCTGCTTCTTGTAGAGAATTCAGAGCATTGCGATAATTCGTGATATCTTCCAGCGCTGCAATTACATACACAAGTTTCTTATCATCATCTCTGACTGCCGATATGGATATCCTGGCCCAAAAATCATCTCCACTCTTATTAGTGCAACGTCTCTCAACTTGAATAGTTTCCTCTTTGCTGGCAATCGAATCTTTGGGAAGATCGGCAATGACGCAGCTTCCATCATTTGGGTTGAGAACTCTACTTGAAAACAGATTCATTTCATCTGCTGTATAACCCGATAATACCTGGGCGTAACGGTTGCATTTAATGCATTCACCATCAGGGGTTACCAGCAGCATTCCTACACCCGCATTTTCGAAAGCTGCTCTAAAAAGTCTTTCGCTGTTGGCGAGTGCTTCAGAGGTCTGATGTGCTTCAGTTATATCCTGACCAATTGCAAGGTATTCCACCAGTCGACCTTCACTGTCGAAGATGCCGCGGTCGGTCCAGTGCATCATTCTAATCTCACATCCAGGAATATTGACCTGGTGTATGAAATCAGTTACTGGATTCTCTCGAGTGATTGTCGATAGGACATCGAGTAAGTGCAGGCGATCTTCATCAGGAAGGAAATCGTAGAGACAGCGGCCCATTAATTCTTCCTGTGTACAGTTCATATACCGACAGAGTGCCTGATTGGCATATGTTATGGTGCCATCGAGAAGGAAACGATCTATCAGGTCTGTCTGATCTTCGGCTATACCTTTGTAGTATTCGGATATTAACTCAGATGGATTTGAATTGCTTAATGATGCGGGAGCTAATAGTCCTGAACATTTGCGTATTAGCACCAGCCAGACATCAGTAGTATCAGGCCAGAGAATGGTGGTAGCTTCCAGATCGATTATTGTGCCGGTAATTGTTATAGCCGGAATGTGATGAAGCCCTGCGCTGAGAATATCGTTGTTACACGTGATATCTGACAGTAAAGTGCCTATCAAATCCCTTGGATTTAGGTAACCCAATAATTCGGCGAATGATTGATTTGTTTCTACAATGGTCCGATTTTTTACGGCTAAGCCTGCTTGATTACCGCAGGACTGTAACAGTTTATCTATTGTTGTTTCATTGACCATTGGTTTTCCAGGGAATACTGGTAGTATGCAAGCCCAGTATATCCACCTTATATATTCGACATCGGATAGCAATTACCTTCGCGATCATACGTAGCTTAGCCGCTACACAAAGGATTATACGTAAGAAAATGCTTGACAGATGAGATTTATGGTGACAAACTCATCATATATGCAAAATATCTAACCCGCATTATTCACCAGTCTCTACTTTCGACCGGCAGTTAGGGCGAAAGCGCGGTAATCGCGAATAATGTGCGCTGGTGCAGTATTACGTGAGGACGTTAAATAAAGTGCCTGTTTCTGATAATTCAACAGTTTTATATGGCTTCGATCCGGCACAATTCATTGTTGCAGTGAAAGTGGTTGAATCCGAGGTCATAATATATACGAGGCAATCAGATCAAATATATGAGACCCGTGATGTGTTTCACCCCTGGCTTGTTACTGATAAAGCTGCAACCGAAAAGGGGCTGGAACTGCTTGAATGTGAGATCAGCGAACTCGAAGGCGAAGGATTGAACAGATTACTTCGCTTTTCTGATTGGGCTTCTTACAGTCGGACCCGGGAAATATTACGTGAAGCAGGGTGCCAGATTTTAGCATTTTCTGCTCCGGAGAAACAATTTCTTGTTGATTCCGGAATGACACTTTTCAAAGGGATGACATTTGACAGCCTCAGACGCATGCAGTTGGACATTGAGACTACTCCCTGTGGTCCCGATAACGATCATGCGCGGATCATAATGATCGGACTTTCAGATAATACCGGATGGGAACAGGTACTGGAGGGACATGAGGTTGATATCTTTAATGAATTGATTGAAGTGTTCCGGGAACGTGATCCGGATGTTATAGAAGGCCACAATATCTTTGGTTTTGATTTGCCATACATAGCAAAGAGAGCAGAGAGAATTGGTGTCTCAGTAAGTTTAGGTAGAGATGGTTCGAACCTGACATTCGGGCAGAAAAGGAATTGTCCTATTGGGGGATACAGCAAACCATTTACACCGGTACACATAGCAGGCAGGCAGATAATTGATACCCTGCTAGCGGTCCAAAGATATGATGTCACGAGAGGCAGACTTGAGAGATACGGACTGAAGGAAGTTACACGCGTTCTTGGGATTGCTGAACCGGAGCGAGTTGTCATTCCGGGAAATGAGATATCACATCTCTACAAGACTGATCCGGAGCTTGTGAAGACATATAACCTTCAAGATGTGCGAGAGACCCGAAGTCTGGCAGATTTAGTCTGCCAGGCAGAATTCTACTTGACCGGGATGATTCCGGAAAATTATGAAACAGTCAGTGTTACTGGAAATGGGGAAAAGATAAACTCCATCTTCATCAGAGAATACTTACGACAGGGTATTGCTCTACCAATGCCTATGCAAGCAATGGAAGTTCCTGGTGGGTATACGGATATATTGGCCACGGGATTTCTCCAGCGGATAGTTAAATGTGATGTGGAGAGCTTGTACCCATCTCTTATGCTGTCAATGGGTATCAAGCCTGCAACAGATTCTCTGAATGTTTTTCTACCGGCACTGGACGAACTGACAAAGCGTAGAATTGGGGCTAAGCAGATGGCTCAACAAGCATTGGACAAAGCCTCCAGAGAGTATTGGGATGGCATTCAGGCATCGTACAAGATACTTATCAATTCATTTTATGGTTATCTTGGAGGTTCATTCAATTTCAACGATTACGAAGCAGCGTCCAGAATTACTCTTTCCGGGCAAGAAACTGTAAAGCGTATTGCAGCTTCTATATCGGAAAAGAATGGGCGAGTGATTGAGATAGACACCGATGGGGTGTATTTTCAAGCTCCGGATGGAATTGAAACCCTGCAAGATGAAGAGTTGCTTGTAGAACAAATAGGAAATGAATTGCCTGCAGGAATCCGATTAGCCCATGATGGTCGATACCAGGCCATGATTTCGCTGAAAGTCAAAAACTACGCCCTGATCAACTATGATGGAACAAAAATATTCAAAGGTGCAGCTTTACGCTCAAGATCTGATGAAGCTTTTGGGAAAGAGTTTATCTCACGCACAATTGATCTGCTGGTAACTCAGGATTATGATCAGATAAAGAGGTTATATCACGATACGGTGCAGGAGATACTTGATGGTAAATTGCCAGTCGACAGTTTTTCGCGCAGAGAGCGCATTACAGGCAAGACATTCACAAGCGCAATGAAAAAGCGAGCTGCTCATGCAGCAGAGGGAATACAGGTTGGAGAATTCATAGAGGTATATGAACGCCGGGACGGTACCCTCGGACTAGTCGAGAATTATGCTCAGGATGAAAACAGACAGAAGCTTCTTGAAAAACTCTACAAGTTTGCTGGGAGGCTGAAACCGGCATTCGCAGATGAATTTGACCGCATATTTGATAAACCTGCAGTTATTCTCAAAAACAGAACCGCCAAAGAATCAGGACAGACATCTATGGACTTGTTCTAGATTCTGTGTTTTTTATCTATCCCGCATTATTCACCATGCTTCGCTTTTATCCGGTAGTAGGCATTAATGCTGAGTCAGTCATACATAATTCGGGCTATTGTATTACCGGTAGCCAATGCAATATTTTTTGTCATTGCTTGGTATATTTATCTGTTTGTACGGAACAACGACTATGAGCCGGTTTGCACCCGATTTATATCGGTGTGAATATGCTTGTCCCGCCAGGGACATAATAATAATATCTTCTGCCATCCCAAATGGAGGCTCCCTGCTCAATGGTCAGTGTGCTATTATCGATCCTCGCCGACTTTGCCGATTCTGCCAAGGCGTTTTTTTCGGGTTATGGACTGGAGGCTTTGGGACTGCTTGCATTAGTAGTTATTCTCAAAGTTGGGGCGGAATTCTTTAAAAATCGTTATGAAGTAGATTGGAACAGTCTACACTTAGTAAGCCAGGCAAAGAATCTCTCGCAGATTATGATAATGGATTGGGAACCCTACTCATTCCTGACCAGGCATCTTTTGACTGAACAAGGATATCGTATTATAGGTTCTTCTGTGAATGATTTGAGTGGAATTGACATTGTGGCGGAGAAATCCGGCAAAAGGACTCTGTTTAGATTCGGGCGCAGTACAGCCGAGACGATATACAGCCAGGAGATCCGAGATCTGCTTATTAAGGCACAACAATTCAATGCTTCATCAGCATACATAGTCACTCCTGGAGAAGTTTCGAGTTCAGCAGAGCACTCTATGAAAGATGCACCGGTAACTCTTGTTAACAAATCTGAATTGATAGAATGGTTCAATAAATTTGCTGGTGCCAAGTTACATTCCATTTCGCAAAATGGTATGGATATTGGTGGTATTGGATTGAGTTCTCACTCAATGTCTGATAATGATCTTGCTGCTTGACATAATCTCACAGATACTGAGTAATAATACCTGTTGCAGGAATACATAGGCTCAAAGGGTAAGTAATACTACATCTATTGATGGATACAGATGATGGAGTTTATTATTCATGCAGTTTATTGACACGCACGCTCATCTAAACGATGAACAATTTGCTCAGGATGTGGGAGAAGTAATTGCTCGTGCGGCTGAGGTTTCAGTCGACCGTATTGTTGTGTGCGGATATGATATACATTCCAGCAGACGGGCAGTCCAACTTGCTCGAAAGTACGATGGTGTGTTTGCTACAGTTGGTATTCACCCTCACGATGCCGCCACCGTTGATGAGGCTTCACTGGGACTCCTTACCGAGCTTGCTAAACAACCAAAAGTATTAGCTATAGGTGAGATTGGCTTAGATTTTCATTACAGCTTTTGTCCTCGGAATATACAGGCCGAAGCATTCGAAGCCCAGGTGAACCTTGCAGCTCAACTAAATCTTCCGATAGTTATCCATAGTCGTGATTCTATTGCTGAGTCAGTACAGATTTTATCATCAAAGGCAAAGAAAATAGTTGGCGGTGTTTTTCATTGCTATGGAGGAGATGAGGAGATACTGCAGCGAGTATTGGCACTGGGAATGTATATCGGGTTCGACGGTCCTATAACGTACAAAGATGCCAGCAAGCTGACTACAGTGCTTCATTGCTGCCCTTTGGATAGAATCCTGCTGGAAACGGATTGTCCATATTTGGCTCCTGAGCCAATCAGGGGAAGGCGTAACGAGCCGGCACATCTTCCATATATTGCAGAAAAAATCGCACAGATACTTGGAGTCTCGAAACAATACGTTGCCACACTAACCTCTCGAAATGCCCGTGCATTGTTCGGAAAAGGCCTGTAAATTTCTGAGCTGCCTGAGAATAGTAGAATTCCAGTATTAACAACCGAAGTCCAATCCTTAGTCAATGGTGAACTAGAATGCTGCACAGCACTCGCACAAGGTTGAGACCCCTCAAAGCTTCAGAGATTCTTGATGAGGCTGTTGATCTTTACAAAAAGAATGCATGGTTGTTTATTGGAATAGCAGCCATATTGTACATCCCCACTCTAATTTTTGATCCAACCATATCTGGTGAGCATGCTTTTATGTACGCACATGACTTGCGAGGTATGACAAATCTGTTTGTATCTGTACTTTGGTACCTGTTACTTGCAGGTCCAATTGTAACAGGAGCACTGACATATGCTGTATCAGAATGCTATCTTGGCCGCAGCACAAATATAAGACAATGCTTTAGTGAAGTGAAAGGCAGAGTCTTTTCCCACCTGGTATTAACCAATCTTGTTGTGATTATTATTGTTGCTTTGGGATGCAGCGTGCCTTTTTTGCTTCTGGTGTTGGGACTGACCATTATAATGTCAGGTAGCACAGGTGTTGCTTCAGGAACGTTTGTACTGTCTATAGCTATGATCAGCGTGACTATTCCAGCATATCTGGCTGCCAGACTTGCATTAGCAGTACCGAGTGTTGTATTGGAACAAAATGGTGTTATCAGTGCCCTACGCAGGACTCAGAGACTTACACTGGGTAGAGCAGGCAGGATATTTGGCATTTTGTTTGTGGTGATTATAGTTACTTCCATTGTGCAGGGTCTCATTGCAGCTCCGAGCAGCTATGCGATGGCGAAAAGTCTGATAGGAGGTGGCGGGACCCCTTTTTTAGTCAAAATGATCAATGTGACTATACAAGCAATTACTAGTGCAGTGTTGATGCCGGCTGGTTCGGTTGTCACGCTGCTCTTGTATTTTGACTGTCGGATACGTGACGAAGGATATGACCTGCAGGTACTTGCCGATGAAATTGCGTCGTTGAATAATGATAAGGCGAATTTATAATGCATTTGCAGGATTACAGTGTGCGAACGTTGAATTGGAAAGTATACAGTGATTGTTTTGACCGGAGATGAACTATGAGTGCTGCTGATGGACTGAGAGCTGTTCAAATCAAAGCTAATCTTATGGCGGACAGGAGTCTGGGACTGTTAGATATTGCTGCATCTGTGCGCGATGGAGTTGCATATCTGACGGGGGAAGTCGAAACGCGGGAGCAGAAATCATTTGCGGAAGACCTGGCATATAGCGCTGAGGGTGTATATGAAGTCGTAAATGATATATGTGTGGTCCCGGATACTCTGAAGACTGTGCTGAAATGCACTTTGGAGGCGTGTGGGTTGGTCTGCAGGGAAGTACCCGCAGACGGCGAGGCTGACAATATTGAATTGGAGCTGAAAGCAAGACTGGGTTCGGCATTCCACGGTGTACACGTGAGTGTATCCAGCCATAATATAGCTTGCGTGGATGGTAGTGTATCCAGTCGGGAAGAACTTATGAAACTCCAGCAGATAGTGCTGCGAACTCATGGGGTTGTTGGCATCGATAGCCATATTGAAGTGGCAAGTATTTAGTAACATTTTAAGAGATAGTAAGCTGTGGGTGGATCGTTGTGTCTACCCATATCTTTTTGTACGGATTGGAGATTGCACTGAAACCGGTTGTTTTTCTCGATAGAGATGGCGTCATTAATGAAGATCGAGATGATTATGTCAAAAGTGTTGATGAGCTGGTAGTATTTCCATATGCACCTGATTCAATCGCCAGGTTGAACAATGCAGGTTATACAGTAGTTGTAGTCAGCAATCAGCAGTGTGTTGCCAAAGGCATGATGACATACGAGCAACTAGAAAATGTGCAACGTGAAATAGATAGAAAAGTCAAAGAATCAGGTGGTATTATTACCTCTTTTCGATACTGTACGCATCTTAAATCTGAACAGTGTTCGTGCCGAAAACCCAAAGCAGGTATGCTGAGTCAGGCTGTCGAGGAGCACAAATTGAATCCTGAAAAGGGATTCATTGTTGGCGATAATGAAAAGGATATAATTGCCGGAAAATCTGTAGGATGCAAATCGGTCCTGGTGCTGTCAGGTATGGCAACCCGCGATTCGGTTAGTTCTATGAAAGACCACCCGATTTTGTAGCAGAGAACCTGGAATCTGCTGTTGATTGGATTTTGTCTCAATAGCAAAGTAAGACTACCATGCCACAGTTTACGTTTGGAATGCCTGCTTTTTGATCTGTTCCGGGTGAGTAAAAACTGATCTGGTATATATTGATGGAAGTGCAGGCTGTCTAACCGAGTACTTTCTTGACGGTATTCGCGATGTCATTTACAAGAATATCCAGCTCCTGAGCATCCGGACCCTCCGCCATAACTCGGATCAATCTCTCTGTTCCGGAAGGCCGTACAACAACACGTCCTCGTCCGGCAAGTTTATTCTCAACGTCCGCGATTGCTTTGCAGATCTCTGGTTCTGTATCCCAGCCATCTCTGCGTGAGACTTTTACATTGACAAGCAACTGTGGGAATTCATGCATTTGTGATGCGAGTTCAGATAGTCGCTTACCAGTTCTGATCATTATGGATAATACCTGCAATGCTGTAACCATACCGTCACCAGTTGTAGTGTGGCGAGATAGTATAATGTGACCGGATTTTTCACCTCCGATAACTGCACCTGAAGCTCTCATTTCTTCAGCGACGTATCGGTCACCCACTGATGCGCGGATTAATCTAACACCACCATCATTGAGCGCAATCTCCAGGCCGATATTGCTCATTATGGTACCAACTACCACATTACCGGGCAAGTCATTAGCTTTAGCCTGATAGAGTCCATAGATAGCCATTATGTGGTCACCATCAATGACATTTCCCAATTCATCGGACATAATGACCCGGTCGGCATCTCCATCAAATGCAAGTCCTGCATCAGCTCCAAGCTTTCGGACAGATTCACCTATCCTGTCCGGGTGAAGAGAACCACAATCAGCATTGATATTAATACCATTGGGGCTACTGTTGATACAGGTTACCCGTGCACCCAATTCTTCGAATAGTTTAGGTGCTATCTCACTGGCTGCACCGTTGGCGCAGTCGATTATCAATTTCATTCCCGCCAAAGGGATCCTGGCACTCTGTTTTACTTGACCGGCATACTGCCATGCCAGGTCGTGGCGGAGCATAACTTTTCCGACATCTGCTCCCTGGGGGCGTGGAAATGAGTCGAAATCATCTATCTGCTGCTCGATAGACAATTCGATGCTGTCATCGAGTTTGTATCCATCAGGACCGAAGAATTTAATGCCGTTATCTCTAACCGGGTTGTGTGAAGCTGAAATTACTACGCCAGCAGCGGCATTAGTGGCTGAAGTGAGGTAAGCAACCCCTGGAGTTGGAATGACCCCCGCTATGACTGCGTCAACCCCCATAGAACAGATTCCTGCAACAAGAGCGCACTCAAGAATATCCCCACTGATGCGTGGATCTCGACCGACCAACACCCTGGTGTTCTGTTTTCTTTCAATGAGTACATGAGCAGCCGTGGCACCCAGCTTTAGAGCCAGGTATGGAGACAACTCAACATTGGCTGTTCCACGAACTCCATCGGTTCCAAACAGATTTTTCAAGGGAATCCTCCGCGGATAAATTTCAAGTATGCTCTATTCGAGCTGCGGTCACTGTGAGTCCATGAGGAAATTATTCTATTTCTATGGTTACGCTTACTGTATTAGGTCCCTTAATTTTAGTGCCATTGGGTATATTCAGATCAACCTGCCTGGTAACAGTCTTATCCAGTCCATCAACATTAATAGGAGCTGTTTCAATCATGCTGATATCGGAGAGTATATTACCTCTACCTTCCAATACCACTGATGATGGTTTTACTGTAACATTTTTATACTGAGCAGGAGATTTGAGCTTGCCTTGTAATTTACAGCTGATCACAACTTCCTTTGACGATGGAACTTCCCTTAGACCGAGTCGCAATCGAACATAAGGCGGGTTTAAAGAGACTCCTCTTACCTCATTACCATTTGAATCCATTGGAACCAACGGGAATTCGGCATCCACCGAATTTGAGGATGTATTTTGTGGGAGAGTCAGCACCACTTTCTTTACTTTCAAGACATAATCATTCTTACCGGATATACTAGTGCTGGCGGGGTTAACGTCCGGGTCACCATATGTGTAACCCAGGGGTGGAGCAGAAAGGAACTTTACCTCGACAGGTAGCTTTTTACCTATCATTTTAACAGTTACTTGTACCTTCTTTGGAAGTATAGTAGCACTAATATCTTCCTGAGGGATTCCGGATACCCGAACATTCAGAGTTTTGGTTTTTACCACAGGTCCATTAGACGGGGTAATTGTGTCCAGGTCCACCCACGCTGATATGTCGTTTTGCCGTATTTGGTCGACTACAGCCTTGTACCCCTCAATCTGCACTGTGGCATCCTGAACTGAGAGATCAGCAACGTAACCTTTGGACAAATTCATTATTTGTATCGGAACTGTAAAAGGTTTCGTTGCTTTTGGATTGCGTTGTGTGTTTACATAAGACCAAAGGAAGATAGAAAGACAGAGCGCTAATAGTTTCCATTGCCAATTGTGCCTGATCATCGTTTTGTCCTTCGTTTCCTTAGAGTTCCATTTACTTTACGCGCAATCTGAGCTGTTTTTGTATCTTGCCCAATACCAAGAATAGTCTTCAACCATTCAGTGAGAGTGTTTTGGTTGAGTCCACGGTTCAACCGACTTTCATGCGCTAATGAGATTGTTCCGGTTTCTTCAGAAACTACTACTATCGCAGAGTCACTGACTTCTGAGAGACCTAATGCGGCTTTATGCCTTGTGTGTATAGCTGCACCAACTCCCACGCTTTCACTGAGAGGAAGCGTACAACCAGCAGCAACTATCCTGTCGCCTCGTATGACAGCCGCACCATCGTGAAGAGGATTGCCTGGATAGAATACCGCACCAAGAAGGTTTTCAGTTAGATGAGCATCCATCTTGGTACCTGTTGATATGATATCTTCAAGAGCATTCTGGCGCTCTATTACTATCAGTGCGCCAATTTTTTTTGATGACATAAAACAAGCAGAATTAACAACTGCCTCGATAATGGGGAAATTGTCCTCTTTAGTCAGTCCTGCCAGACCACGTCCTTTACCTGCCACCCTACCCAGATTTTCAAGAGCGCTGCGGAGTTCAGGATAAAACAGCAAGACAATAGCGACTGGTCCCAAAGGCATAAATGAGCGGAGGAGATAGTTGATTGTGTGGAGCTGTGAATAGTCAGTCAGCATCTCCAATAGTACAAAAGCTGCCAGCCCCAGGACTATATGCCAGGCCCGCGTACGCTTAGATAGCATTATCAGCCAATAAATGGCTATAGCTACCAGAACAATGTCAATAATTGTGGATAGGACTGTGCTCAGACCAGCTTGAGAAATCTGCCTTTGTAAATTGTCAACAATTGCGTGCATATGACCCATTCAATACAAAAAGTAACGGTGACTATAGTAATAACGTTAGCCACACAGAGAAAGATACGTATCAATCATTATTATGGTTCACGACATATCGAAATGGCCAACCTGCAATATTCATGACTGATGCAGCTTTTGTGCCTACTGCCGTACAAAAGCTAAGCTTGGTGAATAAATTGGTCTAGTCTTTCAATGCTGTAATGAGGACCTCATCTCCAGATACAACATTAATATCATACCCATTTGTTGTGGCCGGAACCAAACATGTAGACGCATGTTTAAGACAAATATTCCAGAGCGGATTCGGACCAGTGATAGTAATATCTCCCATAGTCGCTGTCAGAAGATGCATATGAGAACAGCTATCGATTCTAAATTCGCTACCGGTTATCTTTACTACACTGAAAGTTGGAAAATGTGAAATCATTTCCTGATCTTTGCAGCCACTGACTTTCAATTTGGGATCCAGCAGTTTTCCAATGGTCCTTGAAGCAGCCATGGCATTGCAGCCATCCTCAATGTGCAGTGCGCGACCGCGATTATAATCATACAGTCTGTAAGTTACCTGCATACATTCACTAACTTCAAATGCTACAAGTCCTGGCCCTACTGCATGAACAGTACCGGAAGGAACATTGAAATACATACCAGGCTTAAGATCTGTCGCAGTTTTCAAGCAGTTCAGAACAGCCTCTTGAGATGCATCACCTGATTTGACGAGTTCACAAAGGCTAGTGCCTGTAACGCCATCATTCAAGCCACAAAATAGATAAGCATCCGGTTCAGCATAGAGGATATACCACATCTCATCTTTGTGGGCATTATCAGAAACCGGATGAATCTGGACAGAAAGCTTCTCAGCTGTATCAAGAAGTTTGACTACTACAGGGACACTAACCACTTGATCCAAAGGTGTACCGGAAAGTGGTCCATTCAATATAGTGGTCACTGTTGGAAGTTCGGGATTACCCGGATCACGTGGCCACGTGCTGACGTCCCAGGATTCACCTATAGGTTCAGAAGCCTCAATTGTTTCTCTGCCGTAAAGTTTTGGAAGCCTACCTCCTCCCCAGGGGCGAGGAATAGCTACAGGCTTGAGTATCAACGGATAATCAAAAGTGGTCAATTACGGCCTCCAATAGATGTATTAATAGTATGTGTGTGCATCATGTTGATTGCACCCTGCCGATGTCTTGTTACTGAATATGAGTAAATGTAGAAACTCCAATGAGTCATTCGATAGAATCGCTTATGTTCATGGAGAATTAACGCATGGAGACCCTACAGACCTGTACAAGAGTATTCGGCATATGTAAATGAGGTTCCTTCGTAGAGTTATTAGTGAAGAAGTGCCAGTGAAGAAAGTGCCTCTGCAATCATTTGGACGATTGCAGAGGCACTTTTGCAAGATCTAGAACTTTATAGCATTGGAAAGAATACTTGGACTTCTTTCTGAGAATGCCAGGTCAATACCCAGGATGTTTGCTCCATAAGTTATCTTGTCTCCCGAATGCCCGACGCGTAAAGTGATCCACTTTCCAGCTCGATATTCTGCACCAGCGCGAAGCCTGGAATCCTCACCATTTGATCGGGTGACATTGATCAGGTCGGCTGCGAATACAAATCCAGTAAACGGCTTTGTCGCTACACCCACACTCAGCATTGTATCTCCTTGAGAGTTGGCAACACCTCGCAGGCTAGGTTTGATGAAATTGTTAACCACCGCACCGTATTGCCACACTGAATCAAGCGGTTTGTAGATCATACCGATATCCGCTTTAAGGCTTGTTTTCCGTTTCGTAGGAACTTCGACTGTGGTGAAATCGACGCTCGAAAGGGAAATTGAATTACCGGTATAGTCGAACGCAGGATTCTGGGCAATAATTGTCCAACGACGTGACTCACTGTTGAGAATACTGACATTGGTACCTATCCAGAGATCCCCGGATGTGGAAGGCATTTTAGTGGAGAACTGAACTGTAGGACCCCAAATAAAACTTGTGGTAATATCTGTCTTTGATAGATCTGTAAGGTATGAGCTGAAGGCGGCTTCAGCAGCATTCTTGTCCGAAGAAGAACCGGAAATTGCGTACTGCGCCCAGTTGTTTACAGCTGCTGTAAGATTTGTATTGTCAAGTACGGCTGCATAGGTGTTCGGATTGAATGAAGTGTCATTATTGAACTTAAGACCAGACGATGCCCATCTCTTGACATCGTCACTTGGTATCAAAGTACCGGTAATCTCAGCATTGAGCAAGATCCCTGTAGTACCGGCAAATCCACCGACTGAGCTGAATGTGAGAGTCGTGTTTTTAGATGCAAAATCATTCGCCAAACTTATAGCATCAGTAGTATTACCGGAGCTGAGTTTGTCAAGATTGTCCCACACTTTACCGATACTGGCTCCAGAGCTCTTGAAATCTAACCCTGGAAAAATGAACTGGAACTTTTTACCCTGGACAGCAGGAGCTGCCGGGTTACTTACGGATGTACTCTGGAACTCATCACCAAGAGCAAGTCCTGCTCCACCCAGAGAGATTGAACGTGCTGTGCTTCCAAAGTTAAAATCCGATGTAAATGCCGGCAACGCCAGACAAAGTGCCAGCATTACTACTAGTGTGAGTTGAAAAGCTTTCATTATTTCCTCCAGTAAATACTACGTTAGGTAAGCATACAGGGCTGGGTAATATAGCAGCCTGGCGCATGAGCTTCATTAGACCAATTGTGACAAGAATCCTTCTACATATCAATCTTGAGGACAAGGAAACAAACAATATATTCTATTGTGAGGAGATATCCTGTGCGTTTATACACAATACCCAGTTTGAATATCGACATAAGAGCGCGGCGGGTTTAGAGACAATTCAAGAATAATATACTCGGATATCGAAATACTATAGTATCTGGAGAACTTAATAGAACAATTGTGCTATTGCCCGCAATGCAGTTGAGGCTATGATTGGGCTTTTATCAGTAGTCATTTGCAATAACAACTCCCTTGCGTCAATCAAGTTTGCATTAGCTGTTGCTATAATGGCATTTCGCCTCCATGCTGTGCGACCAATCCATCCCACTGAAGAGTTGCGGACTTTTTGAGTCCATTCGGTGGGTGAAAGTTGAATGACATCGCATAAATTGGGATGTGGTCCTGGATAACACATGGAATCAATTTCACGATTAATTGACATGTTATGTTGGTTGTATGGACATACAGACTGGCATATATCGCAGCCATAGATGTGATTTCCGATGAGAGGCATAAACTCATTTGATATAATGCCGCGAGATTGAGTCAATTGAGAAATACAGCGCTCACGATTGAAGATGTGATCACGAGACAATGCACCTGACGGGCATGCATCAATACACATAGTGCAACTGCCACACTGGCAATCCTGGATCGCCGAGTGCAAGGGGTACTCTACGTCAGTTAGAATTTCACCGAGTAGAACGAAAGAACCATGACCAGGCACAAATAAACACTTATTGCACCCGATCCACCCGATGCCTGCATGCAAAGCAAGAGCGCGTTCAGATATAAGTGGATCGTCAACATGGATAGAGTAACGACCAGGGAAATGAAGACTAAGACTCTCAGCGAATTGATGCAGTCGCTCAGAAACAACAATATGGTAATCCGGACCTACTGCAAACGAAGCAACAGATCCCGTACAAATAGGTTTAGATTGATCAAAATGATCGTGTGGATATTTGAGTGCAAGACTTATTGCGGCTTTTGCCCACGCAAGATTACTAGAGATAAATCGAGAGGGATTAGCTATACCTGCAGTTATAAATCCGCATTCTATGGAAAGTTTATGCAGTATCTCCAACATCCGGTCATCGTTCAATTCAGGCTATTTATCCTCCAATGACGACCTTGTTTGACTAGTTCGAGCTGCATTTGCCGAATAGTCTGCCTATTCCTGGCTACTAGGGCAGCGGGAACAATAGCTTTCTCCTGAGTCGCTGTCTCGCGATAATCAGGAACACCAACAACTACAACTGCCCCAGTACTCGAAGAGTCCATATACAAGTTGTCTGAAACCTCCCGCATGTCACTGAATTGTTCCGAAAGAGAAGTCTTGTAGTCTTCAGTCACGAAAGAAGTGCAATAGCTGAGTTTACGATTGCACATGGCAGTCAGCCAGTCATATGCTACTTGATCAGGCGGGATAATGCGAAGAAAGAGATAGAGGATGAATATAAGCAGAACACCTCCGGTGGCATATAAGGCGATGCGCATCGGTTTGGTTAAGTGAAACTTATGACGTTCATCATAGTAATAGCCACTGGCAGGCGTAAGGGCGCCGCACATAACACATACTTTCTGCTCAGAAGTAAGTTCTGCATTGCATTTGGGACACAGCATTCTTTACTCCTACTACCAATTCTCTATCAGGGATGCACCGTCTGCTGCATCGCATATATACACTGCAGGGACAATACCCGTTAGATTTTTGTAATCTATAGGAACACGCTCAAGAAACTGCGGTACTGCTTCTGGGAGGACAAGACTGACAGTGCAACCGCCAAATCCGGCCCCAGCAAGACGTGATCCTAAAACTCCCTCGATTGCTGAAGAGGCAGTGACCATAGCATCAAGTTCTACACAACTAACTTGGTATAGATCACGTGCTGACGCATGGGATTCGTCCATAAGCACACCGAATCCTGAATAATTACCGTTGGTAAGTAGTGCGCAACCATCGATCACGCGTTGATTTTCGCGGATGATATGCTCGGCCCTCATAGCAACAATTTCGGGCAGGCAATTTCTGTTTGCATCAAGAGATTCGATATCAACATCCCTCAATGCTTTGATACCTGGCAGGTGCTCAGATAGGAGAGAGACAGCCTTATTGCATTGCTCCCGGCGCCTGTCGTATTCACTGCCTACAAGACCACGACGTTTTTTGGTGTCGCATATGACTATCCTAACTTTTGATGAATCCAGAGGGACGTGGCTGTACTCAAGTGAGCGGCAATCAATATAGAGTGCGTGATCGCGTTTACCCAGACGTGAGATAAACTGGTCCATTATCCCTGTATTGACTCCAACAAACTTATTTTCGGCTTTCTGGCCAATGAGAGCGAGATCAACTGAAGGAATGTCTTGTAAACTGAGAATTTGCATCAGGAATCCGGTTGCCATCTCAAGTGCTGCAGAGCTACTTAACCCGGAACCAATTGGAACCGTACTGGAAACAGCTATATCCGCTCCAACAATCGAATAACCCGACTCCATCATGTATTTAGCAACTCCACGGACATAGTTTGTCCAGGGAGAATACGAGTCCTTGGCAATGTCGTCCAAAGAGAATGATGACTGACCCTGTACGTCTGTGGATACGAGACGAATAAGACGATCGCTTCTACGACGACCAGCAGCCATTATGTCAACATCAAGAGCAACAGGGAGAACAAAACCATCGTTATAGTCGGTATGATTTCCCATCAGATCTACTCGTCCTGGAGCTTTGACGATACAATCCGGATCAGTATTATATACGCTGTTATAAATCTGCAATAATTTTTCTATTCTACTATTCATCAACCGGTTCCTTTGATTATATATTAGGAATATTGATTTATATCGTGTGCACTATATGCAAATAACAATAGCAACTGGATATATGACATTCTGCAGTAATTCACAAATCAAACGACCATTATTTACGTTATAATATATATTACCTCGACAAAATGGGCGTCATGGAATACTTATTCTCAGATGTTTTCTTGGAAAACCGGCGTATATCAGGTTCTCCTGCATCAACACTAATTGAGATAAAATCACCAGAACCAGTGGAATAGCCTAGTGCACCTGCAACTTGAGTCTGCCAAGGTGCACCTGTGCTATCTGCATCCTTGTAATTGAATAGTCTTGTAACTGAAAGAGTAGATAGATCCAGTTGCAAAACACCATCATTGACAAACAGAGTAAGGGGTGATTTTGAGCCTGGCCAGAAGCTATCAGGCGACCATTTTACCGGAACACTCTTGAGTTCAGAGATTTTCGAATCGGATGGATTATAAAAAACGGGGGTGCACTTGCCGCGCAGAACGCATATTATTAAAACACCCTGACGAGAAGCGAGTACTTCCTGGATTCGTCCAGGAAGCTTATTGGAGATCAATTTGGCTTGAGCATTATTAAAATCGCAGAAATAGATATTTGGGAAGCCTGTAGAGTCTGAATCGTTTAAAACCGTTACTACTGCACAATCACCGGTTCTAGATAGAGTGTCAATTTGATTCCACTTAATAGGCGAACAGTTAGGTATGTTAACTTGCTTTCCAAATGGCGTTCCTTTATCATCCAGGACAGCAAATGAAACCATATGTTCGGAAGACTTTCGCGTTAGTAGGTATTTGGAATCCGAAGGCCAACTAATGATATCACCAAGATCGGTATTAAAGTTAGACAGTGTGCTACTTGATTGCGATGTGGGATTGACCTGGATATAACGTGATGAACCATTAAGCATGTTACCAGCAACCATAATATTATTGCCATTCCAGGATAGGCCACTAGCTTTGAAATGCTTCAGCAATTGAATGGCTATTTGCGTATTGTCAACAATATTCAAAATGCGCAGCCCGGAACGTGGGTTGGTAGAAGTCTTGGTGTCAACCCATAATCCTGCTATCTGGCTGCCATCAGGACTAATCTGCATTGCCACAAAATGTCCAACTTGAGAACTGGAGCTCCAATACGGCGGTGAACCGACGGGACCTGGGACAGGCAATTGTGGTGGATTACAGATACGCAACACGATAGCAATAAATGCAATCGCAAATAGTACATATACAAGTGGTCGATTTTTCAATTCTAGCCTCCGAAAGTTTGCAAATGATTGGAAAATACTATATGGCGTGAAGATGAGTTCAATGTGGTGTTAAATTGTAAGACACATGTGCATAGCCAGATTAAAAAGAACAAAGCATATTTAGAATGCGTTCAAGGTCATCATCCGAATAAAACTCAATTTCAATGCGACCTCTATCCTTCCATTTAACTATAGAAGTCTTTGTACCTAACACCTCTCGGAGACGTGCTTCAGCTTCGAGTAGATTGGGATCCTTCTCACTGCGAATTGTTTCACGTGAAACAGGAACAGTATGTTGAGGTTCTATCATACCCTTTGCTAAACGCTCTGCCTCTCGTACAGATAGTCCGCTATCTACAATTCTATGTGCAGCTTCAACCTGATCGTTAGGGGAATCTATTGCGAGGATAGCTCGGGCGTGGCCCTCTGTTAATTTTCCTGCCATTAACATACGTTTAACGTCACCGGGAAGTGCTAAAAGTCGCATTGTATTAGCGATAGAGGATCTGCTCTTTCCCACACCGGTCGCTATGTCCTCTTGAGACATCCCGAATTCGTCTGCGAGACGCCTGTATGCGACTGCTGCATCAATAGAGCTGATATCTTCCCTTTGAATATTCTCAATAAGGGCCATCTGAAGACTCTGTTCGTCACTTAAAATACGAACAACAGCAGGGATACGCGCAAGACCTACTTTACGAGCAGCTCTTAATCTGCGCTCACCGGCTACTAGCTCATAGGTGCCATTCTCACGAGTACGTACGACTATTGGTTGGATAATACCGTGGACATGCACGCTGGCAACAAGTTCCTGGAACTTGGCATCATCGATTGCTTCTCGCGGCTGGAAAGGGTTAAACTGGATATCGCTAACCCCAACTTCCGTAATCCCACCGGATGGTGTACCGTTCTCCGAAGGAAAGAGGGCACCAAGCCCCTTACCTAGACCTTTCTTCTCCAAAAGCTATCACCTCGGCGCAAAATTCTCGATACGCTTCAGCGCCCTTAGACCGCGTGTCGTATTTGATGATCGGTAGTCCATGGCTGGGTGCTTCGCTCAGCCTTACATTTCTCGGTACTACAATACCAGCAACTTTATCCTTGAAAAACCGTCGCACTTCCTCAACAACCTGTTCAGAAAGTCTGGTTCTATAATCGAACATAGTTAAAAGTACTTTTGCCACATCAAGGGTTGGATTTAGATGCTGTCGAACCAGTTCAATTGTTCTTAGTAACTGGCTGATACCTTCAAGAGCATAATATTCGCATTGTATCGGAAGTACGGCGTATTCTGCAGCAGTCAGCACATTTACGGTTAAAAGACCGAGTGATGGTGGGCAGTCTATAATAATATAGTCATATAGATTCTTAACTGTGGCGATGGCACCCCGAAGTTTGGTCTCTCGAGACATAACCGACATAAGTTCAATGTCTGCTCCTGCGAGATCTATTTTAGCACCAACCAAATCAAGACCTTCCATACATGTTGGAACTATAACATCAGAAATAGAAATGCTGTTTATGAGTACATCATATATACAGCTGTCTAATTCGGATTTTATCACACCCACACCACTGGATGCATTGCCTTGCGGGTCCATATCAATCAAGAGAGCCTTTTTGCCAGCTTCAGCAAGACACGCACTCAGGTTTACCGCTGTGGTTGTTTTACCTACACCGCCCTTCTGATTTACTACAGCCAGTACCATTCCCATTTTGTAGTCATAGCTCCTTGAAGATTAGAGACGATTCACATACTGCAACATACAATATACCAGAACCAACCACCGTACGCAAAGTAAAGGCAACCTTTTGAGGTTGCCTTTACGAAAAATGATAGGGTGATAAAACTATCTAACTCTGTCTGCGCCTAAACGTCTCAGCATCATGTCAGCTATATCCTCACCGGATACATTGTATTCACCAGATGATATTTTTCTTTTCAAATCATCAACAATGTCTACTCTTACATCCGGAACAGTATTCAATGCTTCTTTTGCTACCGTCATTCCATGTTCCAGTGGTGAGGTGGAGCGCTTGATACTTGAGTCCGAACGAACCAGTCCTTTGACATTTCCTTCAGGGAGAATTCGCGCATCTGTGCTGACAGTATGGGATTTAGTATATTCAGAACTGGAAATCTTCATTGGAAGCCTCCTATATCAGGTACCAGTACTTCATATATTCGCCAGGTACATAAAAACAGGCAAACACATGAAAGATTTGAAACGGTAACCCGGCCAGCGTATTCCAATTAAGGAAGTTAGCTCCGAGGCTTTGCGTCCCCCTCTTTCAAGGAGTTTGCCTTTATCATTTGTACTATTGAATTATTTACTATTTATATTATTGACTGGATATGCTTGATTCTCTAGGGTGTATCTAAAAATATTTTAAACATTTTTTTCTTTTGCTATAATGTATTAGGAAATACCACAATTGTTTTTCGAATCCAATGGAAAACTCTCAATGTCGAGTGTATTGATTTCTATAAAGATCAGAACACGATGAAAGGTCATTATTTACTGCCACATCTAATACATTATACGATATGGAGATACAATCCTTGCTTAAAAGAAACATTTTTATTCCATTATTCCTGATATTATTATCTATACCATGCATGGCTTTGCAATCAAAAGATGCCCGTGGCAAAATTGTAACGCTGAAAAGACCACCACAAAGAATTGTATCGCTTTCTCCCAATAATACAGAGATACTATACGCATTGGGGCTTGGTTCCAGGATTGCAGGCGTTACCCGTTTCTGCACTTATCCACCTCAGGCAAAGTTAAAACCTAAAGTTGGCGATATGAGTATGTCAACTGAGGCTATTATTGCGCTCAATCCAGATCTCGTCCTTGCTCACGCAACATTGCATGATAGCTTGATACCAAAACTTGAAAAACTGGGACTAACTGTATTTGCTGTTGATCCAAAGTCATTGAAGCAGACTATTGCTGCAATTCGTGCAATTGGCCAGATTACGGACACAACAAAACAGGCTATGCGTATAACTCAGAAAATGCAAATCCAAATACAGAATATCACCAGGACACATAAATCCCGAAATATCCATCGTGTTCTTATTGCTGTACAAGCACATCCATTGTGGGTTTCCGGACCTAAAACTATACCAAATGAAATGCTCACAATGTTGAATGCCACTAATGTTGCGTTTGATGCCCGTGCCGGTTTTGTTACATTTTCAGAAGAGCTTGCTGTGGCTCGTAACCCAGAACTAATAATTGTTGGAACAGACACTGATGCAAAATATTTCAAGAACTCGCCAGTGTGGAAAATCACGTCTGCTGTCAGGAATAATAGAGTAACGGTGATAAATCCGGATCTTCTTGTGCGTCCTGCACCTCGTTTGATTTTAGGCTTGAAGACAATTGCTGCCGGTTTGTCTTTTTAATGCTGAGTATTTAAAGACATTTAGATATTTTGATATGACATGCAGATAATATGAGATATAGAATCTACCAGCCATCAGGCAGTGCGTCTATATCGAATTGTTCCTCAGGCATTCCTGCAGCTTTTTCCATCAAAATCCAGGTACCATCGGTATCCGTAGCCAGATACACTCTATCAACATTTGTCAGAATAAGGGAGTATCCCAAACCCATAGACATAGTAGTAGAGAACATTTTTTGGAGAGTTGCTCTTGGAAGCACAAGTGCATCCATGCCTTGTCCAGAGTCTTTTACCAATATTTGTATGATTCCATTCAAGTCGGAGACTATGGCTGTCCCGCCTTTAGCATGCTTTACAGCATTAGCGGCTGCTTCACCGGCAGCGACTACAACAGAATAGCATTGGTCTTCACTTAAGCCTATTGCAATACAATGCTGACTTACACACCTGCGTAATTCTGTCAATTCAATACTTTTGTCTAGATCAAATGAGGTTCCACCAGGAAATATGATATCCTCGATCTCATCGTAGCTGACGAGATTTAATCTGCCGTCTGTGACCGATGAAATAGTTTTTCTGTAAAACTCCTTCTTTGCTTCCTCAGCCTCGGAATGAATACGTCTTTCCTGTTCTCGGCTTTCCCTCAACTCCTCTTCGGATTTTCTTCTCTCTGTAATGTCCTCAAATAATCCCAGAACACCCACAACGTGTCCATCACCGTCATGCATTGGAACTGCGCTTACATCGGCCCATATATTTTCGCCAGCTCTCTTACCTAGATCCTGAGTCACATGCAGTTCAGGACGATCATTGATTATGGCCTTTTGTTCAATAGATGTAATATTCCTTGCATCAACTCTATGCCAAAGCAGGTCCTCTGAACCTCTGGCAATGATTTCTGCCACATCTCCAACAGAAGCTTGCTTCAAGAAATTGCGGTTACCACCCAAGTACTTGTAGTCCAGGCCCTTCCAAAAAATGCATTGTGGAATATTATCCATTACGAGTTGGAGTAATTCATTTCTCTTCAACAGTTCTTCTTCAGCTTTCTTACGACCACTTACATCAACAAAACTGGTAAGAACTTCCTTGAGTTCTCCGGTTTGGGGATCACAGATAGATTCTGAGTCTACCTGAACCCAATATTTCAGGATGTTATTCCTATCAAGAATTCCCATAATAATTCCGTGTACTGAAAGGCCAGACCGTAGAGTCATACTCGTTGGATATTCATCCTCTGGAAAAGGTGTCAGATCCTCACGAGTGGCCTGCCAGATATTGTTTATTGCAGGAGCTCCGATCATCTTGTCAGCAGACATACCCAAAAAATCACATGCAGCTTTATTGACATTGGTTATAATGCCAGTGGGGTTGCTTACAATAACCCCAGCAGCTATTGCCTCATAGCGTTTCCGGAATCTTTCTTCGCTGATGCTGAGTGCTTGTTCAATCTGCCTTTTTTCGTTTCTTTGCCTGGCTTCCTGTAACTCTCTTTTAACTGCAGGTACAAGACGTTTATAATTGCCCTTGATAATGTAATCTTGAGCTCCTGCCCGCATGGCTTCAACAGCTATATCTTCTCCTATGTTTCCTGAAACAACGATGAACGGTAAATCGCTATTGAACTCCCTGAGCAGCCTCAATGCACTAAGTCCACTGAACTTGGGCATTACATAATCAGAAATAACTATTTCCCAATTATTCTTCAAAAGCGCCGTTTGCATTGCATCGGCAGAATCCACTCTTTCATAGATTGGTAGATATTCACCTTTGCGGAGCTCACGCAGAAGAAGGAGAGCGTCATCTTCCGAGTCTTCGACTACCAAAACCCGAAGTTCCGTTTCCATTTACATTCTACTCCGATCCGCTGAATGAAAATACTCAGCAAACAAACACATTAAATCAAAAACATAGCAAGGACTGCAGTGATATATTGGAGTTATATTCTCTACACTGCAGCCCGTTCACGAACAATTAGGAATTATAATCCCTTAACAGATCTGTACATCCGTGCCTGCATTCCATGCGCCTTCACCATACCGACAGCTTCACTTTGATCAAACGTCTTACTATCAAAACTTGCAAGATCTTCATTGTAAAGAGCATACCTACTGGTTCTGCCAATTATCGTGCAGCTACCCTTAAATAATCTTACCTTTACGCTGCCAGTTACGCGGCTCTGGATACTATTGATGAAAGCTTCAAGGTCTTCTTTAAATGGATCATACCACAGTCCAGCATATGCCAATTTCCCCCACTGTATATCGACAAGTTGCTTAAACTCACGCTCAGCGGCAGTACAAACTAATGCTTCCAGTGCCTTATGTGCAGGAATAATAACTGAGGCTGCAGGACATTCGTAATTTTCCCGAACTTTTAATCCAATAATTCGGTCCTCCATTATATCAACTCTACCTACACCATTAGAGCCTGCTAACTCATGGACTTTTTGAACAATATCCATTGGACTCATCTTCAAACCATCCAGTCCAACCGGCACCCCGTCTTCAAAGTCAATCGACACTTCCGTAGCTGTGTCAGGGGCATCAGCCGGCGCTACTGTCCAATGGAATATTTCCTCGGGTGGAGCGTAATCAGGTTCTTCCAGCCTGCCGCCTTCTATACTTCGACCCCAGAGATTTTCGTCTATGCTCCATATCTTGTTTTTATTCTGACCAATCGGTATGCCCTTCTTTTCAGCATATTCTATTTCCCAGGTTCGTGTCATAGAATGCTCTCTCATTGGAGCAATAATCGGCATATCCGGCATAAGAGCCCGCATAACAAACTCAATGCGGAATTGATCATTCCCTTTTCCTGTGCAACCGTGGCAGAATGCGTCTCCACCAACCTTCTTTGCAATTTCAACAGCCTTTAACGAGATAAGTGGTCGAGCAATAGATGTGCTGATCGGGTATCCCTGATAGTCCCCATTGGCTTTTATGGCAGGGAAAATGTAATCGGTCACGAATTCTTCCCTGGCATCTATTGTGTAATGCTCTGTCCCCAGAAGCTTTGCCTTTTCCTCTGCTTGTTTTAGCTCTTCCGCGGGTAGACCAACATCCACGGTGACTGTGACAATATGATCAAACCCATAATCCTCACGCATCATAGGGATACAAACAGATGTATCAAGACCTCCGGAATAGACCAGGACGACAGTTTTCTTTGACATTTGGTTAGACCTCCAGTTTATATAGCCACCAAAGATCTTATTCCCCGGAGATCGAAGAAAAATACCTTTAGTGTTCAATCCTCTATTATTGATAAGGGTTTCGTGCATTAGGAAAGCTGGATCGTTAGTTCAACAGAATAAATCAAGCTATCCCGAGTACAGCCATTATCGCCTTTTGAATATGCAGCCGGTTTTCCGCTTCATCGAACACAACGCTCTGGCCGGAATCGACTACCTCATCTGTAACCTCTGAGCCTCTATGCGCAGGTAGACAGTGTTCAAAAATAGCGTCACTGTTGGCTTTTTGCATCAATTCAGCATTTACCTGGAATGGAGCAAAGATGACCTCACGTTCCTTTGTTTCAGCTTCCTGACCCATACTTGCCCAGACATCGGTGTAGACAACGTCAGCACCAGCGACAGCAGCATATGGATCATTCAATACTTCGATGGAGCATTTTGAGTCTTCAGCAATACTTTGAGCTTGCTTAACTACATCAGGGTCAGGTTCATATCCTTTGGGGCACCCTATGGCGAAATTCATACCTACAATGGCGCAAAGGAGCATCAGAGAATGTGCAACATTATTTCCATCCCCTGCAAATGCGAGTTTGAGACCTTTCAAACGGCCTTTTATTTCTAACACTGTGTAAAGGTCAGCTAAAGCCTGGCACGGATGCTCGAGATCTGAGAGTCCATTAATAACTGGAGCAGAGGCATATTCAGCAAGTCCGACGACCTTCTGATGCTCAAAGACTCTGGCCATAATCATTCCACACATCCGGTCTATAGTTCTGGCGACATCTGCCACACTTTCTCGCTTGCCAAGTGATATATCAGATGGTGCCAGGTATATACCATAGCCTCCAAGCTCATATATACCGGTCTCAAAAGAGAGACGTGTCCTAAGCGATGGTTTTTCAAAAATCATTGCCATGACTTTGCCTGGCAGTATTTGTTTTTGATCGACAAGTCCAACTGTTCTGTTTTTTAGAACACCCGTAACTTCGAACAAACATTCGACTTCGTCCAGGCTGAGGTCGGATATTCGCAGTAAGTCCCGACCCTTTAGGCCTGCTGCTGCTGATTGACGACTGATTGGTAATTTCATCTGTTCTCCCCTGTTATTCATCCGATCTCGACCGCATTGATCGCATCATTCAGGATGCTTATTGCGTTGTCAACCTGCTTATTGGTCAAAATAAGCGGTGGGACCATTCTCAGGATGTTGTCACCGATGGGATTAATAATAAGACCCCGGTTCATTGCCTCGGTAGCAACAGATTTGGCATTTGTATTATCAAACTCTGCTGCAATCATCAATCCCTCTCCTCGGACTTCCTTTACATTCGGCAAATTCTGAAGTTGGCTTCTGAGGTAACAGCCAACCTTGCTGGCGTTTTCAATCCATCCGCCATTGATGATTTCATTGATTGTTGCTTCAGCCGCAGCGCAAGCAAGTGGATTGCCGCCAAATGTCGATGCATGATCACCAGGCTGCAGAACATCCGCATATTTACCTTTAGCAAGGCAGGCACCCATAGGGAAACCACCTGCCAGGGTCTTTGCCAGAGTCATTACATCCGGAGTTATGCTGAAGTGCTGATAACCAAACGCTTTTCCGGTCCGTCCAAGTCCAGTTTGAACCTCATCAAGCACGAGAGCGGCATCATATTTAGTGCAGAGTTCTCTTGCTGTAGCCATGAACTCCTCGGTTGCAGAGTGCACACCGCTTTCTCCCTGAATAGGTTCCAACATCACAGCACAGGTATTCTCTCCAACAGTCTGGCTCAAGGCTTCACAGTCGTTGTATGGGACATATTTAAATCCAGGAACCAGCGGAGCAAACGATTTCTGGTATTTTGGCTGTCCGGTAGCAGTTATAGCACCCATTGTCCTGCCATGAAACGATTTCTCTGCCGTTATTATTTCGATCTTTTCAGATTTTCCAGCGGATATGCATGCTTTTCTTACCAGCTTTATGGCTGCTTCATTGGCCTCTGCACCTGAATTGCAGAAAAAGGCCTTGTTCATACCAGAAAGTTCAACCAGGAGTTTAGCCAGTCTTGGTTGTCCTGGAGTATAGTATAAGTTGCTTGTATGCATTAAATCACCGGCCTGCTTGCGTATGGCTTCTACCACAACTGGTGGACAGTGTCCCAGTCCATTCACCGCAATTCCAGCGACCAGGTCAAGATATGTTTTTCCATTTTCATCATAAACATAACAGCCTTCACCCCGCACAAATACTACGGGTAACCGACCATATGTATGCATCACATACTTTTCATCTAACTCAATAGTTTCAGAATTTATTTTTTCAGACATTTAATATTCCTCGGTTTCAAAAAAGCACAAGAATACGAAATCAATAGACTCACGGAACAATCATTGTGCCTATACCAGTATCGGTAAATATTTCCATAAGCAGTGCATGGTTCATTGTGCCGTCAATGACATGTGTACGGCTGACTCCACCCGCGAGTGCAGTCATGCAAGCTTCAACTTTAGGTATCATACCCTTATCAATTTCCTTTGATTTAATCATCCTCTTTGCCTCACTCTCAGTTAGCTCAGAGATCAAAGTTGAAGGATCACTCTTATCACGGAATATGCCTGGAACGTCAGTCAACATAACAAGTTTGGCGGCACCGACTCCAGCTGCTATCTCGCCAGCAATATGGTCTGCATTTACGTTATAACTCTCGCCATTGGCCCCGATAGCAATAGATGAAACCACTGGTATATAATCATGCTCCAACAGATCCAGCAAAATACCGGGGTTTATTTGTGCCACTTTACCCACAAATCCCAGGTCCACTTCAGAATCTGCCTTTTCCGCGACAATTAGTCTGGCATCCTTACCACTTAGTCCGACACCTTTGCCCCCGAGAGTGTTGAGTATTGAAACAATCCCGGTATTTGTCTTGCCAGCAAGGACCATTTCGACTATTTCCATAGTCTCAGCATCGGTAACCCGTAATCCGTTGATAAAAGCAGGCTCTTTACCAACTTTTTTCATAACCTGGCTGATTTCGGGACCGCCTCCATGAATGAGAATGGGTTTCATACCAACGTAATGCAAAAGTACCACATCTTGAACGACACGACGCTTTAGTTCATCATCCACCATAGCGTTTCCGCCGTATTTGATGACGATGATCTTGCCGGCATAATGCTGTATATATGGTAATGCGTGTACCAGCACATCGGCCTGTTCACTCGTGCAGTTCATGACATAGAACCTCCATTGTATTCAGTAGTGTTTATTAGTGGTAGCATTAGGCTGCAAATGATAGTCGACAGACACACTTTACCACAAACCTATTATCATACCTAGTGCAAGCCTGAGTCAAGCTGAGAATATTTTGGCAGTTCATAATGTCTTGAATCTAGTTAATGAACAGAGGCAGGATATGTGTGATATCTGTTGTAATGATATCTGTATCGTTTTGTGATTGACTCAGAAGAGTGGGATGAAATTCAACACACAACTGGAACGGTTCCTGTCATCCCGAAAAGGTCAGTCTCATCGGACTGCTTAGTCCAATCATGACCTGTATTTATTCAAAACGACCCATCAGTGCAACCTACTAATTGTTTCACGTGAAGCAATTCTACACCGTCTAGTAATATAGTTCAGTTGGCGTGCTGTTTGTGGCACTGGTATAATGAAGATCAATAAAATCCCTGGAGCTGCGAAAATGTTGAATATAGGAATTGTTGGCGCGTCCGGTTATGCTGGAGCTGAACTGGTAAGGTATTTGCTGGGTCACCCCGAGGTTGAGATCACTTATTTGGCCTCTGACACCTACAGCGATAGACCACTCAGCGATGCTTTTGGCAGTATGCTTGGAATTGATCTGCCTCTCTGTGAGAAGTTCGATCAAGATGTTGCTGCGGAAAAGGCGGATTTCTTTTTCACAACTCAGGGTAACGGCGCAGGAATGGTAATAGTCCCTGAGCTCTTGATAGCCGGTAAACGGGTTGTGGATGTGCCTGCGGATTTCCGATTGAAGGATCCGGAAGTATATAGGTTCTTTTATGGTCTGGAACATACCGCCACACATACGTTGGCTGAAGCGGTCTATGGCATCAGTGAACTTCATCCCAAGGAGATATCCAATGCCAGGGTAGTAGCCAATCCAGGTTGCTATGCAACCAGCGCTGTGCTCGCGCTTGCTCCCCTGATGGGTATGGGACTTACTGATATACGATCTATTATTATTGACTCAAAATCAGGTGTATCCGGAGCTGGTAGATCAAAAGCTTCAACGTCAGGAATGTTTTGTGAGGTTAATGAGGGATTCAAAGCATACGCAGTAGCTACACATCGGCATACTCCGGAGATTGAGCAGGAGTTGTCTGTACTAGCTATGAGTGACGTGATGATTAACTTTACTCCGCATCTGGTGCCAATGAACAGGGGTATACTTACTACGGCTTATGTGACAGCTCTCCCGGCTAAGTCTTTACCGGATACTTCAGAGATGTGTAAGCAATTTGCTGAGTTCTACAAGGGAAAGCCATTTGTTCAAGTGCTCCCTGATGGCCAACAGCCTTGCAGCAAGAATGTGGCAGGCTCTAATTTCTGCCATATAGGCGTTGTAGTTGATCAGAGAACCAGACGAATCATTGTGACCAGTACTATAGACAATATGGGCAAAGGTGCAGCCGGACAGGCTGTGCAAAATATGAACTTGATGTGCGGATACGAGGAAACAAACGGGTTGATGATGCCCGCAGTATTCCCATAAGATACGGAGATAGACTATGACTAAGTGTTCTAATGAGCACCAACTACCTGTTGGATTTCAGGCTTCGGGCGTCCGGTGCGGGATAAAAGAGAAAGGGCTGGATATGGCCCTTATATATTCAGAGGATGAATGTACGGTTGCCGGAGTTTTTACCAAGAATGCCTTTAAGGCAGCTTCGGTCATTATCAACAAAGAGAAAGTGTCAGCTGGGAAAGCAAGGGCAGTCGTAGTCAATAGCGGCAATGCAAATGCCTGCACTGGTGCTCAGGGTATTGTTGATGCTGACAGGGCCTGTGCATTGGTTGGTGAGCTTGCGGGAATTTCCGGGGATTTGGTAATGAATGCCTCGACCGGAATAATCGGACAGCCACTGCCAATGCATAAGATCGAAGCCGGTATCCATGAGTCATGGAAAAGCCTTTCTCACGACGGTCTGGTTGCAGCATCGAATGCTATTATTACGACTGACACCGTGACTAAAGTTTCCTCCTACGAAGTAGAATTTGCAGGCAACAAGATCAAGCTGGCTGGTATGTGTAAAGGTTCCGGGATGATCTGCCCCAATATGGCGACTATGCTCTGCTTTGTTATGACGGATGCTTCGATAGATCACAGCGACCTCCAGAAGATGCTTTCAGATAGTGTGGAGACCAGCTTCAACTCACTGACAGTTGATGGAGACATGAGTACGAATGACCAGGTTCTTCTTCTGGCAAATGGACGTGCCAACTGTGAGAAGGTTGCTATAGGTACTGAACTGGGTGAGTTGTTCGAGCTTGGACTCAGCTTCATATTAACGGATCTGGCGAAGCAGGTTGCTGCTGATGGTGAAGGCGCTACTAAATACGTTGAAGTCCGGGTTATAAATGCAGATTCGTACACCGACGCAAAGTCGGCGGCGATGACTGTTGCTAACTCTCCCTTAGTCAAGACTGCCATTTTTGGGCAGGACCCAAACTGGGGCAGAGTTTTATGTGCAGCAGGACGCAGTGAAGCAAGGATAGTTCCGGAGTCAACGTCCTTATACTTTGGTGATGTCAAGATTGTTGAGAATGGTGAACCTTTGCAGATCAGTGCGGACGAAGCAAGAAAGCCTATGCTTGAAAAAGAACTGATCATTACTATTGATCTTGGTCAGGGTAAAGCTCAGGCGACTGCCTTTACTTGCGACTTCTCATATGACTATGTGAAGATCAATGCTGAATACCACACATAAAATATAGTACGGGAGCACTCCCAATGCTCCTGTATTTAACCTTAGATACGCTTCCCACATTTTAATTCTGTAGTAAAGCCACCGATGATAGTTTGAGTCACCCAGAGTAAAACATAATCACTGGACATCTTTCCCGTTTGATCCTTAAAACTGATCCATACATAACTCTATGTATGCAAAGCATATCTAATCGTCATATTGTTCCTGAAAATAAGCTGCAGCATGGAGGATAAATATCTCAACTGGCGTATTATATAACAAATGTTTGTTGGTTCGCCGAACAGGTGATTGCGCATGATGAATAATACGGTATTACAAGCTATAAGTTTATTGCAGCAGGACAGATTACAGGAAGCTCGTTTATTTCTGACAGAGTCTGTTGCTTCAAATCCTCTGGATATAGAGGTGCGGAAGCTGTTGGCAATGATAAGTTATCACTTGGGAGATTATAAGACAGCCATTTCCCAATTCCGTGCACTCACCGAAATGCAGCCTGGCAATAGTGAGTTCATTTACGGACTCGGTTCTGCTCTGGCAGATTCAGACACACAGGATGAAGCTCGTAAAATGCTTGAAAAATCGATCGAACTGGATCGACAGCATTCCGAATTCCTGACAGAGTTGTACGCATCTGACGTTATCGAACAACCAATCAGTGTATCCAAGTCTCCGATGCTTCTAAAGCGTATTGGTAAGGGGATAGCATATGTTCTAGCTGCCGTCACATTACTGATCCTTAGTCCATTAGCTATTATTCTGATGTGGACAAAAACAAACTGGCATATTGGGGGCAAAATCGTTATTGTCGCCACCTGGATGCTGTTATGTATTGCATGCGGAATTACATACAGCTACTATGCAACCAGGGTATCGGTTTCAATGAAAAGTGCCCAATGTGCTAAGAATGCGCAACAGTTGGGAACAGCTATGTCCATATATATGCAGGACTATAATGGTAAGCTGCCGGATGGAATTGACATGAATTCACTCTTGTCTCCAACTAATACTGGTAATGTTTTCGTGAATGATCACACCATTTTCTGTTCAAAATCGGCAGGCACTCCCAATTTGTAAGTCTTTTTGAAAGGATGCAATCCAATGAAGTATCTGCAGTACCTATTTAGCATTTTTCTAATCATACTCATATGCGGGAACGTATGCTATTCACAAAAGGTCGTTCTGGAACAAATCCCCTGGACGTACACCGCGGACAAAGATCCGGACTCGCGTTTGGCGCAGAAAGTTGATTGTGAGGCATGGCATACCCCTCTCAAGACAATAATCGCTGATCTTTCAAAGAAAACCGGGGTTGAACTCCACGCCGGATACAGTAACCAGGACTGGCAGGTAAGAGACCGTCGCATGAATGTCTATGTGAAGGGAATTGCTCTCGGAGAGTTGATGGATTCCATTTCCCGTGTAATGAAGTTCAAGTGGACCCAGAAAGAACATAAGACGTCCAGTATCTATACACTGAATTTAGACCGTAAACTGCTGGCAAAAATGCAGGCAGAAGCAGATAAACGTGCAAATGAGCTGGCAGAAGCAGTCCGTAAGCGTAGAACTGATCTGATCAATAAATTCGAGTCAATATCCAAAATGTCCGATAAGGACATAGCAAAACTGAAAAAAGACGAACCATATCTGTATATGTGTGCTGAAACTGGTTTTGCGGAATTGGTAATTCAGCTGTTCAAAGAAGTACCTGGTCTGAAAGAGATGGCCGTGAATGGTGATCACGATGTGCAGATATCATATAGTACCCTTTCGAAGTCGACCCAGGCGATGTACTGTGATGTGATGCGGGAATATGCCAAATATGACACCATCCAGAACGACAGGGATCCGTTTCCTGACGACATAGAAAAATGGATGCCCGGATGCGCCATTCAGTGCGACTTTCAAACCCGTCCATGGGAGTTTGCCCAACGCAACCAAATGAATAGATTCGGAGGCATTGGAAGCCCTGTGCACATAAATGGTCGTGCATATCATCATAAGGCGGGATATCTGCAATATCCTGAATCGGATGAGGCACGGGCGAATTCCTCTGCTGTGATATCAGCAAGTGCAATGGACAAAGGTGGAAAGGAATTCTTCCAGGATACAATATCGAAGTTCTATGAAAACTTCGATGATGATGATAAAGACGTTGACTACTACTTCATGCTGGATACAATTGCGGATTGTCCCAAAGATAAGGATCTGGACAAGGTAATAGATGCACAGTTTTCAGCCGAATTGTCGAAGTCTATTGAAGATGCTGCAAAGGTTATGGGGGATGGAGCATACTCAAGGCTCTCTTATCAGGCGCTGCAAAAAATTGTCGCAGACGGGACTAATCTAAATATTGTGTCTGATAGTTTTGCGGTAGTAATGGGCAATAGCAAACCGGGTACCAAAGAACAGGCCTTCAAGGTTCTTGCAAAAATGTGCAAGAATTATCTGTGTAACTCTGAAAAGCATGGTTCTGTTCTTGAAATACGAAGAAGAGACTGGTTCAGAAGAAGGACTTCACAGATACCGGATGAACTGGTGGAAGAGTGGCGAAGTATCGCGAAAACCAGCGAGATTCTCCCTCTTGATACCTATGCGCAAATAATAACCTTGAGTTCGGAACAGACAGAAGAGAACATAAGCAGTGATAAGCTGTTGAGTGAAGCAGTAGGTATCTGGTGGGAACCCTGGAACAGCGAAGGCCTGATGCGTTTTTATCTGCAGCTGAACCCGATGCAGAAAAGACTCCTGTTTTCCGAGGATGGACTTGATACCTCGATGTTGAACAAGGATCAGCGCCAGTATTACAAGGATATGTTTGGATACGGCTTGAGAATGCCCTGGTATGGGGCTACAGAGCTTGGAAACCTTGAAAACCAGGCAATGATCAAGGCGACGTACATAATGGCCAAGAAAGGTGAGCTGCAGTGCATTGAGGACACCGGAGGCATACAGTACACCTTCAAGGTTACGGCTGATGCCGATGGCGTAACCAAAACAGATGACTGGACTATACACCTGCCCTATTTGAAAACAGTGCAGGATGCTATCGCGGGTGTTAAGTGAAGTAAAATGTACCGGGTATTCATCTAAGTTGTTCTATGCATTACATCTTTACTACTATCTTGTATCGGCAGCTAAGAAGAACATAGCTGCCGATACCTGCCTCTCTATACCCCTGAAATATATACTTAGCTATATAAAATCTTAATGCCTTACCAGTCCCACTTAACTGATTATTTACAGCTGTGTTGGTATATTATCATAAGCGATAGATAACAGAGAGCGTAGCTGCGATGAACATCAGGAGTGTATTTCAGAAACAAAGCCTTAAAACGCAATTATTCGTCAGTCACCTGATCCTGGTAGGGTTAATGGTGGTGGTTATGACGGGAGCCATTTTTAGCTTTTTTAGACTCGGTCGGTCCATTGACCATATTTTCAGAAACAATTATAAGAGTGTCATAGCAGCACAGAGTATGAAAGACGCACTTGAGAGAATTGACAGCTCTGCAACTTTTGTACTGGCAGGACAGACTCAGCGCGCTCGTATCCAGTATGAAGCAAATAGACAACATTTTGCGGATGCATACAATATCGAGTCCCACAACATTACGGAACCTGGCGAGAAGGAGATGGCTGACAATATCGGTCAGACTTCATCCAGTTATCAGAAATCCATTGAAAATCTGTTATATGCAGATCCACCTACGCCAACTAATACTGCTCGTAGTTACTATTTCAAAACGCTGGAACCTGCATTTATGCAGCTGAAAAATCGGGCTCAGGATGTTCTTAATTTGAACCAGGCTGCAATTGTTCAGGCTGATATGCTTGCAAGAGCTGAGGCACGGAGAGCTTCGCTGATAAGTGTAGCCGTTACAATAGGTTCCCTGATTCTTGCAGTCTTGCTGGCTGTCCGCACGGTTCGTGAAATCCTTATCCCAATCCGGACGCTTACGCGCCAGGCAGAGGAAATTGGCGCTGGTCACCTGGACCAACACATCGACAGTCACAGAATAGATGAGATAGGTATCCTTGCATCTACATTCAATCGAATGACCGGAAGACTCCTTGAAGTAAAGCATGCTCAGGAACAACAGCTCCACCTTGCTCAGCGGATGTCGGATGAGGCACTCACCAGTCTATTCGATCCTGTTATAGTGACGGATTCTAAGGGATATATAGTGCACGTAAATCGAGCAGCAGAGACCGTCTTCGGTTCGACAGCAGAGCTTGTTGGTAGATTGGTTTCCGACGCGATACCCGAAGAAGTTATCGTTCGAAAAATTCGGAATGCCATTACCCAATGTGGGGAACATACTGAGGATGAAACTGAAACCGTTCAGATTAAAGTCGGTTCATCGCTGCGCTCATACTATGCCAGGGCAACTTCCATGTGTGATGATGATGCTACTCTACTTGGAGCAGTTGTAGTTCTCGAAGATGTGACTCATTTGACCGAGTTAGACCGCATGAAAACCGAGTTCATAAGTGTAGCATCGCATGAACTACGGACTCCTGTTGCATCACTGCTGCTTGCAACAGGATTATTACAGGAAGGAGCAGTTGGTCAGTTAACGCCTCAACAGCAGGAAATCGTAAAGGCTCAAATGGAAGACCTGAATCGCCTCGACAGGCTGATGAGGGATATTCTGGACCTTACACGTCTTGAGTTGGGGACGTTACCACCAGGACTCGAAATAACCCGACCGATTGAGGTTGTAGAATCGGCCATTGGTTCAGTGGTTTCTCAAGCGGAAGCAAAGGGTATTGATCTTGCGAGTGAAGTCGTGAATGATTTACCCACTCTGCGAGTCGATAGAGCACAAATAATCCGTGTGCTGGTCAACTTGCTAAACAATGCGTTGAGACACACTGAACCCGGTGGAAGTGTCACCGTCCGGGTTGCTAAGAGCGGGAATACTATTAGTTTCGAAGTCGAGGATACCGGCTCGGGTATCCCAGGCGAATACCTGACCAGAATTTTTGACAGGTTCGTCCAGGTTCCCGGGGCAACCGGAGGTGGTGCAGGAATGGGACTATCTATAGCACAAGCAATAATCAAATCACATAATGGAGAAATAACAGCTGAAAGCAAGCCTGGGAGTGGCAGTCGGTTCACTTTTACACTTCCAGTAAGCTGATAAGGAGCAAAAGCAAATGGCACGGATACTTGTCGTAGATGATGAAAGCAATATCAGAATGATGATAAGGCTGACTTTGGAACAGGCAGGCCATGAAATAGTAGTTGCAGAAGATGGTTTCAGGGGTTTGCAGGCATTTGGTGATGGATCTAATTTTGATCTAGTACTACTGGATCAACGCATGCCGGGTATGGAGGGAGTGGAGGTATTGCGGGAGATGAAATCGCGCAGCCCTGGATCTCGGATCATTATGATCACGGCATTTGGAACGATTGATCTAGCCGTGGATGCAATGAAAGCCGGAGCTACCGATTTCCTCCGGAAACCATTCACTACCGAGATATTACGAGGAGCGGTTTTGGGTGTTCTGAACCCGGCGCTTGAAGAGCCTGATATGGCACAGACTGTAACAGAGCCTGTGCGACAAAAGACTATACAGAATCCAATCTTGTATGGGTTAATGACAATTAATGGGTTTCATATAGAATCAGATCCGAAGGCTGCTGTAATGGATGCAGACGATTTGCATCACATATTCTCTGTCCGTCATCCTGGTGGAGAAGTAAAGCCTTGCACTATTATTCTGGCAGGTCACTTCATTTCTGAACTAAAAGCAACAGCCGATTTGGATCTATTACCACGCGATAATCGCTTTTGGCATGCATTGTGTGAGCACGTTTTGTCCAACTATCTATATCAAAACGCCGATTATCCGCCTGAGTTAGTTGTCCGGGTTGAGACAATAGATCGCAGTACTAGAAATTGGGTGAAAGCTGCCGTTAAGTCTGCTTTGGGTGCATGATAGATACTACAGGGGCGGTTTCCCGCCCCTATCATTCAATCCGGATGACTTAATACCCAAAAACTGCAGCACCTAAGGGTCGTAGTTTTCCGGTCAATTTGTTTCCACTCACTGTCAAACCTGCAGAATCCCTTGCAAGGATTGCCTTCCAGGTCTTGGATGCCCCGGCAGGCAATGGAATTTTGATATTCAATGTCTCAGTTGAACTGGTATTTGCAACTATAAGCATATGTTCTTTCTGAGCATTCCACACACCGGCCACAATATCATCCGATGATGTCTTTATAGCAACAGGCAGGCCTGACATCAGGAAGGGTTTCATAGTGTTGATCTCAGGGACCAGGTCTTTCATTCCCTGCCAAAGCTCAGGGAACTTGCGTACTTCGAATCCACTGTCCAGATATGTGTAGTAGATAATGCCTTTAGCACCCGCCAGTAACGCCTGGTATGTCATATTTCGGCATTCATCAACCGTTGGAACTCGCCATGTATTTGCTGATGCATATCCAAAGCACTGCACTACAGCCCATATGGGTCTATCATTCTTAGAAGCTTCAGTTCTGGCGGATATCAGGAATTTGTATACATCTCTGACCTTTCCACCGGGGATAGGATAAATATCCGGTGCAATGATGTCTGCACTGCCCGCATATCGAGCATAAGTCGGAGGAACACACAATACCATATAAGCAGGATGATTGGGATCAATATCCCTAAAACTGTTGGCTCTTCGGAGCATTTCATCCGGAGATATTCCTGCTCCATCAGGTTCATCTCCAGGATTCCATGCCATAACAGCCGGATGATCTTTGTAGGTATTAATCAGCGCCGGATAATCACCACCATATTCAGTTATTACCTTCACGCCAACTTTTTCAGACTGATCCAGAACGGCTTTCCAGTCTTCAGCCTTGGTACAGCTCAGATGTGCTACATTGAAACCTGCTTCACCGATGCTCTTTATAAAATCCAGCCTGTCTTGAAGAGATGTTGCCCAGGATACATGATACCAACCGAACGGGAACTCAGGTTTGCCATCTACTAGAAGTGTTCCATCTGCACGGGAATGGATCTTTGCTTCCCGATTTAGAACAAATTCAGTGTCCCTTTTTGCGACTTCACTTCCTTTATGCATCAATCGACCTTCGGCCTTATGTAGTCCATATGCCATGCCTGACGTCTTTATGCTATACCTATCCGAATATTTTGGAGATTTTATAGACTGCACTTTTTTGCCGTCTATATTGATCTCCAAAGTGCAATCCTTCAGGGATATTTCAGAATCCGGCGCAAGCATGCTGTTAAATGTTATTGATGCAGCATCAAACAGATGTCGATTCCTTGTCTTGAAAACCATCACTTCAGGCACGTCAAACTTTCGGACGAGACTGACGGGGTTCTGTCCATTGGCCAAAATATCAACAGTCAATGCAATGTTACCCCGTGCCTTAATATTCATGCTAAAGGGGATTTTTGCTGTCTTACCAGATGCAACTTGAACGGGAATTGATTGAACACCGGAAATTGCCCCTGCCGGTTCAGAGCTCAAACGGACACTGATATCCTTGGCAGCACCTGAAATATTGTGTACAACAACAGTTCCTTTATGCACACCTGGTACAGCATCAGGAAAACTTGAAGACACGATTTCGATACCTGAAGCAGAGCTCTGAGTAAACATCAGCAGGTTGTTCAAGAGTTTTTCAGAGAGTACTTTGCTTTCAATTCCCTGGAACGAAGCATAACTTGTTACAGCTACCAGACCTTTTCCGACTCGTTTGTATAGGAATAAACTTTTGTTGTCAGCGCATGTAATTATACTTGTCCAGCCAGCGGGCCAAGTCTCAAGGTGTGCCCATATCCCGGATTCACGCACGAAATCATTTCGTATATCATTCGGTACGGTTAAAATCGGGGACTTGGTATCAAATTTTACTTCACTGCTCCCTCCGTTTTTATTGGTAAACGGAGAACATCCGGAGCTGGTAAGAACAAAATCATCGCCGAACTTGTTGACCCAGGAGTTGAGGACTGATTCATAGTTTGCATCAACTACCAGCAATATGCCCCCCTTATTCAGGAAGCTTAGCCATTGGTCTTTATATAGTCCCATATCCTGGACATGTTCGTAATTGCCGGTACTTGCAGATATGACAACATCAAACTCAGCAAGCCTTCCGGCCAATTCAGGGATTTTGATATTCTCATACTTCTCAAGTCCCCACCCGAGGTTCCTAACGGCATCATCATATTCATTTTGGAATGAACTACCACCCCATGAGCTGTATATAACAGCTACTTTTGGAGCTGCAACAGCAATTGTTGAGCATAAAAGTATAGCAGCCAGAAGTAATAAACCAGGTACTCTCAATTTTTCCCCCATATAGTGCATTAATGCACTTCATCAATAATAAACAACTGAGCAGTCTGTGTGAGTCAGAAATAGGAAAACAGCTTTTCTATCTATCATCTCGTCGCAATATAGTAGCACAATTGAGTCACTATTTTCCAGATTAGGTATTGGTGTATTCGTAATATGGAGTCCGCTGGATAAGTAGACTAATGCGTGTGGTGTTCGTGTTCATGCCAGGCTTCGTGGAGGTGAGGATGTTCATGGACTGTGCCATCGTGTTTATGCGCGTGCGCATGTATCAAGTTGGCTGATAACAACATATCCAGGTCCGCCAACGCCTGTTTAGTTGGACCATTGTAAATAAGTCTGTGATCTTCAGACAGTATCAGAGTTCTTTCTGAAGTTTCGGCAACAAAACTGAGATCATGGCAGGATGTTATCAGGGTGATTCCGGAGTCTCGTAACAGGCCAATGAATTCTATGAGCCACTGCTGAGTGCGTGGGTCCAGCCCTGTACTGGGTTCATCCAGAAGTATAACCCTAGGTCCACATGCAAGGACTGCAGCCAACGCAACTTTCTTTTTTTCCCCGCCGCTGAGCGCACCCGGGGATCTGCCTCTTAGATGTTCGATCTGGAGCATTCGTAAAACGTCAGTAACTCGACATTCCACTTCATCCGGTGTGAGTCTCAGTTGCAAAGGACCGAAAGCAAGTTCCTCCTCTACGGTCGTGCAGAAAAGCTGCGCATCTGAGTTTTGGAACAGAAAACCAACATTCTGACGGAAATGTCGGGAAAAAGGAGGTGTTTCGACTCCGACTTCGGTCAATACAGTCCCGAATGCACTAACCTGCCCGGTAGAGGGGAAGTATAAGCCATCCAGTATATGAAGCAGCGTAGATTTCCCACTGGCGTTCGCACCCAGAATTGCTATACTTTCGCCTTCAGTCACAGTGAATGAAATGCCATCTAAAACCGATATTCCGCCAGGATATGAGTAACCTAAGTTATCTACTATATAGACATCAGTTGCCAACATACACCCCCAGGTACCCGCGATCCAGTGAAATAAGTATCAGAATAAACAAGAAGACAAGAATCAACCAGACTGCATCAGAGATCTGTATTTCCGGTTGTTTGCCTAACTGCAAGTCTCCATCAAATCCTCTTGAAAGCATTGCATTATGGACTTCCCCGGCCAGTCTGTGAGTTCTGCGAAACAATAACCCCATACCTGCGGCTACCCAGCGTTGTTCAGCTCTGATTGGACCTGACGATATCGTCCTGCTGAGTTTTGCCAGGTGTATCTCCTCAGCTGCTCGTAAAATGACCTCCACGTAGCGCTGAGCCATCGTCATTACCATTCCAAATATCTTGGGCATCCCCAATCGTCTGAGCCCGTTGAGCAGTATCTGGGAGTCTGTCGTTGAAACCAGCAGATAGGAGATAGTTATGCAGTTGACAGTTCTTAATAGAAACCTGCCGGCAACTACTAACCCTTCTGAAGTGACATATATGCTCGGAGGTATCGCAAAAAGGCCAGTGTTTACAGCATGCCCAAGGTTCCATAATGTCAAAATCGATGTGCCGGGTGTCACCAGGCTTGTGACTGCAGGTAGTATCAAAGCCAGACTGAACAATGGTACTCCCAGCCATACACGTAATAATCTTCTGATAGGCATCGATATTGTCGCGCAAGTAATCAATGCAATTGCAAGTAATATATACAAAGTTAAGAGATTATGGAGAAATGTGCTGGCGAAGATCAAGACAAATATACCAAGGACCTTTGCCCGTGGTTCGACTCTTCCAAGCCATGAATCTGAACAAGGGGAGGAACAGAGTTCCAGTGCAAGTGCTTCCCCGAAACTTGCCAGAGCTTTACGCGCAGATAAGCCCACCTTACGTCTTTCATGGGATGATTCTGATTGAGGTTGGCCAGTTACAGAGGAACTGTACCACTCAGGAAGCGTCTGGTTTGTCACGTTGAGCAACTACCTTACCTAATAATATAGTAATAAAGATTATTACACCTACTCCCATTACCCCTGAGAACAAATATGACAGGCTTAATGAGTGCACAGGTGCAGCTTCATGACCTTTGAGCGCGTAGTCTGGAAGAGGAGCCTTCCACAGGTTGCTCTGTTTTTGCATTCCAGCTGGAATATATCCAACTCTTCTGCCCAGTTCTGAGGGACTCCATTCACCCCAGGAGGAACCAGCATTGTAATGTGCGGGCAATATTATACCGAGAGGAGACAGTAAGATCAGAACGCCTAACCCGATCCACAACTTTTTATGATTTTTGACCAAATCTCACATCCGGACTTTGTACAATTTCATATCGAATGAGGCAGTTGGTTGAGTAACACCTCTAAATAAATCGTAGCACTAGCTTTGTGCAGATGTCAATGACAAAGGGGGATGAAAGAGTTCAGTCTGCTGTGAATCGACCTAAAGTCCGTTTATGCTGAGTAGCGCAAAGCGCGTATCGAAGTATGAATGGACTTAAATTCTCAGAAACTGAATTGTAACAGGGGGATTAATCTGGGCAGAGAGTAATGCTGAATGAATTGTTCTTTTGCAAAGACACCTGGGTGCAAAGGACGGCATCTTTTTACATACTGGCACAAATAGTAATACAAGTCGTAGCAGTTCAAAGTTGCGGTGTTAATGTCATCCTGAGTATCCGACCGCACTTTCACGCGGTAATTTCATGAAGAGACCGTTCCCTGAGCGGAGTCGAAGGGAACACAGTTCTAAAGATATGTGGCAATGTGCGTCCCTTCGACTTCGCTCAGAGAACGCACAAACCATAGCCAGGATGTCCACGTTTCTTAGGAGCCCACAAGTTGGAGGTGACAACTAATTTCGATTTGAAACCCTATAAGTTTTGTGAAGCTATATTGCGGTGCAGGCTTCCAGCCTGCCATTAACCCGGTTTTCTTAGGAGCGCAGTGAAGGATCCCAATAAAACAGGTGCAAATGCTAACACATTTACACTAGATCCTTCACTGCGTTCAGGATGACATATTATCCAAGACCGAACATTTACTGGAAGTTTACAAGGTTCTCAGAAAGTCGATAGCCATTTTGATGTCGGCGATTGGATCTTCTCCCAGTTCGCGCTCAATCGTGAAAGCTCCATCGTATCCCAGGTCTCTCAGTTTAGCTATATACTGAGGCCAATTGACATCTCCCTGTCCCAGTGGGGCTTCTCTCCACTTGCCGGGATCTACGAATCCGTCTTTGGCGTGTGTGTGGACGATATATGGATGCAGGGCATCCAGGGCTTCCATCAGGTCGAATCCAGCCATGGTCAGGTTGGCAGGATCCAAATTGACTTTTACAGCCGTCGTATCCAGAGACTGGAGAAGGTTTCTGAGCACCGGGCCGCTCTCCGGACCTGTTTCGGTGGCAAAGGTGATCCCTTTGTTCTCAGCATACTTGCCTATTTCATTCAGGGCTACGCGCAGAATCTCCCAGGTTGCGTCCGGGGTAGACGGAACGACTCCGATATGGGTAGTTATGATGCTGGTTCCCAGATCAACTGCCATATCTACCTGAGCGATAGTCTTTGGTACCAGTTCCTTGTTCATCTCTGCATCCACAAAGCCGTGTCCGAAATCAGCACATGTGGCTGATAACCATAAACCCTGGTCTTTATAGAATTTCTGGAAATCCGCTCTCTGAGCTTTGCTCATATTCTCGGGCAGCATCTCACCGGATGTAGTCCCCATTTGGAATGAAGGCACTCCGAGTTCAGCGGTCTTGAGAATCCCTTCTCTGACGGGTAATCTCAGGTTGTCTGCAAACAGTCCAATTCGTAGAGGTTTGGCAGTCATAATCTAATGCAATCCTCCTGCATAAAAGTAGTAGAGTAATTCACCGACAGTTTAACACAACTGAGTTGATTTTAGTTATTTGAAGCTGATTTGAAAGATGCAGACAGCGAATTACGAGGTGTCATCTATGTGTAATGTCATTCCGAACAAAGTGTATAAACTCGGTATCGTATATGTTATCCCATCTTTTTGCTAAATCTCATAGCACTGAGGGCAATGATTCCTACTCCAAATATCGCGAGTATGAGCATTTGCGGCCAGAGGTATTGGATTCCGATTCCCTTGAGGAAGATACCCCGAACTGCTTCTATGGCGTATCGAAGGGGTATAAACAGGGTCAAATATTGCACTGCTTTTGGCATGTTTTCTATTGGATACATCATTCCTGATAGTAGAATCGATGGCATGAAGAAAAAGAAACTGGTCATAGTGGCTTCATGCTGGTTTTTGGAAATGGTAGATATAAATATTCCCAGACCAAGAGTTGTGAGCAAAAACAGCATACTCACTGCAAACAGCATCAGATAACTACCTGCTACAGCTACCCCAAACCAGCCGATTGCCACAGAAACTACCAAAACAGTATCCAAAAGACCGATCAACAGGAATGGGACTGTCTTACCCAACATTAGCTCTGCAGAGGATATGGGGGTCACAATGACTTGTTCCAAGGTCCCAATTTCCTTCTCCTTAACTATTGCCATGGCAGTCATCATCATAGTGACAAGCATAAGTATCTGACACAGTACACCAGGCACCATAAAGTTCACGCTCTTGAGTTCAGGATTATACCAGACCCTGGGAACTACTTCTACAGAAGGCACCTGAGGTTTGGCAAAACCAGCGCTTGAGACCATTGACGAAGTGACTGTTGACCAGTATTTAGCCATAGCACCGTTGACATATCCATTTACGATCTTTGCGTTTGTGGAATCACTGCCATCGAGAACTGTCTGTATACTGACAGATCGACCTCTGGATGTATCTTTCTCGAATCCTCTTGGTATAGTTATCGCAACTTGAGCACTGCCGGAGTCTATGGTGACGTTTACCTGATTGGGAGAATCGAGGATTTGGCGATATTCGAAGTATCCGGAGCTGACAAGTGTCTCTATCAGTTTACGGCTTGCGTGCGTCTTGTCCTGGTCCAGTACAGCCATAGTGATATTGTTGACATCGGTGCTCACTGCATAACCGAAAAGAAACAGCTGTATAATTGGGGCGACGATCAGCATACCCATCATCCGGCGGTCTCTTCGGGTCTGAATCAGTTCCTTTTTCAAAAGTGTAAAGACTCTTCTAAGGTTCATTAATCCATTCTCACAATTTCTTCTTGAACCTGACGGAACTGGCAAACAACGCCAGGATCGCAATGCCTGCGAGCAGTAGGGTAGGTTTCCATACATCCGCCAGAGTACTGCCCTTCATAAAAACTTCGCGTAGGATTTTTATGAAATGGGTTGCAGGCACGATGTTTGTGATTATCTGCATGGCTCTCGGCATACTTGAGATGGGAAAAATAAACCCGGACAATAGGACTGTCGGGAGTTGAGTAGCCATTACAGCCAGCACCATGGCAATTTGTTGAGTTTTGGCTACTGTCGAAATAAGTAGACCTATTCCGAGTGCTGCAACTAGAAATATAGTGGACAATCCCAGGACCAGAAACGGACTACCCACCAGTCTGATGTGGAAAATGAAGACAGATACTAATAGCACCAATAGTACATCGGCGAAGGCAATAATTACATATGGTGTCAGTTTACCAACCATCAATTCGATTGGTTTTACCGGAGAGACTACCAACATTTCTATTGTGCCCCGTTCGCGCTCTCTCACAACAGTCACACTGGTAAGTAGTGCAGAGAGCATCATCAACACAACAGCTATCAATCCGGGTACAATAAAATTGGTGCTTGATAGCTCGGGATTATACCAGTACCTGGTCTGGTTGTTGATCTCCGGGATATGAATGCTGGATCCTGCTCTGTCCAGTGCTTCCAGCATAATGCTTTTGGTGTGTTGTCGAACAATCAAGGAAGCATAACCCAGTGCAGTGGATGCTACAGTTGAATCGGAACCATCTACCAGCAGCTGGATTTTTGCTGACTGTCCCATTGCAAGTTTTCGACTGTAGTCGTAGGGAATAATCAGGACAAACCGTGCCCTGGCGCCATCGAGAGTGCGAGTGGCTTCCGAATAACCGGAGACTGAGCCGACAAGGTCAAAATACTCACCCGTATAGAATGCCTTTATCAGATTTCTGGACTGCTGGGTATCGCACTGGTCCCAAACAGCCATGGGAACATGTTTTACATCCAGATTAATGGCATAACCGAACAATAGGAGCAATATTACAGGCAATACACCAACCACTCCCAGCATCCTGGGATCTCTGGATATCTGCCTGAACTCTTTCCACATAATTATCCATGTTCTTTGTAGCACAGTGTGTTTCCTTAACGAACGGGTCAGCCTCATACTATTGTAGTAGGAATGGGGAGATGCATACAAAGAAGGATGTTTGCTGCGTAGATGGTCAGGTTGATAGATACAGTGTAAGTTACTTGGGGTTTACGGGTGTTTGATCATTCGGAGGGTGGTTCCGGAATCGAAATTATAATCCACATCGTCCATCAATGCTTCAATACAACGGATACCTCGGCCATGTTCACAGAAATTGTCCGGGCTGCATTTGGGAATTGAATTCAACTCAAAACCGCTGCCATTGTCGGTGACGGTTACACACAGTTTATGTGGAGTGCCCAAACAACTAATAAGCACTTTGCTGTCAGGATCTGTGCACCCATATTCGGCGGCATTTGCGAATGCTTCACCGACAGCAATTTGGACTTCACTTCTGAATTCCGGACTGAAACCCATTTGCTCCGCCAATTTGTCAACACGTCGCCGTGCATGCCGTCCATTGGAGAAATCGGGAGAAAGAGCAAAGAAATCCATACGCCAGCGAGTACACGCCTGATTGCAGGATGGGGAACACCCGTTGTCACAGCGATTCTCACCCGTGCAGAATGCGTCTGAAAGCAGGAGTCTGTCCAGCATTCGGCACACATTGTCTCCGGGTTTTTTCAGGTGAAGTTTTTGACTGCGCTCACCAAGTACATTAGCGACATCAGTCAAACTCTCCAGGGCAACATGTTGAAGATCGGATACACGGGTAAAGTCGAGGGAAATACAGCAATCGTGCTCATCAGTGAGTTCTATGAGCATATCGGTCATGTCAGCCAGATCACTGCCTTCACTGCAGTTGATCGTGACAGTTGGAAGTCCATCTGCAAACTCAATCGCAGCGCACGCTCCACCATCCTTGTTTGCTGTGACCATCATCAGCTTCGACAAACTCCTTAATAATAATGAAACTATAATGTAACCTTAACTAAGTCTAGCAGCCTGACATAAAAGGTGTCAATCAGTATTATCACCTGTTTGTGTACTAGGTATATTACTGTATTATTTTCCTAGATAGGTTTCGCGAACCCAAGAATACCGTCGACCAATACCCTTTTGCTGTTGGACAGAGCACTGATTGCATTAGTGCAACCATAAACGGATGGAATGGCATATTCAGTGCAATGTAAAGACTCTGGTGGAACTTCAGGCATATATTCAGAAACAATTCCGGAACAACTGCATAATGCAGCCGACCAGGCCAACGCCGGATACCTGATAAGTGCTACATCATCCGGGTGTAGTTCGGAAACTTGGTCATATGCGTCAATAAGTCTTACATAGCCTCGAAACTGCGTCCAGAAAGATTCTCTACCTGGAATAGGTTCCCTTGTATCCTTTGCTGTTATCGATACTTCCTCAGATATTTTTCCGATAATTCTGGGAGGCAGTACTCTGGTCTCAAGCCACTTCTTATGTTTCGCTCTGGCCAGTATTGCGCCCAGTTTGATCTTATCAGTAGATTTTATCAAAGCATCATTTAAAGTAGTTATATCCAGATCAAATATATCCTGCCAGGAGCTGGTAGCATCCGAACCCATAATGCGCGACCACGCCTCTTTAAGCAGCATTCTTTGTCTGCATGCAACTTTTGCGGTCTTGTGTTCTAATTCATATCTGATCCTGATCCAACTACGGGTAGATTCCAGCATGGAGGTAACTAATTGTGATTCATTGCTATCCAATACATAACAAATAGCTCCCAGAGCGTGTTTACGGGCTTCCAGTGCAGCAGTATGGAGAACTGGAATGCTTGGACGGTCCAGTCTTGGAGTTGCGGCTTTAATAAGGCGGAATACCTGATCGATATCTTCGCTCCAGCTCTTCCAAAGTGATAGATCATAATATTCCGCTGGTGATGCAAATGAGTAGGCATATTCCTGTACAAATTCATCGACTTCAGCCCGGAATGGATTCCACCATTCCACAGATTCTGCATCACCACGATGTAGAGCTTCACTTAATCTAGCACTGAAGTCTTGTATTCTTGAGTCTCGAAGAGAGAACGGATTGTCGATCGCCGAGAGTAGATCACACAGCATTTCCTTACTGCATTTAGAGCCAGCAACTCCTTTGAGTCTATCACGAAGTGAATATGCAGTCACTGTTGCAGCGGTCATCCACTGCTGCAATTCTCTCAGCCTAGATTGGCCGTTGCCAATTGATTGCGCCAGCTCCACATTTGTAAGTTTGTCGCAAATCTGTTCAGAAAGTGGTTCTTTTATTACCCCCTCAACTTTTGGTAATGCAGACGCCGCAATGCGATCAAATTTCTCAATGACAGGTAATCCTCCAGCAGGACGATAAAGATGCCCTCCTGCGAGGATTATGTCTTCAGTAATCCCTCCAGCCGACAGAAGCTTCATCGGAGCATCGCCAACTTTGACAGGGGTTGGTACGCATAATCCGGGGATTGGAGTGCGAGATATCAAATGATACGGACAATTGAGAGGAGACTCCAGATTAGGCATATCAATTGGGATTGGTCCAAGAGGATCAGCCTGGAAAAGCCATATCCACTTTCCATCCCAACCCCACTCCATATATGCACTGCCATCAAGGTTGCTTTCCAGCATGATAGCTTTATCTACAGCCGCATTCAAGATACTCATAGTCTCGTGATCAAGGGAGGAATCTTCAAAATCTAGCGTATCAAGGTTGAAAACGGCAGAATGGCGGTCCGTTGGGGTATTTGGATTGGAAAACATCAATCTGGCAACATTTGGCCTGCCAGAAATTATATCTGCTGTTCTTACTGCTCCGCTGAGAATACAATTGATGTAATCCTGAACCAGCACAGCCATTGATGGATCAGTGTTGTCTTCTGCTTCGTTACGGCGTGCGCACGCCTGGACTGACCATGTAGACGCCCAAACTGTTTTTATTGCATCCATAACCTCTGCAATGCCTGCAGTAGGTCCTACATGCGAATATACTCTACGCTCCGGACGAACTACTGGTTCAATTTCTATGATAGATGGTCTGGCAATTACCTGGGGTGTTTGATAACCAACATGCATACCCAGGGTTCGATAAGCTTCACTTATAGCTTCCGTTACCTCGTCCGGGATGGGAGAATCGAGTATGGCTTGTCTGATGTTTTCCTGACTGGTCGGATCCTTAACATTAAGATCAGTGGGTTTTACACCACTTTTCCACAAATGGAGACGGTAGGCATCAGCAGAAATAACAAATCCCCTTGGAACCATATATGAACCAGAATGAAGACGTGCGAGTCTAGCGGCCTTACCGCCGATCAGCCTGGCATTATGTGCTTCATTTAGAGGGGTTACAAGTGAAAAACCGGAGTTGGACATACTTAGCAGATTATAGAAACTCTAGGCTCACAAGTCAAATGCCACGGAAAGACTCAGAATGGAAGACTTCAGGTTTAAGGAGGAAAATTTATAAACCACCCTCCGTTTGCTGCGAAGGGTGGTTTTTGATTTGTTTATTTACTTTCTGGTATTGGTTTTGCTTTGGATGGGTCAGTGACGAATATTACATTGAATTCATCCATGAACTTGTCTTTGGTGTTGTTGGATACTGCAAAGTCTCCATCCTTGTCGGATATAATGGTATCGCACATGGCTACTCCGCCAGCCCTGCCTACTGCAATTAGCAGAAGAGGGTTCTTGCCGGCCCTTTCATTATTGCGAGCATCTTCGAGGGATTTTACATAGCTTGCGACACCTCGGTCCACAACCATATCCGGATCTACAGGTAGATTGCCCCAGATGATCTCACCGTTTTGTTTGCGAATTCTTGGTGACATAGCTCTTTTTACGTCATATCCTCGGGTGTCGATGATGAGACCAGTAAATGGACCTTTTTGAGGTGCAGGTTCATAATTTTCGTTTGAATCTGCTGGTCTTGCAGAAGCTGGGCCACCTTTAGCTTTAAGAGCTTCATTCTCTTTCATCCGGGCAACATATTTAGAGAAATGGGACCACCCTGCATCTGAACTCAAGAACTTGGCTCTTTCAGATGGTAGTTTTTCGACCGGGATTTCAATCAACCTTGGGTTCTTGGTCTTCAGGGACGGATCAGCAGCTTGATCTGCTGCGAGCTTCTCAAGGAATGCTTTTCCAGGAGTTTCATCACCGTACATAGCCTTCTTGACTGTGACTACCACAAATGCAGCATCTTTCTCTTTTACATCTTTTATGCTGACAATCTCAACATTTTTTACGTAACCCTTGATTGTCTGCTTAAGAGTCACATCAGCCATATAGTCTTTGCCCAGGCCATCATATGAAATAGTTGTACCTTCCAGTGCCATCAGCATACTGGCTATTGCATCTGCTTTTGCATAATCTTTAGCTTTCAATTTAGCAACAGCACGATTTGCAATCTGGGACGCAGGCGCAACGGCACCAATTCCCTTTGCGTAGATGTAGCCATTCTCCCAATCGATGTCTCCTCCCCTGACTGATTCGACAATATCGGAATCTATGACTGTGGTATCTGTCGACGGTTTTGTCTGACCTTGTGCTATAACCATCGGTCCAGCACTCAACAAACATACTGCTGCTATTAAGCTAACCAGCATACCAAAGTATTTTTTCATGGCCTAATACCTTCCTTCGTATACTATTTGCAGGGTGTAAACCCGTAATATTCGTAACTACTTCAATGCTTGTTTCTATTATTTAGCAATAATATAATGTGGGTCAGTATACTTTATATTTCAATAAAACGTAGGAGCTTTCGTTGTCCGGGTATTTGGCAACCAATTGAACAACATCACCCTTGATATCGACTTCACCCTCGTACAGCCCATCATTCTGCTTAAGCGCTATCCATTGTCCAGCAACGACAACGTTCACAGATTCTGCTCCAGGTGCTGCAATCTGAAACGTCTCTTTAGAACCTGTTTTCAATGATCCTGTCATAGGTTCGTGTAAAACAGCATTCTTTTCGTAGAAAGTTGAAAATGCCGTGGGCATTGATTTCTCTTTCGCGCCTTCACTGGTCACATTGACCGAATAGTCTGCAGCCCACTCAAATCTATTATCCGAGTCTCCCCGTTTTGCATATAACCTAAGAGTATATTGTCCGGTCTTTGGTATGATGGTGCTGACATTCAGTTTATCCCCATCCTTTTGCACGAATGTTTGGCAGCTCGAATCCCTGTCCCTGCCGCGGCTGACTTCCGCATTCAATTGGGCGTCACTAGGGCCGCCGAATGTCAGTTTTACAGAACCATCGGACATAATGTCACGTTTGTCATTGCTCACAACCCTAAGTTTGTTGTGGAAAAATCCAGGCCGCAGGTAGACCATATTTTCGAATTGTTTGCGGTTTATTGGATTATCCAGGAGCTGCCATTTGGAGATCTCCGGAAGATGGTCATAAATAAACTGTTCCGGAGGGGTCATAAAATAATGGTCAAAAGCTTTTCTGGTAAATTTGCCATTGGCATCCACATAACCTGCAGCCCAGGTGCAGTCCAACAGATACCATTCCCCATCTGCCTTGACTGCATTCCAGGCATGGTCGGCATCAGGAGCTACACTGTCACTTCCAAAACCAGGCCCTTTAGAAAAACCAATTACAGTAACCGCTTCAAGACCAGCCTGTTTTGCCAAAGCTTCGAACACAGATGAGTATTCGGAGCATACTCCCTTTTTGGATTTAAGCACTTCAGTAACGCTTTGTTTACCGTAATCACCGGATTCCAAAGCCTCCACATCGTATGCGATATTTTCAGTTATCCATTTGTGAATTGCCCGGACTTTTTCGGTATCGTTCTTGGCTGGTTCAACGAGATAGTTGGCAAGAGTTTCAACAGAGGTTGCAACTCCCGCCGGCGCTGATATAGCGTGTTGGTCAATGGCAGAGTAATCTTCCTGCGAATAGACCACACTGGCTGCACCAAGAATTATTAATAAGCCCAATATCAACCTGATTTTCATTTTGTGCATACCTCCATCGAAAATAGAACATTTTCGTCCCTTCGTGGCAAGTCCGGCAGATTTTCGCGTCAAACCACGATTCCTAAAGAAACAGGTACAAGTCTCAAATTAGTCCTAGAGACATGCAATTAAGCTCGCACCGAGACCAAGCTGATGTAACTTATAGACGATGTTTACAGACGGATATGCCGGATATTCGTTGATATGCATCAAGCATTTTTATCCTGCATTTGTCTGCCAGATTCTCCTGACTGTTGAATCTTCTGTTCATCTGAACTGCTGCGTCCTATTGCTGCTGCGGCATCAGCTTTTAACCTAATCAGTTCATCTCTTAATTCCCTGATTTCCTTAAGAACACCTTCAAATTCCCTTGCCGACATACTGTGACTGTGGGATTCAATTAATTGTTGATTTGCCTGGTCTTGCCTGTTCTTGGCATCCAGTCGCATCTGCTCTTCCTTGATCTTGAGTTCTCTGGACTTTATCCACCAATTCTTTAGAATCAAAGTAGTGAATATTATCGTTAACCCCAGAGCAGGAACACCTATTCCTACAAGCATTATACTTACTATATTATCCATCGAATCTTTATATCCTCATAGATGATGACGCTACCATATAATCTCAACCTTTTTATCGGTTCTTGAGCTCTCGATGGCGGCAAAGACCATGGCAAGCGACTTAATGTTGTCAGTGCACTCAGTTTGCGGACGCTTGCCTGTCCGGATAAAATTTAACATTTCTTTCAAGGCCCCATGCATTGTTGGCGCGGGAGGTTCAACCATTAGAACCTCGATATCAGCCATTTCGCTGTTGAATCCTCCGCGGGATTTCAATGTCTGTGCCCGCAAAACTGAGTCTTTCTCATACAATAATGTGCCATTATCACCAATAATTCGCCAGTCTCCAGCCCATCCTGTATGAAAGCCTTCGGAACACCAACTACCTCTGTAGCAGAAGTATACCCCACCTTCCATCTCGAATATGCAGTTGGCCGAGACATCCCCGGCATACCATGAGCCTTTCGGACTGAATTCCCTCGCATAAACACTTACTGGATCCAGACCTGTTATGTAGCGAGCTAGATCGAAATGGTGTATGGACATATCCAGGATCAAGGGACTTTCCATCTCATCACGAAATCCTCCGAAATGAGCGCCAAGAAAGAAGTCGCAGTTGATGGTGGTCACCTGTCCTATGGTTCCGCTACCGATGAACTCTTTAGCAGACAGATTTGGTGTTTCCCATCTTCGCGATTGGTCTATCATATACATTTTATCGGTGTCGAAGCTTGTCTTCACCATCTTGCGAGCTTCATCCATACTCGATGCTATTGGCTTCTCTCCCAGAACATGGCAGCCCATCTCAAGTGCAGTACAAGTCACCTCACAATGTGCAGAGGGTATTGTTAAGTCTAAAACAAAATCCGGTTTGTCCTGTATAATCGATGTGCGAAGATCTGTCGTAGCTTTCGATGGAAGTGAGAATTCAGCAATTCTGGCTTTAGCTGCATCAATCCTGGTATCAACAACCGAGGATACCTCAACTTCTTCTGCAATTAGAGATGGAAACCAGGCACCTGATATCCCACCTGCTCCAACTACGATCGCTCTTATAGACATTACATTCCTCCACACTACATTCTGGGCTCCACACTCAGGCGAATGATACCAAACAAGTCCTCAATGGTCAAATAAATCAAGCAAAAAAAAGGGCAGTCTACAAAGGACCGCCCAATAGGTTGAACTGGTTTCGATTCTAACTTTTGCGTCTTCTCAACAGCCCAATAATACCGGCTACGCCCGTTGCTAAAGCAACTGCGCTGGAACGCTGGGGCACTGCGGCAGCTTTGATGGTCCTGTAACCTCCAGCAGCTGGCAAGGCTGTAGGTGGAACGGTTGGCAGGTTAGCATCGTAAGCTACCTTTTCACACAGAGTATAGTATGTCACCGGTATACTGACCTGATGACGGATTTTGACCCTATTAGGAACGGCACTACTATTAACCAAGGCCGCCACTTCATTCCCATTGGAACCATCGAGCGAATATTCGAATGTCCGGACCTTCCCACCATTTATACCATCTAACCTGGAATCCCCTGACAGACCACACATCTGCGTTTCAGTCAGGCATGCCCGGGCCCAGTTTTGATAGGTATTAAGGTCTAAATTCTTAGAATCCGCTCCCACACCAACATCAGGATTTGCGATCATGAAAATGTTGAGTGTTTCAGAGACCGCTACACATATTCCTGATGTTAATGCAACCAGCACAACCATCATAATGGACAGGGCAATAAGTCTCTTCATATATTTTCTCCTCGCTATTCCTGATCCCAACATACCAATCAGGAATAGGAATACAACAAAATTACTTGAGACGAAAAACCCTTACATGAGAAATACATAGCATAATTCTTGCCAATTCCCCGATTCAGTAAAAGTATCTGAATATTTGTAAAAAAAACTATATGCTATTTTGTTGAGTTGGCAGGATCTGTATTTGTTGAGAGCCAGGGGGAAAAATAGAGTAATAACATGTAATATTAGCTGAATGCATCAACCTGGGAACCACAAACCAACCTCATATTCAGCACTTTCCGGGCTGTCCGAACCATGTATCAGATTTTCCCTGGTACTGGTAGTCAGGTCACCTCTTATTGTTCCGGGAGAGGCATCCATTGGATTCAATGCCCCCATCATTTTCCGTACAATTAAAATTGCATTATCACCTTCGACCACCATTGCGACCACTGGGCCTGAGACCATAAAATCAACCAAAGGCGCATAGAAATCCTTACCTGCATGTGCTATATAATGCTTTTCTGCTAGTTCCCGATCAGGTTGCAGCATAACCATTTCGCTGATTACAAGATTCCTTTGCTCAATGCGCGATATGATCTCTCCAATCAACTTTCTTCTGACGCCGTCAGGCTTTACCATAACAAAAGTACGTTCCATGCACCCTCTTTTCTGTTTTCCAAAGTATCGAATTCTAATGATTATTAGTTGCCATTTCTTGAAATTCCTGCATCCTTATAAATATTGTGTGTGGAATATTAGTGTTAACCCACTACGTACCAGCATTCAAGGGTTCATTTACAGATGAGATTGAGATGAAATCCACGTAAAGTACCACAGTTCAGGGAGGATATGTGAGCTTGGGGTACAAGCTATTCTATTGGGGAACTATGTTTCCCGAATCTATGCCAAGCTCTCCGGAAGTTTGGAGGATGCTATTTTGTCGACTCTGAAAAGACTTTTTCAATATTCTTTGAAATACTGGGCATTGACTTTCCCCAGTTTAATATCGATGCTGGTCACGGCTGGTCTTCAGCTGTCATGGCCTCAATTTCAAAAGCTTATTATAGATCGCTGCCTCATACATGGAGAGTTCTGGCTGCTTCCCTATTATGCCATTGGAATATTGGGCATGTTTATTATTATAGGGTTTGCCAATATTACCCGGGGATATCTTTCGGAACTCACCGCACAGACCATTATCTATGATATTGGAAACCGACTCTTTAACCACATGCAGCGATTGTCGTTCTCTTATCACGATGAAGCTGAGACAGGCCAGCTCATTTCCAGGTCAACAACAGATACCGGAACACTGGTCGGATTCCTGGGCGGAGGAATTCTGAATGTCTTTGTAAACCTGTGCATTGCCCTGGGTGTAGTAGTTATTCTTTTTGCAATGAACTGGCAACTTGCATTGGCATCGCTTTGGTTGATGCCGTTTCTCGCTTTTGTCGTGGTGAAGTACAGTAATAAAGTAGGTCCGATGTACACATCCTTCTACGATCAGCACGGCAAACTCACTTCCACACTGCAGCAGAACCTTATGGGTATTCGTGTAGTAAAGGCATTTGCAAGAGAAGAGCATGAAGTAGAAAAGTTTGAGAATCAGGCAAAAGAGCTTTTTGTTCAAATAATGGATCTGACCAGGGTTGGAGCTTTCTATGGTCCGTTTATGAGTTTCATTGCCGCAGCCGGAACGACATTTGTGCTTTGGTATGGAGGAGTAAAAGTTATAAATGGAACTTTGACCCTGGGTCAGATGATTGCATTCAATACTTATTTGTCATTATTAGTCGGTCCTATTACACTTGTTTCTTATGCAATTTCTATCATACGCAGTGCCATTGCTTCGGGTGACAGAATATTCGAGATTTTAGACACCAAACCGGAGAGACACCTTCGGGATGGACACGTTGAAATGAGAGAATGCACGGGGCATATTGAGTTCCAGAATGTGTCATTTACGTATGCAGATGGTACGAACGCACTGCATGATGTTTCTTTTGACATTAAACCCGGTCAGACGGTTGGAATAATGGGACCGACAGGATCCGGAAAAACGTCAATTATCAGCCTGATACCCCGATTTTACGATTGCAAAGCCGGTAAAGTCTTGATAGACGGTAGAGATGTTAAGGAGTATACAATCGGCAGTATTCGTAGACATGTAGGAATAGTGGCTCAGGAGAATTTCCTCTTCGGCGCCACAATTGCCCAGAATATTGCATATGGAAAACCAACAGCTGATATTGAACAAATCGTCGCAGCAGCTAAAAGTGCGGATATACACGAGTTTATAAACTCGCTGCCTGAAGGATATGATACCGAAGTAGGGGAACGCGGTGTTAACTTGTCCGGAGGCCAGAAACAGCGTTTATCTATTGCACGGGCTATCATTAAAGATCCCCGGATATTGATAATGGATGACTCGACCTCTGCAGTAGACACTGAGACTGAAGCTAGAATCCAGAATGCTCTGAAATCTATTGCTCAGTCGCGAACTACTATAATCATAGCCCAGAGAGTATCTTCGGTTATGGCTGCAGACAATATTCTAGTTCTCACTGATGGACGGATTACAGAGTCCGGTACACATGACGAGTTATTGGCTCGGGGTGGAAGATACTCTACTATATACGAAATGCAGTTTGGTGCAGATGCTCAAGCGGGGCATTTGGAAGAATAGGTTCGGTTATGGCAAAACAGATAGTTGATGACGATGTAGCCTCGCGGCCTTTTGACTGGCAGCTTACCAGGAAGGCTTTTGCATTTGTGATTCCTCACAAGAGCGTTTTTATAGTCTCGCTTGTGACTCTGGGACTTCTCTCGGGAACTAATGTAATTGCACCTTATATAACAAAAACAATTATTGATGGTGGCATAAAGGGTAGAAACGTCACCATGCTTACCTGGATGGCAATTGCCTACCTTGCTTCCTATCTGCTTAAGTGGCTGTTTCAATACTATCAGTCACTGGCGGTTACCAGTCTGGGGCAGAATGTAGCCAACGACATGCGCAACCGTATGTTTAGTCATGTCCAGTACCTTGGCTTGGACTTTTTCGACAAAAGAGAAGTCGGGCGGGTTATATCTCGAGTAATGGGAGATGTAGGAGCGTTAAATGGCCTGATAACGTCCGGCGCTTTGAACCTTATCACAGACTTTATAACAGCCATTGTAGTGTTCTATATAATGGCAACAATGAACCTTAGATTGACCTTACTGACCGCCACACTCCTGCCGTTTATCCTGATATTTGGTATAACGTACAGGCAAAAAGTCAGAGATGCCTACAGAGATGTCCGTAAAAAAGCAGCCACTGTAACTGCAGCCATTGTTCAGAATATTACCGGGGTTAAGATAGTTAAGAGCTATTCTCGCGAGAGACGAAATCTACTTGCATACAAAAAAGTGAGTCGCATTACCATGCGTTCAATTATGCACTCAGTTATTGTCTCGAACATATTTGGGCAGGTGATATCCGTAATCACGGTAGTCGGTGTCAGTATGGTCTTCTGGTATGGAGGTTTACAGGTGAAGTATGGATACCTGACTCTGGGTGGATTTGTAGCTTTCATATATTATGTGGGATTGTTCTATGCTCCTATACAGAACATGAGCAACTTCTTTACGGTCCTGCAGGCAGCAATGGCTGGAGCAGAACGGATCTTTGATATCCTGGAAACTGAAGCAAGTGTTGTTGACAAACCTGATGCGATTTTACTGCCGAAAATCACGGGCAGGGTTGAGTTCAAAGACGTTTGCTTTTCATATAATCCCGAAACTAAAATCCTCAAGGGTGTGAGTTTCGTTGCTGAGCCTGGGGAAACTATTGCCATTGTAGGCCCTACTGGTGCAGGCAAAAGTACAATAATCAACCTGCTGCCAAGGCAATATGATATTGAGTCCGGAGCAATTGAAGTTGATGGGATCAATATCCAGGATGTCACACTGCGCTCTCTGCGTGGGCAGATGGGGATTGTTTTACAGGAGAGTTTTCTGTTTTCCGGCAGCGTGAAAGATAACATCCGTTACGGTCGGCTGGACGCAACAGATGAAGAGGTTAAAGAAGCAGCCATCACGGTTGGAGCCCATGACTTTATAATGGAAATGCCTCTCAAATATGAGACAGATGTGCGTGAGGGTGGTTCCAGGCTATCCACAGGACAGAAGCAACTTGTGTCATTTGCCAGGGCGCTTCTTGCTAATCCAAGAATACTCGTCCTTGATGAAGCAACTTCCAGCGTAGACGCTATTACTGAACAGCTCATTCAGAATGCGTTGAGAACTCTCTTCCAGGGCAGAACATCATTCTGTATTGCACACAGGCTCTCTACGATACTTGAGGCTGACAGGATAATAGTGCTTGAGAATGGGAAGATTGGGGAGATGGGAACTCATAAAGAGCTTGTTAATACCGGCGGACACTACAGTAAACTCTACTACGCACAGTTCGCACAAAAAGTGGTGGATGAAGAATAATAACTATCATCCTGAACATAGTGAAGAATCTCATTATATCATCCTGAGCTCCAAGTTGTGGGCTCCTAAGAAACCTAGACATCTTGGTTATGGTTTGTGCGTTCCCTGAGCGAAGTCGAAGGGAAGCACATCGCCATATCATTAGAACTGTGTTCCCTTCGGCTCCGCTCAGGGAACGGTTTCTTCATGAAATACCGCGCGAAAGTGCGGTCGGATACTCCTAAGAAAACGCAAAGTTTTAACGACAATTTTGCTTGTCAGAATTGGTGCTGGTTTCTAGTCGAAATAAGTTGGCTCCCCCAACTTGGGGGCTCAGTATGACAGTAAGAATTAGTGTTCGATTGCTTTTAGGAAAACGGTCTCACAGTAATTGCTGCGCATCAATTCTTCAGCTATCGATTTAGCTATTGAAGCGTCAAGATCAGTTCTAGATCCCAGCCCCAGGACAACCATATCGGCTTTCATAGGTTCCAGCAGTCTCATAAAGGCTATTATGGGTTGTCGGACTCTTTCGACTTTGACATCTACTCTTACTCCATATCGCTTTCCGATACGGACTGCTTCTTTTGTGCTGTCTGATGCAGACATATCCTCTTCAGGTTTTGGAGCGTCCAGCGCTTCGCTTCGTGGGACAGTGATAAGGTATACCAGGGTGAGGGTTGCGGACTCTCCTACTATCAGCTTGCATGCATGTTCCAACGCATGTTTCCATTCACCAACAGCCGGGACCAGTAGATTACCGGGTACTTCATTGTTATCAGATGGTCCACCCTTGACGAGTGAAAGCTCATATTCGGCTGTCTGGAGCATATCGAGACCCTTGTAGTCCTCGATGAAAGGATCATCTCCCTTCGTTTGATCTATGCTTAAGACTACAAAACCGGCATCAAGTTCCTGAACAAATGCGGAAGTGCCGTCTCTATAGGACCGGACGCGTTCAATGTGTCCAAACGCACTTACACGGTCTTTCATTACCATTCCAACTGCTGTATCCAGCTTTTTCTGACACACACCTTCTGAGTCCGGCATGGGAGTTCCAATTGGCAGATTACGTGGAACTTTTATCATTTCCAAAAGGTGTATCTCGCAGTTTTCACCTATGGCGAGTTTTTCTGCGTGGAAGATCGCGCGCTTCCACTTGCCGACCAGAGGAACCAGTGCTGCGATGCGAGCTTTACCACGTTGAGGAGTTATTTCCTCCAGTGCCAATGATGCGCGGGCTTCCTCAATGCTCAGAGCTAGTGGGAGCTGTGAACGGACTCCTGGCACTTGCTTAATGATCTCCAGGATCTCTTCGTCCATACCGGTTACGACAATACGGGCGTTGTGGCTGACAATGTAGTTAGAGGCATCTACAAAGGTCACTCCGCCATCAATCGTGACCTTATCCAGTCCTGAGGCATCTATAATGATCCCTGTGGGGTGGCCTTCAAGCAGCAATGCAGCAGCAGCTTGAATGGCAGGCCATATATTGGACTGCATATTGCCCCGAAGGGTGATAGTGTCTTCTCTTGCTTCAATTATCATATATTAAGACTCACTTTTCTAAATAGTATCTTAAGTCAATTATCTGACTAATGGTCCTCCAGACTGAATGGGTTATATTCAGTGGGTGTAAATTTAATAGATCATGGGTTGATATGCCCTATTCGTCCAGATAATACCGGACATTGGTTACTACAATATCTCTACGGAACATCAATGCTATTTTTAGCAAGAGACCTGATTGGTTGTGAAGCAGTGCATGCCACCATTTTGCAGGCACAAACTCCGGCAGGATGACAGTAACTACATAATCCGGACGTTCTTTTTTTACTTGTTCCAGATAGTTAAGCACGGGTTCCCTGACTGTTCGATAAGGAGATTCAAGTATTACCAGTGGTACACCCATTCCAAACTCTTCCCAGCGATCTCGTATGAGGGGAGTCTCAGTCGGATCAATTTCCACATACAAAGCCCGGCAGTCATGGGAAAGGGTAGCACCGTATTTCAATGCAGCCATCAGACCCTTATGAAGACCGGCAGCTAGCACTATTGCCACTGACTTGATTTCAGTCGTTTCTTCAGGTGCAGTAACACGAAGTTGATTACCCAGGGTAATGTAATGCTTATGTATGGATCTAAACACCATTACTGCGGCAATTATTAGTACAATTACCATCCAGGCTCCTTGAGTAAATTTTGCACTACCGATCACGATAGCCACTGTTCCAGTGATGAATGCTCCAAATCCACTCAGCAGTGAATGGGAAAACCAATTCTTATGTTTGAGCCTGCATTGACGGACAGCCATTCCAGTCTGTGACAGTGTGAACGAAATGAATACACCTACAGCGTAGAGTGGCATCAGACGTGTAGTTTCTCCATTGTATTTTATCAACAATAATGCTGCTATCAGAGCTAGAAAAGTGATACCGTTACTGAAAACCAATCTGTCTCCGAGATTGGCAAATTGACGGGGAGCAAAACGGTCCTTGGCAAGAATTGAACCAAGTCTGGGGAAGTCCTGAAAAGCAGTGTTTGCGGCGAGAATCAGAATTGCCATTGTAGAAAACTGTATTACCCAGAAAAGAGAGAAACTACCTCGTCCAAATATTCTCTCTGCAAGCATTGCTGTAACTGTCTGTTCTTTGAGGTGTTCAAAGTTGGGAACAGTAAAGTTCTTCCCGGCAAGCATTGCTTTCTCGTGTAGTTCTTTGAGTGCATCTCCAGGTACAGTGTGATATATATGAGCAAGATAGGTGATCCCAAGTACTAGGAGCCCTAATATAAATGCCATCCGAACCATGGTCTTGGCAGCATTGTTAGATTCCGGAGCACGAAATGCCGGAACACCGTTGGCGATGGCTTCAATTCCAGTCAGTGCGGAACAACCGTTTGAGAATGCACGTAAAACCAGCCATATAGTAAGTGTAGGAATAAGCATTCCAGATGTTTTCAGAGCCGAATCAATATTCTGAACAATGGGTGCTGGAGCTGGTCCGAAGGTAACTTTGTAGATACCGACTATTACCAAAGTAAATAGACTAACAATAAAAATATAAGTTGGTGGAGCAAATAATGCACCTGATTCTCTGACTCCACGTAGGTTGGCAAGCGCAACGATAGCAACTGCAAGTAGACACAAAGGAAGCCTTAGGTGTTCAAGTGTTGGCCAGGCAGCGATTATGGCTGCGGTTCCGGCTGCAACACTAACAGCAACCGTCAGTATATAGTCGGTCAATAGGGCAGCAGCGGCTATCAGCCCCGGCAATGTTCCCAGATTTTCCTTGGCGACCGTATAACTGCCTCCTCCGTGCGGATATGCAAATACTGTCTGCCTATAACTGGCCGAGACGATGGCTATGAGAGTAGCTATTGCGATTCCGATAGGTAGAGATACCCCGAATGCTGGACTTCCGAAGCCAGCCAGCGCTATCAGTACTTCTTGAGGGCCATAAGCAACAGATGATACTGCATCAGAGGAAAATACTGGAAGTGCAACCAGATTGGACAGCCTTTCATGGTGTTGTCTGGACGTCGGGATAGGTTTCCCGAGGAATAGTTTTCGCAATTGCTTGAACATTCAAAATCCCTTTCATAACAGAGCAGATATCAACCCCGTATATTATACACAAGTACACACAAAAAGACGGCAAGCTTGCATCTTTGCAGACCGCCGGGCCATTTCGATATGTGGTTGTAATTTTAACGGATTTCCCCATTTAAGGGGAAATTGTATCAGAAGAGATTTTATTCTTCTGAGGAGACTTTTACTTTGGATGGGCGAATAACTCTGCCATCAAAAGTATAACCTTTTTCGAACTCCTGTATGATGGTGTTTTCGGGATGTTCTCCGGATGTGTCACGCATCATAGCTTCGTGAAGTTCAGGGTTGAATTTCTGGCCCTCAGCTTCAATCGGTTCAACACCCTCTTTTTTGAGCAGTTCGATCATCTGGCGGAGCGTTAACCCTACACCTTCCAGCAGGGAATCAAAGTCGCGCGAATCATTTGCTGCAGTCAGAGCTCTTGCCAGGTTATCCGATATCCCTATCATCTGAGACAGCAGGTTCTCACGGGCCCAGGAAATCTGGCGCGCAACTTCCTCTCTCTGGCGTTTGCGGAAGTTGTCAAAATCAGCCAAAGAACGCAAATACTTGCTGTTAGCTTCTTCGACATCCAGAATAAGTTGTTTTGCCTGCGCCTGTAGGAACTCTACGTCCGACATTGTCTCTGCAGGTTCAGTTGAACACTCACAGGTGACTACTTCACCATTTTGATCCAATTGCGTTTCTTTCTGTATTTCGAACTCGGAAGTCTCCGAATGTTTTGTCTGGTCTACTTTTTCTTTCCTTTTCATATCTATCCTTAACCTGTTCGTATCTTTTTCCGCCGTTTTGACGGGTTGGCTGGCAAATAAATTTTTATTTAGTCTCAACAAAACATTATGTCATAACCAGCTCTCATAGTAAAGCTAACAGCTTTATAGAGAACAGTTATCATACTCAATGATGATGTGAAATTACATGAGTAGCAGCAAAAGTATTTTCCATTGTCATTTTTATACTTACCCATCATTACAGGAATGCCATTTACAGTTAATCTGGTATAATGGAGCGATATTTCATGCGTGAAAGGAACCTCCAAGTTGATCCAGGACAGCGTTGCTGCAGCGATAAAAAGCATCCTAAATATAGACGAAGTAGCTTTCAATACTCCTCCCAAGAGAGAGTTTGGAGATTTTTCAACAGCAGTATGTATGGCTCAGGCCAAACTGCGTAAGATGGCGCCGGTTAAAATTGCCGAAGAAGTCAAGGCGGAGCTGGACAAGGCAGGGCTGCCTTATATTAATGAGATCCTGGTAACCCCTCCCGGTTATCTCAACTTTAAGATCAACCATCAGGCTTATGTTAAGTCGATAATTGATGAAGTTCGGACAAAAGGCAGTTCATTCGGTGAGTCATCCATTGGTAACGGCCAGCGAATACTGATCGAACACACCAACGTCAACCCCAATAAAGCTATGCACATCGGACACCTGCGGAACTCCATTATTGGGGACAGCGTGGTCAGAGTCCTGCGCAAACTGGGAAACAGAGTTGAAGCTTGCAACTATATCGATGACACCGGGGTTCAGGTAGCAGATGTAGTAGTTGCTATGCTCTATCTGGATGAACCTCGATATGACGGTGTGAGTGATGATCTGAGCGCGATCTGGGGCAAGTATGACGGCAGCCAGCCTTTCGATTTCTGGTGCTGGGATGTATATGCCAGAATTGCTCAAGCATATGAAAGCGATCCGGAGCTGAAAGCTAAGCGTGCAGAAATACTCCACGCGGTTGAAACTCAGGACAGCGTGGTCGCCGGCTTTGCGAAAGAACTTGCAGCCAGAATAGTTAAGGCTCATCTTGCAACAGTCGGTCGCCTGAATGTTTACTATAACCTTCTCAACTGGGAATCAGACATTTTCCTCCGTGGATTCTGGAAGACAGCTTTTGAATCTCTCAAGAGCTCCGGCGCGGTAGTTTATGAAACCGAAGGACCCAATGCTGGCTGCTGGATAGTAAAATTTGGTCAGGGCGTCTTCGAAACAGAAGAAGGCGTAAAGAGTGAAGACAAAATCCTTGTCCGCTCCAACGGCACCGTTACTTACACTGGTAAGGATATTGCATATCAATTGTGGAAGTTCGGGATTCTTGGACAGGACTTCTCATATAAAGAGTGGGGAGTGCAGGGTAACGGGGAAATTGTCTGGACAACTGCTCCCGATGGCGTTGAAAAAGAGGGATTCGGCAAAGCTGATAAGGTTATCAACGTAATCGATGTCCGGCAGAGCTATACACAGAACATTGTGTACGATTGTCTTGAAAAACTCGGATATACCGAACAAGCAAAAAATTCTATTCACCTGGATTATGAAGTAGTTGTATTATCGTCAGCTGCTGCCCAGGAACTCGGAATAGAGAGTGATTCCTCAGACTCTTCAACTCAGGCAATGAGTGGACGCAAAGGACTTGGCGTAAAAGGCGATGACCTGCTGGATGCAATGATCAAGCGGTTGTCGGAGAAAGTCGGCAACTTTGGGAATGCTGAAGTCCTGGCTACTGCAGCCATACGTTACTTTATGTCCAAAGTCTCCACAGGCAAAATGATCGTGTTCGATTTTGATGAAGCCTTGAGGACTACCGGAGACACTGGTGTCTACTGTGAATATGCCCATGCCCGGGCATGCAGCATTTTGGCCAAAGCCGGAGAGTTGGATTTCGCCAATGTTGTTGTCCCCGATAGAGTCACAATCCCTGAGCAGGACTTGGTCCGCAAGATCGATGAGTTCGGTAACGCGCTGATAAGCGCTGGAGAAGATTTATCACCTGCTCCCCTGGCTCATTACACATTTGAACTGGCGACTACCTTCACAGACTACTATGAGACACCGGACCCGGAGGCAGAAAGCCAGACACCATTCATCAGAATAACCGACCCGGAGCTGAAACTCTTCAGGTTAAGCCTGGTAAACGCTTTCCGGCAAACAATGGCAAACTGCCTGGACGCTCTCGGTATAGTACCGCTGGACAGAATCTAAGAGTGATTTTGCAACAACATTGTACATTCCGTTCGTGCTGCTTGTCGAAGTATGAACGGAATGCATTCACCTCGAATTATGAATCAGGAGGCAAATAATGCATATTCGAAGATTTACAATCAATTTCAGTATTGCAGTGCTATCCGTTATTCTCACACTTTGTGCTGCTAATCAGCTGATCTGTGCACCCTTTGATTACCAGTGTAAGTTTACAAAAGATGGTTGGACAGACAAGGTTTGGAAGTTGGTCAAGGGACCCAGCTGGGACTACTTTGGAACATGGGTCCAGGATACCGACTGCATCCGGAATTACACAAAACCTGGTCTCACACCTAAGGAAGCAGAAGGCACAAATTGTTACTCCAGTATGATACTGACTCATAAAGTAGGCGGGGCTGTTGAGATATCCAGCACAATGAGTTTCGACTACCAGATGGCTCCTCTGATCGTGTTGGCTGATGACTTAGGAGAGAGTAAAGACGGTAAACCCGAATACCGCAAACACACCGAGATAGTCCTCTATAACCAGGGACTCAACGTATGGCAGCACTTCTATAAAGATGGCAAGGAGTCCTATATAAAGCTGGCCTGGGCGACGTTGAAATTCAAACCTAAGCATAAATACGATTTAAAGGTATCAGTCAAGGACAAACTCATTACTATCAAAGTTGATGGCAATGAGATTGGCTGCACCGATGTTGACCTCTCAGACGATTTCTACGTTGGTATAACCGGCTGTGAGGGCATCAACAGGTTCTACGACTTCAAAGTGCACGCAGAGAGATAGTAGTACTGATAAATCATATTAAATGCATAATGGGCAGGTCATTGCGATCTGCCCATTATGCATTGTAGTGTCCTGTTTCCTATTCGATCTAAATTGACTACAGGCTATCGAAGATCGCCTGAGCAGTCCATTCTTCGTCGGTTGAGAACAGATACACAGGCTGCCAGATTCCTCCAGCGTTGGCTGTGTTGTTTACTTTGACTGCAATAGTATTCGGCTGACCTGGTTTGATCAGGCCTTTGACATCCTGCAGGAATGGTTGATTCCACACTACCTCAGGAGGCAGTCCTGTCGACTTGAAACTTCTCTCAAATGCATACTCACCGTTTATATAGACAAACGCCTCTTCATCTACTGCCCCGAAGAACATATAGAGATGCTTTTTAGATGCTATGTCAGCAGGAGGGTTGATAGTCTGTCTGTACCAACCTATGCCTGTATAGTCAGGGAATGCCTGAGAAGTCCATCCAAAACCGATATTGTCCATCAATGTGATCCATTTGGAATCATTGTAATCGGACTTGTAGTACTGTTTAGCATCCCCCTGTTTATCGGGGTCAGTGGTGAACTTCCACTCATCGTTGAAAGGGAACAGAGGCAGTTTTACTGTCTTTTTTGTGAGTAAGTCTCTCCACTTGGCGATCCTCACGGGAGCATCCCAGTTGCCATAAGTTTCATAGAAGTTGTTTACATTCTCGTAGCTGACAGTAACCGCAAAATCATCAAGCAAAGCCAGATACTTGGGGAAGTTCGTATGGTCATCATTGAGTACTTCATCACTCTTGAAGTACTGCTTCATTGAATTATAATATCCGAGCCCCTTACAAAGCCGCAGATAATCTACCTGCAGCTTTACTGCTCTAACTTTCCGAAGCTCTCCACCTGTCTTGCAGGATTTCAGAGCAGACTCCATAAGGTCAGTTGCTTTGGTCATAAATTCAGGAGTATATAGCTTTTCAGTAGGAGCCCATCTGATCCCGGGAACCATCAGAGGATTCTGATCGACTGTGGTCTTCGGGTCTTTCCTGATGTTATGCGGTTTCTTGTGGTTATCCGACCACAGTTTGTCCTTCAGCATCTCATATTGCCAAATGTTGTCTGCTGCAGCGCCATAGTATCCATAGATGAAGTCTTTCATCAGTTTGAATGTGTCCAGCTTAGGATTCCACAACTGTTTAGCCCATACCCAGGCTCTCATATATCCTGAGTCGGTTCCTTTGCTCCAGCAGTCACCCTGCAGGAACATTCCGCCTGCACCGTGAGATGCCTGGAATTTCATATCAAGTCCAACAACCTCCATATTGGGGAAAGACATAAGGTTGTGGTCGTAGTTGTTCACATAGTCCCAGATTACAATGTCTGCACCGGTCTTGTGCCAGAGTGCGAGAGCCTTCTGGAACTTGTCGGTCTCATCTACCGTGCAGAAAGGATATGCCCAGGCATGGGAGTCCGTGCAGAGCTGTATTGTGACATTTCGCTCAGCTTTGATGGTTTTTGGAGGATAATAGTAATCCAGGTAAGCCAGCGTGAGAATTCTTCTATCCGGGAACTCATCTCGAATACCGACTCCAACTTTATTTAAGAATGTAAGCAGAGAACCCATCTTGGTTCCCTGAGCATCATCAATGGCTTTACATTTAGCGCATTGACAGAGAGGCATACCGTCCATCGGGGAAATGGCCACATATTTGGCACTGCTGTTACGGAACATTTCTTTGACTTTGGCGGTGACAATCTTAGCTACGTCAGGATTGGATAGACAAAGCTGGCTGGCCTGGCGCTTTCCACCAATTTCGGAGAAGTATTCAGGATGAGTTGCAAAGTATTCGTCAGGAGAGAGCAGTCTGAAGAAAGTATGAGCACCGCCCAATGCTTCAGTGCTTCCGCCGAGTTCTGATGGAATGGCACCGAACATGAATGGATTAACTTTGTTCTTCAACATCCAGTCAATATCGAATGCTTCATATACACCCGGCATTCTAGTTTCAAAGACCGGGTTATACTTCCTGGGGACAAATTTTATTACGAGGTCGTCCATCGTAGGAATTACGTCGTCACATCGCTGTGTATACCATCTGCAGCCCAGATCCTCTTCAAGTAGTGCATAGACTGCATATAGAGGGCCTCTTCTCTTCCCGCCAAGCAGGAACATATTGCCGTCTTTGGAGATTATCGAATAACCCTCGTCCTTAATACCCTTCGATAAAGCTCCCAGGTCGGAATTCTGTGCAAGCTGGGTATTGCCAAGGCTGATTATCTGGCCGTTCAATTTATTGGAAGATTCCCTAAGAACAGGTAATTCGATATTAGCAATTTTACCAAGCCAGGTTGAGAGTTCCTCAGCTGCTTTGGTCTCAGTCGGCAGCGGGGTTTGAGGGATTAAAATAACGCACTTTGCCTCGCCATCCTTAGCAGCGATAAAAGTGACTGTTTTGCCCGCAGGTTTGAGCGCATTGACCCATCCTTCTCCCGCATCTGCTGAACAGGCAGCAAATAAAGCCAGAGTGAATAGTAATGCAATAACACCGTATAACTTCATATTTCCTCCACGTGACATATTTGAATCGTTCGTTTAATACTACTCAGGTATTGATCGACAGGTAATGATCTAGTGGATGTTTGCCCCTAGAGATTTTATAAGCGAGGCGAAGGTCGGAAAGGTAACATCCATTGCATCTGTATCTTCAACAACCGTTTCCCCATCCATAACCATTCCAGCCATTGCTAAAGCCATTATTACCCGGTGGTCTCCATGCCCATTCACAACAGCCGGATGCATTTCTCCGCCGTTGATGACCATGCCATCGGGAAGCTCTTCTATATCAGCGCCCATCTTGCGGAGTTCACTGGCCATTACAGCTATTCGGTCGGTCTCTTTGAGCCTCGCCTGGGCCACATTTACTATACGTGTCTTGCCGGACGCAAAGCAAGCAGTCACAGCAAGAGCAGGGAGTGCATCGGGTGTATCACCAAGGTCCAGGACATATCCATGAAGACTGGAACCGCTTACGACAAGATCATCTCCCTGCCAGTGAATATCAGCACCCATCTCAAGCAGCATCTCGATAATGGCTTTATCACCCTGTGTATCATTGGGGTCAAGACCTTGCAGTGTTACTTCACCCCCGCACAGCACTGCCCCACAGATGAAAAATGCTGCTGAGCTGAAGTCACCAGGCACACTTCGTTCAAAAGCTTTATAATGCTGCCCACCAGGAATATCAAACCGGGTCAATCCCTGGTGCTCAATTCGGATATCCTGAGATTTCAACCAGTCCAGTGTCATCTCGATATATGGCTGTTCAACCAGCCTCTCCGCAAAAATAGTCGTATGGCTTTGAGCCAATGGACAGGCAAGCAGCAGGGCAGTAAGGTATTGAGAAGTTTTAGAGCAGTCCATGACTATCTCGCCACCGGTCAATGGCCCTTTAATTGACAGCGGTGCGCAGTCATTTCCATTGCTGGATTCAACTGTAGCTCCAAGAGAATTTAGAGCATCAATCAACGGTCCGGCAGGTCTGCGGCATATTTGCTGGTCTCCGGTGAAGTTGGTAATTCCGTCTGCCAGTGCAGCACAAGCCATTGCTATATAAAGCGTAGTTCCGGAGTTGCCTACATCAATGGGACTTGATGAAGGGATGGGGTGGGTGTCGACTCCTGAAATATTCCAGGTCTTGCCTGCATCAATACCTGCACCAAGTGATGCAAAAGTCGAGATTGCAGATCGTGTGTCGGAAGCCTCGAGAGGGTTATGTATGATTGACTTACCTTGGGCAAGCGATGCAATAGCTACCGCCCTTACAGTGTGAGATTTTGACCCGGGGATCACAACTGATCCGCATAAACTGGACCTGGTTACAGAGAGTTTCATAGCACTATGTCTTCTCTTTCAGTTTGACTTCTTCCCAGATTGCATCCATCTCCTGCAAAGTCATATCACGCAACTCCCGACCTTGAGAAAGTGCATATTCCTCTATCTGAATAAAACGCCGTCTGAACTTATCGGTAGTCTGTCTCAGCGCTTCCTCGGGATCTACATCAACATGTCGTGCAATATTTACTACCGAAAACAGCAGGTCGCCGATCTCCTCTTTTATCTTATCAGAGTCTTCGGATTCCATTGCTTCGCGAAGTTCGATTGCTTCTTCCTGAAGCTTGTCTAGAACCGGCAGAATATCCGGCCAATCAAACCCATGACGGGCAGCTTTCTTCCCGATTTTATTGGCTTTCATCAATGCCGGCAGATGATCCGGAATACCATCCAGGGCAGATTTACGGTGTTCATTTCCTTTTTCGGCGCGTTTAATGGTTTCCCAGTTTTTCCAAATTTCGTCTATACCATCGACTTCAACATCGGAGAATACATGGGGGTGTCTGCGTTGAAGTTTTTCACGGTGCCTGCGGCAGACATCGGCAACATCGAACAGCTCGGATTCAGAGGCAATTTCGGAGTGGAGCATAACCTGGAGCATCACATCCCCGAGTTCATCCTCTACCTTATCCATGTTGGAACTCTCGATAGCTTCGATGAGTTCGTAGGTCTCTTCAATGGCATACTGTTTCAAGGATTCGTGGGTTTGCTCACGGTCCCACGGGCATCCTTCGGGACTGCGAAGCATTTTTATTGCCTCATAGAGCTTTACGAATTCCTCAGCAACAATCTTCTCTCTGTCTTCCATTACATCCTCAATCAAGCAGCCAGGCAGTTTTGTCATTCTGAGTGCAGTGAAGAATCTCGGCCTAGATATATAACAGATTCTACACTAGCTCCTAGGAAACCATCAGGCTTTGACGGCAATTTGAGCTGCCATAACTAGTCCAGGTTTCCAATCGAAATAAGTTGGCACCCCCAACTTGGGGGTTCAGAATGACAGCCTCCGTATCGTCGCGAAATACCTGAATTGCTCTGGTTACTTGCGGCCTAAACATTTACGCAAAGCTAATCCAACTGACTTCATCTGTATACCCATCAGTGCACCCAGCGCTTTTGTCCCGATCTCACATTGACTTTCGCTGAGCGCATCTATGCAAGGCGAACAAAAATAGGCGGTACACTGAATTGGACGCTGGTCATACGGGATCTTGCACCCGGTCGTAGTTAGCTCCGCACAGTGCCCATGAGCTCCGGGAGCACATCCCGCTGCCACATAATCACTGCTTGGACGCTTATTGCGGGCAGTACGAATCGGGGTTGCGGGATCTTGCAGAATGCGGTCCAGGTAAGCATCGCGGTCCCTCTGACCGCCGCAGCATTCACCCTTACACTCGGCACATACGTGACCGTGACTCTTACCAATACGGTTAAGAATTCTCTGATATCGTGCTCTGCGAGTATTGAGTTCGGCGATCATGCCTACAGCTGAGCTTTGTCGAAGTCCACCATCCAGCAATCGAGCAGCATGGTTACATACTATTTCACAAGTACGGAAGAGTGGACGGGAATAGAAGAGGAAACGGGTCTTGGGGGATATAGCCATATCTGTACACAAACGCGGAGGCCGGGACCGACCTCCGCAATTTCTTTCGTTAGAGTTTCTCCAGCTCGAATGCTTTGTGGAGCGCCTTAACGGCTGTTTTTACATTTTCTCTTGAAATCAGACAGGTAATTCTGATCTCACTGGTGCAGATAGAAAGAATATTGATGCTGGCTGCAGCCAGAGCACTGAACATAGTGTCTGCATAGCCCGGGCTGGAACGCATTCCGCTGCCTACTATGGAAACCTTGGCGACCTCCTGGTCAACCACAAGCTCCTTGACTCCCATATCAGTTACTAGAGTGTCAACAACGGATTTTGCTTTATCGAAATCCGCATCGCTGATTGTAAATGATACATCAGCATGTCCCTCGGCACCAACATTTTGGACTATAACATCCACATTAATATTAGCTTCTGCCAGGGAATGGAATATTTTAGCGGCAACTCCGGGTTGGTCAGGAACACCAACCAGGGTCAACCTTGTAACATCGGTGTCGTGAGCAATGCCCCGAACTGGGTTGCGTATCTCCATATCAGGGTCCTCCTTCTTGATAAGTGTACCAGGAACATCTTTTTTGGAATGGGCAACTAAAATCTCTACATCGTAGACCTGGCCCAATTCAACTGCCCGGGAATGCATAACTCTCGCACCTTGTCCAGCCAGTTCCAACATTTCTTCATATGAGACGGTATCCAGCTTACGGGCATCCGGGACAATTCGCGGATCAGCAGTGTAAACCCCATCCACATCGGTGTAAATCTCGCAAGTATCAGCTCTGAGTGATGCAGCAAGAGCTACTGCGGTGGTATCGGAACCACCCCGGCCAAGGGTTGTAATGTCAGCCCAGCTGGCATTGTCGGTAATTCCCTGGAAACCTGCGATAATGCAAACTTTTCCCTTGTCCAACTCGTCTTTGAGTCTCTTGGGATCTATTTTTTGAATTCGTGCTTTGCCGTGTTTTCGTTCCGTTATGATACCGGACTGCCCGCCTGTGAGAGATATAGCATCAGTTCCCAACTGCTTTAACGCCATTGCCATTAAAGCGCTGGAAGCCTGTTCTCCAGTAGAGAGGAGCTTGTCCATCTCCCTCTCGTCGGGCATGGAGTTTAGAGCTTTCGCCATGCTTATCAGCTCATCGGTCGTGTCACCCATAGCCGATACCACAACAACCATTTGTGTGTCTTTGGCCCGTTGGGATATGCGTTTCGCGACCTCCAGCATCTTCTCAGTCGTGGCAACGGAACTCCCACCATATTTTTGAACGACAACCATTGTGCGTTACCACCTTCCGATAGATAGTGCATTTGTAATTGTGTTGTGCATGTTTCCTCAATCACAGATGCATTTGGCCCGCTTTATTCACCAATCTTCGCTTTTGTCCGGCATTAGGGACAAAAGCTGAGTCAGTCATGAATAATGCGGGTTAGACCGCCGGAAATATTTCCATTAGCCCGAGATTCAGAATAACATAAAATGGTGCGCCTGTAAATTAATGTGATGTGTTTTGAGTCTGTTTGATCAAGTTATTTGGGGTATGCCGGGTGCAGAAATTCATCTGAACTAGAATGGTAGATGCATAACAATAGATACATCCGCCAATGGTGATCTATTTATGAGCTGAGTTGATCATAAATAAAGCAGGCTAGAATTCGTTTCTTTCTGCAATCTCCTGTTGCAGTTTGCGGTCCAGCATTACGTACTTTGCGCTGTAACCGGTGACACGAATGACCAGGTCTGAGTGTTCTTCCGGGTTCTCTATGGCTTCAAGCAGTGTCTTTCTATTTACGACATTTATAATGAGGTGAGGGACACCATCACAAAATGCGACAGAGGCCAGTGAATTAATTATTGCGTTTCTGAGTTCGAAATCCCCTTCCTGGATATGAATATGAAAAGGGCACCCGGAAGTGTCCGAGAAGTCCAGCTTGCTCATTGAGGACATTGCCGCTGTGACGCCATTCTGTGTCGCTCCGTGCATAGGGTTACCTCCATGGGCGAGAGGAGTGTTGGCCATTCTACCATCCGGAGTAGCTCCAAGTGTGTTGCCTTCAAAAGTATGTCTATGCCAGGAGTAGAAAGCTGGACGTAAGGCAAATCCTTTATTATTTTTATATCTTGATAATGTATTCTTAAAATGATGTGCAATCTCTTTCGCAACAGAGTCTACTTCATCATCGTCATTTCCGTATTTAGGCACCGACAGCAAATCCCATCGCAGCTGTTGATGACCTTCGAAATTCTCATTGACAGCAGTCATTATTTCAGCCAGTGTGTATTTCTTCTCTATATATACCAGCTTCCGAATAGCTGCCAGACTATCTGATACATTTGCAAGTCCAACATAAAGGACTGTAGTCATTGAACTCTCAGCCCCGCCTGCATTCACGTCTGTTCCTGACTCCAAACATCCGTCCATCAGGAGCGAGACAATCATTTCCGGGTATAATCCTGCAATAAAGTCATCTATGACCTTATTGCATCGGACATATGCCGCAACACTCTCTACCATACAACGGCAGTAATTCTCCCAAAGCATTTCATATGTTGAATCGGGTGAATCCAGAGTTACCTCCAGTGCCCGTGTAAGTGCTTTGATGCCATTGACCGCACACAAGTCGTGGTAAGGATACTCCTTACCAGGTATAACCCACCAGAAACAACCGCAAAATGAATATTGTCTAGCTTGCTCGATCGGAAATCCGGATTGAACAAGACTGGGCACTATTACAGTGTCGTTGGCTAAATGTGGAGTTCCTGTACCATGCTCTGCCAGTATCCTGGTTGCCAGCTTAAAAGCCTGAGGATCAATACTGTTGTGCCAGCGAAATGCCAGGTTGCTGGAACCCCCGATAGAATCATAGGCTTTAAGAGTGAGAAATGTGAGCTCATTGACCGCATCATTTCCCTGGGAATCAGTTCCTCCGATACTGGTGAACAGAGGTTCTTTGAACATCAAGGCTTCAATTAAAGATTGGGCTGTCTCATCATCCAGTGTACCGGCAGTTTTGTCACTCAAGCAGTATGAATAAAATACCTGGTCAAACCGGTCATAGCCCATACCAGTAGACGTTGTTCTCTCAAAAGTGATGTAGAACCAGAACCATTGAAGGGCGTCGTGGAATGAGACTGGAGGTTCAAAGGCAAGACGCCGGCATCTGTCTGCAATATCGCGATATTCCGCAGCCACATCCGGCTCTGCTGTGTTTTGAGAAAAAGTATCTGCAGCCTCAGCATACTTAAGGATGTGATTTTGTATAAGGGTAACGACCGCCGTGGAACAATCGAGATAATCAGCCTGAGGAGAACCGCTGGTAAATGTTTCGCGACATTTAGAAATATGCTGCTTGATTCCATCCCAACCCAATTCAAGTCCCTTACGTATTCTAGTGGCAGTATGACCACATGGAACCACCGGCATGGCACCCAGTAAATATTCCTCAGTAAGGTCTACGCCGATATCAAATGGGATGATTTCGTACGGCAGCAGGAAGTAGTAGTCGCCGACCAGCAATTCACCAGGTCTTATCTCAACTGGCGAAAACTTTAACGTTGCATCAAATGCTCGCACAAAACCCCTGGAACCATAGACCTGTCGACCGATTGAAATAAGTTCTTCCGGTACAGGAATATAGCTCCGTCCTGTTGACTCACCTGCAGGATTTGTACTGGTTCTTTCTCTGAATTCTCGATATTTACTCAGCAGTTGTCGTCTTTTTGTAGCAAGCAAGTCGTTGTTCTCCATTTAAATATGACACATTTAGTCTACCACATTATTGCAACTATTTTAGGAGGTTTTACGATAAACCGCAATTAGGTATATGAATCTGAAAACCTGTTGAATAATAATAAGTAGATATACTTGTATTTTGACCATGTGTGCTAGTTCACATTATTTGCCAAACCTCGCTCTTGGCAGACATCATGGATATTAGCTGAGTCAGCCAGGAATAATAATGGTTAGGATAATTACAAGCTAAAAGATTAACTTTTATTTATATTGCAGTCAGCTGTGGATTGTTGTATAATATGGCCTCACATAAATATGTATGAACAAAATGGCGAATATAACCGACTATAATAATGAGGCACGGGTTTTAAAGATTCTTTGGTGCGGACTCACTGTGAATACTAGCTGCTGAGTGGGTATTATAGATTAGCTGCCCTACCTACATCCCGGAGAACAAACAATTGGAAAGAGAAAACTGGACTAGTCTTAAAAAGACATCTGAAGCATGTTGGGCTCAAGGAAGGGCGGATTACGCGGCAGCTGTGACTTTACTTGATGCTGGCGTCTATTTTGCCAGCGCATTCTTTGCACAGCAGGCAGCAGAGATGGTGCTTCGAGCTGCTGTGATTCAAAAACAACAGAAAGTACCGCGTGGACATAATCTGATATCAATGGCTAGCGCTCTAAGTGCGCCCGCCCAGGTCAATAATGCGGCATCAGAGCTTAATCCCACATTTTTGAGCACTCGCAATCCGGAAGCTGTTGATGGAGTGCCCGCTCAAAACTTCGATCGTAAAGCTGCAAGATTCTATCTGCGCTGTGCTCAGACTATAGTTGACTGGGTAAAATCAGACTTGTATGACAACTGACGCGCATTATTTACCAGACTCGGCTTTCGACCGCCAGTTGGGGCGAAAGCGAGGCAATCACGAATAATGTGCGCTAATTCGGGTTAATCTTAATTACTCCTCGGCAGTTTTCTATACCAGGACAGCATCCTGCATTGGACTATGATTATATTAGTCAGGAAATAAGCTGTAGAAGCTGCAATTACCGACTGGTAAGGGAAATCATCAGGCGTCTGCATTCCGTTCAGATTGCCTGTCATGTCGAAATGTGCCCAGGGCATTCCCATTTTACCTACAGCAAGATAAACCACATATGTGAACCCGACAAGCAGCAAACACGCCAGAAAAGCTCCTATGACTGCCATTATATACTCCGATATTCCTGCATCCGGACAGAACGGAAATAGAGAGGGGCCTGCTTCCTGCCTGCTTCGGGCTGCAGCTGCTCTGGCTTGGGCGATGGCTGACCGGGCATAGAGAAGTCCAACAGGTATCGCAAATGCAGCACCGATACCGGCCTCAATCACTCCAGGTCTATATTCAGCCGCTTGCCACCAGGCAACTACCCAGATGACCACCTCAACTATCATCTGTGCCCAAAGAGCCCAGCTGCGTGAAAGGTAAGATACATCCTCCCTGGTGATACCGAAGTCGTCAATATTTGTGTTTGATACTGCCATCACTGTCACCTCTGTTCTCGCTCTACTTGTAACATCAATAACTCTGATAGTCCACTTGACTCTTCTGTCATTCAAACTGAATGGTATTGAGGCGCTGCAAGACCATTGCCGGCCGTAATATTCTTATTGTATATCCGGTTCTCTTTGCCATTGAGGTTAATAATACTCAAATGGAATACGTGTTCCGATGCAATCTGGTTTGGCATTTATGACATATCATATAAAAATATCCATAGATAGTGTAAGATTTGAGTGTTCATTTGTATTTATATAAGTGTAGGCGCCAAGTTACATGCATGGAGAGAGTTTTTGCTGAGCGATCAACAGATTATTGAGCTTGTATTGAAAGGGAAGACTGATAAATTTAGCGAACTGGTTTCTCGATATCAGAAACCGGTATATAAGCTTGCTTACAGCATCCTATCAAACAGCCCGGATGCTGAGGACGCTACCCAGGAGACTTTCATCAAGGCTTACAACAACCTTTCAACATACACCGATAAAGGCAAATTCTGGGGATGGCTTCGTCGAATTACTATTAATATGTGTATTCGAAGAGTTCGTCCGGTGGTGCTTACATCCCTTGAGGAAGTGGACGAATTGGGTGATGATGGAAACGACAGCGTATATGAGTCTGTTGTCAGTGTTCAAGAGAACAACGATCTGCGCAGGATGATATTTAGTTTACCGCCTGCATATAGATCGGTTGTGGTGCTCAAATATCTTGAAGATATGAGTTATGCAGAGATTGCGGAAGCACTCGATGAAAGCATTCAAAACATCCAAGTGAGACTGTTTAGGGCTAAAAAAATGCTGCGGGAAAGAATGAAGGTATGTGTGTTATGAAGTGCGGAGATTATGAAGTTCTGATTTCTGCCTATGCAGATGGGGAACTCGAACCGGGATTGATTCCGAACCTGGTGAATCATATTGCTGTGTGTGATAAATGCAGACAGCTTTATGAGGAGACCTGCAATATCCAGTCAAGTATTTCCGCTGCTCTTTCTATGCACATCGAAACTCCTGATCTTACAGGCTCCATCTGTTCTCAGATACATCCGAGAAAACGGTTAGTCCCTACATGGGCCTGGGCTGCAGCAGCAATAATTATCCTGATCGTTGGTTCTATGTTCATGGCAACGCATAACATCCATAATACAAAACAAATTGTGGTAGTGGTAAAGCAGGAAACGGCAGTGAAATCACCAATGCCTGTGGCAAGGCAAGTCGATCCAATCCCGGAGCAGGGAATTATAGGAGTGAGACCTGATATTATGCCTGAAGTAAAACATAAAGCGAATTCTCGAAAGACTAAAAATGCTCCAATTAAACAATTACCGGAAGCAAAGAAGTTGGTTGCGAAGCATGAAATCAAAGATCCGGATCAAGCTGAGATTACAGTTGAATATTTGACTCCTGTGGATCCCGAGGACCAGGAATGTGCTAAGTCACTCGAAATAGCTCCCAAAATCCCCACAGCTGGCCCAGAACAGAGGGTTGTTGGTGATGTTGAGGAGATTATTATTAACGGCAGGCGTGTAAAACGCTTCTGCTTTCGAGTAGTCCCGGATATGAATAGCAGCCGCTCAGAATTACCTGGAGAACCACAGAGCTTAGGTAGCAATTCGACCTATCAGGATTAATCCGCATGAGGTGCAAGATGAATATGGATAGATACAACAGCAGTAAACGATCGATAATAATACTGGTTATAATAGCAATTATTGCAGTTATTGGTATGCAGTCTTTCGCTGATGAGGCAAAGCGGGAGATATTCGGTACCCTCACATTTCCCGATGGCAGGCCCGCGCCTGGCGTGAAAATACGATACTGCGGCAGCAGCAAATGCTCAACTGTAGTAACGGATGACAAGGGTAACTACAAGATATCTCTGGAGGCAGGAACGGATGCAGTGGGACTGGGAGCGCAATCCGGTGACTACCTGCTCTCTTCTTATGTCAGCTTTCCGACTGATTCCACAATGCCTGTCCAAAAAGATCTGAAATTAGGCTATGGAGCTCTTATCCTTGGAGAAGTAAAGGACTCCGCGACTGACAAACCAGTTGAAGACGCTACTATACAAATATCCGGCTCCCCCGGAGATTCAGTCAAGACCGGAAAAGATGGGGTCTTCAGCGTCAAAGCCCTTCCATTATCGGGACTGCAGATAGAAGTGCAAAAAGAAGGATATGTCATCTACAGGCAAAACTTCTCTGCAGAGAATCTGGACACTTTTGCCTGGAGGATCAAGCTTAAACCTGGTGGAGTGATAAGAGGAAAAGTAACTGACGAGAATGGCAAGCCAGTCTCAGGGCAGGGGATTGAGATATATGAGGACAATTATGGGAGGACTGTGAAATCCGACCAGGATGGTAAATATGAGATTCAGAATGTAGATCCGGATCAACCTGCCAGCTTGTGTGTAATAGATGAAGGTTCATCATTCAGAAATCAAACAGCCGTTGAGTTTCCAAAAAACTCGACTGAGCTTGTATATGACATTCAAGTTAATTCCAACAGAAATGCAGCTCGAACCATCTCCGGTAAAGTAACCGATCAAAGCGGTAAACTAATATCAGATGCAGACGTCATTTTTGGCAAGAGCACGTGTTTTATCAACGCAAAAACTACCAGGACCGATAAGGATGGCAAGTATAACATTTCTACCACATCAAAAGAAGAAGACCTTCTATTATTCCAAAAGACCAGTTACGCTCCAACATTCATGCTAGTTCCTAAATCTGTAGATGCGGCCATTGATGCCGTGCTTGCTCCTGCTCATTCAGCAACTATCAAGGTTACGGATATGGCTGGGAAACCACTATCTTCAGTAACAGTTTCGGTAAACGCAATCACTCCGATCTTGGCCAAATTGTATGGTAATGACTCCCAGAATATGGGTGTTTATCGTTCTCTATACAACACAACAACAGACGAAAATGGCAATGGTAAGCTCAACGATCTTCCAGTTGACGGTATAGTGCTGGATATATACAAGGAAGGATACATAACTCCATACAATATACCGATCAAAGTTGATTCGAATGATAATGTGATCAAAATGAGTGGTGTTCCACAGTTTGCAGGCAAAGTGGTTGATGAAAAGACTGGTAAGCCTATTACCCGTTTTACTGTGAAGTGGTGGATGGACAGGAGTTATTCCAGTGGAGGTCTCGACAATATTGTCATCAGCAATACCGATGGGCGGTTCAAAATCCGGGTAGATGATAATCGTTTCACTGATTATAACTTGTATCAAGTGAAGATACTGGCAGATGGATACATTGGGCAGGTTAAGCAAATCAAGACAACCAACTCTCCCAAAGAAGATTATTCGGCTGTATACAAATTGAAAAAGACTTTTGCAAACGGGGGAACAGTAACGGATTCCTCAGGAAAAGGCATACCTGGTGTAAAACTGACTATCATTGAAACCCATGGATATGATTACTACGAATCACCTCCCAGGATCTCACCCAATGCATATTCTAAAGTTATTGAAACGGAAAGGAATGGAAGTTTTACAATTGATTCGGTGTTTGAAGAATCAGGAATTATAGTAGCCGAAAAACCCGGATATTCAAGATTAGAATTGTCGGATGCTATTATTACAAAACCATTAAATATCAAGATAGAATCTGCGGCTTCTTTGACAATTAAAGCAAAAAGATTTGGGACCGAGCAAGCTAAAATCTATATGTTCAACTCAAAGAGCGAAAATCCATCTCGGCAATTTACCGGAACTGTTCCAGCAGATGGGGAAATAAACATCACCGATCTTGCAGCAGGAGATTATACAATACAGATTGATAGTATAAAGCAATCTGAAACACACAATGTAACTTTGAAATCGGGACAGAGAAAAGTAATAGACCTGAACGATAAGCCATCCGTTCTCTTGAAAGGCACAGTAACTAGTAATAGTAATCCCGCTCCAGGTATTACGGTTGCAGTAAATACACCAGATTACCAATTTTCTGCAAGCACAACCACAGATTCACAAGGCAAATATGAGTTGCTGGTGGACAAATCCCGTGTTGTAGCCATAACGACCAGGATTCATAGTTATAGACAGACGCTTACCAAAAACGCCTATCTAACTGTATTATTGAAGAACGGCGAAAACACATTTAATTTCAAATTGCCATTCGGCACTATATCTGGTCGTTTAATCAATAAGAAAACTGGAGAACCGGTTGCTAGACACACAGTTTGTGCGATCAAAAAGAAGATAAGCCAGGCACCAGATTACTACAATATGTGGTGTATGATATATGGCGATGTCTGGAGCATGGAAACAATCAGTAGCGCCAGAACCGAAAGTGATGGTACATTTACACTTACAAGTATACCGGATTGCACAGCCGCTTTATATGTAACGACTGAAAGTTATCAAATATGCAGCCTGGGAGATACGTTTGCGGTCAGGCAAAATACACCGGTTACTGGTGTTGAACTGAAGATTCCTGAATCCGGCAGACTTGATCTCACAGTAGTTGATTCGATAACCAACAAAACAGTAATTACCGACTATGCACAGTTGGTCAATAAAAGCGGAGTCAGGTTGCCTGTTTCTGGACCTGCAAAACTCAATGATTTACCTGTAGGGAAATACAAGCTCTGGGTTGACCCGATGGATGGTAAATATATGCCCGGATATGCATTTGTTGAGATCAAACCTGGAAGCACCACAAAAGTAACATTTAAGGTAAAATCTGCCGCACAAAGGATTATGTTCAAAGTTGCAAAAGGTGGACGTTTTGAAAACCTCAAGTGGCCTGATAAAAATCCGGAGACCTTGAAGAGTCTTTCTAAATCATCTATGCCCATAAATGAAATCAGGATCAAGGACCAACCCTGGATCGGTTACATCATTAAAGACGTAGTTACCGGCAAACCAGTGATAACAAGCTCATTCGGTCTACTATGGGGAGGTTGTATCAGAGCATTTGATAATAACCGTGAGGGAGCAGTCCTGATCAAGCCGGGCAAATACACAATAGAAGCCGTCATGCGAAACACAGAAGACTATGCTGTCACTTCTAAAGCAAATATTTGGAAGATCAAGAAGACTATCACAGTTAATCCAGGCAAAGATACAATAATACCCGTGCAGTAGTAAAACCCAATCTTAAGAGGAAGGTTTCCTTTGTAGGGTCTGATGGGGTAAAATGAGAGAGGTGCTATATAACCCGCATTATTCACCAAGCTTTGCTTTTGTCTGGCAGTAGAGACAAAAGCCGAGTCAATCATGAATAATGTGGGATTGCACGCCTCTTGTTTGATCCAACATGCAGATTCGGGGGACCTCCTTTTTTATGAGCTTTCTTGGTATAGACGTCGGTTCAGTCAGTGTAAAAGCTGCCTGGGTTGATGAGAATGGCAAACTAATCAGATCTACATATCGCAGGCACTTCGGCAGACCTTTTGAGGCTGCTATTGAGCTTATCTGCGCTGAATTGGAATCCGGTTTTGAGCTCTCCAACGTAGCCTTTACCGGCTCCGGTGGACGGAAACTGGCAGATTCTCTTGGGCGTTCATTCGAAAATGAGATCATGTCCCAGGCAAGAGCAGCCAGGCACATTACCCCCGAAGCAAACGCTGTGGTCTGCATTGGCGGAGAAGATTCCTACTTTATACTGCTGGACAATTCCGGTAAAGCCGGCACACAAATCCGGGATTTTGCAATGAACGGCATCTGCGCAGCTGGCTGCGGGGGATTCCTAGACCAGCAGGCAGGCAGGCTCGGGGTAGACATAGAGACCGACTTCGGCAACCTTGCAGTGGAGTCAACCAGGCCTTCCCGTGTAGCAGGCCGCTGCAGCGTGTTTGCCAAGACCGATATGATCCATCTCCAACAGAAAGCTACCCCGGTTCGAGACATTGTCGCCGGTCTCTGTTTTGCATTCGCCCGTAACTTCGTAGCTGTTCTGGCAAGGGGCAAGGAGTTCAAAGCCCCGGTTGCTTTTCAGGGAGGAGTTGCCCTCAATGCCGGAATGGTAAAAGCTTTCCGTGAGGTTTTGGGTTTTGGAGAAGGCGAGTTCATAGCTTCTGAGAATGCCCATGTATCAGGCGCTATCGGAGCAGCTATGCTGGCGCTGGAAAAAGGTGTAAGCACCGAAACACTAAGCTCGGAGGCTCTCAAAGCACTGCTCAATGAACCGCGAGCATGGGCAGCCAACACTCCCCTGCCATATCCCGGCCCTCCGCCTCCCAGCACTGTATTCGATGTCCCTGAAGGCTCTGTAGTGGATGCTTATATGGGTGTGGATATTGGATCGATAAGCACCAATGTAGTATTAATCGATTCGGACAAACGGGTTATATTCAAGACTTATCTAATGACTGCGGGCAGACCTATTGAAGCTGTGCGGACAGGGATCAAGCAGGCTGCGGAGAAACTCCAGGGCAAAGTTACCGTCAAAGGCGTCTGCACTACCGGTTCCGGAAGATACCTGATAGGGGATTTCCTGGGAGCTGATGTTGTAAAGAACGAGATAACCGCCCAGGCACGCGCCGCCGCTGAGATAGACCCCGAAGTCGATACAATCTTCGAGATCGGTGGGCAGGACTCCAAATATATCAGCCTCGAAAACGGCGCCATCGTTGACTTCGAAATGAACAAAGTCTGCGCAGCCGGAACAGGAAGTTTCCTGGAGGAGCAGGCAGAGAGACTTGGAGTCAGTATCAAGGGAGAATTTGCCAACCTTGCCCTTTCAGCCGAAAAACCTGTGAGACTCGGTGAGCGCTGCACAGTGTTCATGGAATCAGATTTAGTTGGACACCAGGCAGCAGGCGCATCGACTCCTGACTTGGCTGCCGGTTTGGCATATGCCACCGTATATAACTATCTCAACCGGGTTGTAGGCGAACGCAGGATTGGCGACCACATATTCTTCCAGGGTGGAACCGCATTCAACCGTGCTGTAGTTTCAGCATTCAGAGAAGTCACAGGCAAGAACGTTACCGTCCCGGAGCATCACGAAGTTACCGGAGCTATCGGCTGCTGTCTGATCGCAATGGAACACGCTCAGCCTGGAGTCCCCAGTACATTCAGGGGCTGGGAAGTATCTCAGCTGGAATACGAACAGGACAGCTTCGAATGCAAAGCCTGCGCAAATGCCTGTGAGATCAACAGGGTTAAGATCGAAGGACTGCCCACACTGGTCTATGGAGGCCGCTGCGAGAAGTACGAGAAGAAGCGTGCTGTGGATGCCAGCATTCCTGATCTATTTGCTGAACGCAATGAATTAATGTTCGCAGGCTATGAAGAACCGACAAAACAGCCTGGCAAACCTCTGGTAGGTATTCCTCGCGCTCTGCACTTTATGGAATATGCTCCGTTCTGGCTGGCATTCTTTATGAAGCTGGATGTTCCAGTGATGCTCTCAAGCCCGACCAATAAGCAGATAATGCGCGATGGTCTGGATGCTGTGCTGGCAGAGTATTGTTTCCCTGTCAAAGTGGCTCACGGCCACGCAATGGAACTTATAGAACGCGGCGCGACTCATCTACTGATGCCGAACATTCTCCAGCTCCCAAGGCTTCAGGATGGTTATGAAGAGAGCGTGCAGTGTCCTTACATTTCTACACTGGCGTTCACCGTCGGAGCAGCCTTGAATCCCGAAGAGAAGGGTATAAAGACTCTTCACCCGAGAGTAGACCTTTCCAGTCCGTCCCGCAAAGCTATTGATATGATGACAACAGATCTTGCAGACCTTGGAGTCAGTAAGACCCAGGTTGGTGAAGCCTTCCGGGTAGGTCTTGCAGCTCAGGCAGATTTCGGCAAGAAAATGGTCGAGAGAGGCAAGCAGGCGCTGGATTCCCTGACCAATGGCAAACACGGCGTAGTGTTCTTTGGTAGAGGTTACAACAGCTGCGACAGCAGTCTTAACCTGGATCTACCTGCAAGGTTCCGTGAACTTGGTGTATTGCCAATACCTCTTGATATGCTGCCTCTGGCTGATAAGGATATATCGGAAGAGATATCAGGTATGTCCTGGCGGTCCGGGCACAAGATATTGACCGGTGCTCACATGGTAGCCGAGGATCCCCGACTGCATGCAGTTTACATCACGAACTTCGGATGTGGGCCGGATTCATTCCTGATCAAGTTCTTCAGGTCGAAGATGGGTAAAAAGAGCTCTCTGCAGCTGGAGATAGACGAACACTCCAGTGATGTCGGAGCGTTGACCCGCTGTGAAGCTTTCCTGGACAGTATCAGCAAGTCTCCGCAGGTCACCAAAAACATCCGCAAGTTCAGGCCCAACTTCGGAAGCAAAGATAACGACCGGGTTGTGTATGTCCCGATGATGAGCAATGTCGCACTCTCAGTCTGTGCAGCATTTAGATCAGTTGGGATACCATCGGAGCCGTTACCGGAAAGTGATTCCGAGTCTGTCGCGCTTGGGCGTAAATATTGCACGGGCAAAGAGTGTTTCCCGTGTATCGTTACTACTGGAGATCTGGTGAAACTGGTCAGTGACCCGAAGACCGATACCAGCAAAGTAGCATACTTCATGCCCAGCCTCTCCGGTTCCGGAGGGTGCCGGTTCGGTTGTTACAACCTGCTTCACAGGATGGTACTGGACGATCTCGGGAAATCGGACATCCCGGTGATTGTCCCCAACCAGAGTAAAGGTTTTTATGACACTCTCGGAAAGAAAGCCGGAAATGCATTTGTCCGCAGAGCCTGGAACGGTATGGTCGGTATAGAGCTGCTTGAGAAGGCTCTGCACCACTTTAGACCACTGGAAGTGCAGCAGGGGCAGACCGATGCGATGTTCGAGGAGTATCTGGATAAGCTTTGCAAGACAATCGAAGCCGGAGCCGATCTGCTTCCTGTTATGAAAGAAGCCAAAGAGGCATTTCAAACTATCCCGATATCTGCAAATGGTCACCCGTGTGTAGCGATAGTCGGCGAAGTATTTGTCCGTTCACACGGGTTCAGCAACCTTGACCTTGTCCGCAAAATAGAGGAGCACGGGGGCCGGGTGTGGCTCTCCCCACTCAGCGAATGGCTGACCTATGTAAACAAAGGCCAAAGGGACAATGCCAGGTATGACGGCCGTTGGATGGAGTATTTCAAAGTCAGCATGGTAGATAAAACTATGCGGGCAGATGAACACAGGCTCTCATCTGTGTGGGAAGACCTTCTCCCAACAGCCAAAGAACCCAGCCCGGAAGCCTTGATGGAAAAGGGTGAAAACTACATAGACCGTGGTTTCTTTGGAGAACCAATTCTGAGTCTGGGAAAAGCGACACACGCCAAAGCCAACGGTGTCAGTGGCATCATAAACGTAATGCCGTTTACCTGTATGCTTGGAACAATCACCAATGGCCTATTCCGCAAATTCCAACAGGAGGAAGATGGAATGCCGGTGTTGAACCTTGCCTTTGACGGACAGGAAGTCGGTGATATGTCTCTGAGACTAGAAGCCTTCCTCGCACAGTGCCGGGCTTTTTCTGAAAGAGACAATTAACTCAATTCAGAGAACAATCCCCCTGGCATCCTCGCCGGGGGGACTGGAATGTTGGAGGGTATTACTTGATTTCAAGGATACTTCTATCTGCGGCATTGATAGTTTGCTGCACGATATCATCAAGTGCATCTGCGGTAAATAAAATCCTTTGTTCATTTGAAACCCCTGAGGAGATAAAAACATGGACTCCGGACGGGGGTGTGACTCTCCAGCAGTCGGATAAGTTTGCAACCGACGGCAAATCATCGGTGAAAGTCACAGTTTCGCCCTCTCCATGGAATGGTCTAGGGAAAGAATATGATCTGGCCGATTGGCATGATTATTCATACCTCGAGTTCGACCTGAGTGCAGATGAACCTACTGATCACCTTGCCGTCCTTCTAGGGTTTTCTGGCCTGTGCAGTTTTAATTTCCAGGTTGATATGCTAAAAGCAGGTGAAACCAGACATATCCGAATCCCCATAACGGATATGGACCAGATGAGAGTATCGAAGGTCACAAACTTCAAGGTATTCTCCAGCAATATCGACAAACAGGCTTCATTCTATTTGGACAATGTACGTCTTACAGGGGACAATGCTGTTGTAAGGCGGATTGTGGCTCTGAAAGCTTCGTTGTTGTCCAGGCAACCGGCAATAGGCTCCCTGCACAATAAGTCGATATCTGATCAATTTATAAGATATCTGAAAAACATCGATACATCACTTCGAACGGGGAGTCCAGGCATCGAAGAATGCAATAACCTCGTTTCTGAATACAATACATTGCTCGTAGATTGGTCTAAGGCTGCCCTCAAAAAGCGTGGGATTGCCAATCCGGAGTATACCATTTCTTTCGAGTCTCCAATGCATAAAGTGCGTTCAGTGGATACTTTGGCAGACCTGACAGGGCAGATCTCAGCTGGTTCTGCTGCGTTGTCTGCAGCAAAGAACGAGTACGAGAACATTCAGATTATGCTGGCACCTTTTGCAAAAAACCTTACCGGTGTGAATCTGAGCGTGAGTGATCTGGTTGGACCAAAGGGTAGTATTCTTTCAAGAAGAAATATTGAAGTTCGACTGGCTGATGAAGTGGAGATTTCTGGTACGGTCGATCCGCAGGATTCTGTCCTTTCAGGCAGATATCCGGATCCCCTTCAGCCGCTGACAGAAGCTGTCTCAGTTGATCGAGGAACTCTGAAATCGATTTGGCTGACGGTGTATGTTCCCGGCAATACACCTGCTGGATTGTATAAGGGGAGTATGATTGTCAGCTGTGCGAATTCACACTCCTACAAAGCAGCACTAAATCTGAGAGTTCGCGACTTTACTCTTCCCCGGAAAAACAGTCTCAAAACGCTGTTTGGCTTTCACGCCTATCCGCTTTTAAAGTTCTACAGTTACAAGCCTTGTCCGGACCAGAATAACATTTTTGGAACCACAGACCATTGGGATTTCAAAGACATACCTGAAACGACTGTCCATAAGTGGCTGGACTATGCAGAAAAATACAGGATCAGCCTTACGTGTGTCTTTGGGTGGAGCATATATGACAGGCTCTTCTGGCCGGTTACTAAAGATGATTCAGATAAGGTTGACTTCAGCAAGTGGAACTCGATGATAGGATACGCTGTTAAGCATCAGACAAATGCGGTCTCTGTAATAGGAGTTCCCCCTAGAGGTTATATGCCGGATCCGGCATCGAATAAGCAATATACGGATATGGTCAAAAGTTTTATGCCCCAGCTGGAAAAGAATTTGATTTCCAAGGGTTGGGACAGTATGTCCTATAATTATCTGCCGGATGAGCCGGGATGGTATACGCTTGATAAGGAGTTTTTGAATATCGCAAAAATATTCAAAGAAGCAGCTCCCGGGATAAAAACACTTGCAACAACATCTCCACCATATTCACATCCTGCATTTAAGGAATTGATAAAGTATGTTGACACCTGGGTTGCGTTGATGGATACTTATCCACCAAGTGTAGCAGCAGAATTGAGAAAGCAGGGGAAAGAAGTCTGGTGGTATACATGCCTCATTCCTTTCCGTCCATATCCCCATCTGGCTATCTATCAGCCAGGGATAGATCCACGCATGATACCCTGGTTAAGTTGGAAATACAAAGTCGATGGTTACCTTTCCTGGGGTATCAATATTTGGCCTGATGCTTCGACTGCTTCAACCCAAAATCCAAAATGGCCGCAAGGTGACTGGACATTCAAAGGATATCTGTATCCGCCAGGAGATGGATATATGATGTACCCGGGACCAAACGGGCAGCCGTGGAGTTCAGTGAGGATGGAGAACTTCAGGGATGGTATGGAGGACTACGAGTATTTTACTCTATTAAAACACCAACTCGCCGCTCTGGATAAAAAAGGGATATCGTCAGCCAGGTTAGAATTGTTAAAGAGTAGAATCCGAAAGCTCCTGCAGATCGATCAGTCTGTGATTGTAAATACAATTGATTTCACCCAGAACCCTGAAACACTATCGGCATATAGATCTAAACTTGCTGATGCAATAGAACAATCGGGGAAATTTCTGAATTAGCCTGCAAAGACAGGGATACTTTCGAAGGAACCGACTATGAGACGACTACTTCTGGATAGTGATGGGCACAATTTCTTTATAGTCTGCATGTGTGATGATACCGAAGATGGGATTAAAGCAGCTATCCGGGAGCAGTTGATAACCATTCCTACTGAAGTCACAACTTATCTTATCTCTCCAGGCTGTGGGACATATTACTACCCCACCAGGGTTGCCGAACTGATGCCTGCTACAGAAGAGTTCCCAGGTGGAGCTTATCTTCATGCAGCACTGGCAAAAGGACTCGACCCATTCGGTATGTTCCTGAAAGCCATCAAGCAGGCCGGTATGGAATCTTTCATATCATTCCGGATGAACGATGTCCACAACCCCAAAGATAAGTCCCAGTGGAATACTCCCAGGTTCAGGGTAGACCATCCGGAGATGACGGTAGATCCCGAAGCAAACAAAGCAGAAAATCCTGACTGGTGGTCGTTCGCGCTGGATTATTCCAGAAAAGAAGTCAGGGATTACTACCTGTCTATTCTGGCTGAACTGATCGAGATGTATTATTTCGATGGAATAATGCTGGACTGGATGCGTTGGCCGCGAACTATGTCCGGCAGTATCGAAGAAGTCCGGGAAAAACGGGATTGTATTACAGAGTTCATGTGTGAAGCCAGGAGACTATGTCAGTCCTCAGGTAAGGATATCCTATTATCGGCTCGTATTCCGTCCTCGGTCCAGGGATGTAAAAATCTTGGGATGGATATTGCCGAATGGGTAAATGGCGGCCTTGTGGATTTTCTGATCCCGGCATCTTTCCTGAACACCGATTTCCACATTCCCATTGACGACTTCCGCAGGGAGATGGCGCCGAATCACATTCCGATCTATGGAAGCGTTGAAGCCCACCATGCTTCGCAGATACAGACTCCGGAATCTCTGAGAGCCTGTGCAATGTGCCTGTTTGAAGACGGTGCAGACGGAATGTTGATATTCAACTTCCCGGACTGGGACCTGCAGCATGTCGCGCTTCCTCCATACTACTGGCTGAAGGACCTTGATACATACGAAAAGACACTCACCAAACCGCTGCTATTTTCACTGGAGCATGAGATGTTCCGGGTTCCTGATATCGAGTTGCCATATCAACTGCCGGCTAATATCGAACCAGGAAGTTCTACCGATCTTACAATAAACCTGCCCAATGGAGCATTCCCTTATGTCCATGCTCTTGCATTGCTGGACAGCGGAACAGATGTGGCATTGTCTATCAACAACCAACCGGTTAAGGACTTGAATAACAAATTCAGGCAAAGACGTTCATTATTTCCTGATGAAATAATAGAATGCCGGCAGATACCCAATTATGACAATTCAGACTCTCGATTCAGAATATTCCGAATAGACCCGAATACTCTAGTTCCCGGGAACAACACTCTGAAAATCACCAACACCTCAGGACAGAATGTTAAGATTGACCGTGTGAATATTGGGATGTGGTAGAGTGCAGGCTATAGGCTTTAGGATGAAGTGCGTGGATATATTTCTTTTATGAAACCCATATACCTTACACAATGAGCAGGCAGGAAACCTGCACCACAAATACCTAGAATTGTGGCTACTCCACATTTACTCCAAACATCATCGCAGCAGGCAATCCCGTTTCGGCGCTTCTCAGAACAATTCCACCTTGCCCATCGGGTCCACTTCCAAGGTCTACTTTTGCATTTGTCGGAAGAGTGTGATTAAGTTCAATTGTTACTTTTTTGCCTTCGATTTTAGTAGATAATATTTGCACGTCAGCTATAACTTGATCACCCTCAAGGAAACGGAACCCATCGGGTTTTGATCCCACTTTTCCATCCCAGGATTTCATTACCATCGGCTGATTTAAGGCGAGTAAAAGCTGGTTTTCCTTTCCTCGACGAATATTGATGAGTTTTGGACCTGCCATTTTCTTTTGACCGTAAATTCCACGCAATATGGCTGTAGTCCAGCGGTCTGAATAGGCTTTCATATTTGCAGGCTCTCTGTAGTGCACACCATCAGTGGGAAAGATATCATAGGTGACTGCTCCAGGCAGTGCGTGTGGATGTTCATTCCAGACTTCCTGCTGAACCCGGCGGATGTTGTCATTTCTCTCCCGGTCATCTCCCAGATTTGTGATCTGCCCGACCAGAATTGGCACGTGGTATTCGTCCCACAGATCACTGATGGCTGCCATAAGGTTGGTCTTGTATTCCTGGTAATCACCTAACACCGAAAGGTTGTTCCAGTGTGTCAGGTCGTTTTCTCCCTGGTGGTATATAATGGCTTTGACTTTCATACTGCCGTCTGTAGCCGCTTTGACCATATCTACAGTCCGTGCAAACATACCACCTGCTCCCCACGAATTGTCTGCCGAAGCTCCATCTGTCTTTCTCCACTGTCTCACTACAGTACTTCCCATAGCCGCCGTAATGAACCCTATCGGTACTTTCTGATCCGGAATAAGATGGTTTAAGGCAATTGGCCATGGAGATGCTGATTCACTAGGATCGGACGTATCATTAGAGGAAGGATCCTCGCCCTTAGACCACGTGTTGTGCAGGTACTTAACACCAGTATAAGGATTAGATGAATCAAGTTTGACCCACTCTTTACCGCGGCCATCCGCATTGGACTGACCTGTTATAACAAATAAGTCTCCAACTCCCACGCATTCAACGCTGGATTTCAGATCACTGCATCCAACAGCCCGCACTTCCAACAATCCCTGTCCAACTGAAGCAGCCATAGTTCCGGTAAACGAATTATTAGCTGGATGCAGGTCAACAACCTGCCATTTGGACCCGTTCAGTCTGGCTTCAATTCTCACCGGTTGTTTATCCGAATTATATCTACCACGGATTTTTACAATGCCTTTTCTTGCTGTATCGCGCTGAAACAATGTATATGGCTGCGGATACAGGATTTTAAGTTCGTCTGCGAATGCTGTCATACTTACCATCCCTAAACTAATGCACGCGAAAAAAGTGACAATCTGCTTGGTCATATCTGGTCCTTCGGTAGAGGTTGGAGTTCGTGATTATTATTATAACCTGATTTCCTGTAATGAGGTTTTATTTTATGTTTGAAATTATTGCGCATGTGATATATCTCAACTTGAGCAGGAAACAATATGAATTTTACCCCGTCATTTGCAATCGATTTATCAAGGAGGAGATATGAAAAAGAAACTGACTACCAATGCTGGCGCACCAGTCGTCGATAACCAGAATACAATCACAGCAGGTCCTCGTGGGCCTATGCTGATGCAGGATGTCTGGTTTCAAGAGAAACTGGCACATTTTGACAGGGAGGTTATCCCTGAAAGACGTATGCATGCCAAAGGTTCCGGGGCCTACGGGACATTTACAGTCACCCACGATATTACCCATTACACCAAAGCCAGGATATTCTCTGAAGTAGGCAAGAAAACCGAAATGTTCACACGGTTCTCAACCGTAGCTGGTGAGCGCGGAGCTGCCGATGCTGAGCGTGATATTCGTGGATTCGCGATGAAGTTTTATACTGAGCAGGGGAACTGGGACCTGGTAGGCAACAACACTCCGGTCTTTTTCCTGCGCGACCCACTCAAATTCCCGGACCTGAACCATGCAGTCAAGCGTGACCCCAGGACCAATATGCGCAGCGCAAAGAACAACTGGGACTTCTGGACTTCGCTGCCTGAAGCTTTGCACCAGGTAACCATTGTAATGAGCGATCGAGGTATTCCATACTCCTATCGCCACATGCACGGGTTTGGAAGTCACACATTCAGCTTTATCAACGCTGCCAATGACCGTTTCTGGGTCAAGTTCCACTTCAAGACCCAACAGGGAATTCGCAACCTGACTGATCAGGAAGCTGAAGCGTTAGTGGGCAAGGACCGGGAAAGCCATCAGCGTGACCTGCTTGAAAGCATCGATAAGGGAGAGTTTCCTCGCTGGACTCTATTCATCCAGGTGATGCCGGAGAAAGAGGCTGCTCTGCTGCCATATCACCCGTTCGATCTGACTAAAGTCTGGTTCCATGGTGACTATCCATTGATTGAAGTCGGAGTAATGGAACTGAACCGTAATCCGGAGAATTACTTTGCTGAGGTAGAGCAGTCAGCTTTCAATCCGTCCAATGTAGTTCCTGGAATAGGATTTTCACCTGATAAAATGCTTCAGGGAAGGTTGTTCTCGTATGGTGACGCTCAGCGTTACAGGTTGGGAGTAAACCACCAGCAGATACCGGTCAATGCACCACGCTGCCCATTCCATAGCTATCACAGGGATGGAGCAATGAGAGTAGATGGCAATTACGGCAGTACGCTTGCCTATGAACCAAACAGTTATGGCGAATGGCAGGAGCAGCCTGATTTCGCTGAGCCGCCGCTCAGCATCGAAGGCGCTGCCGACCACTGGAACCAGCGGGAAGATGAGGATTACTACACCCAACCTGGGAGGTTGTTCAGACTAATGAAACCGGAGCAGCAGATCGTACTGTTTGCCAATACCGGTAGAGCAATGGGGGATGCACCCGATGAAGTCAAAATCCGTCACATAAGCAACTGCCTGAAAGCTGATCCAGCATATGGCAAAGGTGTGGCTGATGCATTGAGGATACCATTGGATGCCGTAAACTGAATAGGGCCATATGCAATGATGCCCCCTACTGCGCATTATTCACTATTGACTCAACTTTCACCCTTATAGTTAGGAGAAAGTGAAGATTGGTGAATAATGCGCACCAGAGGGCACTAGCCCGCATTATTCATGATTGACTCAGCTTTTGGCTTTACTGCCAGCCAAAAGCGAAGCCTGGTGAATAATGCGGGTTAATTGCTATTTCCTGCAATATTCCTTAGTTGACTCTGTAATCAGAATGACTAAAAATACCACACAGACGACTAGTTTGAGAATAGTCATAGGCAGCACGGCACTCGTTGATATTCCCAAAGGTGCCGCTGGTGCTCCCGAAGATACCATTGCACGTCCTACGCTTGATATAAAACCCAAAACTGCACTGGCGCAACTTAATGACATGAGAACAATCATCGTGATTCGCGCCCAATTGCAACCAATCGATAGGAAGAAACAGATGACAAGCACTCCAATGCACCATGCAGCACTTAAGATTATTCCGACAGACATTGCGCTGTTGACTATACCAGTCATACCCTGAGGCATGCCCTGTGGCATACTTTGAGGCATGCCTTGCGGCATTCCCGGCATACTTTTAGACATACCCTGTGGCATTCCGGGCATACCTTGCGGCATCCCTGGCATGCTTTTGGACATACCCGGCATGCCTTGGGGCATCGATCCCTGTGACAACAGTGCACCCATTTTGGAAGACACCTGTTGGGTTATCACTGCTCCATATATGGTGCTGGCTATTAAATACAAGGTAAACACTATTAGAATTACGGTTAATGCTGTTGGCCGTTGCCCTTTAACAGCTGCTGCAGCTCTGGGAGGTGGTCCGTAAGGAGTCTGGCTTGGTGGAGCCCCATAAGGACTCTGCGGCGTACCATAGTTCTGATTAGGAGGAGGTCCATATGGATTCCGCGGCTCCACAGGAGGCTGTACGGAAGACTGAGGAGGATTTACCTGAGCTGGTGATTGCCAGGGAGCTGCAGGTGCTTCAACCTGGCCTGCTGGAGACGGAATTGTCATCGTAGCCCCGCAAGTACATTTGCCTGTCTGCCCAGCCCGGTTGTCAGGAATATCATACGTTTTGCCACATTGAGGACAAGAAACAGATATAGACATGATTTCACACTCCTGGTTATCAACTTAAATCATTCGGGCAAATCGCCCCAGACTTTACTGTGTGCAGTAGTCTCTTGTAGGACCCAAACAGAGAACAACAATAAACGAGACATAGACTATTAATGTAATGATGGGAGAGAGCACACTTCCACCCAGTGCAATGGCCATAAACCCAAGAATTGCACCACCGCAATACAAAGCCGAGACAACAATCATAAAGATCCGCGTCCAATTACGGCCGTTCCATATGTTAAAGAGTAGAGTAAGTCGCGCGACGCACCAAAAGATGGTCCCACCGGTCTGCCCAGCTGAATATGCCGATGCATTGGGCATCATGGCACCCAATCTTGAAGTTAATTGTTGAGCCTGTGTAATGCTGTATATTGCACTCAGAACAGAAAACAGGGCAACTACTATTAACATTACAGTTAATGCCATTGGACGCTCTCCCGATACCTTAGCCATCGGACGTCCAATCGCTCCGGGAGGTGGTCCATAGGGACTTTGTTGTCCCTGGGGTGGGCCGTATGGACTCGGTGGAGCACCATATGGACTTTGAGTAGGAGGAGGCATATATGGACTCCGCGGTTCAACTGGAGGACGAGTGGCAGTTCTAGTCGGTGGAGCAGCCTGTGAAGGTGTTTGCCAGGGAGCAGCCGGTGCTTCAACCTGACCTTCCGGAGACGGAATTGTCATTGTAGCTCCACAAGAGCATTTACCTGTCTGACCAGCCCGGCTGTCAGGAATATCATACGATTTACCACATTGAGGACAAATAACAGATATAGACACCGTTCTACACTCCATTGTTCTTATATTGAGCCATCTGGTGTGTGGCTTTTTACGCATTATATCACACTAGAAACAATGCATGTGAATAATACAGATCTATTCAGATAGTAGGAGCCCAGTTTTAGTTGGATACATTATTTGCAATTGGATATATCCATGAAATGTCACAACAAGGGAGATTCTTTCTGTAGATTTTCCTGGCATCGAAATGACCAGGATGCAGAGGACAAATAAACAATCCAATCGATTATAATTCTCAGGAACTGCAGTAGAAATAACTGGATTTCATGCATAATATAGCAATAAATAGCGTTGACATCAATATTGCCACCAAATAAGGTTCCGTATACTGCTGCATTGGTTCAGTAAGGGCTCTTATGCTGCCTGCAGCAATCATCGACATTATGACTATCATTGCTATTCTGGCCCAGTTGTATCCATTCCACAGAGAGGCACAGACCGAAATAATCACCGAGCAGATTACCATGCGGACGGTAAGCTCTATCAGGTATCGATATTGAAGTTCAGCAGGCATTTGTTCCATTACCGGTGCCATCTTTACAATCAATGAAACTAAATACAATAAGCCCAGGCAACAAAATATATCAGTAATAACGATCATTATCGTCAGACATGCCGGACGTGGAACATCATATGTATCTGAAGTGGTATGGTGCCCATGTCGTCTGGGTCCATCTGTGCTTTTATTCTGTGGAGTATATAATTCACCTGTCCGCGGATTATACGAACTCTGATTAGAAGAACCATATGGCTTTCGGGGTTCATAACGAGGATGCGATTTATTTGTCCCGGCTGATGACTCCCAGGGAGCAACCGGTGTTGGATCTGATGACGAGTTCTGATGAGTGTTGTTATGTTCAGACTGTTTTTTTGCGGGAGATACAACTAAAATATCAGTCCCGCAGTCGCATTTATATAACAGTCCAACTCTATCGTCAGGGACATCATATGATTTATCACATTTGGGGCAAATAATAGTTATCGACATATTATCACGCTCAAATATATGTGCTCTCGATGTAGGAAATGCAATCTACACGCATTATATCACGCCAATAACAACACATGAATGAACTGCACTTGTCATGGGCTGCATTATTTTATGCAATATGATCTTTCTGTAGCTCATGAGACTGACTCACGAGTAAAATTGTTCTCAATGCCGGTTAAGGTAAACGATATAATAACACGAGTCCGCATTATTCATGAATAACTCAACTTTTACCTCTGCTGCCCGTCAAAAGCGAAGATAGGTGAATAAAGCGGGCTAGCATTTTCAGCTTTGTATCTGTTGACATCACCCAATCTGCAGCATATACTACCGTAAGTTATTCCACAGCAATTATTAATCGGAGAGCAAAGCATGCTGACAGACACAAAAATCGATAGACACAAACTTCAGAATCCGGAGGCTATGTGCTGGCCTGCATACTTCTATTGCTGGAATGATGTATTATCTGAAGAATCAATAGCACAGCAGATACAGGATATGGCAGCAATGGGAGCAAAAAGTGTCTGTCAGCTGCCCGAACCTAAGGAATTCCGTCCGGAGACAATGCAGACATGGCTGGAACCAGACTATCTGAGTCCGGGATATATGGCAATGTATAAGAGAATGGCCGAGGAAGCTTCAAAACTGGGGATGCGGATGTGGCTTTACGATGAAGGCGGCTGGCCATCCGGTGGAGCATGCGGTAAGGTCGTCGAAGAGCATCCTGAGCTGGCTTCCCAAAGACTGCAGTGTGAAACAACATCAGTGGAAGCTGGATGCACGATTGATATACCTGATGATTGCCTGTCAGCATACTTATATAGAGATGGAAAACTGGTTAAAAAACTCACTCCGGGTGCCGGTGAATGCATTAAAGATTCGGAATGCAGTATTGTTGTCTACTCAGTATATAAGTTCACCGAAAGAAATCCCCATACTCCCGCATATCCGGACTTGCTTAACCCTCTGGCGACAGCTGAGTTTTTGCGTATTACGCATGAAGCTTATAAATCCAGTGTTGGTGAATATTTCGGCAATACGATTCATTTTGTCTTTACGGATGAACCTTCAGTCAAGAATCCCCCGTGGACTGATGGGCTCGATGTTGATTTCCAACAGAAGTTTGGTTATGACATTAAAGAGCACCTGTCAGCAATATTTGATCCCAACGGTATAGAAGATGCTCAAGCCCGGGTGGATTTTTATGACTGGTGGAGCCAGCGGTTTGTCGATGCCTATTTTAATGTCTGTAAAGCCTGGTGTAACAAGAACAATCTTCTATTTGCAGGTCATGTTGGGGGTGAAGACACAACTGATGGTTCACGAAATCACGGTTTTGGACATGCGACTCGCGTTCTGCGTTCGATGGATGTTCCCGGGGTAGATGCCATCTGGAGGCAGGTGTTTCCAGGGAGTAAGAACCACCATTTTCCGAAGTATGCATCTTCAGTTGCCCACCAGAACGGAACCCCATGGTCATTTGTTGAGCTCTTTGCAGTGTACGGATCTGGAATAACTCCGGAGCAGATGAAGTGGGTTACCGATTATCATTTTGTCAGAGGAATCAATCTTATAGTAGCCAGCGCCTATGCGCAGTCTACCAGAGAGCATTTTATGGCAGGGGAGCGACCTAACTATGGACCAGGCAATCCTATATGGAAGCATCTTGGAGACTATCATGGTTATGTCGCTAGACTCGGTTATCTGTTGAGCCTCGGAAAACCGGATATAGGCATCGCTCTTTACTTCCCAGTCCGCGATATCTGGGCTGGAGGGCCTGACCTCGAAGCAGTTATCCAGTCAAATGACAGTGCAGCTGCGGCTCTATCAGACTGCCAGTGCGACTTCGATATGGTAGATGATGATGTCCTGGGAAATGCTGAAGTATCTAATGGACAGCTTCAAGTAGGTGCAATGGCCTACCACACAATCTGTGTCAGCCAGACAAAATGGATGCCGGATACTACTAAGGCAAAACTGGCTGAGTTCTGTTTAGCAGGTGGAAAAGTACTGTGGTTGGGTGAAGAGAATACATATTTTGGAGAGCATATAGAGCTCAATGCTATATCGAAACATGTTCAGCCTTCTCTCAACATATCTCCGGAATGCAGTGGAGTCAGAATCTGTAAGAGAGAGCTTGAAAATGGTTCATTGATATATATAACCAACGAATCAATGGGTGAATTGCACTTCACAGTCCATCTAGGTGACGACAAGCGCATTGCATTTATCGATCCCATAACTGGCAATCTATTTGCACCGGCAAACTTGGTGAAATCCAGCTCCGGATGGGATCTTCCAATCAATCTGCCATTCGCAGGTTCTTGTGTTATTGTAGTCGGCGCAGACTTTGCCGATGCTATCCCGGAAGTCCTTGAGCAATCGGAAGCTAAAGTGAGTATCCCGACCGGATGGAAAATCCGCAGGTTGGTTTCCCACATAATCGATGAGCACGATATTACCATCAGCAAAATAGAAGAGGAAGCTCAACCAGTCGAATTGGGTGATTGGACAAATGACTACGGTCAACAATTCTCAGGTGAATGCGAATACACTGCGTATTTTGATTGTAATGAAGAAACGGCTGATTGCGTGATTGATCTTGGGGAAGTCCGCTATGCCTGCGAGGTTTTCCTGAACGGGGAGAGCCTGGGAACCAGGCTCTGGCATCCATATAGTTACAGAGCAACGGGCAAGTTGCAGGCCAGCCTCAATGAGCTCCGCATCGTTGTCGCAAATACACTGGCTAACCAATATGTCACCTCCAGCATATTCGACGACTGGTCCCCAGCCAAAACCGGACCATATCACTCCATCGCCATAGAGTTCGAAAAAGACACAGCATTCGGAGGATTATACGGTCCTGTGCAGATAAAAATCGATGTGTCATCCTGAATACAATGAAGTATCTGCTGTTCCTTATGAATGACTGATCAGTTAACAACAGATCCTTCACTACGCTCCTAAGAAACCTGGACATCTTGGTTATGGTTTGTGCGTTCCCTGAGCGAAGTCGAAGGGACGCACATCGCCACATATCTTTAGAACTGTGTTCCCTTCGACTCCGCTCAGGGAACGGTTTCTTCATGAAATTACCGCGCGAAAGTGCGGTTGGATACTCAGGATGACAATTCAGCTTCTCTTTCAGCCTTCTCTATCATTGCTACGAATACATCCTCAAGGCTGGGTAGAATCTGTTCTACTTCAGGGTTCGCAATACCTGCTGCCTGCAAGCCCTGAATAATTGCGGGTATGTTGTCAGGGGAGTCTGTCAGGGTGTGCAGGACCGATCCGAATACAGCGGACTCCTTAACCTGGGGAAGCGTATCCAGGACCTGCAGGGCTTCCATTACTTTATGCACTCTTACTTCCAGTAAAGTTCCGGCCACGAACTCTGCTTTGAGCTGGCTGGGACTGCCCAGGCCTATCAGCCTGCCGGCGTACATCATTGCTATCCGTCCGCAGTGTTCGGCTTCATCCATATAGTGTGTCGTTACAAACACTGTTACACCTTCAGATGAGACTTCGTGTATGAGTTCCCAGAAGTTGCGTCTGGATGCAGGATCAACTCCCCCGGTAGGTTCATCTAAAAACAGGATTTCGGGCTCGTGAACCATTGCACAACCGAGAGCCAGGCGCTGTTTCCACCCTACAGCCAGTTCTCCAGTCAAGCTTTCTGATCGGGTGGTCAGTCCTGCCATTCGCAGGACCCAGTCTTTGCGTTCTCTGAGTTTATCCGGTGGTACATCGTATATGCTGCCATAGAAATCAATATTTTCTTCAACTGTAAGGTCTTCATACAGGGAGAACTTCTGGCTCATGTAACCAATATGCTCTTTGATTCTTTCAGATTCCCGGTTGATATCCAGTCCTGCCACTTGTCCACTCCCGGATGTGGGGGTGATAATACCGCACAACATACGAATTGTAGTGCTCTTGCCCGCTCCGTTGGCTCCCAGAAACCCAAATATCTCGCCTTTTTCTACCTCAAACGAGACATGGTCCACAGCTCTGAATTTACCAAAATCCTTGACCAGATTTTCTACAACTACTGCCTGCTCGCTCATTCGGTTCTCCCGGATACCATGTCCATGAATACATCCTCCAAGCCCGGGGATATCGTTCGAGAACTCTGAACCTCGATTTTCGCATTGTTCAGTAGTTCCAGTAGCCCCGGGAGGGTTATTTCTGCATTCTGCATTCTGACATGGAGTCTGTCACCGAACATACGGACATCCGTTATATTGGGAAATGGTTGTGCAACTGTATATGCTTCACGGATTGGACTGGCAACTATTTCCACAATCTCGCCCTTCAGTCGCTGCTTAAGGTTCTCCGGAGTATCGCAGACTACCAGCTTACCCTTATCAATCAAAGCAACACGGCTGCATCTTTCGGCTTCATCCATGTATGGTGTGCTGACTATGAGAGTGACACCCTGCCTCAGGAGGTCGTAGAGTATTCTCCAAAACTCTCTGCGCGAAACCGGGTCAACTCCGGTTGTGGGTTCATCCAGGAACAAGACCTTCGGTGTGTGGATGAGAGTGCAGGCCAGAGCCAGTTTCTGTTTCATTCCTCCCGACAAATTCTGAGCCAGGCGCTTTCTATAAGGTGTAAGGCGGCTGAATTCAAGCAGAGAGGCTTCCTTTTCTCTCCGTTCTCGTTCGGGTACCTGGTATAGCCTGGCAAAGAACATCAGGTTTTCTTCAACCGTAAGGTCTCCATAGAGGCTGAAACGCTGGGGCATATAACCGATCTCAAGCTTCATAAGTTCAGCCTGTTTGGCTACATCATATCCGGCAACCGAGGCAGAACCTCCATCGGAGTCCATTATTCCCGTCAGTATTCGCATTGTCGTTGTCTTGCCTGCGCCATCAGGACCTAATAGACCGAATATCTCACCTTCCCGGACTTCGAAGCTCATATCATCCACAGCTACGGTGCTGTCGAAGCTCTTCTTCAGGCCTTTGACAGAGATAGCGATCTTTGGGTCCACGTCAGTCTACCTCAATGGCAGCATCAGCAGGCATACCAGGTTTCAGGACTTGTTTCGGGTTGGCAATTTCTATCTTTACTCCAAAAACCAACTTTGTTCGCTCATCCTTAGTTTGCACATTTTTAGGTGTGAACTCCGGTTCCTGTGCGATCTCGGTGACTCGACCTTGCAGACTTGTCCCGGCATCAGTTGTTACAGATGCTTTCTGACCAATTTTCACCTTTTCAATCAATGGCTCCGGGACATAGACACGCAGCCAGACACTATCCAGATGGGCTATCCTGATAATGGGAGTTCCCGGGTTGATCATCTCGCCAGCTTCGGTATTTTTAAGGATCACCCGTCCGGAAGATGGCGCTCGAATGATGGTCTGCTCACGTGTTGCTGTTGCAGTCTTAACTGCACCACCGGCCTGGCCCACTTTGGCTCGAGCAGCAGCGATGGTTTCGGGCCTGGCCCCGGCAAGCGCAAGGTCCAGGGATGCTTTAGCTGCTTTGACTTGTTCTCTCGCTTGATCAACAGCTTCTCTTGCTTCCCTGATTTCCTGTGGTCTTGCACCGTTCATGGCTTCAGATAGCTTGCTTCCTGCGATATCAACCTGTGCCTGAGCTTGTGCAATCTCCTGAGGTCGTGAGCCGGTCTGTGCTTCGTCAAGTCGTTCCAGAGCCGATTTCAACTGCGCCGCTGCAACATCTCGACGTGTAGTCGCTTGATCTACGCTCTGCCTCGACACAGCCCCTTGAGATTCCAGTTTTGTGACTCTTGCCAGTTCGGTTTCAGCATCGTTGAGATTTGCTTTCGCTTGAGATACAGCAGCTTCAAACTGTTGGACCTGCTCTTTCCGGGGGCCTTCCTTTACCAGGGAGAGCTGAGCTTGAGCCTGCTTGAGAGCAGATGACAGGGCTTCTTTTTGTTCTTTACGTGGTCCAGCCAGTATCAAGCTTAGTCTGGCATTGGTCTGAGCCAGAGTCTGTTTCGCAGATTCATAGAGAGCTCTCGCACGTTCGATTTCCTGCAAACGGGTACCGGCTTCCAGTTCAGCCAGCTGTGCCTGGGCTGCGAGTAGATTTCCCTGGGCCTGGTCAACCTGCCCGGAGAGTTCTTCACTCTCCAGGACAGCAATGATTTTCCCGGTTTGTACATTATCTCCTACTTCTGCATTAAGACTCAGTATTCTACCCGCTACTTTACTGCCGATATCGATCTCAGTGGCTTCAATAACCCCATTGCCTGGAATGGAATTTACATTCTCTGAGGTGTTTCTGTTATTGTGTGTATAGAAATATACCCCGGCAGCTATCGCCAGGACAATAATGGCTATTACTGGTTTCTTGGGTTTCATCTTTTACGCCTTTCTGCAGGTCGTGTTGACTCATGATATCCCGAATCTGGTCATACGGCAATCAGTGTGTTTTCTTTTCATACGTTCAGTAGTACACTATAGCAGCGTATCACCCAATCAGGAGTCTGAACATGTTCTCTTCAATATTGAATATGCACAAGCATGCGGTCATCCTAATCGTTTTTTTCGCAACTACTTTGTTTTCCAGTATTGCCTGGAGTGAAGAGGAACTATCAGCTACAAAACATACTGATGTTCTGATGCCATTTCTGGTATCTACTGAGATTTCGTTGGCTGCAGATAATAATAGAGGTACACAGAAGGCGTGGAGATGCAGTGAAGCCCTGGTTACCACATTTGTAGCGGTAAATGCTTTGAAGCATGTTTGCAAAGAAAACAGGCCTGATGGTTCAGGGGCTGACAGCTTTCCGAGCGGTCATGCAGCACTGGCTTTTACCTCCGCAGCAGTTTTGGATTCCTCACAGCCAGGTAGAGGATGGATGGGATATTTGGCTGCCGGCTTTATCTCCTGGGAACGAGTAGAAGACAGAAAACACTTTTGGAGAGATATAATCGCGGGAGCTGTAATAGGGCAAGTCATTGGTAAACAGTTTGCTGAAAGAAATAGGGCAACTACTCCTGTCATGGCCCTTTCTATTGGTTTTTGATAAGTGACATTTTACTAACTACTAACTGATCGAGGTATTCAAATGCTGAAAAACTATCCATATTTGCTGAATCCTGCTGAATATCCGGATTACAAAAGGAGACCGTTTAAGGTTCCTACCTGGGAGACTTTTTCAAATCGGACACAATTCTGTGCTCTGCGCAGTCTGCATCAGTCGACCTGGAAAGCTGATATTGATTTATATGTGGACAAGTTTCGGTTAGGCAATATTGTGTGGCCTATGCTGCACTGTCTGTACAGTACAGACCTTGAACAGATTATAGAAGAGATACGAAGCAGGAACTTGTACTTGTTCGATCTCTGGAGTTATGTGCCTGGATCATCTATGGCAGGTGTTTGGTCCAATATCACTCCTCCCCCCGGTGTAGTAGATATGCTGAAGGAGAAACTCGGAGATCGGTTCCTGGGAATGGACAATGGGGAGCAGGACGGACGTTATGTCGGCAACTATGCTCATCAGCAGTGTCCTTCATATAACAACAGGTTCAGCCAGTATCAGAATTTCCACAGGCATTTTGCCAGACTCGGTGATGACCTCGATAATCATCTGAGCACACTGGTATCTCTTTGCTTCGGGCATTATTTTCTGAAAGAAGGCAACCACGCTCTGATTGGCGCTGAGACAGCACAGGGATTGCCAAATGGTCAGGTCTACTATTCGTTTATACGTGGAGCAGGCAAACAGTACGGAGTTCCATGGTTTGGAAATGCATCGGTATTCAATCGGTGGGGCTGGAAGACTTATGATGTAGAGCCATACTCCGATGAGGCAAGCGCCGGCTATTCCCATGGTCCGGAAGATGGAACAAGTCTGAGACTGCTCAAGCGGCTGATTTATACGCATATACTATATAACTGCACAGCTGTAGGTTTTGAATCATCCTGGCTTCAACAGACCACGAAAACAGGACCATATGAAGACCAGTGGGCCTTGACTCCCATAGGCAAGATGCAGGCTTCAGCTCAAGAGTGGGTGGAGGCAAACGGGCAACCTGGAGTGATGCATACTCCGGTCGCATTTTTACTCGACTTCTTTGCCGGTTGGGCAGTACCTCGACATCTCTATACCGACAAACTCCACCAGGTTTGGGGAGCAATGCCGTATCAAGAGGGAGACTATCTTACCCACGCTTTGCTCTCGATCGCATACCCGGGCTATGAGGATTCCAGTTACTATCACAACGAAAAAGGTTTCCTGACTCCAACCCCATACGGCGACGCTGTGGATTGTGTTCTTTCGGATATTCCGGAATGGGTTTTAAAACAGTATCCGACGGTGATTGCAGCTGGAGAGCTGGATGGTTCAGACCTGGAGTTGCAGGAAAAGCTTCGGAATTATGTACGAAGTGGTGGGCAGCTTGTGCTGACAGCAGCGAACGCTCGCAATGGACTGGCGCCTGGGGTTACTGTTGCAGAATTCGCAGAGCATTTCATTTCCGGTGCTGTGGTAAAGTGGATGGATGGCACAAAGACCACCGAAGACCAGGAGTTCGATTTGTATGAACTGGACTTTGAGAACGCCATTATACTCGCTCAATGCCAGACATTGCCGGCAGTGATCGAAGTTCCCTATGGCGCAGGTAGTTTTATTGTGTTGGCATCAGAATTTGGGTTTGGTGATCCTCAAGAGATTCCGAAGGTGATGCCTGCTCAAATCGATACTCCTCTGTTCGAGCCATTTATACTCCTGAATCATGTAAAGCACGCATTTGGTGATGCCATGCGTTCCCAGCAGATATTTGAAGTAGGGGACGGGTTGGGATTTGTCACATGTTCCAAATCTGATGGTGAGTATACAGTCGGGGTATATAACAATGAGCTCAGTGTTCGAGACATTAATATTCGCTGCCTGACTGGTGAAATCACTCAAATCAGCGAATTAAAAATAGACAGCTCTGAGTCTGGGGTAGCAGGTTGTTGGCCAACGGGATTTAGTGGTGAAGATGCCACAAAACCTGAACAAATATCCGGTGGAGATATCCGTGTGTTCCGGATTACAGTCAGCAATGACAAGACAGCAGTTATCACGAAGGTTTGTACTCCTGAAGCGGTCAGTAATCGTTTGTTATCTATTGGTGGATCCGAGAGTCTTGAGGATCAACTGCTGGCAAGACCGACATTCTTTCAAAATTTCGACGGGGTCAAACTTGACTATAAATATATGGCGATACGGAGTAGCCACGAGATTGAGCGGGAAAGTAAATGGATTCGGATGCAAAAACTCCGGACAATAGTCGATCTGAGTTCAGGCATGAATTTCTATCCCGACCTGGCGCTTATAAATGATTATCCTCCTCACTATGACCGCAGCCGCAAAGTAATAGACGATGTTGTTCGCAAGATGAGAATCCTGGGTTCTGAAGGATTGATATTATCTCTACACAGACTGCAGGAAAACCGCTCTGATGATAAAAAAGCTTTGGGACAGTTCGTAGAAGAACTGAAGAGAATCTGTTATATTGCAGGTAACACGACTGTATATCTCCAGCACCATCCTCATCGAAACCCGAATTTTACACCGTGGCAGAGTGGAACAGATGCTGCTCAGAGTCTTATAAATATGTCTGATCTAGTAGATTGTAAGAATTTCAAGCTCGCTATCAACTTAGGTCATCTAGACATAAATGTGGATGATCCGGCAAGACTTGTGGAGATGATGGGGGATAGGCTGGGACTAATTCTGCTGAGCTCAAACTCGGTTGATACATTCGGTCAGACCTATGATACACACAGCCCGATATCTGATACAGGATTTGATCTGGACTGGATCAGGAATATCGGAGTTCCGGTTGTTCTGGATGCAGCCTATGAGGATTTCAATCAAGAATATGAGGATCTGAGCTTATTGAAGTGATGCTGTGAATGGTCTGAGGTGCGTGTAAAATCTGTGGAAATGCATTTATAGGATCATATCTGCATAGTTTCTACCCCTGTACCCTGCTGGAGATATTATCCCCAGACCACATATGCTGTTTTTCTGGAGGGCCTTTGGGCCCTCCAGAAAAACAGAGTAACGGGTCCAGGGAGGTTACCTCCCTGGCAGAGTCCAGAGACAGAGTCTCTGGGGGAATGATTCAACGACTGTATTCCACAGATTTTACGCGCACCTTATGGTCTGCGAAACTTTGCAGGCTTGCGTAAAATCCTGTAAGATAAACTACCTTTGAAATGTGACTGCATTATTCATGACTGGCTCTACTGCCAGCCAAAAGTGAAGCTTGGTGAATAATGCGGATTAGAGAAGGTAAATGCGCTTTATAGGTTGAATGATTGTATAGCCCACGCTTTTCATGATTAACGGTGTAAATGCAGAGCATTTACACTTTCAGCCTTTGTCCCAACTGCCGGACAAAATCGATGTTTAGTGAATAAGGTGGGATGGGTGTGGTTGGCTTTGAAGTTAAGAGCCTGGAGGGTGTATATGCGTTGCAGATGGATTTCATGCTTATTGCTTATTGTTATTGTAGGATCCCTGGGAGTTAATTGTGACGCTGTTCGTCGCAAGGTTGTTCGCAAAAGTGCACCCGCGGCTACTGTACAAAAGGTTGTACTGGGACTCCATCAGGCAGCGTCAAAAGGTGATCTCGTAACTGCTTTGGCACTTATCAAGAAGGGTGAGGATGTCAACTTGAGAGACCCTCAGTTTGGCAGTACTCCATTGCAGATAGCTGCTCAAAAGGGTGACCCTAAGATGGTTACTCTTCTCCTGCAAAATGGTGCAGATGCAAATATACGTAACAGTTTTGGCAACTCAGCCCTTCATTTTGCAGTTTTTTTTGGTAGTTATGACGTTGCCAAGTTGCTGATTGAAAGCAGTGCCGAGATAAATGCTCGGGATAAGGACGGTTGGACCCCCCTGCATATTGCATCTACTAAGGGTAATACCAAGATAGGTAAACTGCTTATTGAAAACGGCGCAAATGTGAACGCGGTTAATAAGACCGGAGTTACTCCAGTCCAGAATGCAGCATTCAATAGTAAAAAGGACATGGTCGGTTTACTGATCGCAAATGGCGCCGACGTTAACGCACAGGGCAAAGATGGTTGGACTATTTTGCAACAGGCAGTTCTGGCAAACAGTCCGGATGCTATAAAGCTTCTCATAGACAGCGGAGCCGATGTAAATGGCACAAATCCAGGTGACTGGACAGCTCTACATCTGGCAGCGCGCAATGGATTTACAAATATTGCAAAGACTCTCATTACAAATGGCGCTGATCCTAACGCCCGTAACTCCGGAGGGAGTACGCCCCTTCACTTTGCAGTCTATAATAATCGATACGATATCGCGACCCTCCTGCTTTCCTTCAATGCTGATGTAAATGCTATTAACTCAGATGGGGTCACTGCACTGCATGCAGCGTCCTATGTTGGTCTTCCCAAGATGGTTAAGTTATTGATAGATAAGAAAGCTGAAGTTAATGCAAAGGACAAGCAGGGTATTACACCTCTGCTTGATGCAGTAGCAAACAATAAACAGAGCATTGTAACTATGCTTATAGATGCTGGCGCGAATATCAATGCAAAGAATAATGACCTGGTAACAGCTCTACATTTGGCTGTTGATAACCGGGAATATGCAATGGTGAAGTATCTGGTTGAGAGCGGGTCAGATCTGACAGCCGCAGATAAGGATGGAACAACACCACTCGCGTTGGCCAAAGACAAAGGATACAAAGATATTGTTAGTCTTCTGACCACTTCAACGCAGGTGACACCGGAAAAGAAACCTGTTGCTCCAGCCCCTGCACCATCTACGGCAACTGCGCCGTCTTCAACTCCGGCGCCGGCACCGGTCGTTACACCCGCCCCGGCACCGGCACCCAAGCCCACCGAGACTCCCGCTCCAGCACCGGCACCCAAGCCTGCTGAGACTCCTGCTCCTGAAAAAAAGCCGTAGTTTCAATGTTGCAGCGTCAGATTGTTTATAATCTGACGCTGCAACTTAGTTTAAATATAGGAGCATTTCGGATGAATAACCCATTTAAGACAAATGAAGGACTCGTTCACGTCTACACCGGTGATGGTAAAGGTAAGACCACAGTTGCATTGGGACTGGCATTGCGGTCGATTGGTTGGGGGGCGCGGGTCTGCATGGTGCAATTTATCAAGGGGTATTCAAATATTGGTGAAGCCATGTTTGCTGAATCCAGTAGTGGTCGCTTTGTTTTGAAGCAGTTCGCAATTGACACATCTCGAAGTATTGATGAAAAAAAAGTTGCACAAAGAAAGCAAGCAGCTGATGAAGCTATGACTTATGCAGAGCAGCTTATAGCCAGTGAAGAGTTTGATGTGGTTATTCTGGACGAAATAAACAATGCAATGCACTTTGGGTTGATAGACGCAGAAAAGGTGCTTAAGCTGATAGCAGATAGACCGCAGCGTGTGGAATTAGTGCTTACGGGACGAAATGCTCCCGAATCAATTATCAATGCAGCTGATTATGTGACACGGCTGGAGATGGTCAAGCATCCATACGAGTCAAATATATCGGCAAGAGCCGGTATAGATTATTAGCTGGCAATATCCATCACAGAATCAGACCTAACCCGCTTTATTTACCAAACTTCGCTTTTATCCGGCAGTAGGCATAAAAGCTGAATCAGTCATGAATAATACGGGCTAAGCAGGAATGATCACTCGGTTTACAATATGTGATGCAGCCTGTCTGGTTACTGCTTGTTCCGGCAAATAACTTACTGCAGATAAGCGACAGCAACCGAATACATGAGAATTCCCTTCAACTGGTTCGGATCCTGTTATTATACTTCCTGATATTCTTGAATCAGCTCCGATTACACTGCCCATACCCAATATGGTGTTGGAGATCTGTGAATTTGCTCCTATGAGGCTCTCGGCACCGATTATACTTCGACTCTGTACTCTGGCTCCGGCACCAATACAAGCCCTGGCTCCAATATATACAGGTGCGCTGATTTTTGCCAGATCGCCTATTTCAGTATCTACTCCGACAAATATTCCAGGACCGGCCGGTTTAGCGGGAATATCAATTTTGAATGTTCCAGTCAGGGCATCTGTGTGGGCATCTCTATAGCCAAGCATCAGGCCAATATCCTGCCAATAACCATTCAGTTCCATACCCCTGACTGTCTCACTGTTTGAAAGGAGTCTGGGGAATACATCCAGGGCAAAATCACACTTTGTGTAGGGAGGAATCGAGCCCAGGATTTCGGGTTCAAATACATATATCCCGGTACTTACCAGATCGGATTTGAGGGATTCAGTGTCCGAAGGTTTTTCTATGAATCTGCGCAATCGATTTTCAGAGTCCAGCTCCATCGCGCCAAACTCGGAATTGTCTTTAACGGAAGCAGCCACAATACTTGCAATACATCGGTGATGCAGGTGCAGTTCTATAATCTGCGCAAAGTCTATATCAGTGGCACAGTCCCCGGCGACTACAAGAAAAGGATCGTCCAGGACGTGAGAGAACGCTCTTACAGCTCCAGCTGTTCCCATTGGTTCGCTCTCAACTGAATATGCCAGCTTTACACCATAACGGGAACCGCTGCCAAGAAACTTTGCGATCTCAGGCGTTTCACGGGACACACTCATCAGAATGTTAGTGATCCCACATTTGGCAAGTCTTTTGATGAGATACTCTACTGCGGGCCTGTCGAACAGAGGCAGCATGCACTTTGGGATACCCGCCCAACAAGATTTGAGTCTACTTCCAGTTCCACCAGCTAGAATAACTGCTTTCATCAACTCCACCGCCTGTCGCTTTTACCTGATAAGATAATTAACATAATCTGTGCTAATGGAATTATCGGCATTTCCCCACACAACTATAGCCATAGGCATTGCAGCAGTATACGATGGTTCTCTGCAGGCAATAGTTCAGAGTCATTGGAATCACGTCATCCTGAACTTGTTTCAGGAACCATCTCGAACATGCCTGGGTGATGAATCAAGTAGTTCATACGAAGTATACACCTTAAGCATGACGTAGTAAGCAATAAGTGTGGACCCATGCCTCAGCACGCCTTTTGCGCCTGATGTTATAATGTTTATGTATGAATACTTATGATGTGATTGTTGTTGGAGCCGGACATGCGGGTTGTGAGGCGGCATTGGCTTCCGCCAGAATTGGGCTTGAGACATTGTTGTTGACCATCAACATCAGCACAATAGCTCAGATGCCCTGCAACTGTAGTATTGGCGGGCCTGCTAAAGGTCATCTTGTCCGGGAGATAGATGCACTCGGAGGTCAGCAGGGACTGACCATCGACGCATCATATACCCACATTCGAATGTTGAATACGGGTAAGGGACCCGCAGTCCATGCACTGCGCGCTCAGGCTGACAAGAGCCAGTATGAAGCGTTTATGCGCAAGACTCTTATGTCTCAAGCGCATCTAGATGTAAAGCAGGCGATGGTTGAGGAAATACTGGCCGAAAATGGCCGCGTCGCCGGAGTCAGGACGCAGACCGGTATCGAATTTCTCGCCCCTGCAGTTATTGTTACCACAGGCACATTCCTAAGGGGACTTATCCACATTGGAGAGACCCAGTTTCCTGCAGGCAGGGCCGGTGAGTTTTCGTCAGAATCACTTTCAGCAAGTTTACGTGGACTTGGTTTTGAGCTTGGCAGGTTGAAGACTGGTACGACCCCTCGGATAGATAAGAAGAGTGTAGACCTTTCAAAATGCGAACTGCAGGAGTCGGAACCGGAGGTTGGGCCTTTCTCGTTCATTTCAGGGAAAATAGACCGGCCTGATCTGCTTCCCTGTTGGCTGACCTACACCAATGAACAGACCCGGGACGTGATAACCCACAATCTTTTGCGGTCAGCGATGTATGGAGGCCGTATTTCCGGTGTAGGACCCAGGTATTGCCCATCCATTGAAGATAAGATAGTTAAGTTTCCTGGCAGGACCCGGCATCAGGTTTTCCTTGAGCAGGAAGGCTGGAATACCGATGAATTATACGTGCAGGGGATGTCTACAAGCCTGCCCGAAGAAATACAAATGGAATTTCTACGGACTATTTCCGGTCTTGAGAGTGTGAAAATGTTCAGGCCTGGGTATGCCATAGAATATGATTTCGCTCAACCGACTCAGCTGAAAGCGTCGCTGGAAACCAAATTGGTTGAAGGATTATTTTTTGCGGGACAGTTGAATGGAACGTCGGGCTATGAAGAAGCAGCTGCTCAGGGATTGATGGCTGGCATTAATGCTGCGATGAAAGTTCAGGGAAGAGAACCTGTAATTATTGGCCGTGATCAGGGATACATCGGAGTGATGATTGATGACCTGGTTACCAAAGGTATATCAGATCCTTACAGATTGTTGACTTCCCGGGCAGAATACAGGTTGTTACTCAGGCAGGACAATGCAGATACTCGGCTTACTCCCATTGGGCGTGAAGCTGGATTAGTCAGCGACCATCGGTGGAATGTTTTCGTTGAGAAACTTGGTAAAGTTGAAGCTGAGACAGCCAGGTTGGATCAGATACGGTTGACTCCTTCAGACTCGGAACAACTTGATAAGCTTGGTGTCAGCGTTCTAAACAAATCCATCAGCCTGCTGGAGCTTATGCGAAGGCCGGAGATTTCGTACTCAGATGTGGCTTCGTTGACCGGGGAGTCAGTAGAACGTGAAATCGCGGAGCAGGTTGAACTGAAAGTGAAATACAGCGGATATATAGATCGCCAGCAAATGATGGTGGATCAGTCAAAGGGTCTGGAGGAGACTCCTATTCCTGATGATTTAGTGTATTCCAATGTAATTAGTCTCTCACGTGAGGCTGGTGAGAAGCTGTCCAAGATCCTTCCCAGGACTCTGGGACAAGCTTCAAGAGTTCCAGGAATTACTCCGTCAGATGTTGGCGTGCTTATGGTATATTTGAAATATAAACGTGGTAAGCGGGAACATAAGTTAAATAGTCACAGTCCTAATATTGAAACAACAGAATAATGAAAAAGTAAATACGCGGCGAAATGTTATTATCTTTTCATGTGCAGGCGGGTCGAACGTTTTATTGGACGTCCGGCCCGTTCTGTCGTACCATGTAGTCATGACAGAATCATTTATACCCTTGGATATACTGGAAACCGGTGCGCGCGAACTTGGAATATTGCTGACTCAAGATCAGTTGACCTTGTTCGATAAACTCGCTCGCTTACTTGTCGAAACAAACAGCCAGATAAATCTCACACGTATTATCGAACCCCTGGACATAGTACAACTGCATTATCTGGACTCTTTGACGTGCCTGGCTGCACACAGACCAAAAAAAAACCATCTCGCAATCGATGTTGGAACTGGAGCCGGATTTCCTGGACTAGCCATAAAGATTGCAATGCCTGAGCTTGCAATGACTCTGGTCGATTCCACAGGCAAGAAAGTCCGATTTGTCGAAGATGTCTTAAATGAACTTGGTATTACAGAAGCTTTGGCTAAATGTGCAAGGGCTGAAGACCTTGGCAGGGCAAAGAATTTCCGGGGTTGCTTCGGAACAGTGTATGCCCGGGCTCTGGCTGCACTTCCGGTAGTCACCGAATTGTGCTTACCGCTTCTCAGGACTGGGGGAACTCTGGTAGCTCAAAAAGCAGGTGACATATCTGAGGAATTGAGAACTGCAGAGCAAATAATCGATGATCTGGGAGGTCAGATACTTAAGGTTGTTGATACAGTAATACCCGGCACCGATATAAGACGCAAGATTATCCTGGTGCGTAAGGTTCGTCCGACTCCTGGTCGCTTCCCAAGACCTTACGCTGAGATTATTGGGTCAAAAAAGAAATGACACAGCATGGACCCGGTTCTTCGTTTTACAATCGAATAACTGAGTTGGGCACATCTCCTGTTGATTTGGGAGGTCAGTGCGTTATCTATTGGATGCAGAAATCGCAAAGAGCAACGAACAATCATGCTCTTGCGTTGACTATTGATATTGCCAATGACATAGGCAAGCCAGTCTGTGTATATTTCGGACTGACACAATCATATCCGATGGGCAGCGAAAGAGTTTTCCGGTTTATGGTTGATGGACTGTTCGAAACAGCAGCAGAACTTGAGAGTAGTGGTGTTGGCTTTTGCTTGAGAATGGAGAATCCCGCCGAAGGCATAATAGCATTTGCTTCTAAAATACGGGCATGTGCCGTGGTTACAGATGAAGACTATCTGCGATTAGGCCGTCAGTGGCGCACGTCTGTATCAGAACAACTGAAAGTCAAACTGATACAGGTGGATTCTGATACTGTAGTTCCCGTTCGAAACCAACTGAAAGAAGAATGGGGAGCCTATACAATCCGCCCCAAAATAAAGAAGGCACTCTCTACCTACCTCCGAGAAACTCCAGTCACTAGACCAGTCCACAAATGGGTCTGCTATCCTGATACTTGTCTGGATATGAACTCAATCAATGACTTGCTCCCCACACTGAATTTTCCCCTGAATGTGCAGCCAGTCAGTTGCGTGACAGGTGGGATATCTCAGGCACGTGCAAGGTTGGATCATTTTATTGCAGCTTCGCTGTCACGATATGTCGATGGTTCTGGGGACATCGGCGAGGACATTACAAGTGGATTGAGTCCATATCTGCACTTCGGTCAGATATCGCCTGTAGAAATAGCACTGCGTATATCTGTATCGGATGCTCCCGGGGAGTCTATCGATGCTTTTCTGGAACAGCTGATTGTCCGACGTGAACTGGCTATCAATTTTTGTTTTTATAATCAAAGCTACGACTCACTTAGTGCTGCACCGAATTGGGCAGCACGAACGATCGAAAACCACAGGTACGATCCTCGCGATGTTTTGTATGATATTGATGAACTGGAAAACTCTATGACACACGACGATTTATGGAACTCAGCACAACAGGAGCTTGTGAAACGAGGGAAAATACACTCATATATGAGGATGCTCTGGGCTAAAAAGATCGCTGAGTGGTCTCATTCACCGGAGGAAGCATTGACTAGAGCTATCTATCTAAATGATAAGTATGCTTTAGATGGTCGTGATCCAAACGGATATGCAGGAATAGCCTGGAGCATATTTGGTAAACACGATAGACCATTTGCAGAGCGCCGGATATTTGGGATGGTGAGATATATGTCATCGGAGTCCACAAAGCGTAGAAAACGTTGGAAAGAGTATATGACAAGAGTAGAAAAATCCACATAGTATTCTTTGTGCTAACAGTATAGACATATAAACTATGAAAGGTGGTATAATCTGTTGAGTCAACACCCGGTAATTATACCTGGTTTAAGGGCTGTTTTGTTCGATCTTGACGGAACTCTTCTCGATAGTGTTGCTGATATCGTAGAAGGTTGCCGGATAGTCTATGGCCGGATGGGGATACATTTCGATGAGCGAGAAGTACGGAAACTCATTGGAATCCCATTAAAAGAGCAGTCCAGAATGATTGCCGGTTCGCGGGCTTTGGAGTTTATCGATACGTATCGGGATGTTTATCGATCCCAGTCGGCTTCGAAACTGTTTCCTGAAACAGTTGGAGCTTTGGAATGTCTATTATCGCACGGATATAGACTGGCAGTTGTTACAAGTAAACTGCGCAAATCGGCGATGCGTACCATTGAAGAGCAGTCGATTTCGAATTATTTCGAATGTGTTGTGACTGCAGACGATGTATCCAAACCTAAACCCAGTCCCGAACCGGTGTTGAAAGCTTTGCAAGAGATGGGATTGAAAACACAGGAAGTTCTGTTTGTAGGAGACAGTATTCATGACATACGCTGCGGACACGCGGCTGGTGTCGCTGTTGCTGCAGTGGAGTGGGGAGCCGGCAGTGCTGAGGATCTTGCACTGGAATGTCCGGAGTGGCAAGTTAGCAGTTGGCCGGAATTTACACGTGAGCTCTGTAATGACGCAGTGAACTAACAGATGGAAACCTGTTGATTTTTAAGAATAATCTTGTCCAGGAAATAACAATCTCAATTTGGGCAGTCTATTATTCACATACATTGACTAAAAAAGGCTAAGGTTACGAAGCTTGGTTACCGAAAATATATAGTAGGCTAAGGAAGTGCCGGAGCCGTAGTCGCATGACTGCGAGGATTACTGACAGGAGGTCGATGTATCAGAGTGCCCAGTTCACTGTTTGCAAAAGAAAGATCCGTTGGAATCGACATAGGTTCTCGACTGATAAAATTGGTCGAAATAGAATCCGGCCCCAAGGGCTGGACTGTTGCCTCTGCTTCGGTTGGACCCACCCCAAAGGATGCCGTCAAAGATGGTGTCATTATCAACATTGTGGAAGTGTCAGAGCAGATTCGCGCAATGCTGCGAGAATCTGGCTCCAAAGCTACATACTCGGTAATGGCTATATCAGGTTCTCAGGTTATTGTTCGGAGCGTAAAAGCTCCAAAGATGCCCGAGGAAAAGCTCCGCAAGTCGATCAAGTTTGAAGCCGCACGATATGTCTCTGCTTCGGTTGAAAACAGCATAGTCGAGTTTGAAATACTTGGTGATGCTGCTGAACCCGGACAGATGAATATTATGGTCGTTGCTGCTCCACAGGATATGATAGACAGCCGAGTTCGCGTATCTGAGGCTTCGGGACTGGAACCGTTAGTAGTGGATATCGAGTCGTTTTCACTAATTCGCTCACTTGTGGATTTTAATTCCACTGATCAATACCTTACTCGCAACACAGCAATAGTAGATATGGGTGCTGCTCACACTGATGTCAACATAGTCAGTAAAGGTGAGTTTGCCCTGACCCGCAGTATACCCATAGCTGGAGATGCATTCACAAATGCAATAAAGGCCGGTGTTGCCGGGTCATTTGAAGAAGCTGAAGAGATCAAGCTCAAATTGGGTAATCAATATCCCATTGATTCCCCGGAGATCTCCGATCCTGCAAACCGTGGTTGGAGAGCAGTTCAACCGGTTCTAGATGAGCTTGTCCGAGAAATTCGCAGATCCATCAACTACTATCAGTCCCAGTTTCCGGAAAGTCACACAGAATCCATGATAGACAAGATTGTACTCACTGGTGGGTCGTCCCGGATACCCGGTTTGGAGAGATATGTAGGTAACCTTTTAGGCATACAGACCACGAAGGCCGGTATTTTCGGGCAGACTGCAGTGTTGCCGGGTCGTCTGACACAGGCTTTTGTGGATGAATATTCTCCAGTTCTGGGAGTTGCTGTGGGTTTGGGATTGCGGGAATGTATGTCTGAGGGGAGAAGATAATGCCCACAATCAACATGATAGCCCCGAGGCGCATGGAGAAACTTCGCCTCGAGAAACGAGTCAGGTATCTCGTTGTCGTGCTGCTAGCTGAACTTGTGCTTGCAGTTATAATCGGGATGGGATTCTCCTATAAAATGTGGGGGACAATAAACCAGATTAACAACTACGATACACAACTGACCAAGCTTAAACCGGTTGTAGCAGAGATTGATTCATTCAGGACAGCTACTCAGAAGCTTAATCCCAAACTGGACTTGCTAAACGAAGCCAGAGGCCGGACTATGAGCTGGTATGGTATGTTGGACAAATTAATGGAGACCATTCCGGTTAATTGTCATCTTATACGGATTTCCATAGTAAGCACCCCTAACGTAGCTGATAGTTCGGGTGGTCAGACCCAGCAGCTTACAATCCTTGGAGTAGCTCAATCACAAGCTAAAGTAGGGGAGACTATACTCCGGCTGCAGAAGGTGCCGGAATTGAAGAATGTGGAACTTCATTATTCTCAGACTCCAGCAGGTAATGTTACAACAACTGTTGAGTTTGAGATCGGAGCTGAGTTTAACTCAAGGAAATAATTATGGGCGAAATTGGTATAAAAGCCACCTCAAAAGGTGTCATAGTATTATTAGTTGTAGCCATCGTGTTCCTTCTGGGAATAGCGGGTGGCGCCGTGGCGTTTTGGGACAAAGTATCTGCTGCTACGGTTAAAATGGAAGCCAAAAAGAAACAAGTAGAAGAAGCGCAAAAAACGGCTATGTCTCTCCAGGAATCGAAGTTGGAATATGCGGATGTTAAATCGCAACTCCAAAATCTGGAACAGTCAATTTCTACTGAGGCTTACATGCCTACCCTGCTCAAACAGCTGGAGAGTTTGTGCCAGAGTGTCGATATGAGCGTACTGAGCGTTCGTCCCGTGAAAACTGATGATGCGAACACTAAAGATTCAAAATCCGGTAAGAAAGCAGATGCGACAGATGCTTCCGGAAAAGATGCTAAAAAAGAAGACAAACCTTCTCAGTCATTCTATAAGGAACAGAAGATAGATGTTGAGGTAGGAGGTTCTTATCTCAATGCTCTTGACTTGATTTACAGGATGACCAGTTTCCCGAAGATAGTCGCGGTAAATTCTGTCCAGATGTCACCTTCGGTTAATACCGAGATTGGCTCGCCTCCATTAAAGGTTCAATTGAGTATAACCGCGTTTATATTGAATGAATCACAAGACAAATCGGCTCAATTGTCCGATAATTCCGCGGGTGCAGCTCCAGCGAGTAAAGGAGCAAGCAATGAAACTAGATAAACAAACAAAACAAAATATCGCAGTCGTCGTCCTGGCGGTTTTGCTTGTAGGTTACATTGCTTATACAATTATAACCTCCGGAAAGACTGCGGCTTCATCTAATTCTGCTAAAACGTCACATACGAGAACAGGTATAAATGATTCGTCTTCAGCCGATGGAAAGAACAGTTCATCAGAGGGTGTTGTTCCGAATATTGTATTTCCAGGACTGGATACTCCAACGCCCCGCAGAGATCCGTTCTATATTGAGGAGTCCAGTGATTCTAAGGCGAAGGCTCCAGCTGCCGGTGCATCCAAATTACCGAAAATATCTTCTATTACCAGGAATCCATTAAAGCCATTTAACCCGTTTGGGCCATTCAAGCCTACGAATGATCTATTGCCCAAAATCGGGAAGTTAATGGTCATTCCACCGGAGCAGCCGACACTCAGCGGTGTCATTATGGGACCGAATAATGTTGCTATCATAAAGTATGGCGGCAAGACTTACATTGCGAATGAAGGAAGTTTCTTTGCTGGTAAATACCGGCTTCTACGAGTAACAAAAAATAGCGTCGTGCTTCAAAATGGAAGCGCGCAGTTACGCATTGGCTTGGGAGGATAAAAATAATGCCGACTACTAAGTCGATAATCGCCCTTATATGGGTGTTGGCTATCACGGTTGTTATAGCAGGTGATTCCACTGCTGCAGCCAAACCTATTATGCAGGTTGGGCTCGAGAATACCACGGATAAGGTGGTGATTTCTTCAAGTGCAAACTCTCCATTTAGCGTCGGCGTGTTTAAGTCTTCGTCCGGGAGCTTTCTGGGATTCGAGTTCCGGGGAGTGTTATTAAATTCCGGTAAACTTGTATCTATACGAAGTGGCCGGATCCGAAACATCAAATATGCAAGTTTCCAGGACACTCCGCCTGTTTCCCGAATAGTCGTTAATACGTCTTCTGCTCCGGAGTACACTCTTGTTATGGCTCCTGATAAGAAGAAGGCCATAATCACGATATGGAAGCAAGCCTCTGCAAAAAAAGACCCTGACTCACCAGGAAAAGTGGATCAGCATGATAATGGTGTGACATCCGATGATTCTGGGCAGGTAGCACGAAACAGTGTACCAGCAACCAAGGTTGCACTGGCTGCTACTACAGTGAAAAAAATCGACAAAATGCCGCCTCTTAGTGAGAAGGTACTTGCAAAAGTAGAAGAAGTCAGAGCTGCCCCCGTAGTTATTGCAAAGGCTAAACCCAGGACTATTGTGCATGCACGAAAGACTGTCACTAGAACCTCTCCGAGCCCGGTAGTAGTCAGACCCAAAGTGGTTATTTACCAAAGACCGGTAATAGCGAGGACATATGTCAAATCGGAACCAAGGATTTCGTTGAGCTTTGCGGACGCGGAGGTCGTTGACGTTCTAAAGGCATTGGCCCTTCAGAGCAGACGCAACATCGTTGTAAGCAAAGCAGTTGGTGGAAAGATTACTCTCAACTTGTATGGGGTGACTCCTGACCAGGCACTTAATCTGGTGACCAAGATGAGCGGTTTCTCATTTGTAAGACAGGGTGAAACATACCTTGTGGGAACCAGATCATCTTTGCTGAGTCTGGCTACCAATGAAGATTTGAACATCAAGATAGAAGCCATAATGTTGAGTTATGCAAGTCCCAATGATGTCATCTCAATACTCCAGGCAAGATTCCCTGACCTGAAGATACGTAAATCCGACACCGGTTGGAGAATGCTGAAAGCATCCGCTGATGTGTCCACCGTTAGTGTGAAGACTGAGAGCAAGAAATCTGTCGGTTTGGTTCAAACTGGCCAAAGCCAACAATCCGACCAGAGTGGCCAATCCGCTGCTGCACCAGGTTCGAAACTACCAACTATGCAGACTGCAAAGAGCAACCAGCAGGGCGGTGGGGATGAATCAAAGCAAGCGACCAGTGGTGAAGATTCTGAAGCGACTTCATTTACTGATGAAGCTAACGGCAGAGGTGAGCAGACTAAGGGTGATAGCAATCTATTGATCATCAGTGGAACCGATATCGTAGTCGAACAAGCCAAACTACTGATTAATGAAATGGAGAAGGCTGTATATACATCCTCTCTTGAAAACACCTTTGAGATATACAAGTTAAAATTTGTAAAGGCTGATGGACTGGCGGAGTCACTCAGGCAGTTGATTCCTGGAATAACTATCCGCAGAGCCCCACAGGCTGGTGTGTCGGAAAACAAATCGGAGTCGCAGGAGAACGATCCGGTTCGTGCTGAAGACAAAGCCATAATCATCTCCGGTCGGCAGAAGGATGTTCAATCTGCCCTTGCTATCGTCACCCGACTAGATACTGCTGATACACTTGACACTAAAAAAGATACAGTTGTTGAAATGATAGCTCTTAAGAACATTAGTGGAGATGATGTTTCAAAAGCGATAACTCAGTCATATCCAGGCCTGAAAGTTAACTTAATTGCACCCAGTACAGGACAGAATGCAGCTTCCGATAGTAGCGGTAACGCTGCAAATGGAACCAAAAGTGCAACTACAAACAGTGCTTCCGGCAGTATTTTGTTACTTAGCGGTCCTCAGGATTTGATTTTGGAGGCTAAGGCTCTGGTTACCGGAATGGATAGTGCGTTGCATGGAGGAGCTCTTTTCAGTGGAGATGCCGGTCCAAAGCAACAGGTCAAGATGGAAAAATATGAAGTCCGTTATGTAAATCCAATTGAGTTAGCTACAGCGATTAGAACACTTATACCAGCTGTTACAGTTACATTTGCTCCATCCGAGGGATTCGATCTTGCAGGACCAGGGGAAATATCCCTTGCAAGTGCAGGTGCCACAATCACTCAGGCAACAAAGACAGCTCCAATTGAAGTTGCAGAGGCTGGTAAAGAGAAAGTTTCACCAAACGTAAAAACTCTTCTTCTGCTTGGACCTGAGGCAGATGTTAAACGGGCGGTAGAGCTTGCGCCTACTCTGGACGTAAAGTCACCTCAGATAAAGATTGTCGCTAAGGTTACCAGTATAACCGAGAATGGCGAAAAGAACCTGGGCTTGACATGGGACTGGGGCAGTTTGAAATATAATGAACGGGGAGCAACAGGAACCTGGATTAGGGACTCCATTGACTTTGGTGCCAAGCTGGATGCTCTTTATACTTCCGGAGATATCCAGATACTGGCAACTCCATCTATGACGGTCTTGGAAGGCAAACCAGGCGTGTTCTTCGTGGGTGATGAGGTCACATATATCACTCTCATACAACAGACCGCAACCGGTCAGAATGTAACGACAGAAAAGGCCCTTGTAGGTATTCAATTGAAGCTCAATGGAAGGGTCAGTGCTGATGGAAATATAACTCTTAACCTGCATCCTGAAGTTAGCACATTGAAGTTGAATGAAACTTCAGTGACCGGGGTTACATTACCAACTATCTCGAGAAGATTTACCGACCAGATAGTGCGGGTAAAGGATGGGGAGACCTATGTAGTTGGTGGATTGATTCGCACCGACGAGGTTAATGACATGACCAAGATTCCTTTGCTTGGGGATATTCCTTTCTTTGGTAGCTTATTCAGACATTCTGATAAGGTTAAGCAAAAAACCGAAGTCGTAATGTTTATTACAGCAACTATTATTAAGGACTAACCACAAGTATATGGTAGTTATGCTGGGCTGCAGGTTGACTTGAAAAGTGTTTGTTATCATGCAAATGCACTTGACTGGCAACCTGCAGATCGGCGTATAATAATCCATCACAAAACGCGTCGATTTGTTTTTGAGGCATATCTTGGACAACAATCTTTACTCAATGCTTCTTAAACTGGGATTGTCAGCTTTGGTCGGTGGATTAGTCGGCCTCGAAAGGCAGACACATGGCCGCGCAGCCGGACTCCGTACCCACACCCTCGTATGCCTCGGTTCCACCCTCTTTACCCTCTGTTCCTATGAAATTGCTGGAGCATCTTCAGATCCTGGTCGTATTGCAGCCCAAATTGTTGCAGGCGTTGGTTTTCTTGGAGCGGGGACAATCATGCGGCAGGGCAGCATAGTGATTGGACTGACCAGTGCAGCCAGTATATGGAGTATAGCCGCTGTTGGTGTTGCCATCGGTATTGGAGGCAATGCCACAGTGCTCGGAATCGCGACTGCAATTATTGCATTTATGGTGCTTCACTACCTTCCAATTTTGGAGAGGGTCGTTATCTCCGAGAAGCGCGAAAGATCAGTCAATCTCAGGGTTCGCAGAGTAACAAATGAGGTTGCTGTTATGCGGAAAATGCTTAACATGTTTACTGATAGAGTGCGTATTTCCGGTTTGGACCATTCCGATCCCGAAGTTACAGAACTCAGGCTCTGGCTGTTTTTGGAGTCTCCCAGTGAGGAGGAAAAGCTAATTGAAATGCTGGAATCCTCTGACTGGATCGTAGGTTTCACTATGGAGTGATTCTATGCAGCTGAATACCTCTCAAAGATTGGCGTTAATCGCCCTGGGTGCAGTTGTTTTAGTTGTCGGCCTTTATCAATTTTCCCGCAAGATTCTAGCTACCAGAGGAGAAGACATAGTCTTTCGTGATTCCTCGGATTCCACTGAACAGACACTACCTGACTCTTCTGTCCCTGCAACTGGAGGAACTATATATGTCCACTTGGCAGGGGCTGTTAGGAAACCTGGAGTCTACACTTTCAAGTCAGGTACACGGATATTTCAAGCAATAAAAGCCGCAGGTGGAACGACTGACGCAGCAGACCTTGAATCTTTCAACCTCGCAGCGCCAGTTGAAGATGGTGCAAAGCTCTATATTCCCGCTAAAGGTGAGGACTATATTTCGTCGAGTACGGGTGGCAATTATTCTGGAGAGTCAAATGCTATGCAGGCAGCATCTGGACAGACCTATAGTTCCAGATCAAAAGGCAGTTCCGGTCATACAGCATCTAATAAGTTCAAGTCACCAGGTGAGGGAAGTGTAGATATCAACTCAGCTGGAGCAACCGAACTAACCAGACTTCCAGGAGTGGGACCTTCAACTGCAGCCAAAATAATCGAATATCGCTCCAGTATAGGACGTTTTGCTACACCTCAACAATTGATGGACGTCAAAGGTATAGGCCCCAAGAAATTTGCAAAAATGCAGCCATTTATAGCGTGCAGATAGCTAAATACTTGCATCCAACAAAAGTGTCATTCTGAGCGAAGCGAAGAATCTGCTTTTCTCCTATTAAACCAGGAGGACAGTAGGCTGAATTGTGGTGCAGGCTTCCAGCCTGCCGATCCCGGATTTCTTAGTAGCGATGCGAAGAATTTGCTTTACATTGACCCTTCGCATCTACCCAGAATGAAAATATAGCTTAGAATTCCGGCGGTAGTTCCTTTAGCTGTGCTTGAGAAAACACCGGACCATCCAGACAAACAAATTTGCTGCCTATGTTGCAGCGGCCGCATTTGCCTATCCCACACTTCATTTTCATTTCCAGCGTAGTATAAATCTGCTCAGGAGTGAATCCCAGGTTCTCCAGCTCTATCAGGACGAACTTGATCATAATTGGAGGTCCACAAGTTATTGCGATGGCATCTTTGGGACTTGGAGCAAGATCCTTCAAGTATGCGGGAACAAATCCTACGTTAGCCTTCCAGTCATCATTGCCCTTATCGACTGTCAAAAACAGCTTGCCTCTCTTTGCCCAGTCATCGAATTCATAGGTATATGAGAGATCCTCAGGACTTCTGGCGCCGTAGATTGTGGTGATGTCTGCATAGTCATCCCTGTTGTCCAGGCAGAAATTGAGGAGAGAACGCATTGGTGCCATCCCAATTCCACCTCCGATGAACACGAGGTTTTTGCCTTTCCAGTCTGCATATGGAAAATGATTTCCAAGAGGTGCGCGAATTCCTACAACATCGCCTTCTGTCATGTCATGAAGTGCTGACGTAACAGAGCCAACTTTCTTAACAGAAAACTCTATGGATCCCTTTTTGGATGGAGAGGAAGTCAGGCAGAATGTTGCTTCCCCAATTCCGAAAACCGATACTTCCTGGAACTGTCCCGGCTCATAACTAAAGGTATCTCTTATATTCTGATCCTGGAAGACAACCTTGAAAGTTTTAGTGTCAGATGTTTCCTGGACGATACTTTCAATTACGGCAAGTTCAGGTTTGTATGGGTTTTTCAGATTAAACTCTTTTTCCAGCTCTGTTTGTGGCATATTGAGGCGACTCCTGGGTATAGACTTATGGCAGGCAGATAAATAATCCTCATTATTCACCAGATTCCGCTCTCAGTCGGAAGTAAGGACAAAAGCAGAGAGTGTAAAGGCAGAGCATTTACACCGTCACTCACGAATAATTCGGATTAGTGATTTTTCACATACAATATTGTAACCCGTACCCAAATGCGGTGCAACTTATACCTGCAAATTGGTTCCGATTGCTTGATGAGCTAAAATCCTCTAACATGTAGGGGACTTGCCATAGGCAAAAGAAGAGGTTATCAAAATGGACAGAAGGATATTGGAGATACTCGAGCGAGATGCACGCACTTCCCCCGCCCGAATTGCATTGCTGCTCAACGAAAAAGAAGAAGAAGTTGCAGCAGCAATAGCACGGATGGAGGCGGAGGGAATTATTCGCAAATACAAGACTGTCATCGATTGGGAGAAGTCAGGTCGCGAAAGAATATTTGCGTTCATTGATGTGCGTGTCACACCAACCAGAGGGGTTGGATTCGACGACGTTGCAAAACGTATATATCAGTATCCTGAAGTTCACTCGCTGTTCCTGGTGTCAGGTGACTTCGACCTTCGCGTGGTAGTTTGGGGTAAATCGCTTCAGGAAGTGGCATTCTTTGTGGCAGAAAAACTTGCCCCGCTGGAGGGGGTACTCTCGACCAGGACCAGTTTCCTGCTGAAGAAGTACAAAGATGATGGTGACATCTTCGAAGATTTCAATGCAGATGATCGTCTGGCTGTTACGCCATGATCATTTATTCAAATACAGAAAATCAGGGTATGCTATAACGATGAAAGAAATATCAAGAGTTGTAACACAGATGCCTGCGTCCGGAATTCGCAGGTTTTTTGATATCGTATCACAAATGGATGACGTGGTTTCCCTCGGAGTAGGGGAGCCGGATTTTACTACCCCCTGGAGAATTCGCGAGTCAGCGATATATTCTTTGGAACGCGGACGGACTAGTTATACGTCCAACTATGGATTGTTGGAACTCAGGAAGGCTATATCGGAGTACCTGAATAAGCATTGGCAGGTCCAATATAATCCGGAAAATCAGATTCTGATAACCGTGGGGGTCAGCGAGGGTATGGATCTTGCAATGAGAGCCATAGTTAACCCTGGAGACGAAGTGATTGTCCCGGAACCTTGCTATGTATCTTATAAACCCTGCGTGGAACTGGCTGGTGGAGTCGCTGTAGTGCTTGAGACTAATGCTGAAGCTGGATTCCGTGTTACTCCTGAACAAGTCGAGGCAGCGATAACCGGTAAGACTAAAGCCATTCTCATAAGTTATCCATCTAATCCGACGGGAGCAACCGCCGATAGAGAACTCCTGACGAAACTGGTTGAGGTAGCTCGTGCTCACGATTTGTATATTATATCTGATGAGATATACGACAGGCTCACATACGATGGAGAGCACACTTGTATTCCGACTATCCCGGGAGCCTATGAGAGAACGATTCTGCTTAATGGATTTTCCAAGGCTTATGCTATGACCGGTTGGCGTATCGCATATGCTGCAGGCGCTCCGGATGTTATTGAAGCCATGATGAAGATACACCAGTATACAATGCTGTGCGCACCCATTATTGGCCAGATAGCAGCGTTGGAAGCAATAAAAAATGCTTATGATGACAGCCAGGAGATGATAGAGCAGTATCGCATGCGTCGTCATGTTATTGTGAAAGGGCTCAATGATGCTGGTTTGCACTGCCAAACGCCGGGTGGAGCATTTTATGCTTTCCCATCAATAAAGCAGACCGGGCTTACCAGCGATGAGTTCTGTGAAAGACTACTGTTTGAAGAGAAAGTAGCCGTTGTTCCTGGAGGAGCATTCGGCGCAGGTGGGGAGGGACACATTCGTTGCTCCTATGCAACTTCGCTCGAGAATATCGAGATAGCAGTTCAGAGGATGGCTAAGTTTGTGAACACGTTAAAATGAAATACTTTTTTCTGACAATTTTTGCAGTTCTGATTCTTGTGGCTATGATAGGACCGATGGCGCAGGCCATCGGTTCAACCACTTGTTACACTACGTGGGATGATACATACATCTTTGTAGCTGTGAAAGTGGATAGTAGTAATGTACGGGGCACTCATTCTGATCCCAATGCTTCTGTATCCGGAGATGATACTGTTACTCTATATATTAATACAGACGGTAATACTGCGGATAAAATCAATCAGAACAGTTTTGCTTTTTCAGTTTCCGCTGCGGCCGGGTGCCAATTCCTGGTTGGTTCGGCTGATGGTAAACTTACACCAAAACAATCATTCAATTTTAAATATGGTGTTCAAGTACAAGGAACCATTAACTCAGGCACCGATACTGATTCCGGCTGGACTGTGGAGATAGCCCTGCCCTGGAAACTCTTAGGAGTTAGTAAAGCCGTACCAGGAAGTAAGCTGGGGTTCAATATAGTAACCAGAGATACCGATGGCAAAGAGTTATCCAGCATGTCTCCGATGGTTAAGGTTGAGGACGATGTACTGAGTCCTGCCAAGTGGTCTGCAATTGAATTGTCAGGAAACAATCCCACCAGCTATACTCCGGACCGGAGCCGGCTGGTATGTACTAAATATGCCACAAAGCCTCCTCTTATAGATGGTGACTTGAAAGCGACCGAATGGGTAGAGAGATACGCTACTACCTTTTCTTCTGCGATAGTTGCAGTCAAGCCGACTGTAGAACCGGTAGTTCCTGCTGTAGAACCTAAAACGGAACCAGTCAAACCTGCAACAGTTGTTTCACCAGAACCTGTGAAACCCGTGGTTGAAGCTCCTATACAACCTGCTGCTGCCAGTCCGTCTGTCGAACCGAAGCCTGAACCAGTGGTTACAGTCAGGTTGTCAGTGCCTAAACTGGTCTTTACACATTATTTCTATTGGTTCCAGGCTGATCAGGACAGAGGGATCCCGGTAGAAAATGTCTGGTCAACCGATGGCAAGTATCTCATGCAGGATTTACCGCCTTTTGGACTGGGTCCGTGGTTTACATATGACCGCGTTCAATGGCACCTGGAGCAGCTGCAACAAATAACAGATGCCGGTATCGATGTAATTCTGCCCGTATACAGAGGGGATAAAGCTGACAAAGCAGGATATGCTCGAAAGGGGCTTGACTGTCTGGTCTCAGCGCTCAATCTGCTTGCAAAAGATGAGAAACGTGTTCCATCAGTTGGACTCTTCCTGGACACTTACGGAATAAGAGCTGCCTATGGACGAAGACCTAATCTAAAGGATGAAGAAGTCCGTTCGACACTGTATGGTATGATCAAGGATTTCTTTGATAGAATTCCAGTGCAGTACCGAGCTCTTGTGCAGACACGAAAAAATGGCGCTGAGGGAATCGGAAATGTTGTATTCCTGGGAAGCGCCAGGCAGTTTGTTGACGTGGACTCCTCAGTTATAGACTATTGTAATAAGCGCTTCCGCCAGGATTTTGGTGCGAATTTAGTCTGGGTAGTGGATTCTGACTGCACAGACAATATCAATGGATACGATGGAGTCGCATCGCTTGGCGCTGGACTGGGCTGTGAAACTACCGATGGACCCAATGTCAGAATTGCTTCCGTGGGTTCCGGGTATGACAATTCAGCGGTTGCCCTACCAGGGCAGGACCGTATACGTTCTCGTATGGATACAAAGACTTACAGCGCTGATTGGGATACGGCATTCAAATTCCAACCGGACTGGGTGGTCTGTGATGGTTGGAATAACTTCAACAAGGCTACAGAAATTGCTCAGAGTATTCAGTATGGATCAGGAGCAGTAAGTGTTACCAAAGATGCTGTCAGCAGGTTCAAGGGCACGAAAGACTATGATGCTGCATATGACTGGCTGAGTCTGCCAACTTTGATTCAGTCCAAACAATTCAATGTAGCTAGAATTACTCTCCGTAACGCTGGAGCAAAAGCCTGGTTGGAATCAGACAAAGTTTCAATAGCTTATCGCTGGTATAAGGATGGCAAATATTTCGCAGATAGTGGTATTAAGATTCCTCTGCGCAAGGCTGTTCAACCTGGTGAGTCGATTACAACAGATTTTGGGATTGCTCCGGTGGATGAAGCCAAGTCGGCTCTCCCGGCAGGTGATGCGGTGCTGCGTCTGGAACTCGTTCGGGCTTCAGATAACAAGTGGTTCTCTGATCTGGGTGATGATGCTTTGATGCTTCCGGTTGTCATTGGCAATGCTCCGGACCTGGATATGTCCGTTGTCAAGGACGGTTTGCCGGTGTTGATCGGAACAGGCACAAACTATAAGACGCAGTTGACCCTGCGTAACGAAGGAACCAGGGATTGGCCTGCCGCGTCGAGTAAACTGATAGGAAGACTTTATCGTGTCTCAAACTACACCCATGACAATTCCAGTCCCGTTTCAGAATTAGTAGACGCATTGGATATAAATGCGAAATTGCCTTACGACTGCACTTCGGGCATGGTTGTGGACTTTGATCTGGATATTAAACTTACGGGTAAAGATGGCAGTCCGCTTCCTGCCTGGGACCAGAGCAATCCGTGGAGTTATCGATTGGTATTTGATGTAGTGGCTGATGGAAGCAGTGTTTCTGCTGCAACCGGACGCTCGTATTCGGTGCCTGTATCCATTTTTGCTGATGATTTGGGAGTCTGGATAGCCGATTCGCAGGTTCCAGCTAAGTTTACGGTCGGGCAGAAAGCGAAAGTAAAAATTGCCGTTCGCAATGCCAGCGCCAGGACATGGAAGCCAGGTGAATGTGCAGCCATTGCTAAATGGTATACTGCTGATGGCCTGGCATTTCCTGGTCCGGAATACAAATTACCTCTCAAGAACGAAATTGGTCCGGATAAATTCGATATGCTGACAGGTGAAATACAGGCCCCTGAAAGAGATGGGATGTATATCCTGATGTGGGATATGCTTATAAACGGCAAGATCGCTTCCAAATCTCCAATTAGGGGTAAGAATGATATAGGGCTGCAGTATGTTCAGGTTACTGGCGGCAGTCAGACATACGTGGATCTTGGTAGTCTGATGAATTGCTCAGCATTTAGTTATGATACTGACAGGAAAGCAGCTAACTTTGATGCGAATGGTGCATCTTATCCGGCAGAGCTTCTACCTCCGTTTGATGAACTCTCCGGAGCATACCCTGTGGGGTATGGGTGGACCAAAAATACGGACGTTGCCAAACGTGTGAATTATGTCCTGGGTAACAAGAAGTCCGGGTCAAAAAATGCAGTCATATGTGATGGCCAAAAGATAAGTTTGCCTGGCGCGGTCTGTACGACCGTAAATTTGTTGATTGCGTCTGATGTTGATACACAGACTGAGTTTTCTCTGGAATATGATAACAGTTCAACTCCGGTTAAAGTCAGTGTTCCCGGTTGGAAGACTGGTGGAGCTGATGTGGCATTTGGCGCCAGACACATACATAATGCTGATGGCGATGTGGTGAATATACCATGCTACATTTATAGTTTGAAGCTCCCTGTTGATACAGCCAGAAAACTTACAGGTATTGTGTTACCTAAAACTGCTGGTGTGAAATTGTTTGCTGTGACTTTGGAAAAGTAGTCATCTGCAGTCTGTGACGACAGGTCACCGAGGATTTGCAATGCTGGGCAAGTCAGCCTGGGTTTCATTTATATATATGTTTGCCTTGTTGCTCATAGTACTTTGCGGAGTGCTTGGCGCAATAATGATCAACAAGGCTACGCGTCCATACTATGCGATGCTGGATACTCCTGAGAAAATAAAAACCGGAAAACTCGATCACTACCTGACCAGTGAACTTCACAGCAAAATATATGACCTGGTAAATAAGGCTGTAACCGAGATCAGCCACGAGGATTATGATGTGGCTATGGAACACATCAATAAGGCTACCGCTATGGATCCCGGGAACTCTCTGTTTTCTTACATGAGAGCTGCCCTGTGTTTTAAGAGTGATGATTACACCCATATGTGGAGATATCTGAAAGCCGGAAGCGATCTGGGCAAAGTGCGGTTATACTCTTCACAATACATTCCCCCGGAATCTTGGATGCATCCGGAGATCTCAATGCTTAGACATATGGCAACCACTATGGCCAAAAGTATTCCAACTGAACAGGAGCTTTGGGAGTTAGTGCGTATGGGGGATGCCATAGCCCGATGCGAACCAGCTGATGTAGATACCTTTTCAACTGGATTAGCAATAAGAGATGCTGCATCACGACGGATAAGAGAACTTGCCGAAATGGATGGGAACATCAGAATTACTAAACTGTGCGATAACTTATCGAAGGAGAAGATGGAAGCATACAATAACTATGAGGAAGTAATGGCTAGTGTCAGTCTCAGGAGAGTCAGCATACCTACTTTGCTTATGGCAATGGCATCATATCGCAGGAACCCTCGTGTTAGAGAGTCTCTCCTGGTAAATGCATTGGAACGGCAATCGGAAGCTGTTACAGATTTGCGAAATAGAATCCTCAAGACCCCTATAGGAAGCAGCCTCTGACGTTTTTACAGTGCCTTAATCGCCAGTAGCGCGACATCATCACGCAGTTCACCTGATTCACTGGATCGTGAAGCCTGATAAATGGAATCTACAAGAGTGGTACAACTGGCTTCATTGTTATCGATAAGTATATGAGCTACCTTGTCTACACTGAAGTCCGGGTGTCCACCCCCTCTTTCGGTCAAACCATCGGTAAAGATAACCAGCGTATCATTTGGTTCAAGATATACTGTCTTTTCAAGAAAATCCTGATCGAACGCTAACCCTAATGCAGGTCCTGTAGAGGTAAGATGCCCACAGATATTCCGCTTGCACAATATAGGAGGCTCATGTCCGGCGTTTGTGTATGTCAACATTCCGGACATTGTATCTAGAACGGCTACAAACAGGGTTATAAATTTGTCATCCTCAACAAAATCCGGCACCAGTTTCTCCAGCCGTTGAGTTGCTTGAGAAGGGGAATGTCCTTCAGAGAGAAATGCCCTCAGGGCATATTTCAACATTGCCGTATGCACTGCGGCGCGCAGTCCTTTTCCTGCCACATCGCCGACTGCCAACCCAATTCTTCCCTCAGGCAACTTGATAACATCCAGGAAATCTCCACCTACTGAAGCTTCTTCGAGAAGTGGTTTGTAGAAATGACCGATATCATAGTGTTCGCCTGCAACTGATGCGGTCCGGGTTATGGATTCTTGCAGGATGCTTGCAATATGCTGTTCGCGTTCATAACTATGTGCATTGCTGATTGCAATCCCTGCATGATGCACAAAGGCATCGACAAGTTTTATGTCTCTTGGCTTGTATTCTTCGTTAGTCCTGCGAAACAGACTCAATGTCCCCAGAATTCTGTTCTCGTGACTCAAACAGACTGACAGCACGTGGCGTATGGGATGAACATCCCCTGTCATGCAGATTGTATTCATTTCGTTATCATTAAAAGACTTGTATATTGTGTCCTGAGCTGTTGCGGCTTCATTTCCATAGTGTTCTGCAAGTTGAATAAGCCGTGGGCATGGACCCAGATTACCCGAACATGCCTGCTGGGAATCTACTTCTGTGGTAGAACCTATTCTAATAACCGCACAGTCCGAGCGTGAAATTTCCCTTGCCAATTGAGCTACAATTCCTGCAGCTTCGGATACACGCACGCTTGCTGACAATGCAGTGCCAATTCTTGAGAATGATGTCTCCAGCTCATTCCGGCTGTTTCGCGCTTCTTTATACAGATCTCTAAGTCTGTAACGTGCTTTGGATAACTCCGTGTACGGTTTACTCAGTGCGGATACAAACAGTGCGCTCAATATACAAAGATAAGCAATACTTTTCAGAATATGGCCTGCTGCATTAAACCACGCATAAGGTGAGTGATACCAGCAGAAGAATAGTTCTGCAGTAATGGCTATTAAAAGAGCAGTCTGCAGCAGAGTTACTGTTCCTTTGTCCCACCCCTTCCTGTGACCAACCAGGTAAATGCCAATCACATAGACAGTGATACACAAGAGTTCGATGGCAACTTTGAGTAGCGTCAGGGTATTGGTTTTCTCGTCGTACATTGCTGTGGCTATTGTTGGACCGAAGTTTGTAAATGCTCCAACAATAGCCATTCCTATAATTGCAGTTATCGGAATAGCCCAAACGGGTTGAAGTATTCGATATTTGGCTCCTGGTTTGAGTAAGCATGCAGCGCAGATACCAAGACCAAATACCATCCTTGCGACCAGCCAGTAGGCTGCAGCCAGACCTGTGCTGTTGGCCGTCAGAAAATCAGGCATTCCCTTGTAACTGAGCGTATGTACAAGATCAATGAACCCCGTAAGTGCCAGAGCTAATCCCAATATGAGATCACTTTGGTTTCTGGTCTGTTTAAACCCATAATAGGCAGTGGCAAATACTACGAAACAGACAACAATACTTGATAACTCAGCCACCAAATGGAACGCCAGGAAGATACCCGAAGGGATGTCCGTGCGGCTGAAATTGAAGAACAAGGCAATAAGCATGACAGATACTGCAGCGATTACAGGCCGGGTGGAAATGTATTCGTTGAGTCTTCTTGATTGTTTGTTATTTGAGCTGTAGGGTTCGGTACTAGCCTTGGAGACTGCCATATTATTATTAACCACTTACTGTCATCTGCTTTTTCGATCATTATACCATACAGGTATACGAAACAGCCCTCTTCCGATAGGCTGTGCCGTGGAGAGGGCTGCTGTCATCAATTATGCAAAGCTGATTCGGTAAACTACATTATTTTGCGTAAAAGTTCAGTATTAATGTGTAATATAATAGATTTCCGTTCGTCCTGAGTAGCGCGAAGCGCGTATCGAAGGATGGACGGAAATCTACTCACAAATACTGAGCTCTAACTATTTTGCCTGTAATTCCCGAATTATGGCATCTGCAACTCCGCTGGTTCCTACTGCTGTCGGATCGTTGCGGTCGGCTTTCATATCATATGTTACATCTTTACCTTCAGCCATTACCTTGGCGACTGCATTTTCAAGCCTGGCAGCCGCATCGGTCTCTCCGAGATATCTCAGCATCATCATTCCTGAGAGTATCATGGCAATCGGGTTGACCTTGTTCTGGTTCTTGTATTTGGGTGCACTGCCATGGGTTGGCTCGAACAGGGCTATTCCGTCCCCAAGGTTAGCTCCCGGTGCAACTCCGAGTCCGCCGATCAGTCCTGCGCACAGGTCTGAAAGTATGTCTCCATACAGGTTGGGGAGGACTATTACATCATATAGTTCAGGTTTCTGAACAAGCTGCATGCACATATTGTCTACGAGTCTTTCCTGGTAAACAATACCGGCAGCTTTTCCAGCTTCAGCTGTCAGAGTCGGGTCACCTTTTTCAGGTTCCAACTCGCTCCACTCAAACTTTGCACCGTAAGCTTTTGCCACTTCCCTTGCCACCTGATAGAAAAGCCCATCGGTATATTTCATAATATTGGCCTTGGCAACAGCTGTAACACTCTTGCGACCGTTGGCTATAGCCTGGTCGAATGCGAGCTTTACTATGCGCCGGGTTCCGGTTATAGAAATTGGCTTTATGGATATCGCGGAATCAGAGCGAATTTTGCCGCCGGACATTTCTATGATCTGCTTAGCTTCAGGTGAACCCAGATCATACTCGACTCCTGCATAAAGGTCTTCTGTGTTCTCACGAACGACAATCAGATCCACATCCTGATATTTCGATCTGATACCAGGATAATATTTACAGGGTCTTAAGCAAGCGTATAGATCCAGCTCCTTGCGCAAAGCTACATTCACGCTGCGGAACCCTTTTCCGATTGGAGTCGTAATTGGTCCTTTGAGAGCAATTTTGTTGGTCCGGATGCTGTCCAGGACTTCGGCAGGTAGTGGAGTGCCATACTGCTCCATTACATCAATTCCGGCGTCCTTGACTTCCCATTTTATGTCAACCCCGGTTGCGTCTATAACGCGCCGGGTTGCTTCGGTGATTTCAGGTCCTGTCCCATCACCGGGGATCAGTGTGATTGTATATGCCATGCGGTGTGTACCTCCGTTATTTTCACATCTAATGTACCACGCAGGCAAAGCGAGTGTCAAAGCATGAGTCAATTGTGGTGTATAATATATCTTAATTCGTATTCATTTATTTATTGCAAGGTACAAGTATGACTGATGGTTTCATGATTCTAAATCCCAAGGCAGGACAGTCACGGTTTCCAGGACTTGTGCTGTCCGATCTGGATAAGGAGCTCTATGCACAGGGTATTGATTGTGATATAGCTTTCACCCGTGCCCCGGGAGATGGCGCCAGGTTAGCTGCCAGAGCCGTTGAACGCGGGTATGATATGGTGATTGCTTGTGGGGGTGATGGGACTGTCAATGATGTTGCCAACGGGATGGTCGGTTCGGGCGTTCCTTTGGGAATATTGCCTTTTGGAACTGTAAATGTACTTGCCCGCGACCTGGGTATATCACTCGATCCCTCAACCGCCGTAAAAAACCTGTCCCGGGGACATGTCAAACCCATAGATCTGGGTTGTGCTGATGGACGTTATTTTACCCTTATGGCTGGGCTGGGTTTCGATGCCGAAGTTATATCCGGAGTATTGCAGCCGGTAAAAGACTGGATAGGAGCTTCTGCATACATCTTCAAAGGACTTGAAACCCTTACCTGGTATCAGGCAACCGATATAACCCTTACCATGCCGGACCAGACATACAGCTCCAGGGCATTTCTCGTAATAGTCGCCAATGTATCCAGATACTCATTCCACCTGAGGGTAGCGCCGGATGCCTCCCCGGAAGACGGAATGCTCGATATATGTGTATTCGAAAGACCCTTCACAGACCGGTTCGGATTCATGCACCAGGTGGCTGATCTCTTTATAGATAGACATCTTGAACACGATGCCGTAAAATCATTCCGTACCCCCTGGGTAAAAATAGAATCAGACCCGGAGATAATGGTGCAAATAGACGGAGACCCGTTCGGAACCACGCCAGTAGACATCCGTGTAAGCCCCGGAGCTCTATCAGTGATAGTCCCTAAATGACTAGGTAGGATATAAATATATGGAATATACCACACATCTGTCTCCTTCTGAATGTTGCAAACGGCTCGCTAACCCAACTGGTTATCAAGCTCCTGAAATAAAAAGGATTGTGAACCCAAAATATATATCTTATTTTGATGGGTCTACAAACAGGATAAGATTTGGAACTAAGGTTCAGGGAGATGATTTTGAATTGTTCTGCAAATTTCCAACGAAGTATGTGGGGTTTCCCGACAAACCCCAGGTGCGTTTATGCGGGGAAATACTTGAGAGCGAAACTGGCGGTACAGTGATAAAGTGTCATTTCAAAATTGATGGATATTGGGTGTTTAAGACTATAATTATGCCTATACTTGTTGTTGTATTAATAATATTTTGTGTGTTTGCTGTTCCCAATACAAGCAGAATTCCCATATTCGCTTCTACATTGTTTTTTGGTATGGGAATTTTACTATATATGCGCAACTGGAAGATTCTTCTAGATTTCCTCAAGGATCTGCTTGAGACTAGACAGAGTTCAGGTACTGACAAGACATTATAGATATGTAAATAAACATTTCAATTGGTATATGCTAAATTCTGGATGGTAAAACATGAGAGAAGTCAGAGTTTCTACAGTTAACTCCCGCAAAGCCTATAATGCACAGGAATCGATGGAATCAGTGCTCGAGCGGACTTGCAGGAATATTCGTCTTGCAGGCAGGAGCTGCCCTGATCTGGTATTGCTGAGTGAGATATTCGCCAACTATCCAGCAGGCAACACTAAACAGGCATATCTGGAAGCAGCTCAGACCCTCGATGGAACCGTTTGCAGTCAAATGTCGGAATTGGCTGTAGAACTGAAAGCTTATATGGCTTTTGGCTTGCTCAGAAAAGATGGAGATCGGGTTTTCAACAGCCTGATATTGCTGGACCGTTCGGGTCAGCATGTCTGGACATATGATAAAACTACACCTGTTGTAACCGAAACTGAAGACTCCGGAATCATTCCCGGCTCTCCAGCTGTATTTGATTGTGACTTCGGACGAATCGGTGGAGCAATCTGCTTCGACATCAATTACAATGAGATTGCTGAGATATACATGCGCAAGGATGTAGAACTGGTTTTGTTCTCATCTGCATTCCCCGCCGGGCGCTTACTTGATTCCTGGTCTTTAAGATATGGTTTTGCCATAGCCGGAAGCACCTGGTATGACAACAACCGGATTATCGATTGTACCGGCACCACTGTGGCTCACACCAGTGATATCCTCCCCTACACGACTGCAGTAATGAACCTGAACCGCCGTGTAGTGCATATGGATTTCAACCTGGACAAGTTTGAGAAGATGATCAATAAATATGGAGCCGATGTCCTGGTAGAAGACCGCAGAGACGAAGCCGTCGTAGTAATAACAAGCCTCAAAAAGGGCCTGGAAGTAGCAGACCTGATTAAAGAGTTCGATATAGAACTGCTCCACACCTACCTGGACCGCAGCAGAAGAGTCCGTGCAGAAAACGGGGGCCTGGGTCTATAGGATTGTATAAACCCAGGCATTTTAAGCTCTAGCTTGGAGTGCCAACAGCATTGGTCTTTGGAGGCTGAATTGTGGTGCAGGCTTCCAGCCTGCCTCTCTGGGATTCTTATGAATCTAGCCGGTTACTCCGATATTTCCCTCCACTCTTCCTCCCATGCTGTATCATCTGCTGCCCAACGCTCCAGGGTTTCGGCGTATCTGAGCTGCATATAAAATGGCTGTGGTTTATTGCAGGCTCCCTCACGTTCTTCTGCCTGCTTACGGGCCGTTTCAAGTGCATCAACCTCTGCATTCCATTGTCGGCTGATTAACCGCAGAAAGTCTCGTGGATTAGGTACGTCTTTTACAGAGGAGAACACAAATGGACAATCACCGTTTAATGCCCACCATTCCACAGTTCCTTCGCACTCTTTACTTTCGACAGCCCAAACACTCGCTATCGGCGGAGCATAAGCCACTGGCTCACTGTTGATGTTTCCGTGGATTATTCCTGCATCCGCCAATTGTATCAGTAGTTTGTTGTGAAACTCAGCACACCACTTTGCCGCCACTTCAGGGTCATCATACGGGTCTGGTGGAGGAGGTGGTTTAGGAAGATGGCGGTCCCGATCATAAGGTGGGTCTTCATGCGGGGGGATCACCATATCTGGGAAATCCTCAGCCCAATGGATTCTCCAGTCTTCATCCGCATAATATTTCAAATATATCTCAGTGTCTTCATCGCTGCCGCTGCCAGTAATGTCGAGATAATAATACCCTTGATCACTAGAAGGTAAATCCGGTACAGTCTCTTCCAGGCTGATATTGGCGAGGTGTTCATAAAGTTCTCGATCACTCAGATGGTCTGTGCAGTCAAGATAGTGGCGATGTTTAGCCATCGCCTGAATGAGTTCATCAAGCTTTACTGATACTTCCGCATCACTCAGATCGCTGGGCAAGGGAAGAATCAAACCATCGCGTTCCAGTATTATTCGCAATGGCACCTGCTCTGCATTTTCATATGCCAGGACATTGTTCAAGAAAGACTCTTCAAGGTCTTGATCAATGTCATGACCTGTAAGCATATCCATCCTTCCATCCGAAAGATCATTTAATTCAGCTTTCATCTCGGCAATGTGAAGGTACTGCTCAATAGGATTATCAATATCACTCAAAGCCATTCCTCCAGACAATCACGCATTACCAGCGCAATTTAATGCCGAAATAATAGCACATACATTCGTTAATGGCAAACAAAAATATTGTCATCCTGAGCCCCCAAGTTGGGGGAGCCATCTTGGGGGCTCAGGAGACAACACTAACTATTTAATTGGCTCTCCGGTATTTGCTGAGTAAAGCTTGTTTTTGGAACCCTTTACACGAATTGTTACTGACCGCATTCCAACTCCCAGTTTTCGTGTATCGTTGCTGCCTGCTATTTCATCTTTGGGAACCCATATCCGGCACTTTATGTCTAGTTTGATTGTTTGTGATTTACCTGATGTAAATGTGCCCGATAACGTCTGTGGGCCTTCTTTAGTGAATTTCAATATACATGACTTTCCTGCGTATATGCCTGCGTTTGGTGCAAACGCATATTTAGGTATGTGGATATCCATGGCAATTGAATACTCTGTGTTTGGCAGCACTGGGAGAATTAGCTGGCCATCAGTAGTTGACCATCTTTTGGTGCCTTTGCCTGCCCATTCAGTTCCCGGTTCTCGGCCTGACCAGTGTTTTATAAACCCGCCGTCCCCGAGAGCACCAATGTCCAGCTTGTAAGCTGCAAACGCTGAAGTCGACATCATCGGAGCGCCAATGGAATTTCCCAGTATCTGGGCTTTACGGCCTATGCCGTTCCCGATTATTATGCCATCAGGTGCCTGGTTGCCCATCACAACGGCAGATTTCACTTTCTTGCCGATGGCTACCTGCAACTGCCCTTCGCCGAAAGTGTTTCCCTGCATGATTGTGCTTCCGGCATTTATACGGACGGCTGGCGAACCTGTGCCGTTTATGTCGTAGTGCAGGAAGTTACAACCAGTTGCAGTGAACTGACCATTAGGAGAGTCAACAGTTACGCACTGATCTATTGGCCCCCAGAATGAACAGTTGTTTAGACTAACTTTTCCCTGAACTTTGGGGTTAACAACAAACGGGACTGCATTTGTGCTGGACCATCTGCCCACGAATTCTCCATTTGTGATCAACAATCCCGGCGGTTGAGCCTGGTCTACAATTACTGCATTCTGACAGGAGTCCGCACCAATACCCAGGAAGTTACCGTTACATCCACCTTCTTTGTATTCGGAGAACTTATACCCCACCCCGTATCCAAAGCAGAATGTATTAGTCACATACTGCCAGTCTGTCCTGGCAAACTCAAATGCTACTCCGTTCAGGTTTATCCATTTGCAGTAGGGATCATCGGGAGAATAGTTTATACCGAAGGGCCAGAAATGGATATTCTCAATCCGTCCTATATCGTAGCACTCATCTACAAAGATTCCACTCTTTATGGGGTATCCCTGTATATTGCGTACAAGGAAGCGATGTGATCTATACAGCTTGATTCCTTCATATGCATTCAATAGACAGCAGTCCAGGATTGCAGCATTTTCACTGCTGAGTTTGGCTGATATACAGGGAGGATATGGTACCGGCGGCACATCGGTCTTCTTCCACTCCGGATAGGTTATAATGAAACCGGCAACTGTTGAAGCATGATCGAGTTCAATGAATGGAGCCCCCTTTTCAGACTTGCGTCCTGCATATGCCAGTAACACCGAGCCCGTCAGCTTAGTGGGATCATTATCCAGAGGGCAAGGGGCAGAGCGATATGTCCCCTGCAATGTTACCCCCCTGGGTATGCTGAGGTTACCTAGTATCTTATATTTTCCGGCAGGCACATTGACAATTGAACCATCTTTACCTGCTTCGTCCAATGCTTTCTGAAAGACAGCAGTATTGTCTGTTACACCATCCGGAATAGCGCCCAAGTCGACTACATTTAGATTGGCTGACATACATAGAGACGAAGTCATAAGCACAATAAGTGTGCAAGCAGTTAGGAATCGAAGCATAGTATTATTCTCCACCAGAACAGATTTGAATGGTAAAACTTCATGCAGGATAGTATCATGAAATCAGTCGCATCTATAGAAGCTACTCAACTTAATTCATGCTATTGATTAAGCTATTGGTCGGCCAATTCCTGCTTCACTCATATGAGGGAAGGTAATTGGCACTAAAAAACGGTAGTTCTAATATTAAGATCCATAGGATACAGGCAGGCATAAACTTGGGAGTGAAACTAATAACCGGGCCAGCCGGCAGTGGTAAGACAGAGGCATGTATTGTCCAGCTGTGTACTGCCAATCCTGTCACATGGCATTCAGGATTCCGATATATTGTCCCTACAACTCAAATTGCCCGGCAAGTGGAAACTCGCCTCATGGATCGTGCCGGAGTCTCCGGAATACTTGGAAATGTCGTATGCACCTTCTTCAGTTTTGCCCAGGAGTTCATCAACAGTCAGGGACTGGCTTCTCGCCTTATCACTGATATCCAAAAAGACTTGCTGCTGGATGACCTGGTCCGGCATCTGAGACTCGGTTATTTTCGTCGATCTGCAGAATATCCAGGGTTTGCATCCTCACTGGACACGATAATTGGTGAGCTCAAAACCTCTCTCATAGACCCGCAGAATCTGAGAAACGCTCTCGTTGCATCCCGCGGCCAATTGCCTCCTGAGTCATACACAAAGATAGACGAACTGACCCGGATATACGAACAATACCAGGAGAACATACTGATAAAATGCAATCTGCACGACCGTGAGGGCGTAATGTGGAGAGCTCTTGAGATCGCAGCGGATACGGATTCCCTGTCGAAGATAAAGTGTGTAGTGTTTGATGGTTTCAGCGAGTTCAACGGAGTGCAGCGGGAGTTTCTTTCAGTAATTGCTGCGCATGTTCCGAACGTGCTGGTGACTTTACCATATGAATCAAACAGGTATGAAGTTTTTGGACCGATGGAAGCTGACCGGAGCTTTGTCCTGAACCTGCCTGATGCGTCTGAGATTAGTCTACAGCGACCAGCTGGTGAGTCATCTGCACTGCGAGTTCTGGAAGCAGGAATATTCAGTAAACCGTCTGAGTGTGTTGAACCAGACAGTAGTGTAACCGAAATAGTAGCCGGCAATCGTTCTATTGAAGTCGAACTGGTAGCTGAGCAGATCAAACATTTGATTCAAGATAAATCCCTGAGCTATTCAGACATCGCACTCACAGGCCGGGATATTAATTCATACAGGACATGCCTGGATCGGGTTTTTGGTGAATATGGTATACCGCTTGAGCCGGGTGAGCGTCCTGCATCCGGACTTGCCTGTATTTCCCTGCTGAAGGCGTGTTGTGAAGTTGTATTAAACGGTTGGAAGCGCGACGATGTATTCAAGATTATGCATTCCGAGCTGCTGACATCCGATCTACAATCCTCCTGCCGTGCACAGGTAGATGCCAGGCAGCTTGGAATCACTCAGGGACGGGAGAACTGGTTGAAGTCCTGGGGGGATGAAGATACTACTAATGAATTTCGAAAGAATATCCATGCCAGCGTAACTGTATTTGAAGATTCACTTAAAAATGCCCTTACACTGGAGGGATATGTCGATTCCGTTCGCGTACTGATCCTGTCATTCAAACGTGAAACAAGCAGCGATGAGACAATGCTTGAGGATGCAGCAGCATTGAAGCTGGTTGAACAGGTTTTGGGTGATTTACTGGATGCCCTGGCATTTGTTGGCAATGAACCTAAAGTCGAAGTATTCCTGCCCCTGCTGCAAAACGCTTTAAACAGGAGTAAATGTACTGTTCCACACAAAAACCAGGATTGTGTAAGTGTTGTCGACGTAGGCTCAATGTCCGGGCAGCGATATGAGATAGTTTTTGTTCTAGGGTTACTGGAAAGAGTATTTCCCAGGCAGGCTAGGGAAGATTCATTTCTGAGAGACAGTGAACGCTCAATACTCAATCAGAACCTAAATGGCAAACTGACAATGAGATTGAGCCAGAAAAACCGGGAACGGACTCTGTTCTACAGCACCATAGGAGCAGCAAGGAAACGGCTCTACCTGTGTTATCCACTCTCAGATGAATCAGCTAAAGACAGTCTGCCATCGTTCTTCATGGACGAGGTCAGAAAACTATACAATCAGAAGTTAATATCGGTAAAGAGGGATATTTCAGATACCCTGCCGGGTATATCAGATTCCCAGACACGTATTTCCTTGTTGCGATCCCTTGTCTACCGGCTCTCTCATGTTTCGGCAGATGAGCAGTCCATTGTTGCGTCAATCTACAACATTATCGTGCAAACCGGAGAATTATCCGGAGTCTTCAGGGACTGTAAAGAGCGGGATGCCTGTTTGCAGGATGAACGTATAGTCAGTTTGTTATCGGAAAAATACCGGACATTCCGCTGCACTGAACTGGAAACATACGCTGCCTGCCCATTTATGCACTTCTGTCAGAGCACACTCGGACTTGAACCAATCCGGGAACAGGTCGGAGGGCTGGACACCGGGAGTATTCTTCACAAAGTCCTGTATCGGCTGTTTACCGGTCTTCGGGAGAAAATGGGAGATGAACTCAGGGTTGATAAACTCAATGCAGATTCGACTGTAAACTCAGCTCTTGAAATTCTTTCAGAAGAGTTTAAAGAGAGTCCAAGAATGCAGCACCTGCCCGAACACCAGGCTGCAATGCTGCTCAAAAACCTGAGCGGATACTTGAAAAGATGCATTATCGGAGATATCAACAGTAAACGCGAAAACTACTGCCCGACATATTTTGAACTGGAGTTTGGCAATAAGGCAAAACCCGACAGACCGCGTGACCCGGAGTCTTCAGACAAACCCCTGGTGATACGTTCAGAAGACGGAGATACTGCAGCCCTCTGCGGCAAGATAGACAGGGTGGATGTCTCTTCCAAAGGTGCAATGGTAATAGATTACAAGCTGGGCAGTTCGATATCCATGCTGGGCTTTGAAAAGGAACTCACACTGCAGGCAATGATATATGCAATTGCGATGAATGACCTGTTTGGTTTCTCACCGGTTGGCGCCGAATACCGGCCCTTGAAAAAATGGGCGCCTGAGGGTTACTATGCAACTTCCAGCGGTGTTAGCAAACGCAACAGGACTGTTGATGATCAGGCTTTTGCGGCAAAACTCGATCTCTGCAAGAAAATAGTTTTGGGTATCGCTCAGAACATAAGGCTGGGGCGTATCGCCACAGAACCCAAAGACTGCAAGAGTTATTGTTCATTCAAAGGTATATGCAGGATTGATGATTATAAACTAATGAAGCTCAAAGAAAATGGGCCTCAGGCAGAGGAGGCAGAGCTTTGAGCAACTTCAATTCCACACCGGCGCAGCAGGAAGCAATAGACACTCTGGGCTGCAATGTATCGGTCTCAGCAGGGGCAGGCTCAGGCAAGACTGAAGTCCTGGTCCAGAGGTTCTGTAAGATCGTTGAACTTGGTCTTGCCGATGTAGATGAGATCCTGACCGTCACGTTCACAGAAAAAGCTGCAAAGGAGATGAAGCAGAGGATAACCAGACAGTTCAATCAGTTGTCCGAGACCGATGATACCAGTCGATTTGAGACTGCAATGCGTGATGTGGAGTCTGCAAACATCGGCACCATCCACTCCTTCGCATCCAGGATTCTCAGGGAAAACGCTTTCGAAGCTGGAATAGACCCGAATTTCGGCATGCTCACCGATCCCGAATCCATTATGCTCAAAGACAGTGTTCTGGAAGAATTGATCTCCGACGGATACACATCTCAAGATGATAAATACCTGTACCTTGTGAATTCACTGGGAGAAGAACCCCTCAAGAATGCGATCAAAAAACTACACAGCCACTTTGCAAGCCTCGGTAAATCTATCAGCGATGGCAAACCGGCATTAACACAAAATGGCGATGCCGAACAATTAGCGCTGGAATATTTCCGTTACATAGAAGATCTGAGCTCACAGGAAGTATCACCTGCACTGGACAAGCAACTGGACGTATTCCTTGTCCACTACCCAGATCTTAAGGCAATGATGAAAACGCAAGCTGGCATAATAAGTGAGAAGAGTCCGGAAGATTATGCTCTCTCATTTGATTGGCAGACATATGAAGAATTGGTTATTACGGAGAAGTTTGTTGCAGGTAATGCGGGAACTCCGGCTCAAAAGGAAGAAATAATAAAGCCGGCAAAAGCTATTGCAAAGGCCTTCAGGCAGGCAATTATTGCTCCCGTTGCCGAATATCACATCCAGTGTCTGTTGGAATTGACTCAACAGTTCGGACAAGCCTACACGGCAGCTAAGCGTTCAGTGGGTGCACTGGACTTTGATGACCTATTATCCAAAACCCAGGACTTATTAATCTTATCTGATGGAACCCCGACTATGACAGCTCTGCTTTACCGTGAGAAGTTTAAATATGTTGTGTTGGACGAGTTCCAGGATACCAACTCTCTGCAGAAGCGGCTTGTGGAGTCCGTCTGCAGGCCTGACAGGCTGTTTACAGTCGGTGATGTCAAGCAGTCCATATTCAGTTTTATACACAGCGATGTATCTGTGTTCATAGGCCACCATCAGTCTGTCGAAGAAAGTAAAAATGGAAAGACGCTGGCATTTGTAGAAAATTTCCGCAGCCGCGCTAGTGTTGTAGGTTTCGTCAATTGGCTTTTCAGAGAGCTTTGGAGTGAAGACGGAGAGTTCGAGTTTGAGGAACTTCAAGCCAGAGGCAGCTTCTGCGAGCACACTTCACCGGACATCGAACTTATCTTGACCCCAAAGACTAATGGAGCGGAACAAGCCAGGTACTCAGAAGCCGCAGCAATTGCCAATAAAGTGCGGGAGCTATTAGGCAGAGACAGGCAGAAACCTTTTCAGGTGACAGATAGAAAGAAGGATGGAACCGTAACGCGCGATTTATGTCCGGGAGACATCTTGCTCCTCTTCCGGTCTACATCCAATATTTCTATTTATGAAAGAGCCCTGCATGAAGCCGGTATTGAATACTATGTTGTCAGTGGTCGGGGGTTCTATTCGAAGCAGGAAGTCCGGGACATGCTCTCTCTGCTCAGGCTTATCGAGAACCCGCTGGACGATGTTGCAATGGCTTCAGTCCTCCGGTCTCCAATGGTCGCTGTGTCCGATGACACTCTGTGGTGGTTGACCCGTGAGAGCCGGTCAATATCTGCAGATAACGAAGAGGAAGACAATGACGAGACCGATATTCCTGTACGGAACCGAAACATCGGTAAACTCTACGCCGGTATATGCTCGCTGGATAATCTTTCAGAGATATCTTCGGATGACCGCATCAAACTGACAGCATTCAGGGATTTATTGGCTGAGTTGCATTCAGTAAGGTCAGACAGCCGAATATCCCGGCTTATCAATATGGCTATCAACAGGACCAGTTTTGATCTCAAACTCCTTGCACCCCCAAACGGCAAACGCAAGTATGCCAACATTCGCAAACTGCTGGAAATGGCAGAGAGCATGCAGGGCAGTGGAATGTTCTCCATATCAGACTTCATTCGCCATATCGATGACCTGTCGATTATCTCAGAGCGAGAGGGAGAAGCACCCACAGAGACCGAGGAGAGCCCTGTAGTGAGGTTGATGACCGTCCACAAGTCCAAGGGCCTCCAGGCGCCTGTAGTCATAGTAGCAGACAGCTCCCATCAAATCAGCTCGGGCGATACATCCAAATTCATTGCCGATAAAGAAGCAAGCATAGCATGTAAGTTAAAGCATGAATTGTCAGATGAATGGATTCCTACCAGTGCTTACGAAAATATGGCAGAGACTACCAGGGATAGAGATATTGGTGAAGAAAAAAGACTATTCTATGTAGCTGCCACAAGAGCTGAAGAACTTCTCATAATCAGCGGCTGCAGTGAATATAAAGGCGGTCCCGCCGGGAGTGAAAGCTATTCGAAAGTAAAGTCCTGGTCAGGATGGGTAGAGAAAGCGCTGAATATATCCACGGTACCTGCATATGGTGAGTGTCTACTGGATGCAGGAGGCATTCCTGTCCACCTAACGGTCGGAAATTCGTCGCCCTGTGAAGCAGCGTCACTATCTCTTTCACTAGCACAGTCGTATCCCGATATTTTAGAATCAGGCGGCAAGCTCCCAGTTGATGATGATGTTTCTATGTCTGAAGTGGTTAACCGCTGCCTGGCACCAATCAACCAGGCTGGATCATCCGCAGTCCAGTTGACCGTAAGCCAGGCACTGGATTATATCTGGTGTCCAGGCAAGTATTATTTAAAATGGGTCCTCGGCCTGCCCGAAGTATCCCCGGACTATATTGAGGAACCTGAACCAGCTAATACTGAGGGTTCATACTCCGGCGCAACGGTCGGTTCTGCTGTTCATCAGGTTCTTGGAGCGTTGGATTTCTCAGGTGATATCGAAGAACAGATCATTCGGTTCTCTGCTATACAGGATACAGGCATCCGCAAACAAGTTGAGCTGTGCTGCAGAAAACTGATTCAATCTGAATGGTACGGACGTATTAAAGCTTCACATTCCCGGATGCAGGAGGTGCCGTTCAGAATTATGCAGAATGACTGCAGTTTGCTTGGAAGAATTGACCTTCTGATTGAAGAGGAATCAGGCTGGGTGGTGATTGACTACAAGACCGGTTCGATATCCGAAAAGGACCGGTATGGACTTCAGGTCAGTATTTACGCTTATGCTGTAAAGCAATGCCTGTCGGTAATGCCCAAAGAAATCGTACTGGTAAACCTTGGAGATGGCGATGACCTAAGGTTTGAAGTAAATGAGAGCACCTTGAACCAGGCTGAGGCATCACTGAATAAAGCATTTGCTGGTATCCGTGCGAACGATTTTTCTTCTGAGCGCGACAGTCGCTGCGCCGAATGTGGATACAATAATCCAAAAGAGAATATTTGCAACAGGTCACTGTTATGAGAATTACGTCATCCTGAACTTGATTCAGGATCGTCATAAGGTTTTCCTGAGTGTTGAAACACAATCATTACAAGCAATACTCAGCAAGAGTGAACTGTTACGAATATTTGCACTTTCTGCAGCTGATGGTATTATTGGTAGAATAATGGTTTCTGGGAGGATGAAAGATGATGACTAGAAAAGAAAGAGTTCGCCAGGCGATAACTCATCACGATACCGATATCGTTCCCTACAGCATGCACCTTACTCAGGTTGCATATCAGCGTTTGCTGGATTATGTAAAAGATCCGGATTATATCGCAAGTATAGGAGATCACCTGACAGGATGCGGGTATGGTGGGTTTGTTGAAGTGAAGCCTGGATATTTCCAGGACGATTTCGGAGTTGTCTGGAATCGCACAGTTGATAAGGACATCGGGGTACTGGAAGGTCTGGTCTTACCCGAAGCCGATCTCTCGAATTATAAATTTCCAGTTATTGATGAAGCCGACCTCCGTGCAGTATGCGAAGCAGCTATAAAAAACGCAGGCGATATGTTCGTTACAGCTTCCCTCGGGTTCTCGGTCTTTGAGAGAGCATGGACTCTGCGGGGTATGGAAAATGTGCTGATAGATTTTGTTACCGACCCCGATTTTTCCCACCAACTGTTTGATGCCATCTGTGAGTTCAACCTGAAAGTAATCAAAATCTTCTGCGAGTATCCCTTTGATGGAATATACTTCGGGGATGACTGGGGACAACAGGCAGGGACGATCATGGGTCCTGCGCACTGGCGAAAGTTCATTAAACCCACGGTTGCAAAAATGTATGCAATGGCAAAAGATTCCGGCAAGTTTGTTATCCAACACTCCTGCGGGGACATCCAGGAGATATTCCCGGATCTGATCGACATTGGCCTGGACGTCTATAACACGTTCCAGCCCGAGATATACGATATCAGAGCAGTCAAAAAAGAGTTCGGAGACCACATGAGTTTCTATGGAGGCATCAGCACACAGAGACTGCTTCCTTTTGCCTCTCCGGATGAAGTCAAGAGAGTCTCCAGGGAAATAATGGGAGTTATGAGCAAGAGCGGTGGATATATAGCCTCCCCAACCCACGCAGTCCCCGGCGACGTCCCTCCGGAGAATATTGTTGCAATGGTGGAAGTCTTCCATAACCAGTAGGAGCCGGGATGCAGAGAATAGTCGATATTATTGCTGCAAAGAGGGATGGCACAGAGCTGGAGCCTGAGGACATACGGCGGATGGTTTTGGGTTACAGCTCCGGTGAGATTCCCGATTATCAAATGTCCGCTTTCCTGATGGCAGTCTACTTGAAAGGGATGAGTCCGGCTGAGACTTTTGCACTGACAGAGGCCATGGTTCACAGCGGGGAAGTAATGGACCTCTCTGCAATACCGGGTATCAAAGTCGACAAACACAGCACAGGAGGGGTCGGGGACAAGACGACATTGATAGTCGTACCAGTGCTGGCTGCACTTGGTCTTATTGTGCCAAAGATGAGCGGGAGAGGTTTGGGCTTTACCGGAGGCACTCTGGACAAACTGGAGTCGATACCAGGTTACCGGACAAAATTGTCCCCCGATGAAATTCAGGCCCAACTCCGCAGCGTAGGAGCGGTCATCGCAGGACAGAGCGAAAAGATTGCATCTGCAGACCGTAAAATGTACGCCTTGCGCGATGTTACAGCTACAGTAGAGTCTACCCCCCTGATTGCTTCCAGCATTATGAGCAAAAAGCTCGCATGCGGGGCAGATGTGATACTTCTTGATGTAAAGTTTGGCAGCGGTGCGTTCATGATTGATTTGGAGAGTGCCAGAGAACTTGCTGGAGCTATGATTGATATCGGGGAGCGGTTTGGCAGGCATACGGCGGCGGTACTCAGTGATATGGATCAACCTCTGGGGCATGCAGTAGGAAATGCTCTAGAAGTGAAAGAAGCCATCGAAACTCTTCACGGAGCAGGTCTGGATGATTTGCGCAAATTATGTGCCCTGCTTGCCGGAGTAATATTGGAACAGTCCGGGATGTTTCATTCTGTTGATGACGGAATTGCTCGTGCGCTGCAAGTTATCGATAGCGGTGAAGCTCTGACAAAACTTGAAGAGATAATATCAGCTCAAGGTGGTGATCCTGCTGTCTGTAAAAATCCGGACATTCTACCCCAGGCTCCATATTCTGAGACTCTTATATCAAACAGATCCGGATACATCCAGAAAATTGATTGTAAATCCGTCGGTATTGCTTCCTCACTTTTGGGCGCCGGCAGAGAGCGAAAAGAAGATGAAGTCGACCATTCTGCAGGTCTGGTTTTGCGTGTAAAAATTGGAGACAAGATTGAAGCAGGACATTTATTGGCCCAATTGTATTCACAGGATATAAAAAGGCTGCAAGCTGGCAAGGAGAGGTTGGCTGCCGCCGTGATTGTATCTGATACTCCAGGATATAGCACAAATGTCAGCGAAATCGTGAGTGGAAAGAAATAAGGCTCCGGTTAAACCGGAGCCTCTTGAGTATATTAGGAGAAAACAGAGAAGGTTTCATACACTTAGTTATACGAGTAGTATGCTGCAATTAGTTCCCAATGTGTAAATAAATAATAAACATCTATCTGAATGCACAGAAAATGGCTAAATATTGAGAATAAAGAAAATGGCTCTGGTCAGTCCAGAGCCTCAAGAAATATATTTAAGGAGAAAAAGAAAAGGTTCATACACTTAGTATTACTGGTACTTCGTTGAATTAAGTTCCCATAAATTGCAAAGTACAAAAAAATAGACTCCGGCAAAATAAATGCCGGAGCCGATCCAAAGGAGACCAGAAGAAAGGAAACAGGTTTTACACTGTTAATTTAGACACCGGTTATCATTCATTTGTTTCACGTATTGATAAAAAAACTGAAATTATTTATAGAACAAGAAAAAAAGCTCCAGCCTGGGCAGACCGGAGCTTCATAAGAAAGGAGGTGAAAGGAGAAAGAAGAACTGTTGTTGTTCTCAATAACTAATACGCATGACCGATTCCAGGAGTTCCAATATTTTTCTGAACTAGTTTTTGAAACGATATATGAACGTAACTAGGCACGAGTAAGATCAGTAATCAGATCATAATCAACCTTTTTTTATCAACTCCAGGCTTGGTATCGAAATGAGAAGCTTAAAACCAACGTAATCCTTGATTGCTTGTCTTTCATAATATAGTTCTTTCATGGTATAATTTGCATGTGGAGCTTGTTCTTTCTGAACAAGCTGCTATTTTTTTTGGGGGATTGTTGCTAGTGGATGGATCAGACGGCGGAATAGTTCTCACCCGTAGCGGTTTCGATGAACTCACTCAAGAACTTCAGCACATACTGACCGTTAAACGTCCTGCAGTTGTTGATAGAATTCGAGAAGCTCGACAGCTCGGGGATCTTAGTGAGAATTTTGATTATGAAGATGCAAAACGCAGCCAGGCGATGCTGGAGTCCAGGCTTCGTGAAGTGAAGGCCATACTTGCCAATGCCAAGGTAGTTGAGGACGGCGAGCACAATGGTTCTGTTGGCGTTGGTTGTAAAGTTGTTGTTCGCGACCTGGATGATGGCGCTGAAGATGAATACACCATTGTTGGCCCTGCAGAATCAAATCCTGCAGAGGGACGAATATCAATGGAGTCAGTTGTGGGTGGAGCACTCATTGGGCACAAAGTTGGTGAAGTTGTTAGAGTCATCGCGCCTGGTGGAGTGATTACATATGAGATCGTGTCTATAAAATGAGCCATCCTAATATTCTTGAAGCCGAAGACTGCGTTTTATTGGTCGTTGATCTGCAGGATTCCTTACTGCGGGTAATTCACGAGTCCGATAAGGTGATAACTAATACCATCAAACTCGTTGAAACGGCGAAGATATTTTCAATCCCTGTGTTGCTGACAGTGCAGTACAGGGATAAGCTGGGTCCGACCACCAAGGCTGTTGCTGATGTTCTCCCTGCAGGCGTGGTTGAAATAGATAAAACCTCATTCAGTTGTTTCTACGGCGAAGGCTTTGAGGAAATGTTGGGGCGGAGTCTCAAGCGACAGGTGCTGATCTGTGGTGTAGAGACCCACGTCTGTGTCAATCAGACTGCACACGACCTGCTGCTTGAAGGATATTCTGTCCATGTCGCTTCTGATGCAGTGTCATCACGTACGGCCGAGAATCGCAATGCAGGTTTGGATAAAATTCGGCAGTCCGGCTGCATTATAACCAGCACAGAGATGGCAATGTTTGAACTACTGAAAGATGCCGGTCACCCGGAATTCAAGCAAATGCTTCCTTTTGTAAAGTAGTAAAGATAAAATTGCAGCTGGTTTTGCTTGAGCCAGACCTCATTCTATGCTAACATGTATTGTAAAAAGCTAGTCTGCGTTTTTATGAGTGCCTGAATATGCAGTCAGCAGCTTCCAGAGCTGTCTGTCGTGAATCGTTTACTATCGCAATCATGCACCATCAATAACGTTGACCAAACTCAGGAGATAACCACATGTCAGGACACTCCAAGTGGCATAACATAAAACTGCGCAAGGGAAAGCAGGATTCCATTAGAGGGAAACTCTTTACCAAGCTTGCGCGAGAAATCATAGTTGCAGCCAGAGAGGGCGGTGGAAGCCCGGATACAAACCTTAGGTTAAGGTTAAATATCCAAAAAGCTCGTGATTGCAGTATGCCTGCCGATAATATTAAAAGAGCTATCCAGCGCGGAACAGGAGAGCTGGACGGGGCAAACTACGAAGAAGCCAGCTATGAAGGATATGGTCCTGCAGGTGTTGCAGTCATGGTCAGATGCCTGACCGACAACCGCAACCGCACAGTCGCCGAACTCCGCAACATATTCACCAAGACCGGGGGAAACCTGGGAGAAAGTGGATGTGTTGGTTGGATGTTTGATGCAAAAGGTCTTATTACTCTGGCACCAGGGGCTGCAGATGAAGAAACCCTTATGCTGGCTACGATGGATGCCGGTGCTGAAGATATTCATATTGAAGAAGATGGGATAGAAATTATCTGTCCCCCGGAAGATCTGGCAAAGGTTCGTGACGCAGTATCTGCTGCTGGCCTGACCTACAAGGATGCCGATCTTACCATGATTCCCCACACTACTATTAAAATTGAGGATGCCAACGACGCTCGCAAGATCCTTCGACTTATCGATTTGTTGGAAGATAATGATGATGTACAAACTACATATTCTAACTTCGATGTATCAGATGAGATTTTGCAACAAGTGGATGTATAGGAGTTTACCGTTATGCGGTTTTGCAAACGGGTAGTAATATGGGCCGCCATTCTTATGGCGGCCCTCACAACGTGTACAGCATACGCTCAGTTTCTACCTCGAGTTGAGACAAATGTCAATGGATCCCGGGGACAAGTTCTTATTAACGGGCGTGTAGCCTTGAGTTTCCTGTCCTCGAATGGAACTCTCAGTCCGGCCGAACGTGCCAAATTGACTGCCGAACATCTGACCAATTTCATCAACAATGGTATGGAACCCAATTCCATCTATGCCAAAGGCGACAAGCGCACTGGAAAAATAGCTACAGGCGACAATATCATCTGTTTGGTTACTTCTGCTGATGCTAAAATGAACAAGACCGTAGCACTGTTACTGGCCAATGAGTGGGCTGGTAACATCCGCAAACTGCTGCTAATGCCTGCGGTTGTACTTAGCCAGAACACGATCTTAGTTCCTGTTGGTGAAAGCCGGTATATTACAGTCGGTGGCGCTGCCACCGGACCGATCAATCCAACTGTAGCCGATAGCAAAGTTGCTTCAACATCAGTCTCTAATGAATCCAGAATTCTGGCCATTCATGGTATACAACCAGGATACACACTGGCAGATGTGGAAGTTGATGGAGAGATTGTGACTCTCCATGTATGTGTTAAAAAGTATGCAGGAGCAATAATTCAACCCAAAGTTGAGGCAATTGTCACCGGAGAGCCTTGCCCGCAGGATGTTCTAGCGGCTGCCCTTGATCGTGCAGTCATGCGAGCCGTGTACTGTGAACCTGGTTCACAAATGCGGATTATTGGCAGAGCCGGAGTATCTTCGGAGCTAGTGGCTGGAGGAGGACGCTCCGCTACGGCCAGAGTGAAAATAACCGGACCTGACTATATAACATACAGTTCTACTGTTTCAGTCGTTATTCGTAATGAAATGATGGGTTACACAAAACCTGACCTATTATTCTACAGCAATAATCCGGAAAAGCTGACAGATTCCCAGGTGCTTTTCGCCGGTAAGACAACATCCGAGAAAGAGACCAGACTGCTGTTTCATCACCAGAATGATTCAGGCAAGAGATTGAGAATCAGCGTTGAAGTTATCAACTTCAATCTGACCCCTGTTACTTTTAGAGTATTTCCCGGAATAGCCAGCGTGAATACTGATACTGTTGTGGTTGGATATTCCGCTGGACGAAGCTTTCTTACTAACTACTCAAACAATGTCAGTATTCTGGATGCTATCCCTGGACAATCTCGTTTGACCATAGTCTCTGAGATTATTAAAAATGGTGAGACTGCGAGCGGAATATTAGAACTATCTCAGGTTCAGGGAGATGAGGCGTATGTTATAGTGCGTGCGAGTGAACCTGAAGCCAACGATCCCGTTGTTGGAGCTATAACGCCTGCTCCGGATAGAGCAATGTGGAAGATGTCCAGTCACGTATACCCGACTCCAGCCAAATCGCTTGAAGAAAATTACGAGATTGGTAATCACTGGAAATTTATCTCTGTAGGAAAGCTGGCTATCGAGAGTTCGGATGCACAGCGAAAGCTGGAAGGCAACTATGGAGTCAGCTATAACATAAATCTGAAGGTAAAAAATCCTCTGTCTGAAAGAGGTAAAGTTACCATTATGTTTGATCCCACTGCAGGATTTGCCTCGGTGGTCTTCTTGATTAATGGTCGTATTGTTGGAGAAAAATACGTAAAACCACCAAACGAAGCTAACATGGCTTCATATACACTGGAACCTGGTGAGGAACGCGAGTTAAAGATTGTGTTTATACCACTTGCCGGCTCAAATTATCCTGCAAAACTGGTTGTAAGGTCCTGATTATAAAACGAAAATAGAATATTTTCGTCCCTTCGCGGCGAGTCCGGCAGATTTTCGCTGCAGGCGAAAATCGAGAGGACTCATACCGCGTCTAAAACGAAAATAGAATATTTTCGTCCCTTCGCGGCGAGTCCGGCAGGTTTTCGCCGCAGTCGAAAATCGAGAGGACTCATACCGCGTCTAAAACGAAAATAGAATATTTTCGTTCCTTCGCGGTGAGTCCGGCAGGTTTTCGCCGCAGTCGAAAATCGAGAGGACTCATGCCGCGATTAAAACGAAAATAGAATATTTTCATCCCTTTGTAGGAGCGGATATTTAGTTCCGCTCTTACAAAGATTCACTCCCCCATATATCCAATTCTCCCATCAAATCCTCCTCTTTGCAACTTTCCTTAATCTCACAACATTATTGTCTTGTTAATTTCGCAAGCTAATGGAATAAGAGTGTTGAGGGTTGTTGTGAATGAACAGATTATACAGTATTAAGACTACCGATGAGGTCATACGAGTTCCCAAACTTGGAGTGACACATTTCGATGTCACCGTGAACTGGTTCTGCCGAAATCGGACAATGCAGGTGACAGAATTTTGCGAAAAAGAGCTGGGCTGGATCAATGTCAGCGGTCGCCTTGCAGAATTTGCATACCAGTATTTTACAGAAAACGAAGTGGCTGGGGTTGTTAATCTTCTTCAACACCGCTTCGGAGCTTGTCCGGAAGTCGGAGAATTATATCTGCCGCTGTCGGAAATAGATACACCATTCTCGATGGTTCCACCAGAACCAGAGGCTGGAGAAAATTACGGATTTATCCACGTTGGTCATGTCCCGGAGCTGACTATTAATCTTACGGGATATTATGACAAAGACTATGCCAATGTTACACCAAGGTTCCACATTGCATCCGTCAAGTCATTGGTCGAACGATCAGGACTAAACCCCAGCGATTATCAGTTCAACTGATCATTAAGTCTTTGTATATTTGCTATTAACGCGGTAGTTAACATATGCTGCGATAGAGGCTGAATTGTGATGCAAGTAACAGTTCAGTGATAATGCGTAATATAGTAAATTTCCGTTCGTCCTGAGTAGCGCGAAGCGCGTATCGAAGGATGGACGGAAATTTACTCACAAATAATGAACAGTTACCTATGCAGGCTTCCAGCCTGCCCATCAGGATCCTTCACTATATTTAGGATGACATTTATTCGTCTACCCTGGCCAGTAGCAGGAGATTGTAAGAATTCTCAAATATATTACAACCAGGCCTGCCGCTATTCCAATAGCAACTATCTGCTCGTGGTTTATACACATTTGTTTCCAGCTGGCCTTGCGGTTCTCACTTCTTGAATAGGGTTTGAGCTTTGGAAAGAACCTGTTGATTTCGCTGCAGTAGTGGATGTAAGGTTCTCCGAATATACCTTCCAGCCGCTTCTCTTCTCTCCCGACCCTTGAATATACATACACCACATATGCCAGTATATATATGCCTACCAGATAGGGATTTACAGTCATTACAAAAAGTCCCAGGCCTACGAAAAACCGGCCGAAATACATAGGGTTTCTTATATGTGAATATGGCCCCGATATAGTTAGTTTCATATCCTTATGCAGGTGAGAAGTTGCCCACATCTGTATCACCTCTCCCAATATACATATCGGAAGCCCGATCAGGAAATACTTCATGCTGTGCAGGTAAGCTATGATTAAAATAATCGGCAGTGCCATCAAAGGCACACGCGCTTTTGTAAACCATATATGCAGCTTGTCTCCAATAGACTGCTGTTCGGTAATTAAGGTCACACTATCCTCCAAAATGCATACTACGTTGTCAGGTTATATATCATGTTATGCGCGATATAAAATCAGTGATCAGCATTCCGCAATTTAGTTTGTGCTGAGGCTGTAAATGCCAGGAGCATTTACACTGTTTGTCGATGATGAACGGAATAAATAAAATAGCTGCTGTTATTGCCGTGTGAGAAACTCCATCACTTCATCCAATGATGGAATAGTCGATCTCCCACCCAGACCGGTGCATTTGAGTCCTGCTACAGCCGATGCAAACACCGTACATTCCTCAATATCCAATCCTTTGCCGACAGCAAATGCAAATGCTCCGTGGAAAACATCACCCGCCCCGGTAGTATCTATTACATTAACTGGAAATGCTGGCACAAAGGTTTCCCTGTTACCATCAGAAATCCACGCTCCGTCCCCGCCACAGGTTACAACAGCTTTTGCTGCACCCAATTCCCGTATGCCGCGCAACGCACCCTGTACAGTGCCATCTTTCGAAACAGTTAGTGCATATCCCAATGAAATGATCGCATAATCTATCAAAGGCATCAGGTCATAATTTGCAGGTCTAAGCCGCAAGTCGCATACTATCGGAACATCGTATGATTTTGCTTCTGATGCAACATATCGTGCCCCTTCAGGCCAGTGATCGTCCAACAAGACAGCGTCAGCTTTTCGGATATCCTCTAAAGGTATCAATTCTACCGGGCAGTCCACATCTGTGTCGTGTCTTGAAAAAATGAACCGTTCTCCGGATTCCGGATCTACTCTTATCCACGAAAACAGGCTCTTGCCGCCAGGGACTCTGATAACACCGGAAACATCTACTCCTTCGGAAATGAGAGAATGCAAAATCTGATCACCTACTTCATCATCTCCGAGTCTGCTCAAAAATCTTACATCTGCACCCAGCCTGGAAGCAGCCACACACGAAGTTCCTGTAATCCCCCCGCCGCATACTGTGTATGCTTCGATTTTGGAATACCCCACCGCGTCTACATCCTGTGCCACGGCTATGTAGTCCATGCAGGCCACTCCGAATCCAGTGATTTTCAAACTGCCGGGGGGTATATTAATCAACTACAGCACCCTGTTTATCATAAATCCAGCCCATGATTTCAGTAGTGTCTTGTATGTGGAGTCTGGGACATTCTGAAGGTGATTTAAAGCGGCATCAATGTGGAATTCGGCTTTTTGAATAGTAGAGTCCAAAGCTCCTGATTGAATTATAAGATTAGTGGTTTTACTAACATCCGATTCGGTCGCATCTCTATTACCAAGTATACCCAACAGAAAATCTCGGTCACTGCCCTTTAGTGATTGCAATGCATAGTATACCACAAGAGTCTTTTTGCCTTCTCGGAGATCAGAGCCTGTCGGTTTGCCCAGCTTTTTCTCGTCACCGACAATCCCGAGGATATCATCCTGAAGCTGGAAAGCCGTCCCGCACTCACCAGCAAATCCGGCCAAAGCCAAGGCTATCGGATGTTTGCAGTCAGGAGAATTGACTCCGATCATACCGCCGGCACGGGCAGCAAACTCATAAAGAGCTCCAGTTTTGGCCCAAAGCATTCTCAAGATCTCTTCAGGTTTGAGACTTTCAATAGTCCGTTTAGCGAACTGGATATCAAGTGTTTCACCTTCAATCAGGGTATTGACGACTTTCGATTCCAGATTGCCAATTATAGCCAAAGCTACTTCAGCAGATACCACTCCCGAGGTTGCCAGATCAGTCAGGCAGACCATGGACCACGAATGCTGCAAGTCACCGGCCAGAACGGCTATATCACGGCCATACTCAATGCACTCCTCATCAGAATAACCAAGATGATCCCTTGAATATGCCTCTCCCAGTTTGTGGACAGTCGGACCTCCTCGCCTCGTGCTGTCATTGTCTATAAGGTCATCGTGCGCAAGTGTCCATGTATGGAAAAGTTCAACAGCTGCTGCCGCAGGAATAGCAGTATCCGGGTCTCCACCTGCAGCTCCGCAGCACCACATCATAACTGCAGGACGCAGCCTTTTGCCGGATCGTCTGGGATATGCCAGAATTGCATCCCGCAGGTCTTCCGGATTGAATGCATTCACGAATTTGTCCTGCAGTATATATTTCTCAACCTTACCCGAACACTCAGCAAGTGCCTCGAAAAATTTATCTGATACCGTCTGGTTCAACTATCCCTCCGCCACAACACATACATCATCCCGCTCAACAAAGCATCATTCCGACCAGTATATACGTCATCCTGAACTTGATTCAGGATCACCCAAACCAGTTCAGACGCATTATATGTAACAGTTCAGTGACAATGTCTAATATAGTAAACTTCCGTTCGTCCTGAGTAGCGCGAAGCGCGTATCGAAGGATGGACGGAAACTTACTCACACATAGTAAACTGTTACCATTATATGCTCTTATTCATACCCATCAGAGTTGGCATCCTGCGCAATCCGAATGGCTTTTTTGCTCCCATAAGCAGATTTGCAAGATTATTCCTGACTATTATCTCAAGTTTATTCTGTCCTGTCACCACAAAATCGCTGATATCAATTCTATATGGACTCCAAAGCCTCTTACCCGCACATTTGTCGTTCACCCATATCTCGGCTGTATCGAGGCATTCATGTAAATCGAGGACGTAACGACCCTCGATGGCTTCAAATGATGCAGTGTAACGAACTGAGCCTGAATGGAATGGATTTACTGCCTCAGGAGTAAACAGCGCAATTGTACTCGGCTCAACAAGCTTGATGGTGTCTGCAATCTCCACACCAAAATGTCCAACGAACCTTACCGGTTCACAAAGTTTGGTTGGTGAAGTCACCCGAATCGTGTTTGTCCCAGATTGGAGGGCTCCTGAAGCATCTGCCCAGACATCAAACCAGTCTGTAAGATGGGGATGAGTCTCTGTCCCATCTTCAGTCAAACAGGAATTAAGTGCTATCAGATTGCCGTTGACTTCCAGTTTGCAATCCAGATAATCCGAGTCCAGAACAAGATATATCCCCGCTGTATCGCAATTTGTTTCTATGCTTGTCTCATATATTCCGGAAAACTGGGTGTAGTCGATATTGTCTGCAGACCAGTTTGCAGGATATATCCGGGGATTGTTCCTCACATCCAGGAGCTGCTTTATTCCAGCTTCATTAGTATATTCAAAATCGAATAGCAGAGCCACATTCTGCTCAATATTGGCTTCGAAATCTATCAATTGAACTTTACTGGATGTTGAGTTCGGTTGAGCAGTATTTCCACTGCTGCCTTCCACAACAAAGTATGACTGGTAAGGTTCAAATCGCAGCTGGAAAGATGTCTTCATCCCTGTGATGCGGGAGTCCAGCGCCGAATGGGAATCGTTTTCCGGATCATATATCGCATATGAAGATCGCCCGGCAAGAATTGCTGATACTTTTCTGTGTTTGGCTGACCGGTTGACCAGGAAGAAGATGCGCTGCCCATCCTTTTCACGCCTGTAAAGCAGAATATCCTCTGCTCCCCCTCCTGATAGTTCCAAATCGGTATTTAAACTCTTGCCCAGGAGTCCGACATAATGTTGTAACTCCACAGATCGAACAGGAGTAATCTGACGGCGTCCCTCTCCCGGGCTGTTGTGCGCATGCGGTTCCATAGACCTGAAGAACATCACAGTCTGAACCCCGGACTCAAAAACCTTCATTATTAGAGCAACGTCTTCATCCGCCATATACTCAGCAACCGGTATAAGCAGATACTCATACTCTTCTTCTGCCAGTTTTATCTTGTTTTCTGAAAGCTCCGCACGTTCAAGCGCAGACTTATCTATCAGGTCAAAATCTATATGATTTTTCAACAACTCCTGGCATAACGAATTCAAAAAGCTCTCAATGTGCTCAAATTCATGGGTCTTATGGTCAGGTTGATATTCAGACAATAAACCGGAGAGTGGATACAGCACAGCTACTTTGCAGATATGTTTGCCGCCTACAAGCATCTTTTCCAGATTTCGGACATATTGACCAAAATAGTCAAAGTCCTGCCAGTGCGGAGACTGATAGAAAAAGCTCGGAGGGGATTCCCTTTTAGTCTGTCCGCTTATCGTATGAAAAATAGCGTGAGGCACAAGCAGATTGATTCCCAGTCCAAACTGCCAGTCAACTATCTGTTTGAGCTGGGTAAAAGTGGAATCCCAGTCCACATTTCCGAAACTCTCACTCATGCATCTCGATTTTCCCGAAGTGTGAGCTTGTGAAGAACATATCTTGTGGCCCAGTATGCTTATCCAATAGTTGCCAAGAGTCTGTTTCAGGAGATGGTCAACTCCGGGGATGTCCATCTTATCCATAGTTCCAAACATATCACCCTGGAATCTTATCTGGTAGCGTAGAGGCTCTTCGTGGTTATTATGACCTGTATATATGACATTGTGCTCGCGGCACCAGTTTCCCAGAGTGGAGTGATAGCGTTCATTAAAAAGATTCCCGACATGCTTCCAAAAACGAGCCCGAAATTCCTGGGCATTCTTGCCGTCAAAGAACAGGTATGGAAGTTTAGATACAGCTGACTCACCATACTGTGCTTTATAGCTCTCGAAAATATCATCAGTATAGGGCAGGTTCCAGTCATCATATCCAACTGTTACCCAGTAGATCGATGGTTCATCGGTGAATACTGCTTCTATTGTCTCCCCAAAATCAGACCCGAAACGCTTGTAATATTCTTCATGAGTTAGATCGCAAAAGCAGCTGATTGCTTCTTTGGAGAGAGTATCAACATATGCAGGATCAAAGTATTTGGTGAATGTAAAAATATTCCAATCCTTGCTGAGATTGCTAATGTCAGTGTGGGAATCAATCACCCGGGACTTCGTTATTTTGCCTTCAACGATATCCACCACTACAATATGTTCAGCTTGTTTAATTAATTCAGCCGTTACTTCTGATATTGGTGTCACTTTGCAGGCCAAATACTTACTCTGATAGTTGGGGTTAGCTTTCATCACTTCGAAATGTGCCGTGCCGCTGGGGAAGTTAAACTCGTCATAAATCCAGAGTTTCATTCCGTGTTTGCGGGCTTCTTGAACGCACCATCCAAAGATTTCGAACCATTCATCGGAGAGATACTCGCAGTTGAGGCCGTAACGAGGGTGAACAATGACCTGGCTTATGCCGTTCTCAGCCATAAGCCTGATTTCACGGGCCATGTGCCACTCGCTTATTTTTCCATTCAAAAACCAGAAAGGCACCGGGGACTGAATCCTCGCTGCCCTGGCATTCAACTCATTACAGACCAAAACAAACACTCCAAAAACTTCATCATCCGTCCATCGTGGTGCAGGCTTCCAGCCTGCCCTTGCTTTCAGGATGACGCATAAAACTACTCTGCGATTATCTCAACATTGGCCCTCGGGACTTTGACAATACTGCCATCCTCAAGCTTTGCCTCAAGTATACGCACGACAGCCCCGGTTTCAATCTCGACAGGTGCTGGTGGTAGAGAATGAACAGTGCCAATCCGGCCGAAGTAAGGTTCCCTTATCACTCTGATATTCGCTCCGATATCCAGGTTATGCTCCTTAACAGCATCACTGACACCGGAATCTGCGTGAAGTCCGCAGGATACAATCTCCGGACGTATGACACCAGCACGTATTTGTGTTGCGCCATTCAAGGATACCCGGCAACCATCCAGAGACTTCAGCAGTTTCCAGGTCCTGGCAGCCATACTGATATCTCCAAAGCCTTCAGTTAGGATCACTGACGTAACTATCTCTTCCTGACCGGTTATGGCGACACCGATGTCGTGACCCAGGTAACCAATCAAATCAGTGTCAATGATTGCGCCAACCACAATACCACAAATACCCGCTTTTGCAGCGGCGTGGAGCGCAGATTCAGTAATACCAGCCCCTCCGACCAATACCTTACCTGTGTAGGATTCCGATATATCTTTCTCAGTTATATCGACCTGTGCAAGTTCAGATGGAACTACCAGTTCACCAAAGCGTTCTCCCCCGATTCCAAATATCCCTTGAACGAGAGCACCGATTGTCTCTACAACCACACCTTCGTCCGGTATGACTTCGCAAACAGTGCCTTCCAGATAGGCATTGACTTCAACTGGCCTGGCAGGTGCACGGACTCCTATGTGCCCGGTAGCTGGTGAGATCAGTTCAACCGTTCCGGCAATCGGTGTTTTGCAGTCGGACTTGAATAATCCCCAAAAGGACTTGGTTTGAGCGACTATCTGGCCTTGAGTAACTACATCGCCTTGCTCAACCCAGAGAGCCTTGATAGCATCATCAGGTTCCAGACCTAATGACTCCGCAACTCTCACCGTCTGCATATATCCCGGTACTTCCGTCCTGGCAACGATAGTATGAGCTTCCAGTTTTTGCCCGACTTCCACCAGCACCGTCCCTTTAGCAGGCAGCCTGCGCTGTTTTCTAATCGTTACCGAAGGACTGACAGTGAGTCCGGGTGTATAAGCTGTTCCCATATCAGTTTACCTCCAGTCCAAGGGCATTGTGCCAGCGTTGCAAATTAGATAGTCTGGTTGGGACATCGCTGCCGGGTTTTAATGGTCTCCCGCGGCAGTCAATAATCAAGCCGACAGTTCCGCCTTCGATATATCTTGTAACCGCCTTGCCGTTGCCTTCACCCATATTCAACTTGCGATGTGGGGTAATAGTAGCTTCATATGACTCGCCCGAAGCCATTGGCACCAGCAGCAGGTCACCGTTCTTGACTTCATGGCGCGATTGGCCATACTCTACTACACAGGCTGTCTCTCCTGGTTTACATTCTCCAACAGGAGCCACCACACTTCCGAGTTTTACCAGACAGTCTCGCTCAAAGACATGCAAGGCAGCCTCCGGGTGTACAGTAGATAACACACCAAGCTGGGGCATCATGAATATTGAGTCAACCGCCAGCATCGTTACGCCCTCAGGCTGGTAAGCATCCAGCATCATATATGCGGCTTCGGTCCTGCGGGGTGCATGGCTGAGCACTCCTCCACTGCCGATTATCATATCCAGCATCATCATATCAACCAGAGTGGATCCAGTTTCAGATTGGGTCATACTCTCACCCATTGTTCGGACCGTCTGTATCCCCTTGAGTGATCTGGCTAGTGTTTTATGATGTTCAAATGCAAGCCTGAGAGCTTCCCTGGCTATTGCCTGCTCGATGCGAAGACCTTGTAGAGTCTGTGGAATAGTCGTAGGACGGACCATCTTATTTCGCAGACTGTTCCGCAGACCGGCTTCATCAACATCAAATGGAACCCAACGCAGGATACCGCTGACTCCGGCTTCTGCAAGAACATTGCAGATTGAATAACTCATTCCAAGGTTTGCGCTGACTGTTCGAGTGTAGTTACCTGCAAAAATCGAAAAAACGTCGGTTGTTGCTCCGCCAATATCGGCTGCAAGGACGCTTATATTCATGCGCTCTGCGATAGTCTGGATTATAGTCCCGACAGCGTTTGGAGTGGACATAATATCCGAGCTAACCCAGCTGCTCAGCTTGGAATAACCTGGAGCCTGCTGCATTACATGCTGGAGAAATAATTCATGGATTGCTTCTCGAGCCGGGCCAAGGTTTTCCCTGTCCATACTGGGACGGAGGTTGTCGACTATGCGTATGTCTACTGTATCGCCGAGGACTTCCTGCACGGCCTTGCGGGCTTCTACATTGCCCGCGTAAATGACAGGCAACTTCATCCCGATTCCCATACGCGGTTTGGGGTCTGCTGACACCAGCAGCTCTGCTGCTTCAACAAGGTGCTTCACTGTGCCGCCATCCGTGCCGCCGGACATTAGTATCATATCAGGTCTTAGTTCACGTATTCGGCGGATTTTCTCAAAGTCTTTGCGTCCATCATCTACTGCTATGGTATCAATAATAATAGCGCCTGCACCCAAAGCCGCTCGCTGCGCGCTCTCAGCGCTCATGTTTTTTACGACACCAACCACAGTCATCTGTAATCCACCGCCTGCACTGGAGGTGGACAGGTACATATCGACACCAACTCCATCGGTGCCTGTGGGTTTTACAATATGACCGGTGGAGTCGAGTATTTTGCGTCCGGTAACTTCTTCAAGTTCTCTGACGGCGCTTACCACACCTACAGTTACGTCATCAAAAGGGGCTTCAACGGTGGTTGGCGCTTCACCTCGAGCAACTAAACGGTATTCGCCGTCGAGTTTTTCGATTAGGATTGCTTTTGTGGTGGTGCTTCCGCAGTCGGTAGCAAGAATGCTGTTGATTTCGCTCATTTGCCGCTCTCAAGCACATTTCTGGACGAATAGTGCTACTAATTACACAGATTACCTATGCTCTAGATTGTAACACCCCCCGAGTTCGACTGGCAAACGCAATTGTTCAAGTCTGTGCAGTTTGTCATCCTACTCTAGTGTGGCCAAGTACATATCCTGGTATTGATAACCAAATCTACGTCATCCTGAGCGCAGCGAAGGATCTGCTTTATCGAGTATTTACTACATTCAGGATGACAATATTCGCACAAAGCTGAGTAACGGGGTCCAGGGAGGTTACCTCCCTGGCAGAGTCCAGAGACAGAGTCTCTGGAGGGTATTATTCAATGACAGTATGTTTCAGACCCTAAACAATTGAAGTATGATACCGACTGCAGAGCTGATGCCCACCAGGAGGCCAGCGATTCTCAGAATATCTTTTATATCGTGGTCTTCTTTTATCAGTACCAGCAGCCCCAGTCCTGCGCTTGCACTTAAGCCTGATATTACTGAGCCAAATGATATTCCGCCGTTCAGATATGCAAGGGTTATAGCTACAGATGCAGCACAGTTTGGAATGAGACCAAAGAGTGCAGTCAATATTGGCTGCAGGAATGAACCGGACAACAACAAGTGCCCCAGGTTCTTTTCTCCCCCAGCACTTGCAACAAGGTAATTGATACCTATAGTGACAATCAAAACAAAGAATGCGATCTTTGCTGTGTGGATCAGGGGATGCAGGAGGCTTTTTAAGCGGGCCCGGTAGCCTGTGATAGTGTGACTGCAGCAACCGGAATCTTCCGATGCGTCCAGTTCTTCATCGTGATCGTGGTGGTCATGCTCACAAGGTTTTCCGCGTCTGTATTTGCAGATAAGATCAATTGAATATCCTGAAATGGTGGCTATAACCAGTTTAGTAAGTATAAGTGTGAGTACTAGATGCGCTTTACTTGGCTGAGACAGAATAACCGGGATAGCTTCATCCGAAGTAGATATAAACACGGCTATCAATGTACCCAGACTGATGATTTTCCTGGTGTAGAGTGCGGTGGCAATTATCGAGAAACCGCATTGCGGAATGCAGCCAAACAGAGCTCCCAACAATGGACCAGCTGCTGCAGCCCGTTCAATGCCGTGCTGCATCTCCTTGCCAAAACGCCTCTCCAGCAGCTCTACTACGATGAAGATGACCAGCAGGAATGGAACCATGTGGATGGTATCTATAATGGCAGTAGCGACGAATTTAGGCATATGAAACCCGTAAACATATGCATCTATTGAGCCGAAACCTGCATCCATGATTGTGCCGATGAATATTGCGATGTTTTGGGACAAATTCTCAAACAATGATTGGTTTACTCCTGTAATATAGTTGATAAACATTACCAATCATGCTTGGCAGTTTGGACACACACCAAATATTTCCAGACGATGCCCCTGGATTCTGTAACCGGTCTGCGTTACAAGCAATTTTTCCAGAACACTGAGATCACAAACATCGAAATCCAGGATTTCATGGCATTTGTGACAGATCAATGGGTGATTATGTCCGGGTTGCACAGCTGCAAACAATGTAATTCCAGCTGAATCTACTATTCTGCGAAGTAAGCCCATCTCGAGCAAGATACATACTGTCCGGTATACAGTAGCCTGACCAATTCGCCGGGATTTTATTGCTTCATAGACATCCTGGACAGTATAAGCATGTGCATTAGCCGTGAAAAAACGCCAGATTACTTTGCGCTGAGATGTCAGCGGAATTTTTCTTTCAGCAAAAGCCGACTCTATACACTTGCACTCGGAATCGTGTTTACAGACCATAACATGAGAAACGTTATCATCTAGCAGCAGATATGTCAAGAAATAGGCTTCAGGCTTCAGACTTCGGGCTTCAGGAAGGGTCATTAAGACTGGACAGTCTGTATATATCCAGCAGAGCACACAGAATTTGTCATCCTGAACCCGCAAGCTGAATTGTGGTGCAGGCTTCCAGCCTGCCCTTTAACCCGGCTTTCTTGGGACAATGTAGGATCTGCTTTTCATATGCATTTGATATCTTGAAGCATAGTATTTATCCTGGACCTGAAGCCTGAAGCCTGAAGCCTGAAGCCTGAAGCCTGAAGCCTATCTCCCCAGGGCAGTCAGCATGCCGTCGGTTCCGTAAAGGAATATGGCTTTCTGTGAAGCTCCAATGGGTGACAGCACAAACGAACCTGGTGTCACTTTGTATTGCTTCATGATTTTGCCGGTATCTGCGGAAACTGAGCTGAACAGGCCATTCTTTGAGCAGGCATACACTTCGCCATTGAACTCAACCGGCGGTACCGGAGCCCAGTCCATTGAGACATCCGCGCTCCATATTATGTTGCCTTCGGAGTCCATCTTGGATAGCTTTCCATTGGTTCCCCGCAGGTAGACCGATACCCTGTCAGTAGACATGGATACTGCGGAAATACCGGTCAGTGAATTAATCATATCTCCGTTAGTCGCATTTACAATCGATAAATAGTATTTTCTATCAGCGATAAATACTCTGTTATTGCATACAACCGGTCCGCAGTCCGCTGGACTGTAATAACGTTGGGCTGCGCCTTCTGAGGAACCCTTCCCGGCGCATTTCCAGGCGAGACTGCCATCCGATGTGTTCAAACAATATAAGTATCTATCCCAGGCTCCATAATAGACCTTTCCCTCAGATATGAATGGTTTAATCTCAATATTGTATATCGCACTGGTGTTCTTCCAGTTGAGCTTACCACTTGATAGAGATACACTGTAAAACGCACCGGTTGAGGAGCCGAAATAGATACTTGTACCATCAGTTACAGGAGAGGAAAATATGGGGTCACCAGCAGGGAATTTCCAGAGCAGTTTGCCTTTGGATTTGTCCAGGCAGTAAAGGTTACCATCACTGCTGCCGGTCAAAATCTTGTTTTCAGCCGGCAATGCATCCCCGGTGATCGCATAACCTGTTTTAAAAGTCCACAACAATCTACCATTGGAGGCATTGTAAGCCAATAGCCTGCCATCAAATGTGCCAACAAAAACCATGTTTGAATCGCATACCGGCATAGATCGTGACGCAGATTTAGTATATTTTCTCCATAACACTCTTACAGATTCATTCTTCATGTAGAATGATCCAGACCGATGGTAGATCGCTCCTTTGGCATCTGTAAATGTAAACTTGATGAAATGAGCTCCCGGTAATAGATTCGTACTATCAAGGATCCCCTCATAACTGCTGTTTAGTGTCTCCTTGAGCTCAAGAGCCTTCTTCCCATCCAATTCATACTGGCAGGCAGTGATTTCATTCGGAGTCGATCCGATTCTGACTTTAAGTGGAATAATGGTTTCATATGTGTCCAGTTCTTTTGGAGACAATATCTTGATATCCGGATATTGCGCAGCGGTAGCGACTAACGGCTTTTCCAACAGTGGAATTGTTGCATTGGATTTCGCTGTCTCCTTGTACGCCACTCTCAGTTTGCCATCCAGAACAGAGACAACATTGAATCCAGGGGCACCCGGTCCATATGCTGATCCACCCTCGACCATATCGAACCCATCGTAATTGCTGTAAGCTACACTGTGACCGTGACCTACCATAATCAATACGATATTATATGGTCGGAGGATATCTAAAAGCTGGTCCATCTGATAGGAACCCGCATATTCACTGCCTCCCAATGGATGATGGAATGCCAGAAACACTGGAGTCTTACTGCCGGTTTTCTTGAGGTCGATTTTGAGCCATTCAAACTGTTCAGGACCAAACATAGGACTGGGATCTTGCATTCCAGCAGAATTCAACACCACAAAATGGCAGCCGAACTTATTGAATGAATAATATGGCGCGCCGAACTCTCGAGTGATTTCAGGTGAAAGCGAACGCCAGGTCCCATCATGGTTGCCAAGAGAATAAAAGCGTTGTAGATTTCCAGCAGAATACATCTTTAACAGGTTGTTATAAGTGCCATCTATAGGCCCAAACTCGGTCATGTCCCCGGTGTCAACTATGAACGATGGCTGAATAGCAGTGACATTATACGGTTCCATATATACCGATTTGAGGGATACAATGTTCGCGACTGTTGCTGCGGTGCCCCCTCCTGCTCCGGAGTGACTATCACTGACGTGAATAAACGTGAAATCCTCAGAAACAGCAGAAGAGATGATTAAAAGCGCAAGCGATGCCGACAAGATGATTCGGCGGAGAAGGTAGTGGAAACACATAGTGGACCTGCCTGGGTTATAGAGAGAGTAAAACGCATATAAACTGTCATCATGAACGCAAATAGTAACAGTTCAGAGTAATTGAAAACACATCATCCTGAACTTGATTCAGGACCCATCCCAAAAATGTCTGGGTGCTGAATCAAGTAGTGCCTGCGAAGCATGCACCTTCAGCATGAAGTAATACTCAACAAGAGTGAACTCTTACCTCAAATATGTCATTCTGAGCGCAGCGAAGAATCTGCTTGTGGCGGGATTCTTCGTTGCACTCAGAGTGACAAAGTCAGTATTCAGAATAACACTAAACTAGTCTGTCCTTAACACGTCAGGATTCCAGACTCCATGTGGCAGTCTGGGTTTGTAGTGAGTGTGCAGCAGTTCCTTTGCCCTTGGGCTGAGAGGCTCCTGCAGGTACTCTTTGTAGACATGTGCAACATCAGGATTCTCATATGACCTGCGCAGGGTCTTGCCTTTGTCGATTGACCTTAAGGCCTCTGCACGCATTCTCAGGTTTTCCACATCCAGCGGAGTTCCCTGACCGGCTCTTGCATAAGGTTGACCACCTCCACCAATGCATCCACCTGGGCAGCCCATTATTTCAATGAAGTGGAAGTCACCTTCTCCATTTTTGACCATTTCCAGCAGCCTGTGTGCATTACCCAGTCCATGAGCTATACCCATGTTAAGCTTGGTGCCGGCAATGTCGACAGAAAAACGCTTTATGCCTTCAGCCACGCTTCGGACTTCATCCAGCACCATATCTTCCAGTGTTTCACCGGTCAGCATAAAGTATGCTGTTCTGTAGACAGCCTCAGCAAGTCCTCCGGTAGCTCCGAACAGAGCACCGGCGCCCGTAGAAATACCCAGTACCGGGTCAAACTCTTCGGGTTCCAGTCTTTCGAAATCCAGGGCAGCGTTCTTGATCATCCAGACCAGTTCCCTGGTAGTGATAACCCTGTCTACCGATGGCACCCAGTCTCCGGATGCAATCTGGATCTTCTGTTCTTCTCTTGCAGCCTCAAACTTCTTTGCCGTGCAGCACATTGCAGCGACACTGAAAATGTTCTCAGCCGGTATTCCCATTTTCTCAGCATAGAATGTCTTTATAAGAGAGCCAAGCATACTCATAGGTGACTTGGCTGAAGATATATTTGGTATCAATTCAGGATAGAAGTGCTCAGCAAATTTCATCCAGGCAGAGGAACAACTGGTGATTAATGGCAGAGGTCCGCCGTGTTTCATTCGTTCCACAAACTCGGAAGCTTCTTCCATGATCGTTATGTCAGCGCCCATCTGAGTATCGAAAACTACGTTGAATCCAAGCCTTTTCAATGCAGAAACAGTCTGGCCGGTCATTGGCAGTCCAGGCATAAGGTTGAAACCTTCACCGATTGATGCCCGCACACTTGGAGCTGTCTGGACAATGACTGTCTTATTGGGATCAGCCAGAGCATCCATTACATCCGATGTGTAATCTCTCTCAAGGAAAGCTGCGACAGGGCAGACATTTATACACTGCCCACATGTTACGCATACACTTTCTGTAAATGGAGCTTCAAAGGCTGGTGTAACAACCGTCTTGAACCCACGATGGACATAACCAAGTGCCGATACACCCTGTACTTCAGCACATACTCTCACACATCTTCCACAGAGAATGCATTTATCAGGGTTGCGAATTACCGAAGGAGAAGAGTTGTCATTTTCATAATGCTTTTTCTCTCCCGCATACAGTCTCTCTCTTACACCGGTTGTGTAGGCAAGATACTGCAGTTCGCAGTTACCATCTCTCTCACATGTCTGGCAGTCCTCCGGATGGTTATCCAGCAGCAGTTCTACTATAGTCTTGCGCAGTTCCCTGATCTCGGGTGTATTGGTATGGACGACCATACCTTCCCGGACCGGAAAACTGCAGGATGCCATCGGGTTGCGTATTCCATCGATTTCCACAAGGCAGACCCGGCATGAACCTTCAAGGTGGAGCCTGGGATGATAGCACAGGCGCGGGATGCGGACTGCAATTTTATCTGCAGCCTGCATTATAGTTGTCCCTTCAGGGACTTCAACTTGTTTATTGTCAATTGTCAGTTTTACGTTCATAATGCCCTCCTACGCTCTGTATATTGCCTTGACAGGGCATTTTTTCTTGCATTCTCCACATCGAATGCAAGCGTCATTGTCTATGTGATATATCTTCTTCGGCTCTCCGGATATACACTTGACCGGACAGACTTTTGCGCACAAGCTGCAGCCTACGCACTTATCTTCATCTATGTAATACTGCAACAGCGATTGGCAGACTCCGGCCGGGCACCGTTTCTCCGTTATATGGGCCTCGTACTCGTCCCTGAAGTTCTTCAGAGTAGAGAGTATAGGGTTCGGAGCAGCCTGACCTAATCCGCACAATGAAGCACGCCTGACTGTGTTACCCAGCTTCTCCAGTTTTTCGATGTCGCCATCTACGCCCTTACCCTCAGTTATCCTGGTAAGGATTTCCAGCAGTCTCTTGGTGCCTTCTCTACAGGGAGTGCATTTACCGCACGATTCTCCCTGGGTGAATGTAATGAAGAACTTGGCAACATCGACCATACACGTGCCTTCGTCCATAACGATCATCCCGCCGCTGCCCATCATTGAACCCGCTGCCATCAGGGAATCATAGTCTACCGGGGTATCAAGGTACTGTTCCGGGATACACCCTCCGGACGGTCCACCGGTCTGAACAGCCTTAAAACGTTTGTCGTCCTTAATACCGCCGCCGATGTCGTAAATGATCTCTCTGAGCGTAGTTCCCATAGGGACTTCAACAAGCCCTGTGTTTTTGATTTTACCGGCAAGCGCAAAGACTTTTGTCCCCTTGCTTTTCTCGGTGCCCAGATCTGAGAACCATTTCGAACCATTTAGAATAATTGGAGCAATATTAGCCCAGGTTTCCACGTTGTTAATCAGAGTAGGGAGATTATATAACCCGGATTGAGCCGGATATGGAGGCCTGGGTCTTGGCATACCACGTCGGCCTTCGATACTGGCAATCAGTGCTGTCTCTTCTCCGCAGACAAATGCTCCGGCTCCTAATCGCAGTTCAAGGTCGAAGCTGAAATCGGAACCGAGTATATTCTTGCCCAGGAGTCCATTTTCGCGCAAAATTTCTATAGCGTGCTGAAGTCTCTTGATGGCCAGTGGATACTCTGCTCGAACATACACATATCCCTGGTCTGCTCCAATAGCGTATCCGCCGATGGTCATTCCTTCGATAATCGAGTATGGGTCGCCTTCAATGGCACTGCGGTCCATAAATGCTCCGGGATCACCCTCGTCTGCATTACAGATCACTATACGTTTACCTGGCTCACCCTGAGCAGTCTGTCTCCACTTGAGACCTGTCGGATAACCACCGCCGCCTCGGCCACGCAGCCCGGACTTCTCTATTTCTACAATAACCTCTTCCGGAGTCATGTTCTCAAGGACTCTCGCCAGTGATTCATAGCCCTTCATCTGCAGATAGTCGTCCAATGAGTCAGGATCAATTACCCCACAGTTGCGAAGTGTAATTCTGCGCTGCTTACCAAAGAACGCCTCTCCACCAAGGACTCTTACGTTCTTGGAATCAATGTGCTCTTTGGACTGGAGATCCAGGACTACATTCCCTTCGACTATATGCTCTGAAATGATCCGTTCCAGTTTTTCGGAGTCAACCTTTTCGTAGTATGTGCCTTCGGGTTCAATAATCACCATTGGGCAGCGTCCGCATTCACCATAGCTGACTGCTTCTTCTATGCTGACCAGGTCCTTTGCTTTGTACTTTGAAAGCAGACGTTTGATCTCGGGTTCGAGTCTCTTACCCCCGGGGCTGATGCACGCCGTTCCGGAGCAAACAATGAGCTTGCGTTTTATCTGATCTGTCATGGCTACCCCAAATACTCCTCGACTATGATGTCGTTAACAAGATGCTCTTCAACAATCCGCTTGGCTTTCTCTTCATTCAGCCTGATATATAAGACCGGAGGTTCTCCGGATCTGGTGACTTCCGCCATAGGTTCCAGATCGCAGCGTCCCACACATCCTGTGGGAATCACTGAAACACCTTCAAGTCCGGCTTCTTTTACGGAGTCTTTGAAAGCCTTACTCACTACATCCGCTCCTGCAGATATGCCACAAGTCGCCATTCCTACACGTATTCGAGTCCGTATTTTGGGTTTATCAGTGATTGCGCGATTTTTCAACTTAGATAACAAAGTGCTGGGTTTGGACATTCTAATTAACTCCGTTTAAATCGAAAATATATTGTCTGCCTTCATTGCCTTGTCTTATAGAGAAAGAATTGGCATGGTTATCGGTCGCCAATTGTCCGTAGAAGCGTATAATGCTCTCCTTCTGCGATTCTATTGTGCAAGATGCAGGAGACATTTTTACCTTCACCAGGGCTCCGTCAGCATCTTCCAGTATAGTGTCGAATATTGCTGGTGTGATTGTTAAAGGGGACGCCAGCGGGTTCTTGACTGTGAAATCGAGAGTGATAAAACGTGCATCATCAGCCGATTGTTTTCCGTCAATCGGTCCAAAAGTATATCCAACCTTGTCCAGTCTCAACAGCAAAGTACCTGCCGGATAGAAAGCCCCGGTTGCAGCAGATATTCTGGCAAGCGGAATTGCAGGATCGCTGGAATCTGCCAGAGGAGCGCTAAAGCCTGTGATTTTATTACCAAGATCAAGTGATGCCGTTGACTCATCTCCAAATGATAGATTGACCTTGGCAACCTTTGCGGAAGCAGGAACAATAAAAATTGCCGTTAGATGCAGCTTATCGTTGAATCCTGGAGTTTTAACTATGGTTGACGAAGACCATGATGTTGAACCATCCGTAGCTTTGGATTTAAAAAGGGCCATTGCTGGGTCTGGTTGGGAAACATCCGGATTTGAGAACTCCACAATCAGCAGCTTTTGTTGATTGTTGGGAATAAGAATTTTATCTGCAATCGAGTATGGCTCCAGGCTATAAAGAGCAGATTCTAATGTGAATACCGGTTGCTTAACAGGTTCTGGTACCACAGGTGCAGGTTTGACGACAACTGGTTTGGGCTTGACTACACTTGGTTTAGGTTTTTTTACCACAATTTTCTTCTTTATGGCTTGTGAAGCGGGTGCTTTTTTGATTGGCTTAACGGGTTGCTTCGCTGCAATAGAAAATGTTGAGGACAAGATTAGTAATGTCACGAAATAAATCACAGTCTTATGGATCAGGGACATCGTTGGTATCTCCAGATTATCAATATTGATGCATTTTTATATGATAGCAGTGGTGTAATAATATCGCATTCGGAGTAATTCTACCACTCAGACGGGAATTCTAACCGGATTACATGCAGCCTTAATGTTTTTGCACCATAGTAGAAAGATGAAACCTTGGGGTTCCATTATTCGTTCAAGAGGTGTAGTATATGTGGGTTTACAGGATCATTTTCGCTTGTTGAGGTGAAATTTCGTGAGAGTTGGAACAGCCTGGGCAGATATCACGCCCAATGAAAAACTTAGTGTTGCAGGTCAGATGTGCGAAAGAATTGCACAATATACACATGATCCACTCACCGTGAACGCAGTTGTATTTGCAGACGGGGATACAATGGTTGCTCAGGTGTCGTGTGATATTTGTCTCATCCCTGATGATTTTATAAATAGGACAAGGGAAGAGTGTTCTGCTAAGACCGGTATACCGGCAGACAATATCATTATCGGGGCTACACATTCCCATGTTGCTCCCAATACAATCGATACGATTCCCGGTAAAGTCAGTCCGGCATTTATGACTGATTTCCGGGAGAAGATAGTAGACTCAGTATTTCGGGCTGTAAAAGATCTTGAAGAAGCTCAGATCTATGCAGGCAAAGGTTTCATTGAGCAGATGGGATTCAACCGCCGTGGTATGCACGATGGCAACAAGTGCGATATGTACTTCGGCAGCTGGGAAAAAGGCTTCGAAGGACTCGAAGGCCCCAGGGACGGCGAAGTTGGTGTTCTGTTTGCAAAGCGTCTAGACGGCAGTCTTAAGGTCGTTGTCTCATCATTCTCCACGCATCCGAACTCAGTAGAGGGAGAATCGTTCTACAGCGCCGATGTTGCAGGGGCTGTCAGAGCATATCTGCGCAAGAGCCTGGGAGATGATATTGGTGTAGTATATTTGACCGGTGCCGCCGGCAATACAGCCCCAAGCCAGCTGGTAGATAATGTAGAAAATATTCAACCCTGGCGCGGTGAAGAGGGATGGAAACGCTCCGGCATGTACCTGGGCAGTGAGATAGTAAAAACCATTGCGGGAACCGTTGATCCTATGGTCGATCCTAAACTTATCCTGAAGAAAGAGACATTGAAAATACCGATAATGGATTATCCTGAGGATATCGTTATCGGTTGGGATGATCCACATTTTAAACAGGCAAAATTGGACTGGCCAAGGAAGACTGCTGAAGAGAGCCCTTATACAGTCCGGGTCAGTGTCATCAGAGTAGGCGATGCTGCGATATGTACCAACCCCGCAGAGTTTTATGTAGAACACGGTTTGGCAATTAAAGACAATTCACCTGCAAGCGTGACTCTGATCTCTGAACTGACCGATGGGTTTGTAGGTTATGTAGCAACCAGAGAAGCATATACCCACGGCGGATATTCCACCTGGCCGGCTGAAGGCTGCAAACTTGCGCACGATGCCGGAGAGAAGATAGTCGCTTCCACCAAAGGACTGCTTAAGGAAGCATTCAACCAGTAGAATTGAGAACATTGTAGTCAGTAACAGTTCAGGTGTTAATGTGTAATACAATAAATTTCCGTTCGCCCTGAGTAGCGCGAAGCGCGTATCGAAGGATGGACGGAAATTTACTCACAAATACTGAACTGTTACTATAATCATTTATATAAGGCAGGATATTACGTCCTGTCTTATACTGTTTCAGGCTATCGTAGTTTATTCTTTAGAGCTATTCTGATTACAGCCGGAGATCGTGCGGGGACAGTAACACTCAGCATATTACCCAGCTTTGATACTACAGGTTTGGACCATTTTGATCCAACCCAGTCTGCCCTTGTTATACTGGTGCCAATCTTGATTCCCCAGTCTTTCTGGTTCCACGGAATAGAGATGGTCTGATCGGTATCTGTGTGATTAGCCAGGACGATTCCAATGTCACCTCTAAAAGACCGGTAACACTCCGCTAGAACAACCGGCAAATCATAATCTATTTTTCTTGACCCGGGCCAGATATCCCAAGTCCGTTTAGCTTTAGCTAAACCGCTCAAATCGGGAGTCCGTAAAAATTCTCCCGAATACAGAAAATCCAGATTTGAATGGCGTGCAGCACTGTATTTCTTTAACAATTCAATCTGCCCGACCATGTCAGGATCGTTCAATCTAATGAGATCCCTGTCATACCATGCCAGTTGACGTCCTCTCACAAGATTAAAAGCAAGTTTGGAATTAAATATGTCCATCGAATTGATTTCACCGCTGTTTACCCAAACACCAAATTCAGTGGTCCGGTCCGCATCGACTGTCTGAAAAATTGGCAATGAATCAGCTCGCATGTCGGCATGTCCGTTTAATTGACCGTGAATTTTATCCATATAGACTTCCAGGAGACCTTCACCTGTAATTACCATATTCTTTTTCAATGCCAGTGTTTTTCGAAGGACAGAATCGACTGCATCGCGGTCATAAGTTCCACCGCTCCAGGGATGCTTGTGGTTTTTTGCATAACAGGCATATGGAGCCATGGTGTATTCATCCCAGTAAATTGCATCAACACCATAATCCGATACTACATGCTTTGCGACCCCCATAATCTTGTCCTGCCAGTAATCATTTACCAGGCACATCGGCACCATAGGACTCTCCGGTCCACCGGCGCCATACTCGAAATATGGTTTGCCTGTCGGAGCAAGCCTGGCGTATTCACTTGCCTTTTCAACAGTCCATAGAGGCAGTGTAGTATCGCACAACTGGATGTTAATATATGGCATCACATATATGCCGGCTTCCTGCATTTTTCTTACAGCTTTTATAAATCCTGGAGGTGCAGGCAAATAGTCCGGATATCTGTAGTCATGTCTGCTGTACTTCTGCCAGATATACCAGTGAAAACCGAAAGGCTCACCCAGTTTCTTCCTTAAGTCTATTAGATCATCAGCGTAAGCCAAGAGTTTGTCTTCATCGTGTGCCCACGTAGCCCCCTGGAACCAGACAGACAGATTCTTGAACCATACTGGAATATCTTTCCGAACTGCAAGTGATTTAACTCTGGGAAGTGTAGAGGTCCATGCCCGATAGATCTTGGCTGCATCATACCAGTCACCTCGAATAGGTCCACATATTATCGGGTATGGCAAAGCCCACCTGGAATTGATCGCAGTTTTCTCTGCAAAATGAGTAATACACATATAGAATGTCGTTTTAGATTCCATAGGCCAGCAGGTGAAGTTCTTGTGGTAGTATTTGGGATCATAACTGGCTAAATACAGAGTTCCACCCTGTCCATCGCAGTAGCTCATAAGTTGCACTGACATACCGGAGGACGGAACTTCTGTGTAGCCTGGTCCCGCAATTCCGGTATTTCGAGGAGACATATACTTCACGCCGGAGTATGCTGGTACGGCAACATAATCCGTTTTCTCAGATCCCGGACGGTCGGATGCCAGTCCGCGTAAAAGAGGGAATTGCATCTCCAGCAAAGGCGTCGACGATTTATTGTCGATAGACAATCCCCACATAAATAAACTGGTTTTGGGGTCAAGAGATATCGTAACTGTCGCAGAGAGTGTGCCGCCTCCTTGAACGGGCGCATCTTTGAAGTGCAATTCCCATCCAATCGCCTGTGTATTTTTGATCTTTCGATATATACGCTTTACAAAATTCTGTCCGGACAGAGTCGTGCTTACCAGTGGATTATCACCCATCCTGATCAGGAATATATCGTCACCAGACACTTTTATATAGTTGGATTTTCCAACCAGATCGGTTATTTGCTGCAAAGTAAATCTGTCTTTGTTGATCGCCAGTTGCACTTTGCTGTCTCGAAGTACCAGATTTTCACCTATTACAAGGGATTCCGGTTTATCTGAAGCATAAAGGATAGACGCAGCCATCCAGACTATTAGGAGTGAAACAGTTAATCTTAGTAAGTATGAAACAAGAACTTGATGCGTGAAACATGTCTTGAACAACTCAGTTTTATTCATTTCCATCTCAACTACCGAGTGATATCACGACTGATTCAGATTTTACTTATGTCAAGGAAAAGCAATTCGCTGTAGTTAATATGTATTTGCATATCGTTTTTATTAGTTTTGCTTGTTGGATTGCAGTATATTTTCCTTCATTTTTCTGTAGATTAGGCGTCTTATATTAATAAGTAGTAATCTGAACGAGTGCATGCTGGAATACGTCTAAGTCAAGTGTCGGCTTCATAACAGTCGGGCCTTTGCACTCCACGATTTTAGATTATGTTTTTTAGGTCTTGCCACCTTGCAGTATGGAATGATACAAGTGTGGAAACTACTGATTTGATCAAACACAAGCAACATATTCTGGCTTGTCGGTTATTATTATGCTCCTCAAACAACGTATGGGACAAACTGCTATCACCTTCATAGCTGCTTGTGTTTTACTCAGCATTTTTACGATGGTATCGGGTCTGTTTGTAATCACACCTCCTAAAAGACCGCTTGTTGTAGTCAAAACGGTACCGCCAGTTAAAACACGAGTGCGTAAAATTATCAAGCACGTTTGGCACCCTTCTCACATAGTCAAGTCCTGGACAACCACATACAGAGGACATCGCCTCCATGTTACGCAACTCCCTCGCTGTCAACACCTGGAAACGCTATTGACATACAACCCTTCTGGAGAAACGTTCGTTCAGGCCAAACGTAGAGTCAATGGAGCCGCGATAATGAGTGGGAGTTTTCATAACTCACAGTCATTTTGTCTTGCGGATTTTCTGCAGAGGGATGGTCGAGTATTGTCTCCAGCCAGAACCGGACGCATCTTTTTAGTGATACTTCCGGACGGAAGCATTGACCTGACAAAGGATTATGGCAAATACAAGCGCAAACCGGGTGTAAGTGCCATGGCTATGGGACAGGTATTGGTTCCCTGGCAGACGGATGGCTTCGGAGCAGGATTTGCAAACAGACATACGGATCGGATGGCGCTTGCTCTTAACCGCAGTTACATTTACATCATTCAAGGACAGGCAGATTTGTGGGCGCTTGCTTCATATATTAAGAACAAACTGCCGGTTAGGATTGCTGCCAATTCCGACGGCGGTCACGTGGTTCGAGGTTCTGCACCGGTTCATGTCGTTTTTCGCTGGAAACCAAAGGGTATTGCGCGGGAGTTGTTGAAATAACATAGAGACCGGGTATAATTCTCCGGTATTTGTTATTTGCTAACCCGCTTTATTCACCAAGCTTCGCCTTTATCCCGCAGTAAGGACAAAAGCTGAGCCAATCATGAATAATGCGGCCAATAAATTCCTGACACATGGAGGCCCCCTTATGGAGAACAGCTTCAGTAATCCCCAGAGCAAGTACCGCCCGGCGCCATTCTGGGCAATTAACCACAAGATCAACCCCGAGGAGTGTGCAAGACAGATCACCGACATGACCAGCGCAGGGATGTCCGGCGGATTTTTCCACTCCAGAGCGGGACTCATAACCGACTATATGAGCGAGGAATGGTTTGAGTGTATGAATGCTGCTCTGAAAGCAGCTAAGAATACCGATGGCTATCTGTGGCTTTACGATGAAGACCTATGGCCGAGTGGAAATGCCGGAGGCCAGGTTGCAATGATGAAGCCGGAATACCGTTCAGCCTCCTTGAAAGCTTATCTTGTAGCAGCAGGACAACCATTACCCGAACTGACCGAGGACCAGGCTATAGTATTTGCCTATAATATAGGCGACAGAATGGGTCGACAGTTGTTTGATTGCTCTTTACTTGATGATGCAGAAGAAGCTCCGGATTCTGAACGCCTGCTTATGATACGTGAGTATTCCCCGAAAATCGGCTGGTGGAGCGGGGAATCATACTCCAACCTGATGCATCCTGTAGCAATGCAGGAATTCATTAAGCTTACTCATGAGAAATACAAGGCTAAGCTCTCAAAGGATTTTGGAAAACGCATTCCAGGGATCTTTACCGATGAGCCGATGCTGTCACCGGTTGACCCAAATGGAATCCACTGGTATGACGGATTGCCTGATCTTTATTCTCAATGGTATGGTCGTGATTTCACCGAAGACCTGCCATATCTAATCTTTGATGGTCCGGAATGCCGGAAGATCCGTTTGCTTATAAACCGCACAATCCACCGTCAATTTATGGAAGCATATCTCAAACCTCTGTTTGACTGGTGTGAAGCCAATAATCTCAAGCACACCGGGCACTTTATGCAGGAAAACTCCCTTACCATTCAGTCCGAGACATATGGTGGTGGGGTGATGAGCTTCTACAAATATGAACACGTCCCCGGAATAGATCACCTGTGCCGTGAGGTTGATACCATGCTGCTTCCGTGCAAGCAGGTGACATCGGCAGCCAGGCAACTGGGTAGAAGACAGGTCCTTACAGAGATATTCGGTGTCAGCAGACACACCAACACCTTTGAAGACTTCAAGTGGCTTGGCGATTTCGATATGGTGTTCGGCGCCACATTCTTCTGTCCTCACCTGAGCTGGTATTCGGCGCTGGGTAAACGCAAGCGCGATTATCCTCCGAACTGGAACTATCAACAGACCTACTGGAAGGACTTGAGCAAACTCAATGACTACTTCGCCAGAACAGCATGGATGCTGGACAGGGGGGAAGCAGTATGTGACATAGCTATGCTGCATCCTATTGACAGTGCAGTCGCCGACCGCAAGCTGGGTGTCAATGCAGTCGGTGGAGTTGAGGGTAACTGTGTAGTTCTGCCAGTCGATGCTCCCGTTATGGAAAGACCGAACATAGCTCAGCTTGATGAAGGTCTGAAGAAGACTCTGAATGCAGTGCTGACCAGTGGACGTGATTGTGATCTGGTTTGTGAGGATGCACTTGCGGAGAGCAGTATTATTAAAAATGGCAAGCTGACTGTTGGAAAGATGACATATTCAACATTGATAGTACCGCCCTCGATTACATGGAGACCCGGTACATTTAATAAGCTGCAGGATTTTGCGGCTGGTGGAGGCAAGGTCCTGTTTGTCGGACAGACACCGGTTGAACTGGACGGGGAAAAAGTCGTCGAACAGTGGACCAGATTGATGTTTGCTAAGGGAGTCAGCAGTGTCCCTTGTGCCACAAAACAGATCCAGGAAGCTATAGACTCAATCTCAAAGCAGAGCTTCAGTCTGAGAGATATGGATGGCAATTTCACAACGCAGACCTATCTCCAGCACCGCAAAGATGGAGATTCTGAGATATTTTTCATAGTGAACTCCAGTAGGGATACTGCCAGGGATTATGTTCTTGAGTTCGCAGACCAGGTCTCAGGTTTTCTGATGGAATATGACGCAGAATCCGGTGAGATTCATCCGTGTATGCCTGCTGAAGAGGGATTGAGCTTTGTATTCAGTCTTCCTCCGTGTGGGAGTGTACTGCTCGCGTTGGAACAGGCCGAAATAGAGGAGCCTGAAGAAGAGGAAGAAGTCGAATACGATTCAATTAAACTGCCAGAGAGTTTCGATTTTATAAGACCAGATCCGAATGTCCTTGTTCTCGATAGAATGCAGGTTTCATATGATGGTGGCAAAATATTTGATGCCGAGGACCTGGAGTTCAGGATCAGACGAAAAATAGCAGAGAAATTCGGAACTCTGGATGCATTGGACTGGCAGCCGTGGGTTGCTGTGCGCAAGAAACTGTTCGACGGTAAAGGAGGACCGGTAATCCTGCGATATGTTTTTCAGAGTGACATCGCTGCTCCCAAAGCCTGGGCTGTGATTGAGGAGATTCAAAAAGGCAAACTCTTCATCAATGGAAATGAAGTCAGCACAGTTACCGATCAGTGGCAGTGGGACCGTGGATTCGGTAAAGTCGAGATAGGCAAGCATATAGTTGCTGGCAACAACACCCTTGACTTCCATGTAGATTATGACTTTATGGTCGAAGTGGAGGCTGCATATATAGTCGGTGACTTTGCAGTAGAGCTGGTGAGCCCTTATCATGGCAAGCTGGTCAAAGAACCCAGGCAGCTTAAGACCGGGTCATGGGTTGGTCAAGGGTATCCATTCTACTCCGGCAGAATGATATACAAGGCCAAACTCGATTGCACTAGAAAGAATGCAAAACTTGTACTGAGCCGACCTTCTGCTACTGTGATCAATGTCAGAGTCAATGGAAAAGCAGCTCAATCCATTATGTGGAGACCTTATGAAGCCGATCTGTCGGCTCTGGTGAAAAAGGGTGAGAACAACATCGAAATTGAGGTTGTTTCCAGTCTGCAGAATAGCTTTGGACCTTTACATGAGATCAATGGCGATGACAACATGTGGTGCGGTCCAAACGCATTCGACGTGGAGGAGTTCATAAGAGAAGAACTAAGCCTCTTCGACTATGGTCTGCTGGACGGGGGAGAGCTGCTCTTCTAGCTCAATGTCGCCATTGGAGGAGTGCACAATTCCCCCAATGGCGAAAGGGGTTAGGGGATGTAATTGTGGTGCAGGCTTCCAGCCTGCCTTGCATAATTAAAATCATATGCATCGGTATCAGAGCGGAGGGGGAATCCCCGAGGCGTCGATGCCGATGCACCAGCAATATCGAAGCATCCACCTAATTCCCCCTTGGAGAAGGGGGGTAGGGGGGATTGATAACGGTTACTAACAAGAATTAGTTGTAACAGTTCATTATACTAAATAAACAAATGCCTTCCCCCAATTCAGGAGAAGGCATTTTTGTTTCGGTATGCTTACAGTTGTTATTGAAGCAATAGACTAACTCTTGGATGCAACAGGCTCAGGTTTCTTCGCTTCGGCAGCTGCAGGTGCTGGGGCAGGCGTAGGTGCTGGAGCTGGATCCGGTGTTGGCGGAGCCACATTACTCCCCGCTGCTTTGGAGCCCGGGTAGTCATTGACATGGAAACCGGAACCCTTAAATACAATTCCTGGAGCAAAGAGAAGTCTGGATATTTTACCTTTGCATTCCGGGCATATGGTCAACGGATCATCAACCATACGCTGGACTGTCTCAAATTCGTGTGCACAGTCTTTGCACCTGTATACATATGTTGGCATAACTATATCTCCTCCGACGCACTGGAGTGGGGTCTCTGTATATCATTATACCTGAGCGCTATGCCTGACTACAAACTCCGAACTCAAAAACGATGGTGTCACAGAGTGATAATTGCGATTCCACAGTATAAACTGAGATATAACTGGACTCAATCCATTTACATTAATATAAATACACCAAGGTATTAAGAATTGAGTAGCCGCATGGCATTCAAGCCCAGTATCTGCCGCTTGTCATCCTCTGAGAGCTGAGAAAATACCACCCAACCGAGCTGCTGCCTCATATCACGCATAGGTTGATCGGAACCATACATGACTCTGGATGCCCCGGCACCTTCAGCGAGATAATCAATAATCCCCATACATACCGGTGTTAGAGTGATCTCTATCATAAAATTCGGATGCTTATTGGCTAACCGAATGGCATGAGTCGCAACCTCATAACTACCACCACAATGTGCCGCTACAAAGGTCACTTCAGGATAGCGACCACATAACACATCCAGCTCGGAAAGGTCACCTCTTTGAGGATGCAGCAATACATACAAATTTCTCTCACCAGCAAACTCCCACAATACATCAAAAGTCGGATCATCGTAGTGCTTGCCGTGATAGATATATGGTTTGAGACCGAGGAACCTACGGTCCACATATACTTCTTCCAGTTTCTGCCGGAGGATCTCAGGATCATCATGGGTCACATCGAATGTAGCCAGCCCCCAGAAGAAATTAGGGGCAAAATCCAGGGCAGATTTGACACATTCATTCCCTTTATCCGGGTCGACCCCAACAGTGCCGTTCCAGCTCATAATTCCCATCCGGTCAATTCCAAGCTGGCGGGACATTTCCACTGTTCCCTCAGGTCCACCATTATACATCGCATAAGCTCCACCGCCGCCATGTAAACCTTCATCCAGCATATGAGCATGCATGTCATAGACAACAGCACTCAATGGTTTGCCTGCTCGAGCTTCAGCCATCAAGAAATCCTCATATTCATTGACTATTTCACGGGGTGGCACAAGACCATGGGTTAACCTTGTCAGATTTCCCCCGGCTATCTTTTGCCTGACTAATTCCGGAATTTGCGCATAATCGACATAGCATCTGTGAGCCCCCATAGACATATCAGCAGCATTAGAAGCATACAGAAGCTGATCTTCACAACCAAGTTCCATCAGACGTTCGATTCCGAAGTTGATTTGGAAGTGTTCAAATGAAATATGGAGGTTCTTATGGTTTAGCAGAAGAGGGAAAATGTACCTTTGGCTGGACCAGCTGACTCCAACTATGAGGATATTCAGGTCTGGGTGTCGTGCCAGAATGGTCTCGAGAGTAGTCTCATCCATCTCTGTGCGCATATCAACAATCACCAGAGATCCATACTCCTCCAATCCCTTTAATAACGGCGAGTTGTATCGTGAAGCAGCATTCCAGCCATTTGTTTTGGGATATAACGTAACTGCCTTAATGTTGTTGCTATCCATCAGTTCCCGCAGCTTCTCTGGTTCTGGGAACTCACCTGTCCAGTGGGGCATAACATTCCAGATAGGGAACAAGTTGTCGTTATCAGACAATGTATCGCACAATCGAAGATTCTCCAGCATAGGATCATATTGTACAGACATTGTGTTAGCAACCATTGCTGCAGACACGGAACAGTGGTTCATCTCATCCACAATATCCTGCAATTTCCACGGTTGAGAAGCATGAATATTGGCTTTTGGTCCAAATCTGGTGAAGGCATCAAAGAATACTGCTGGCATTGTTTATCTCCCGGAGAGAGTGTAATTATTGACTCTAAAACATTCTTAATGCTCTACCCCGCTTTATTCACCAGACTTCGCTTTTGCCAGGTAGTTGGGGTAAAAGCTGAGTCAGTCACGAATAATGCTGGCTGCATAATAAAGTGATAATCATTCGTTGGGGATATATCCCAAGAGTGATGAATTGTGCTACTATAGTATACAGTAAACGGTGACAATGATCACCTGCGGTAGCCAAATGGACGTCAACGCACAATATTTGCAGCTGATTTAACGTAACAGTGTACATCGCGTCATTTTGATCGCATCGATGAATCTGCTTTATAGATATGCATTTTATATGCTCTATCTATTCAGTACTGTTACCACTTGACAGCGTATAATATATGCGCTATTCTGTGTCCTTTAGAGAGTACTACATGAGCGCAAATACATTTGATGTGGAACAGATCGGTCCCAGAATTCGGGCATTGAGAGAACAACGGGGATTATCTATGCGGGAACTGGCTGCAAAAAGCCAGGTTTCAGCCAGCTTTGTATCGAAGATAGAGTCCTGCAAAGCCTCACCCACTGTTGTGAGTCTTATGAAGCTTCTGGATGCTATGGACCTTGGGCTTCACGAGTTCTTCCAGACAGACAAAGAAGATAACCCGGTTGAAATGATCGTCTTTCCACGGGAGCAGATGGCCGTATCCGAGGATAGTCAGCATGCATGGTTTTATGCGTTTCCCAGGCATCCGGATATAAAAATGAACCTCAGTTACGAGGAATTCAAAGCACACACCAGGCTCAGGGCAAAAGAAACACATAAACATGACCTGTGCGGATTTGTTATATCCGGTGAACTGACTGTAGATATCCCAAGCAGGGGGCGTTTTGTTGCCAAAGCCGGAGACGCATTCTATATTCCGGCAGGGCTTATGCATATAGCAGGCAACCGGGCAAATCAAATCCTGAAACTTGTAGCAATACAAGCCACCTGATAAGTATGTAATTCGTGTAGTTCAGGTTGGATGCCTTAACACATAGGATATATAACTCTGTATCAGAAAAATATCAGCCCAATTCCCCCTTTGAAGGGGGGTAGGGGGGATGTGAAAAAGTGTTTAGGTTGAATCGCATTTCCTGTTGATCTATATTCACATTCCCCCACCTCATTCAAAAGGGGAATTGACCATGACCGATTACTGTATTCTTTATTGCCAATATAATTTACCAATTATCAAAAGGAGAAGAGAGTTATGTCTGCGCAATTCAGATTTTCATTTGGCCCCTGGAACATCCATGAAGGTATGGATCCATTTGGTCCAAAGGTTCGGACACCGTTCAGTTTCATTGAGAAACTTGATTTTGCTGTGGAAGCCGGATTCAAGGGAATACAGTTCCACGATGATGATGCAGTAGATGTTGAGCTTACACTTGCTGAGCAGGACAAAGCTCTCAAAGAGCTCAAGAAAATGCTCGATGACCGTGGACTCGAAGCCGAGTTTGTTGCTCCCAGACTCTGGGAGGATCCCAGGACAATAGATGGCGGCTGGACATCCAACAACCCGGATGCTCGCAAGTATGCTTACGAGCGATGCATTAGAACAGTCGAAATAGCCAAAGAGCTGGGTACCGACAAAGTCGTTCTGTGGCCTGCAAGAGAAGGCACCTATGTCCGCGAGTCCAAAGACCCGAAGGTTGCCGCTGACAGGTTTGTCGAAGTCATAGATGCAATGCTGACTCACGACAAGACCATCAAAATCCTTGGAGAGATGAAGCCGAACGAGCCAATGGACAGCACTTTCGTGCCGACTACCGGTCACTTTCTGGCTATCGCATCAAGAACCATCGACCCGAGCAGAGTTGGAATTCTCATTGAGTCCGCGCATGCTATCCTTGCCGGTTTGGAGCCTTCCGAAGAGATGGGATTTGCTCTGAGCTTCGGCAAACTCTGGGGCGTTCACCTCAACGACCAGAACGGGTTGAAATTTGATGAAGACAAGACCTTTGGAATGGTCAACCTGCGTAGAGCATTTTCACAGGTGTATATTCTGAATAAATACAATTTCGGAGCTAACGGTGAGTATGTCGGTCTGGACGTAAAGACCCTTCGTACACAGAAGCAGGATGTGTCGATGAAACACCTCACCTACTCTAAAGCAGTTTTCGAAATGCTGTTGGCGAAAGTCGGTCAAGTAGACGAAAAGATTATCGAACAGTTCCGTGCTGAGCAAGATTATGAAGAAATGGATCTTTATCTGACCAAGATCCTGTTGGGGGTATAAAAAATGCAAGAAGAACTGGCCATCAATGGTGGTCCGAAGGCGAAGACGACTCCGGGCGTAGCGATGTATCCAGGTGGATTAGAAATAGGGGAAGAAGAGAAGAGGCAGGTCCTTGAAGTTCTGGACCGCAAGTATCTATTCCGCTATTACGGTCCCGAGGACTATCCTTCCAAGGTTGCAGAATTTGAAGAGAAGTTCGCAGCTGCGATGGGCTCCAAACACTGTCTGGCAGTAACTAACTGTACAAGCGCTCTGATCAGTGCACTCTCAGCAGTAGGTGTAGGACCCGGAGACGAAGTTATCGTCAACGGTTACACCTTCTTCGCATCCTGTGCATCCATCGTTGCCGCAAGGGCAATCCCGGTCATCTGTGAGATGGACGATACCTACACAATGGACCCGGACGATCTGGAAAAGAAGATCACTCCCTCCACAAAGGCTGTGCTCTGCGTCCACATGAGAGGCGCTCCCTGTGATATGGACAAGATCACTGCCATATGCAAAAAGCACAACCTCAAATTAGTCGAGGATGTTGCTCAGGCCTGCGGCGGTTCTTACAAGGGTAAGAGACTGGGAACGTTCGGAGATGTCGGATGCTTCAGCTTCCAGTTCCACAAGATTATAACTGCTGGTGAAGGTGGAGCTTGTCTGACAGATGATGATGTGATTTACGACAGACTGATGGGCTACCACGACACAGCAGCCTGCTGGAGACCGGACAGATTCGGTCACGAGAGATATAAAGGGGAGCTTTTCTGCGGAGTTAACTACCGCATGAGTGAACTCACTGGCGCAGTTATGCTCGCTCAGTTTGCAAGGCTCGATACTTTGCTCGAAAAGATGCGCGCAAATAAAAAGCGTATCAAAGACCAGATCAAAGACCTCAAAGGCCTGACCTTCCGCAGACTTACAGATGAAGCAGGTGATGTCGCCATATGTCTGATGTTCCGAATTACAGACAAAGACAAGATCCGTCCGTTCGTGGAAGCTCTGCAGGCTGAGGGTGTTGGTGTTGGATCCGTATACGACAGCAGCATTCCGGACTGGCATATATATTCCCACTGGGAGCATATTATGAGCAAGGCCACAATCACATCTGAAGGCTGCCCATACACCTGCCCGCACTACAAGGGCAATGTAGAGTATTCACCGGATATGTGCCCGAATACTCTGGAGCTTCTGTCTCAGACAGTTGCACTGGACATTCCAGCCCAGATGACCGAAGAAGACTGCGACCAGATAGCCAAAGGCATCCGTAAAGTAGCCGAAGCGATTCTATAAGACAATTTACAATTGATAATTGACAATGGATAATGTCTAGGCTTAGGTCTTTCTAAAATCCGTTCGTCCTGAGCTAGTCGAAGGATGGACGGATTTTACGTTAATCCATTGTCAATTGTACATTTATATGGGGAGGAAACAATGAAATTCGATATATGTCTGGAGATGGTTCTAACCGATCTTCCTTATGATCAGAGAATTTTAAAAATAGGCGAGTGTGGATTCAAGTCAGTCGAGTTCTGGATGCACGACGAGAAAGATGCTGTCGTCCTGAAGCAGACTGCAGAACAGGCCGGAGTTGATATCAATAACCTGGTAGTAAACGGCCCAGCCGGCAGTCCTGGTGGATCTTTGACAGATGCCACAGAGCTTAATGCTTACCTCGAAAGAGTTGAAGAAGTCATCGCATTTGCAAAGAAAGCCGGTATCTCCAAGGGTATTACCTGCACAGGCAACCTGATCCCTGGACTCACCCGTGCCCAGATGAGAGCTAATGTTGAGAACGCTCTGGTTGAAGCCGGAAAGATTGCTGCAAAGAACGACTTCCTGCTGGTTCTTGAGTGCCTGAACACCCATGTAGACCATGCTGGTTACTTCCTGGATTCCTCTATAGAGGGCGTTGAGATCATCAAATCAGTCAACTCACCCAACGTCAAAGTCCTTTATGATGTCTACCACATGCAGATAATGGAAGGCAACGTCATCGCCAATGTCACAAAGAACATAGATTCCATCGGCCACTTCCACTCTGCAGGAGTTCCCGGCAGGCATGAACTGGACAACGGAGAGCTGAACTATCCTGCGATCATCAAAGCCATCGCAGCGACCGGATATGATGGAGCCTTCGGCCTTGAATATTCACCTGCAGGCGCAGATGGAATAGCTTCACTGAAGCATATGCGCGCTCTTCTGGATTCCACCGGAGTTGAAAAGTAGTCCAAATATGGAATCCAACACTGATAAGATACTTTCAATTCATTCGGTGGTAGTCGATGTACAGCGTCGGGATGAAGACGCTGACCTCTGGGTTACCACCGAGGTTCGAAATGCCACCGATAAAGCTCAACCCGCCGAATTGACTCTGGTCCTCCAGCACGGTGAAGCCAGAGAAACAATAGAGATAATTGAAGTCCTGGAACCAGGATCCAACTCAATGGAATCCGTCATCCGTGTATGCGAACTCAGACAGTGGGCCAACCACAACGAATACACCCTGATGCTGGGCCTCCGCTGCAACAACGAAGTCCAGGATGTCAGGGAAGAGAAGATAAAACTTAGCTAGAATAAATCCAATTATTCTGCTCTGCTTAAAGTGAAGGCCGTCCATTCGTGTTAAGCAAGGATGAATGGACGGCAAGGTAGGTTCACGTATTGTGACAGATACTCTTCCCCGCAATATTGCATTCTTATCGTCAGTGTATAAAATGTAGTTTCATGGTATAAATTCAATATGAGTATCCACAGTGTCTATAACATCGATATTATTCCAAGGCTTCAGAAACTTGGTTACTATATTAGTCAACCGGGTGACGTGCTTGCATATATTGCAGATGACATTGAACTATCTAATGCTCTAGAACAGGTTCCAGAAATAATTGCCAGATTCTTTGGTAAAACAAGTCTTCGTTTATATCTCCTAACCGATAAGGACGATACCACGTATTCGCAGCTAGTAATTAAAATAGGTAGTTCTCTTGAACCGCGTGAACGTGTAAATCGCCTGAACGCACTGATTGATAATTGGATGATTGATTTGAGCAACGCTGTTTCATCAAAACTGACAATCAGTATTGAAAAGGCAGAATAAATGCGCATTTTCGAGTGGGATGACTACAGAAAGTTCGCTTCTGAACTAGCACAATGCGACGAAAAAAGCTATCTAGCGGAAGCCAAATTACGAACAGCAGTAAGTCGGGCTTATTACAGCCAGTTTCTGAGAGCCCGGTATTTATTCGGTTCACCAGAACAACCGCATCTGAACCTTATCAAACAGTTGCAGGATAGTAATACCAGGTTGATAAAGTCTGTTGGCTTAAAACTAAAAACACTACACGATTTGCGTATTCAAGCAGATTACGAGGAGCTATTTCCACACCCAAAAGATGCAGCAGAACAGGCTATAGATATCGCAGATGACATAGTCGATACTCTGAATATATTAGATTCCAAATAAATGACGATATATCATTTATTTGGCAGTATCTGTGGGCAGATAAAAAGCACCTGCCCACATCACAATTTCTACTAAGTCGTTATCCTAAAACAACCTCTTTGCCGGTTTCGGCGGATTTATATATGGCGTCCAGGATTCTAGTGACCTGCAAACCCTGTTCACCGGTGGATATTGGCTCTTTGCCATTTACCACACAATCCACAAAGTGCTTGATCTCCTCTATATGACCGGAGAGTTCACTCGTGTAAGGCTTGATATCTGCTGATCTGCCGTCTACATCCGTGTAAATGGTCAGTGGGGCAACTTCCCCGCCGCCTTCGGTTCCCATAACCTGGGTGTAGATCAAGTCTTCCTTGATGTGAGATACCCAGCTGGCTTCCAGGAACAGGGTCGCTCCATTATCAAGCTTGATCAATGCACAGGCAAGATCGTCCACATCAAAAGTGCCTTTGTTGTCTGCTGTAAGTCCCCATGCTGATGCACCGCGGCCCAGGTGTCCGAACTTCATAAATGTGCTACCGGAGACTGCAATCGGTTTGGGGTTGCCCATAAGCCACAGCGCCAGGTCAAGGACATGGACTCCTATATCAATCAGTGCTCCGCCACCGGATTTGGCCTTGGTTGTAAACCATCCACCCATTCCCGGTGCACCTTTCCTGCGAATCCATCCGGTCTTGGCGTAGTAAATCTCACCCATTTTTCCGGCTGCGATATATTCTTTCAAAGCCTTGGTGTCATCTCTGAAACGGTTGTTGAATGCTACCATAAAGACTTTTCCGGCCTTTTTACCGGCAGCTACCATTGCTTCGGCTTCTTCAGGTTTCATTGCAAGCGGTTTTTCACAGATAACGTGTTTACCAGCAGCAAATGCAGCGAGTGTGATAGGTGCGTGCAGGAAATTTGGGGTGCAGACGCTGACAGCCTGGATCTCATCCAGCTTCAGCATCTCTTCATACGATGTGAACACATGGGGAATACCGTTTTCATCGGCAACTTTACGTGCGCGTGCTTCATCTACGTCACACAGTGCAATTACTTTGGCATCCGGACACTGCAGGTATCCCTGCAGATGAAGACTACCAATTCCAAGTCCAACAATTCCTACTCCAAGTTTACAATCGGCCATTTTGTTCTCCCATTCTTTACATTTCAGATTTGTAAATATTTAAAACTCGTGTTGCGTTCGGCTTATAACTTCTTCCTGCATCTGCGGATCGAGCAGCGTGAAGTAGTCACTGTAACCTGCCACCCTGACCAGCAAGTCTGCATGTTTCTCCGGGTTTGCCTGGGCATCCCTCAAAACCTTAGTATCCACTGCATTCACCTGCAGTTCAAATCCTCCGAGAGTAGCAAATGTCCTGACCAGGTCAATCAATCTCCCTCTGGAAGCTTCATCTGCAAACATGCCCGGAGTCAACCTCACATTGACTGCAATACCACCGATCCCTGCTTCGTGCGGCCAGCTGGTAGCTGAACGGATCAAAGCTGTAGGGCCCGAAGTATCCCTGCCCTGGGCAGCACCGGCAGAGTCAGCCAACACTTCCCCTGCTCTTCTTCCATCAGGAGTAGCACTGGTGATATCTCCCAGTATTCTATGCATAATCCAGCAGAAGAACCCCGGCACAAAGTGCCCACCCAGGTAATCGTTGTATTTTGCATGCTCAGTGTAGATAGTCTCTACAATCTGTCCTGCCAACGCGTCCGTCTCACAGTTGTCGTTCCCATACTTCGGCAGTCCTGCTGTGAGGTCACGCCGCACGCTCTCATCCTCGAAGTCCGAAAGCATCAGGTCTCTCACCTGTTCAAGTGTGTAAGAACCCTCCTCAAACACTTTATGTCGAATAACATTCAGAGAATCAGTCACATTCGCCAGACCTACATTGGATGTTTCCACCCAGGTATATCTTGCTCCGCCATGGTCGTAATCGAGCCCGCGTTGAATACAGTCCCTCGTAAAGCACGATACAAACGGATACGCCCAGCGTTCACTCCTGGCTTTGCGTGCATGACTCATCATTATTGATGCATCTTCTATCTTAGCTGAGAGCTGACGTTTATACTCAGCCAGAAAATCATCAAATGATTTGTATTCAGAGAGTGCAGGAGGCAGAACCCGTGTGAACAAATAAAAATCGTTCTCGTTTACTTCACCCTTCATCGGCTTGCCGTCATTTAGCATGAACTCAAGCAGTTTCGGCAGGTTGATATACGGGCTTGCAACCATAATATTACTGGCGCCGATCAGCGTTATCTCCACACAGGTTGAATGGATATACTCCACCGCATCTTCCATCGGCACCCCAAGGTTCAGCAACCCGTCCACAATTACCTTATCATTGAACAGTGCAGGCTTGGTTACACCGGACAGCAGCGATTTACATGCCAGGTCTATCATTTCCCTTGGTGTCCCGGGATTTATTCCGAGTCCGGTTGATGGATTTACCAGCCCAACGAGTGCATCTGCTTCAAGGCAGACAGCCGTCAGATCATTTGATATATCATTGCCGTCTGCGTCTATTCCACCGAGAATTACCGGCAGAGGGAGTGTGAATGCATAGTTGATCAGAATATATTCGCAGCAGACCATCTGAAGAGCTTCGTCCCTGGTCAGTCTACCTGCTTCAATATCAGCCTTGTAGAATGGATATAAAACCCTGTCCAGCCTGCCGGGACCATATAGACCGCGGACAGTCAACACCGCAGCAAAAAATAACAGGTGCATCACCTGCAGGGCTTCATAAAAAGTCTCAGCCGGCTGCATAGGAACTCTTGAAAGTACATCCGCTAAACGTTTAGCTTCCTCAGAGCATTCAGGATTGCTTTCAGCCAGATCCAGAGCTTCCTGACGAAGTCTTGCAGCCAGATCACTGAAACCTTCCAGACTGATAAGGCAGGATTCATAAAAGACCTGCTTGTCCGGATCGGTAGTTTGAGACATATATTCTCGTATCTCAGCTTCAATCCCCGATACACCGAGCGATATCAGTTTCTTTGAATCCAGAGCCGTGTGAGCAGTCTGTCCTCCGGGATGTGGAGGTGCGAACTGCTTCAATAAATCCTCACTTGGACGCGCAGGCAATACAGCCTTAGGGTCAACTCTACCTGCCAGAAGTTCAAACGGAGCAATACTCAATGGAACTCGCCGCATAACCTCCCGTTCAGCCATTGCCAATCTTATAGGTAAGGGTTTATCCAGCGGAATATCAGGCCAAACAGATTCAGCCACAGCTCCCGCTACACTCCCCGCCAAATTCGAACGGCTGGGAATAAGTGCCTCCGGCAGCAACTTACCCAACCTGCTTGTAATATCCAAGTTAATACCTCTTATATACTAATCACATCTTAAAATCAGTTTAAAATTACACCTTAAATATCCGTCATTCTGATCGCGCTTCTGTCGTTCTGGACGTAGTTCTGTCATTCTGAACGGAGTGAAGAATCTGCTTTTGCCACCACAAACATCCAATACAAAGACTCAACCCCCGTTCGTGCTAAGCCCATCGAAGCACGCGGTCATATCGTACCAACCCATATACAAGTCAGTCCCCGTTCGTGCTGAGCCCGTCGAAGCACGCGGTCACATCGTACCAACCCATAAACAAGACAACCCCCGTTCGTGCTGAGCCTGTCGAAGCACGCGGTCATATCGTACCAACCCATAAACAAGACAACCCCCGTTCGTGCTGAGCCTGTCGAAGCACGCGGTAGAGCGAAACCCTTTAAATCACACCAATCCCAGTGCTCTACCGACTGCCCTAAGTTTAGCAATACTGCCGTCCACCATATGACCCGCATCATTGATCCAAACGTTATAAGTAACGCCTCCACCCACACTGGTGCAGGCTTTGGTAAACTCAATCAAATCCTTTTCGTTATAGTTGCACCAGTCTTCAGGAAGTCCGGGATTGAATGTAGAATCCAGCGGAACCAGTGCCTGCCACTGTACGCCGTGCAGGAACTGTGATTCAGGCATATGGTATGTTGGACTCTTACCATCTATTTTGATAGAGCCATCTTCATCTCGTGTGATTTTATCTGGTTCACTCACAAAATCCAGGACAATTTTGGCTTCATTAAGCAGATGCACTTCCCCTGCGTGGTAGTCCTGAAGCTCAGACACAGGTTTCAACCTGCCCACGCAGAAAGCTCCATCATTCAACGCCACTGCAGAGTCCGGGTTACCAGACCGTGCCGCATCCATCCACCGGCTCCAGTCCCACTTGCCCTCATGAACACCGTCATAGCAACCATCAAACCACCACGCATCCACCAATTTTCCAAGTTTATCTGAATATGCCTTAACGAACATCAGGTAGCGGTCCAGAAATACCGACTGGTCACCGGGATTCCATCCAAACGCATCCAGGACATCCTCTTTTTGCCCCATAACTTCAGCAGGCATATAGGCTATAAAACGCTTGCCGGCCGCATGAACCCGCTGGGCGATTTCCAGAGTCAGGTCCCTGTTGGATGTATGCCCAGGAAGCACAGAGTCCAGGTAAGTGTTGGGACTGTTGTAATATCCGGTATTCTGCCCTATTGTAAAGATCAGCCACTGTGCACCGGTCTGTAAAAACTGAGACATAAAGTCTTCTATATCAAAAGCATCCAGCGTCTTATTAAAATCTGCTGTCAGCTCGGAATCGGTCTCTCCATTGGGAGTAATAAGATAGTGGACCATCATTCCAAGTCCACCTTTCATCCATTCCGCTCTATTATTACTCATGAATTGTCCACCTCATTTTCATTATCTGATTTCTGCGCTCCAACATGAAATGACAATACAGCAAGTTCCTGCACAAAATCCACATTTCGTGTCTGGATATCGCGTGGTAATCTGAGGACTATAGGAGCAAAATTTAAAATAGTCCTGATTTTTGCGTCGGCTAATCTCTCCGCCACTTCCTGCGCCGCAGGTGCAGGAACAGCAATAATGGCAATTTTAGCCTGCAGCCGGGCGTTCTCTTCCGTCAGACTCGATATATCCATTATTGTAAGGTCCCAGATTTTTCTGCCCACTTTTGCCGGATTAGCATCGAATGCAGCAACGATCTCGAAATTCTCAGCCCGCAGTGCCGGATACCCAAGCAGCGCAGAACCAAGGTTTCCTACCCCAACTAGTATCACTTTCTGAGTCCTGTCCAAATTCAGTATACGAGCAATACGAGCTTGAAGATCTGGTACATTATAACCGATTCCAGGTTTACCAAACTCCCCAAAATAGGAAAGGTCTTTACGAAATTGGGCAGCGTTAATTCCTGTTCTCTCTTCGATGTCTGTCGAGGAGATAGTTTCGATATGTCTTCCCTTCATATCCGTCAGGATAGAAAGATACGTAGCCAGTCGCTCCAGCGTATGTACAGGGACTTTGTTTCCACCAGGCATGCTTATTACTCCGCTCTTGGAAGTTGTTAATAGGAAGCTAGAAAGTACAGATCTAACCGGAATATCTGTGCTAAATGTATGTTTGCAGTATAGCAGAGCAGTTTGAGACACGCAAGAATGCAAATTTAGGATGTAAAACGGAGCTGGTTTTATCCGGCATCCTGTTCAACCAGTTGCATAAGCCTATAGAAATATTCAGCCTTTCCGGTCTTAAACAGTCCATACCAGGCATCCAGCGCTTCAGTCGAATAGACATCGAGTTTTAATAAAATCTGATATGCAAACTCGAGTGCCGCGGTTACAGATGCAGTTATAACATTGCCATCGGTCACGGCAGGAGCATCCTGGTAATAATCTGATCCCTTATATCCAGTATAAGCCAAATATTCCTTCGCATTGCTGGTGTGCTTACAGTTATCCAGTAGTCCAGCTCGTGCAAGTCCGGAAGTTGCCCCGCAAATCGCTGCAATCGGTACCCCTGATTTTACAAACTCCCTTGCCATGTTGGTCACGTCTGACAATGAATCCGGATCAGCATCCCAGGTGACACCTCCTGGAATAATAAACATAGCGCTCTCAGCCGGCGTAAGGTCTTTCAAAATCATATCAGGCTGAATGCGCATACCCCCTGCGGTAACTATGCTTTTGTTACTTAACCCGACAGTGCAAATCTTGTATTTCCCGGGATGTTTCTGGAATTGTGGATCATTGATCCTGGAAGTAGCATAACTTGCCTCCCAGTCTGCAAGTGTATCGAATACAAACACATGAACTATTGATGTTTCCATTGCTCATTTCCCCTTGATCAATCTGTATGCACCATATAGAATCTGCGCAGCTTCCGATCTTGTCAGTGCCCCATCACCTATAACTATCCCCGACAACTCGGTTTTATCTGCATCGGTCAATTGTATAACGTTTGAAATAAACCCAATCAGATCACTCGCAGAAATTGTCTCACCGCTGCCTGTATCCTGTACTAAAAGTGGATTCCGGTTATTCTTGATTATTCCCAGTTTCTTAACTGCATCTACAGCGTCTGCACGGGTAATCAGATCAACAGGATTAAATGACCCTCCAGGAAACAGTCCGTTTGCACCCAAAAACTGTATAGCCTCAAAACCTGCAGTCTCAGGAGTTACATCATCATAGTAGATTATGTAACCACCCTGTTCCAGCAGCAATTCTTGTATTAATGCAGGATCAATTTTTCTCAAGCGTTGAGATTTAGTAATAGAAAGGTAAGCTGCCATACCTGCAGCTTGTCCAAGGGACATTTGCACCGACTCCATCCGCAGAGTCCCATGTGCAACATGCGTAGCCGATACCGCCCCGGGTATCAATAAGTCCTCTATACTCTTCGGAACAATTACTCCATAGGGTATAGAATAGGGAGGAGTGAAGCTTTTCAGGAAGAACTCACCCTCACCCTTGTCCCGTCTACTAGAGTCTGTAAGGTCCTCCACAGCATGGCTGTCCATCGGGTAATCACCGATCGCAATCGAATCCGGACAAGACACTCTCCGCAATCCACGCACATCATCCTCACGCATCAGGTATTCCCCAACAAACCTTCTAGTCTCTCTGGCATAGATCATAGGAGGAAAGTAATCACTGTCCGGATACTCATCGTCTGCCAATCCCAGGTTACTGAGTTTTTGTTCATTTCTGATGTAGTATAAATACCCGAGCGCCCTGTTCCTGTAAAGCAGATCGATTTCTTTCCGGCGTTTCGGACTTGCCATCACATAGTCATTATTCATACCCGGCCAGTCGGTGCCGAACGGATGCTGGTTGATCTCATATTTATCAGGTGCCAGCCTTGCATACATATAAGCCCATGTGTTTTTCCAATCAGGTGAATACTGATACACAACAGGATCATAATGGTCCGGTTTTGCAATATCAGGAGCCGGTTGGTCTTGATAGTCCTTCCAGGTCATCAGATATGCATAAGACTGCATTTTTCGGTCTTTCTTGCCGGTGCTGTTAGGGAGTATTTCTTCTACGGAGTCATTAAAATATATCTGTCCTGCGTGCTCTTCTGCCTGGCTTCTTGGTTCTCTGCCAAACGTAAATCTTTCTCCGCATGCAGCAGAAAAATCCCCCATAGCGGTGTCATCAATAATAACTTTAGCAGTGATTCTACCTGTGCTGCCGTCAATCAGATTAGTAACAACAGCTCCGGTAACTTTATTGCCGTGCATTATCGGTTCTGTGGCTGAACACTTCAGATACAGCAGTATGTTCGTCTCTTGATAAACCATAGATTTCAGCAGAGCATTTGCTACCCTGGGTTCATAACGCAGACCATCACCACCTCCTCGAAATGCAACCACTGATTTTCTGAACTCTTCGAAGAAACCATTGGATGATTTAGGCCTGCGCATATCTGTCAGCCCCAGGCCATTGGAGGACATTCCACCGATCCTGTTAGTATCCTCAACTAATGCAACCCGGAGTCCCTTTCGAGCACAAGTCACTGTAGCAGCAACACCCGCAGCGTTAGCACCAATAACTAAAACATCGAACTCACCATCGTGAAGCTTAGCCCAGGTCTTCTCCCAGACTTCAGGTCCTTCTAGTCCGATACTGAACCTGTGAGTAGTATTTGGAGCAAGATCATTAACCTTTATGCATGTAAGTCCATTGCTTTGAGATGGTTCATATACCCCACGGGGTATATCATCCACATATAGCTCTAAGGGCTTGCCATTCATCCGGATATAAACATTAATTGAATCAGAGCGTTGAGCAATAGCCTGCAGGTTGCCGTCTACAGTTGTTGATATTGGAACCGATCTTGCAACTGCCGCCAGTCCTGTCGTAGTAATCATAGATATAGTCATAAGTATTCTTGTTATCAGACTTAAATATTTCATAAGTAATCACCTGAATCATTTGCATACGAATAAGATAAACATTCGGTTTTAAGAAAAATAATCAGTTCACCACCAGAATCAGATCGCTGCGGGTGCAGTTAACATTTTCGGGCATCAACTATTGTAAAACGATACCCCCACCCATCCCGCTATACCGGTAACAAAGGCATAATACAACTGCAAGGATTTTATATAAGTACATGCAAATGCAAGCGCAGTCTCCCCCGATTAGCCAAGTATATCCGTCTCACTCACATAATTCAAACTTGTCGGTTTCAGATACGTCGGATTGCGAATAATTGATCCATAGTGCGGCAATATCAGTCGAAATCTGAGAATGCCATTACCATGGATTACAATGATTCAACAATATTTGGATAAAGCAATGGCAATGCTATAAATATAAAGTATAATACCCCATGATATGGATTCTATGGAGAGGACATTATGAAACATTTACTACGAGTGAGTACTGCAATTTGTATAGTAGCGATGGCGTTTAGTAGTGTTTGCAGCGCAGATAAGGTGTTCTATGTCCGGTTTGATCATACCGCAAAATCAGCTCAAAGTCAGGTAATTGAGAGAGATATTAGGACTTCCCATGAAACTATCGCTGTCCCCAACAATTGCCTGCCCAGGAAAATAAAAGGAGCGGTTGAATCTGCTCTTCCATCCAGGTCAGGAAGATACCTGTTATTGAAAGGTTACCCCTGGCATACGTTTCGAGATAAAAGAACTGGTCAGATCAGAACGTCGTATGGGAATTTCTGGTCGTCAACACCCGGTAAAGAAGATTCCATTGCAGACGGCGGTAAGGGGATATGGTATTGGGATACTAATACAAAGAAAGCCAGTGTGCTTGTTGAAGATAGAGAAAACACCCGTTATTTCCCGGCTTGGGCACCGTATAAAGACGACATTCTCTTCAGAGATAGCGGTGGAGATATTTATGGCAATGAATTAAAATCCGAGACAATTGAAATTCTCAGGCTTCCTTCAAAACAGCATATCTCATTCGGACCATTTAAAAATGTTATCGAAAACACCTGGTCAGGTGATGGCAATTCTATTCTGCTGGTGACTAATAGGAGTGGTAAATCCGTTGTACAACTACAGGCACTTACAGGCAAATTGAAACAGTTGTTCATGTGGCCGAGAGTCATCAGGACAATAACTCAATCTCCGAAGTGCTCAAATTTTCTGATACTGGATGAAACCGGACTATATATCACCGATCAAGCGGGTAAACATACCACTAAATTGCCAATCGTCTGCTCGCAGGGAGAGTCTTGGTATAACTGGCAGTTTAAGTTCAATAAATCCGGAAGTAAATTGGCGATATTTTCCGATGTATGTAGTGGTAACCCTCATGTATTTACTGATTACACACTCTACATTGTGGACATGAATAAACGAAAAGTCAGCAAAAACAAGTGGACTTGGTCAGCATCATTTCAAGGTTCAGATATCGAGTATGCCAGATATTTGGATGGGTGGATGCCGGACAACAAGACAGTTCGTATAGGTGCCAGAGTTGATTATGGGTTTGAAAAACCTGCCGGAAGCATAAACGACTGGGTCAAGATGTGGAAACTCGATATATCAAGGAAAGGTAATCGAGAGATTGAGATATTTGATTCCGGCAAAAAATGCATGAAAGCAAATTGGTGGTCTGGCACATAATATCCTGATATATTTAGCTCCAATACTTCCGGTCCAGGCTTCGGTACTGCACAGCTTCTGCTATATGCACTGCCTCTACAGTCTCCGACGCCGAAAGGTCAGCTATCGTCCTTGAGAGTTTGACTATCCTGTCGTAGGCCCTGGCTGAGAGTTTGAGGTGTTCGATCGCCTGTTTGAGAATCGCTTCAGCGTCCGGTGTGAGTTTCACCATAGTCCTCATCTGCCTGCTGGTCATCTGGGCGTTGCAGTATATCTTTGTCCCGGCAAACCTGTGCTGCTGGACGCTCCTGGCTGTTCTAACTCTTGCCCTTATCGCCGCAGATGATTCTCCAGGGCTTTTGGATGTCAATTCATCCTGCTTGAGCCTGGGAACTTCTATATGGATGTCTATCCTGTCTAACAATGGCCCGGAAATCCTCTGCAGATATTTACTGATCAACCTGGGCGTGCAGGAGCAAGGTTTTAGAGGATCATTGTAGAATCCACACGGGCAGGGGTTCATAGCTGCAACCAGCATAAACCTTGCAGGGAACGTAACTGATGCCTGAGCCCTGGCTATCGTAACAACCCCGTCTTCCAACGGCTGCCGCATAACCTCAAGAGCATCCCGCTTAAACTCGGGGAACTCATCCAGGAAAAGTACTCCATGATGTGCCAGGCTGACCTCTCCGGGTCTGGGATACGATCCACCGCCGGACAGTCCCGGATTCGAGATCGTGTGGTGAGGAGATCTGAATGCTCTCCTGGTAATTAAAGCCTCGTTCGGACTCAACAACCCGCATACACTATAAAGCTTGGTAACTTCCAGGGCTTCTTCTTTATGTAGAGGAGGAAGTATGGTCGGAATTCGCCGTGCAAGCATTGTTTTACCGCTGCCGGGAGGTCCAACCATTAACAAGTTATGTCCGCCTGCAGCAGCAACTTCTATAGCACGCTTGGTCATCTCCTGACCCTTTACGTCTGCAAAATCCACCTCATACTCAGGTTCAGACAGGTTATCAAACTCAGCCGGATCAAACATCGCAGGCAACATTGATTCCGGTTCATTCAGCAGCTGCACAACCTCAGTAAGGGATGCCACCGGATAAACATCCACCGAACCAACTATAGCCGCTTCCTTAACATTATGATTGGGCACAATCATTCGTTTTACGTTGGCTTCACGGGCACCCCAGGCAATAGGCAGTACTCCGCTGACCCCACGCACTGTCCCGTCCAGGCTAAGTTCGCCGACTACAATGCAGCTGTCCAGCAGGGATTCATCTATCTGACCGGTGGCAGCTAATATACCCACAGCAATCGGAAGATCAAAAGAGGGTCCTTCTTTGCGGACATCAGCAGGGGCAAGGTTTATAGTGATACGTTTGGAAGGGAACTCAAGCCCGCAGTTTTTAATGGCAGCCCGGACTCTCTCGCGTGACTCTTGAACCGCAGTGTCCGGGAGACCCACAATAGTGAATCCGGGCATAGCGGAGGTGATGTCAACTTCAACTTCAACCTGATACGCATCAATACCGGTTACTGCACTGGACATCACATGAGAGAGCATAACCCTTGCCTCCAGGAATCCCTATGTCTACCATATTATATAGACCAATTTAAACAGCAGTCAACGCTTCAAAGGACAATTTGCATGAATACGATTACTATTGCAAAATATATGTAATTAACCACAGTTTAGTATGAAAATTATTTAGCTATCTCCTCAATTCTATAAGAATGAGTGAACATATAACTCTCTCCAGGTTCGATCTCATTTGCTTTGAACAGAAGCTCAAACGTACAAATGCCCGGGTGGAGATTTCTATACCAGACTACGCTCTGGTCTACCAACGATTTATCATATATCTGGGTGAAGGATATCCCCGCTGATCTATCAACAAGTCTCCACATCCCGGTAGGCTTTACCCAATGCGCATAACTACCTGGTCTACTTGTCATTTGATATTTCTCAACCACATTACCGTTCTCTAGAGATTCCACCAGGATATTGCCATTACCCGAAGTTTGAATCGTTGGATGAATACCTATCAGAAGTTTCATCGGTTTGGTCGTAATATTCTTGTATGAACTCCTTAAAGTTACTGTTGCACTTGTCTGATCAAGAGAAACAGACCTGGAATTCTTCAAACCATTGGATAATTCAGCAACCATAGTTACTGATCTTCCGGAACTCTCAGTTACATTATAGCTTGCATTAGGACCAATTGTTCTATCTGCTCCGTTGCTGTACTCTTCATACCCTCTTCCAAATACAGAACCGTCCCTGTCGACTCCCCATATCCCCAATAAATCCCTTCTGGATTTCTTGTAGATCATTTTCCATATACGACCACCAGCCTCTGGCACAATTACCAGTTTTATATTATCGTTCTCTATGGTAATAGTATTCAGAGGTGCAGCTCCGAGTTGAGCCTTAATAGGATCAGACCATTCACTGGTTGTCAGATAACTAACATCAGTCATTCGTGAAATCTGGTGTTTATCAAGAATTGAAAGAAACCTGTTCAGGGTCTTCTTTTGAGTATTCAATTCGCACACAAGCTGGTTGCCAACATTTTTATAACTGTTTACAGCCATATCGATCTGTGAAAACATTATTGGCAAGCGTGCAATCTCCACCCTGTCTCTGGTGATTGGATCGTCTTTGACCAGCTTTTCTGCTTCATCAAATAGTTTATTGGCTTTCTGTAATACAGCAGGACTTATCTGGCCGTTTTCCAGGCTTGCATAACAGTCCATCTGCAAATCACCTACGCTGGAGGCATATTGGTGGATCAGTTTGATATATGCCTTAATCGGTTTTGAAGCCTTGCCATAATAACCATTTACGAACTCATCAATAATCTTGTCAGTGTCTTCAGATGGATTCCAGGCCAGCTTGGCTATCAAATATGCCCGTAAATCCGCAAACTCACTCGCTTTACTGGTATACGATCCGCAGTCATAGAAATGTCCGGCACCGTGTTTTACGAAGAAGTTCATGTTTGGTTTGAATGAATACAGATTAGGATGTGGCTGATACAGTCGTGCATAATTAATTGAATAGTTGCACATCTTCAACTGATGTCCGCCGCAGAGTTTAGCCCATCCGGCCAGATCATTCTTGAGTTTGCGTGTATATTCCGAATTGGTTTTCTCTATCGGGTGAGCCTGGTCCATACCCAAAGGGCAGATTTCAACGACCACATTTCTGTGAAGAGGTATATTCTCAGGAGGAGTCTGGCTCCAGTGGTAAGCCAGCATAGTAATCTTCACCCTTGGGAACTCATCCTCGATTGCGGCAGCCACCTGGTTGACTAGGTTGACTATTAATGCACTCGGTTGCCCGTGCTCCTTTACCAGAGCAGTGCAGTTCCTGCATCGGCAGTATCTGTCCGAATGATCGTTCTGACTCACACCAATCATAGTAGAGTTCGGATGATCTCTTAGGGTTTTGCGGACTCCATCAATTATGAGCTTCACTACCTCCGGATTCGTCATGCAGTAGTCAGTTTCCAGATCGTTGGTAGCTACCCTTTTACCATTCAGTTCTGAGAAATATTCGGGGTGAGTATCCTGGTATTTATCGAATGGGATCCATTGACGGATTGTATGCCAGAAGAAGAATGGAGAGGGATACTTGACCTCCCCTCCGTGTTCATCATCGATTGCAGTGCGTTTGGCATATCCATATCCGTTGACCTTGTTTCTGACTGCCCAGTCCTGATCAAATGCAGAGAAGTAATCCAGCGCCCGCGTTGCAAATGGTGGCACATATGTGATATCCAGATTCTTCAAGTGGATATCCTTGCCATTTGGCACAATCGTGCACTCCGGACTCAACCACTTAAATCCGATATATTCATCCAAAAACGTATAGACCGCATAAAGGACGCCCCGGGTATTGCCGGTGAGGATGAGCGCCGGACCGATAGTCCTTATAACAATCCCGTCTTCCCCGAGTTTGCCATAATCAACACTGATTCCGAGCTTGTCTATAAGCGGGCTCTTCCCTACAATGATCGGAATTCTCTTGTCGTTTTGAAGATCTGTTGTAATATCCAGAGACTCAGCTGTAACCATTTCCAGGTGGAGTTTGAGTTCTTGAGCTGCGTGTTTCTCCTGAGGGGTTGCCTTTTCCGGAATGATGATCACATGAGTATTTGATGTGACCAGCTTACCCCCAGCAAACACTCTGTTCTTGACCTTGGATGCAGCGAAAGCATGTATCGATATAACCAAAAAAAGTGCAGTCAGAATAAGAACACGGTTCATTTGGTAACTTATCCTTTATAGCTGCAGAGCCCCTTGCCATATCGTTGGATATGCTGATCTCCAAAAGCTGCCACATAGTCTTTATCAAGAAAGCATGCAAACGTAGTTATGTGTTCAATGCCCAGTTTTGCATAGGTCACCAGATCGGCAGCAAAGACATCATCGCTCCAGCGGATCTCTTTAGCCGGTCGTTTCCAATCCGAAAAGAGTGAAACATCCAGCCAGTATTCCAATATCTGAGCCGATTCCCTACCGAATAATTCCAGGTTAGTCTTCAAATTCTCAATATTCTCGAAACACTCAGTCTGTTCTTCAAACGGCCTGTCATGATTTCTATGAATCGGAGCATACTCCAGAAATATCCCATCTGCAGGTTTAATGCTCTTAGGAGGATCCGCCGTACCAGCATATGCCAGATGTGCAAGCGTGGCATTAGCATCAAGGGTCCTGATAGCCTGCAGCATCCGATTTTCCATTATCAACGCCTGGTCGCTGCTGGAAAGCTCCCGGCATTTCGCACACTTACACCAACCGAAAGCATCACTCCCCCACAGAAAATATCTCCCGGATGTGGAGTGCAACCTGTTACAAAGCTTGATAGTGTTCTCTGCAACTATCTCAAGAGCATCCGCATTACTTGGACAGAAATTGATATCAGCAATCCTGTCACCATCATCATTCATCCTGAACAGCTCTGGATTTTCAGCAAACAAGTCTCTGGGAAGCAAGTGCTCTATAGCGTGGATTTCATACTCTACATTCAAACCGGATGCTGAACACCTATCAAGAAATGCCTGACCAATATCAGACTCCATATAATCAACCGTATTATACAGAGCTTTTTCAGGATATGGATGAATCCCGATTGTTGTAAGCCCGCTCGCAGCTGCTTTTTCCGGCCATTGATCATACGTCAGGTCCGTTACTGATATAACAACACCTCTGGTTTTAAACTGCATCCGTCAATTGCCTCCAGCCAGTCATACTCACTTGTTCTTCAGTTTATCACGCAAGTCTGCCCTGTCACTCTGACCCAGCACAATATTCAATTCCCATTTCACACTCGATTTTGCCGGAATCATGTTCTCTATTCCCCGGGCTTTGGAGAGTTGGTAGGTCTCATCCCCATTTGTCGGTTCAAGTGCAGCGTTGTAAGCATCAGAACCAGCAGGATATGCAGCCTGATTGATCCATATACCGATATATGGCAAGTCCTTGTTTGAGAACATCATCGCCAGGAAATCCCCGGTTTTGGAATCATAGAAACCGCCATATCCAGCCGGAAGCTTTTCAGTAAATCGTTTGGTAGCGCTCACTGTCTCCGTCAGCTTTATCCAATCAAGGTTATTTTTGCTCTCAACAGTCCAACCTGGGATCCCTTCACGTATCTCTGTCTTTCCGGGCAAAAATATCTCCATCCCGGGAGAGACCTTTATCAAAGCATGTGCTGCCCACGCGGCCTTCATTGGCTCTGATGTCTGGTTTGTCGCTTTATACCGAATAGTTATCGTGTCCGGATCAGTGATAGTAATCTCTTTCTCAAAAACATACGGCAACCGGATACCATAAGTCTTGAACCTGACACTTGAGCCCTTTCGGGTAACTTCGTATGGCAGAGTCCAGGTTTCCCCATGGTCAGCCATGGTTATTCCTTTCCAGGGCCCATCAGGATATTCGCATACACCAACGGTCGGGAAGCAATCATCGAACCCGCTCATATCTCCATCCGGAAACCCGGCTGCATAGGGCAAAGTCTTGTAGTTAAAGGATTTGTTCTGCCAGATCCACTCCCGCATATTTCGCTTGTCAAAGACAGAGATAATATTTGCCCCACGCGTCGGAAGCACAACCACCTTCAGAGACTTACTCTCAATCTCGATTGATTCCAATCCCTTAAAAGTCGATTTTTTCATCGTAATCGCTCCCACCGCACTCCCTGCAAAAACAAGCACCAGCATCATCCAACACAGCCATCTAATAAACATGCAAGAATCCTCCATTAATAGGCAAATGGGGTCTGGGGATAATATCCCCAGTGGGGTGCAGAGGTGGAACCCCTGCTACTAGCATCTTGGAACTATTCAACCCGCAGAGAGTTCCAGCCCCCATAGTTGTATCCGCCTGTCCCGTCAGTTTCGAGTTGAATCATCACTTTCTGACCGGCAAAACTGGAGATATCCACGTTGAAATCTTTCGTTACCCAGGGATATTTCGTTTCATCCAGCTCAATCTGAGTCTTGCCATTGATGATTATCCTGCCGACCATACCATTTTTAGCATGACCGTCCATACCAAATGAACCTACGAGATGCAGTGGAGACTTGGTCGGCATCACTCCAACAACGTGTGCTCTACCACCCGCATGGTGAAAGAATCCAGCTCCTCTCGCCAGGAAGTAGGGTGTGCTCTGTCCATTCGCCATTCCATCAACTGCCCAGGGCATCGCATTGATGTCACCTGGTGTTAAGGCCTCGGATGCACCAAAGGCTATAAACGATGTCTTGCCTTTCGCAGTAAAACTGACAGTGTTTCCCTGCCTCTCAGGCTTTTCTCCATTGATATAAACCTCAGTAATCCCGGCCGGAACAAATGCTTTCACCGGTCCATTTGCAGTGAACTCTACAATGAAGTAGTCCTTATTCACTCCTGCAACCCCGCGTATGAGCGAAAAATCATTAGGAACTGAACTTACATGGAATGCATCCTGAGGCATACTTCCTGGAGTCAACCTGTAGAGAGTCTTAGGATCAAGTCCAATCAGCCGGTTTTCATCATAAATCAACCAGTCAGGTAATGACATTCCTGCGTATTCATTGACTCCGGTATAGACAGTATTGAACTTCCTACTCGTTCCATCAGCCAGGTATACAGTCAGCCCACGCACTTTGCCATCGTTTTCCAGGAATGCTTTAACTTTTCCTTTACCGCTAAATGCCGCCTTTTGATTGGGTAGCAAACTTGCGTTGAGTGCTGGATCAAGCTCATAGTCCTGGAATGCTCTCATCTCTTCGATAACGCCGTCAGTCAGCGGATACTGGCCCCAGGGAAGTTTCATTCCAATGCGTTCATACCCGTCTCTCTGCGCATTGAGGTCATCAGCACCCGGACGGGTTACAAACTTCACGAACTTACTAAATATGTAGTGCACCAGATTATGCTTAGCCGCTGCTGTATCCTGAGCAAAGGAAGAAAATCTAGTATTGACATCGTTATAAGCTTCTTCCTGCAGCGCAACTTGAGGATAGGCGTTTTTCAAAGCCTGATGTAGTGCTACATCACCCAGACGGATATTCAAAATATCCCGGTTTTCAACGGGGCAGGTCATTGGAGAATGGCTTTCATCCAAATGTATAACATCAGCGCCAGCTTCGATTGCAGGCTTGACTGCCTGCACATAAAAATCCCTCCAGGGTTTGTAACAAGGGGAAACGTAGTAATGACCGCTCCGTCCACCGTCCAAAGACCACATAAGGAACCCGGTATCCGGATCCTTAACCCCCCATCCAGGGAAGACCGGATTCATACCAGGTTTGAACCTGTCAAAATACTCGGTCATCCCTTTATTCACACCAAAGGAATTAAAGTGTGCACACACATGGAACCCGAGTTCCCGTGCATGTTTGCACCATTTTATGAAATCAGCCGATGGTGTGTAGTCCGGATATCCGAAATCCATAGCATTCGTGCGCCAAACAGGTGTATATAGAAGAGTTTGTGAAGGCACCAGCTTTTTCGACAGATCGTCCAAAAGCTCTGGTTTCATTACATCATAGTTATTAAATCCTACACTGGCTCTTATACCCTTGACCCAGGGCAACTGCTGGGAAATCGGAGCATACTCCAGCTTCTTGACCATCCAGTCTCTGGCAAATCGGTCTGCAAGTGTGTGCCAGGACCCTTTGCAGGCTTGAAAACGTACCGGAAACACGGCGAATGACTTGCTGCCAAACTCCATCTTCTGAACTATTTCTGCATCCGCTGTTTTATCTGATGCAGTCAATACAAACCCCTTGTTCAATTCTTCCTTATCGTTGTATGTTATAGCCCAGGAGTTGGTTTTACCTTCAAACAGGAACAGAGACACAGCCATCTGGGAAGTATCTTCCGATGAAAACACTCCGGTCTGAGGAGCCTGAATAACCTCGCAGTCCCCAAAGTTCGATGGCAGGACAGCTTGGTGCGAATCAATATCTATACCTGATACAGGGAAAGTAAACCGGCTTATAAGAGCACCGGAAGTAACTCGCATCCGAAGCAATATATCTCCCGTTCCGGTGTCCACTCCCCAGAAGACCTTTATCTTTACCCCATCTGAACTGCTCATCAAATACGTCGCATGACCGGATCTGTGCTCCGATAACCTGCATTTCCACTCCTCACCTTTGAGGCCATCGGAAACTATCTTAGGCTCAACAAATCCCTTTGTATTGTTGACCAGCACGCTTCCGGTAAGGTTATTGACCAGCTTCATCAACTCCCCAGACTCAATAGTAGCAGTCAAAGTGTGGCTGCGGATTGTTACCCTGTTGCTGGCAGCATCGACCGGGTATATCGGAGAGCAAAAAAGGATCAATCCAAGAACAAGGAGCGTATTGCGATTCGTCATATTAGATACCTTTTCATATTAAGTACTGTTTAAGTACTGTTTACGGCAGCATGTCATTCCCACGAAAGTGGGAATCCAGCTGAACAACTCGTAGTATATCCATTTCTGGATATCAACAGAAATTGCGCAGTAAATCATAACAGTTCAGAACTATCAAAAATACGTCATTCTGAACTTGATTCAGGATCATTTTAGGTTCTTCATGAGTGTTGAAACACATTCAGCATGACGTAGTAATCAGCCAAGTGAACTGTTTCCGGTTTTTCTCCAGGCAGTCTAGTTCACCAAAAAGTGTATTATATTAACAGCATGTCCGGTGCTGTTTGCATCTTTATCTGCCGATACCCGGAGTGTCATTGTATGCTTCCCCATCGGCAGATCAGGTGTCAGTATTTTTGCCCATGGTAAATGCAAAGATGGGCTCCAGGTACTGAACAGATTACAGGATGCAAATGGGCCACCGTCGATACTGTATTCGACTATCCCGGTGTCCGGACCGGAAGCTACAAACACACCAACTCCAATTCCCTCAAAATCAAGCTTTAAGCTCGAACCCGGAATATTGGAGGTCACAGCTGGGACATCCACAAATCCTGCCCGGGTTTCCTTACCGTCCCGAGGGTTCCAACTGTCTACATATTTCCATCCATCGCCCAGCACAGCATCTTTCACAGACACATACCGGCCCCGGTAGTAGCTCTTGGCATCCAGCGGCTGGTCATTAATTGGATGGCTTACCGGTTTAGCCTCTGCAGACAATGGCTCTTTCCAGGCAGCGTCCAGCATTCTACTGATCGATGCCGCATATATCTTGTGGCCGAATGGAGCCGGGTGCAGGTCTTTGAAATCGTTCTCCCAGGTGAACTCACCAGCGTGGATCCGCTCAGTCACTTCCTTAGCCAGGTCAATCGATTCCACCGAATAGTATTCAGCCACTTTCTCATGATTAATAATAACCGCCGGAATCTTACCCTGCTTATAGACATCCATTTTCGATGGGTCTACAAAATGCATGACCACAATATCCATATTGGGGTTAGAGAGCAGAGCATGTCGGATAATGCCTTCCATGCCTCTGATCTGTTCGATATCGGTCTGTCCATTACATTCATCATTGACTGCTGCTTCTACAAACAACAGGTCAACCGGTCCCCTCGACAGCACATCCTGCTCCAGCCTGAATGAATGAGGGGTTGATCCGAGTGATCCTATTCCGGCGCTGATAAAATCGAACTTGGTCTTGGGGAATCTGTTCTGTATGTCAGCAAACAACAGCTCGCGCCAACCGCTCATCTGGGTTATCGAACCCCCAAGGGTAGCTACTCGTCCGACGCCCTCCCGCTCGAACTTAATCCGGCTGTTGTCCATAGAACTTCGGAGCTTGAAGTAGTCATACCCGTATGGAACTTTTGGCTGCCGTGATATTTTATTCTTGTGTCTGGTGTTTTCCAGCACGAAATTGACGATACTGATAGGATCACTGAGGCTGTGCGGGTGGTGGTCGCAATTGGGTTTAGCGATTACCGTTATGCCGCCGCCAAGTTCTTTGTAGCGCTTTTCAACTACTCTGGTATTTTCTTCAATCGGTACAACTGTGTCGGCTTCTCCACACACACTTAAAATAGGTATTTTAGCATCTGCCAGAGGTTTTAAATTATCTACAGGATTACCCTTGTATGCCATGGCCTGCTCTTCGGTAAAACCATAGACTTTTTTACATGCTTCCCAGTCACCAGGAGATCCTGGGCCCTTGCCCTTGCCGCCCGGCCAGCTCTTGAAATCGCAGACCGGTGCATCAACATAAATGGCTGCTACTTTCTTGGGGTTTTGAACTGCCCAGTTGAAAGCAAACAATCCCCCTCTGCTGAATCCTTCCAGTACAGTCTTGCGGTTGAGCTTATAGTTCTTTATCAGATGATCATAGAACTTGTCCATGTGCCCCAAAGCCGATGGAGCTCCAAACATGTTGAATATCTCCATATAAGCTACATAGACACCTTCATGAAGCAGCGCTATATCAGCTTCCGGGAATGCCCCAAAGAACTCAGTTCTCCATATCCAGGGATTTCCTCTTAACGGTGTCTTCGGAGCAACCAGCAGGCACTGGCGTCCATCAACCTGAAAATTGTAAGTTTTATATCCATTCCAGTCAGTAGTTTCAACCTTAGTCTCACCCTGAACCTGAACACTGCAAACCAGGATAGCTACCAATACTGCACAAGTTAACCCAAAAATCATCTGCAAAGAAGCACCTCAAAACCAAATGTGATAATGTTGCATAAGCTTAGTATGCAGGAAGTAGGTCTGAATTCGTGCTAATTTCCCTTTGAGAATGGACTAACCCAATTCCCCTTAGCGAAGAGCACAACCCAATTCCCCCCGGAGCTGAGTACAATCCAATTCTATTTGGAAACGAATACAACCCAATTCCCCTTTGGAGATGAGTACAACTCAATTCCCCCTTGGAGAAGGGGGGTAGGGGGGATTGATTCCCTTCATACTTGGTCACGAACTATCTGCAATCTCCTGCAATCTGAACTGCTACATATTTTAGACTTCCACACCGGCACAAGCATTCCTTCGCCAGAAGCCTTTGGAAAGCAGGAGTCAACTCATTATAAGTGGAATGCATACTGGATCGTATGCAAATTGTAGAGGTTGTAAATGAAATCCCTGACTTACCTATCGAAATCCTTGATTCCTGTTTTTATAGCCATACTCTCAATATCCCCCTGTTCCGGACAGACCAAAAACGCAGATTTCCCTATAGTCGCACGCCCGGAACTTGTAATCCCTTATCTGCAAAATCCGCCGTTACTGGGAGATAGTTTCAACGAATCCGCCTGGGCTGACTGTTCGAAGTTAACCGGTCTGGGTTCATACCAAAAAGGTGGAATAGCTTCGACACCCTCCTGGGTCTATGTGGGATACGATTCTTTCAACCTCTATGTTGCTGTGATCAACCAGCGTGATCCCAACCGCGAACTTGTTAAAGGGGAAGGGCACGATGGCAGCCTGTGGATGGAAGACTCCACCGAATTGTTTGTCGCTCCGATTTCCGGGGAAGCAAAACCGCCTCTCTGCCAGTTTATTGGAGCCTCCGACGGTGCCACATATGATGCCGTAGAAGCAGACAGCAGCTGGAACCCTGGATACCGGTATCGCGCCTACGTGACTCCCAACAAATGGATAGCCTGCTGGATGATACCCTTTGCAGACCTGCCCGGCAAACCCGTAATGGCTGATGGTGGCCAGATCAGGATGAATGTTGCGATTAACCGCGGCGCTGATGCCGCTGCAACCAACCGTTCTGAATGGAGCAAGCCAGGGGCTCTGTGGACAAACTATGCCGAATGGGGGCTTGTCAGGCTGGGATCAAGCAAGTCAGTTCGGATAGACGCATTCGAGGTCGACCCCAACTCCAACGTCAAAGCAGCCGCCGTCACATCATCAGACGCCAGACTCAGACTCATGATCCGCTGCAAGAACGACACTATTTTCGACTCGACCAAATCCATATCTGCCGGTCAGCAAACGAGTATTGTGCACAAAATCGATGGCTCCGGGCTCTACGATATACGCGCAACCATCACCGACCTTCAGGGTAAAGTCCTCTGGAGCCAGCAGGCAAACGACCACAAGATAACCGGCAAGCTGGGAATCGACCTTGCCTCCGATCCATTCCGCAACAGGCTTCTAATTACAGCTAACCCATCAGACAGATCAATTACACGGATCACTGTAACAGCAAAAAGTGCAGCCGGTCTACCCCTGGGGGTATACACACTAGCTGCTACTCCGAAGACTGTAGGGAATGTATCTCCCAGAGTAGATGTATGGATGCCAGGCGCTAAAGAACTAATAGCCACTGAAGCATCATTCCAGCGTGTAATAAGCGCAAGACTGTTCGATATACCTGCTGCAGTGCTGGTCGAAGCACAGGGATTCGACAGTAAAGGCCTCTGCGTAGCAACAGAGACCGCCCGTCTGAGCATATTCCCGAAGCCTTCCTGGTTCTCCAGACCCAAAGGCCTGGGCAATGATGTCCCCTCTCCCTGGCACCAGGTCATGCTCTGGAAAAACAACAAATGGATATCTGCACAGGGTAAATCATTCAACGTAAACTCTGGAACAGTAAACACCGACCCGAAGAACGCAGCACTCGACTTGAGCAGACCGACATCTCATGCCTCAGAGATTGTCAGAGTATGGGGCAGGGATTATACATTCTCCCGCTCTCCCGGAGAGATACTGGGTGGGGTATCCAGTCTGGGTAAACAGATTCTTGCATCATCAATTCGAATTATCGCCAGAGCCAATGGTAAATCTGTCACATGGAAGCCGAAGTCGTTGAAGACCGGTTTCAAAGGCAATGAATATGTCCGCGAAGCTATCTGGACCTATGGAACATCACAAGTCAAAACCACCACCAGGGTCATGTATGACGGATTCATGTGGTTCGACATTGAGTTTTCCGCAAGAAAAACACAGTCGTTTGATAGCATAGTTGTCCAATCTCCAATGAAGCGTGAAGTCGCTGAACTCTATGCATACGCCAACGACAACCCCTGGCCGAACAACGAAGGCGCCGGAACTGTCAATAAATCCGAAAACATCCCTTTCTGCAGCGTCCTGAACTTTGTAAATGACAACATCGGGATCGGTTTTTCCGGTGAATCCAAGAGGGGCTGGAATCCAAGCGATATCGACAATCCGCTCAGCATCACCCCGGGTGAAAAATCAGTAGTTATGGGCATGCACCTGGCAGACAAACGGATCACCATCAAAAACAAGTGGAGTATAAGATTCGGCATCAATACCTATCCAGTAAAGCCCTGGAGCTCTGAAGCATCTCAACTTACTGTATGGGAACCCATAGGCTATGAATGGGGTGCTAAAGACGTTGCCCGGTTGGACGAAGCTGCAAAAGATGGAGTCAAGTACCTCTGCTACCACGAGCACTGGAACCGCTACTACGGAGATGGCAAGGCCTACGATGAAGCCGGAATGAAACGTCTTATGAAGGAAGCCCACAAGAGAAACATCCGGATCGTCCTATACTCCGGAGCAATGGTATCCGATCAGGCGCCGTTCTATGATTTCTACCGCTGGCCCTGGATTGGTCCTAAAAGAATAGAGGGAGGATACCCCAGCAGGTATTACGATGACTCCAAAATGAGCTATGCAAAAGGTGTCATCAAGAACCCGCAAGCCCACTGGAACGACTTCTCCATAGGCTCAATAGATATGTGGATCAAGAACTACGGAGCAGATGGAACCTATACAGATGGCTCGCTGATGACCGAGTACATCGACAGCACCCAATACGGGCACGGGTATATCGGACAAAATGGTAAACTCTATGGCTCATTCGACCCCCTTGCCTCCCGTGCTTACGCAGAAAGAATGTATAGAGTTATACACAGCAGCAGAGGCAGCCGGGGTATAATCGACACCCATATGATGCCTGCCCTGCCTCCCTACAGTATAGCTTTCGCCACTACATCCTTTACAGGTGAAACTCTGGCTGCTTTGATGAAGGGAGGAAAAATGCCGATGCGCATCCCCACAGACTACTCCCGAGCAGCCTTCGGCAGACAATACGGGGTTCCGGTAAACCTCTACCCGGTAGCCATGTTCATACACGGCCTCATGGTTGTAGACCAGGTCATCGGCTACTCCTATTCTCACGGAACAGGAGTGAGAAGCGCGGGAGATTACTGGCTGGTAAAATTCCTGCAGCCCTACTGGAAACAGAGTGATTTCATGTCCAAATCCAAATTCATAGGCTACTGGGACAAAAACTGCCCTGTAAAAATCACAAACACCACAGACACAGTCGCCTCAGCCTACGTAGGCAAGGACAAAATCCTAATCGCCATCTTCGACGCCACCCTGAAAACCACCCAAAGGTCCATAAACCTGGAAGCAGACAAAAACTACAACTGGACAGACATAGAAAAATCCAAAATAATCGCCACCGGAAAGAAAGTAACAATAGACCTGCCTGCTAATGGGAGGATGCTATTGGAACTGGAGAAGGCAGAGTAAAAACATAAAGGAGTGCTTTAAAGCCCTCCTGGTGCAAAACTCTCAGTTATGTAAAAATAAAACCCGTTCACCCTGAGCCAGTGGAAGGGTGCTGAAATTATTGCATCGGGAAATAGACTTCCCGATGCAATGTTTTTTACTTATACTTACTTTTTCGTAATGTCGTCCCCACCAACCACAAACTCAAACGCCGCGGTCGTATCTTCATAGTTCGTGCTGTGATCGGTCTCTGGTCTGTGAATCAACAGGACTTTAGCCCCTATTGTTTTCAGCACGTTTGCCAGTCTGATGGCGCTTTGGGGTGGGACTACTTCGTCCTTGCCTCCAGTGGTGATGGCGACTGGGAATGTGAACTTCTCGGGCCAGTATTCAGCACTTCTCTTTTTGTATTCCAGAGGGATCTGGGTCTTTGTGCCTCCGTAGGACTCGGATATTGCTTCCTGGAAGTTGGTGTACTCCAGATGATTCGCCATAGGGTTCTGGCTGCAGACTCCATTTATAAGCTCCGGATGCAAAACAGCAAAAGTAAGTGCCGACGATCCTCCCATCGATCCCCCTATCAGAAAGACCTTCCCGATCCTGTATTTATGCCGAATGTCTCTAATTATCTGCACAACATCAGCTTCAGCCTTCGGTCCCATCCATGAGGTAGTTGCCCTGTAGTCCGGGGAGATGAATATCATATTGTGCTTGGCAGCAACATCCCTGGCAGCCCTGCACTCATCCCGATCGCTGTTAATATACTGCCCACGATCCGAACCATGACCGTGCATAGCAATCGCCAGATCGTGCTTAACTGACTTATCAAACCCAATCGGTATCATAATCACATAACGCTGCTGAGTGCCATCTATTCGGGCCTTGAAAGCAACATCCACAGGCTCAGAGTAACCTGCGCTGCTTGCATTTACCGTGGTGATATTAGTGTAACCCATTAGTAATGCAACCCCAACGGTGATTGCGAAAGTATATGAATGATTCAATCTATCTAGTCTCCTCTGCAGTCAAGGTATCATAAGTCTCCATTAGAATCTTGGTAAAACCAGGATATCCATATGACGCCCAACATCATTAGCAATCTGTAATATTAACGAAGTGTTTATTTCACTTCCTCAGCATCAAGCAGATTGGTAGTATATTTGTACAATGCATATTGAGGCATTACTTTAAAGAACTTCCAGTAGATGAATAATAATGCCACCATAAAGAAGGTACTACTAACAGGGATATGCATGCCTGGAATCGAAATCTCACGCAATGAAAACATTCCTGGCAACCAGCTAAAAACAAGCGCCGCAACGACATAAATGACTAGTTTTGCTGTTGATTCGATGTTGTTGCACTGTATATCCAGACCACCGTTCGAGTTTTCTTGCATACAACAATTGATTGAAGCGATCTGCTTTGAGTCCTCATATCGATACTGCTCTTTATTGGATATCCGCCAGGTGCGTCGCTGGACTTCGAAATCATTTCCATTCATCCTAACAATAGTTGCCGACCTCGTGTTACCATTCTGGTCACTAAAAATTGACGCGGGACGTTTTATTATCCCTGTTGTTTCTGTGGTGTCAGGATTGCTGAGAAATGGTTGAGACAACCTATCAAGGCACTCCTTTTTGGACAAACTGGTACGGAGCAGCCTGCCATCCTTTAGTGTTACCGCCGACAACACTTGCTGCAATAATGATGGCTTATCTTGATCAAAATCCCCAGGTGATGCTGTAGATTTGCCAAAGAATACCTCTTTAGCATCCAGAAGTTTAGCAGTATAATTCATAATCCGCTGTATAGGTGCCAACGCAAGAAGACGGGCGCTCAAGTAATAGCCTGGACCAAACAGTGCCAAAAACAACAGTATTCTGAGTGCAGGAATCTGTGCAATTGATATATGATATGAGTCTTGGATGGCTGCTGCTGCAAGTCCTATGGCCAAAGGGATTGGCAGCAACAACAATAGCTTTCTCAGCGATGATTTTCCTACATACTCAATATCTGTTCCCCCAGCCGGATTCTCAGTCATTCGACACTTGAGTGTTTCCTTTATCTCCGACCGCTCAGGCACATACTGTTCACTATCTGCCCCATTCCACGTTCGCTCCTGAACCTGGAAATTGCTTCCGGGGGATTCAATTATAATTGCCCAATTCCGGCCATATTCCTTACCGGTCTGATTCTTTGGCATTCTTATTGTATTAGCTGTATCCATGGTATATGGGTCCCTAAGGAATGGCTGCCGTATTCTGTCCAGGCATTCTGCCATTGATAATTTCGTATGTAAAAGCACTCTCTTTTCTCCTATGAATTATTTACTCTTTTCCATCCTCACCGATATGGCACCCTTGAATGAATGACTCAAAGTCACGTGCCAGTATAACAACGTACGGTTCGCCATCTTCGGTTTCCATATCGGCATATATCACTCTGGGCTCTCCCTGTGGACCGCATTCGGTATAATCCAGCATAATTGCTTCATGCCCACCAGAAGGAGTATCGCCTATCCAAACTCCAACATCAGGATATCCCCACTCCGAGATCATATACTGACTACCCAATTCCATATCAATACCATGTTCTCCACCAATGCCGAATATTGTATCTATCTGGACATGATCTTCCGCCCAACCGGTTTGTATAAGGGTAGGGAATCGATTATATTTAGGCATACCGCCATTTCTTACTCGGAGTAGTTGGATGTATGATTCTGGTAATTTGAAGCCCAGCTTTGCTTCAGCCTCGCGGACCATATCATCTGTTATTGGTGGGCCAGTGTAGCCATCCCAGTCTTCGAACCAAGCGTCATCAATGTGCATTTCTATTACCTCCTTGTATAAGATAGGTTGTTTATGAATGGCAGGCAGGAGGGCAATAGCCCTCCCTTACAAGCGATTATTTATTCAGTTCAATTATCCGTTTTACCATCTCCCTGCGCACTGCGTGCAGGTCAGATCCAGTTGTATCCAGGTTATCCAGCCACTTCTTTGCATCTGCAGCCTTTTTGGACTTTCGCCCATTCTGGTTTTCATCGATGCACATCATCAGCTTGGTAGCATATTTTACATCTTCCAGTGCCTCGCGCAGACCTTCCAATGCCAGGGTGGTTACTACACCATTAGTTGTCGGATACGCCACACAGTGGTCTCTATATGTGGCTCCGTCCCAGTCGTTCCACTGTTTTCCGGACGAATCCATATAACAGTATGTGCAGGTGCCGTCCAGGTTCAGCTTCCAGTTATACAGACCATAGTTCCGCCTGTAGACTTCGGCATCTTCGACCGGAGTCTGGGGGTTGGCGTAGTTCCATACCTTGTGTCCGTTCTTGTGCCACTCCGGAACTCTTGCCTGCATTGCATCACCCGTCCAGTTAAGCAGGTCCAGCATATCTCCAACCAGATCAAAAATGTTTCCCCAACCGGAGACCATTATTTGAGCCCCTGCTTCATGCGCAGATACCCATGCTATGCGTTCAGATTTCAACACCTCTCCTACAGCCTCATCTATGCCATAGAAATATATCTCAGGGAAGCCATACTCTTTGGCGATGCTGATAGACTTGGCAATGTTGATCTTCAAAGCCGCCAGAGAAGCAGGATCAGTGGCATTGCCGATAAGCCCTGAATCCGTCAAATAAAGCGGCCTTCCGGACATTCCGATCTCTTTCATAATACTGAGAGACTTACGGAACTGAGATTCATCTTTATAGATCAGATCCGGTCCCCACACCATTCCTGGAGCCACTATATTGTGTGTATACATAGACTTAAGCTCCGCGCGGAACTGGGTCTCGTTCTTGGTCTTGTAACTGATCAAAGCATCCGGACTCTTTGATAATATCCCCCAGTAGTAGAGGCTGCCGGTGTAATCTTTGGTCAAGTCATATCGGGTCTTTGGAGCAGGCAGCGCAAAAGGCAGCACCTGCAGTGTTACATTTACACTCCCCAGGCTCTTATTACCACTGATAAACTCTATTTTGCCAATGTACTTTCCGGGTTTGGCATTATCAGGCACATGCACCGTCAGCCAGACCTGCTTATTCTGGCAGGATGGAATATCGGAAGCCAGCAGCACATCGCTGTCCCTGGCAGGGAATTCCTTCTCAGGGGTCTCAATACCCCACTCAGGATTGGGCTTTTCCGGACTGTCAATGGCAACATATTTGTCTCCCTCAGGAAAATGCAGCTTTATCCACTGATTTTTGGCCTGCAGGTCAACTTTGACCATTGAGTCGTCGTTCAACAGCAACTCTGTTACAAGAGATTTACCGGGTGAAACAGCAACAGAATAGGGGGCTCCACCAGCCTGGAACCAGGCTTTCACCCACTTGATATCTACGCTTGATCCAGGAATAATGCCCGAGGGTCCCTTGAAATCTAGTGCCTTGGGCAGTACATCCTTCACTCCAGCTGGAGACCACAACACGAGGCTTGCAGATTCATATTCGCCCGCACAAGTTGTTATTGAGGCCTTTCCCATGACTATACCGGCCAGCTCTCCAGCTTCCGGCAGCACCATTTTTCTGGAAATGGGATCGGTGGAGTAGACTACGAACTTATTGGTTGTAACTCTGCCGTCCTTTATACCGGCCAGAATATCTGTAACCCTGTTTGCCCACATTCCGGCATTCTCTACAGCCTTCGGGTATTCTGCACCCAGTGGATTAGCTTTCCGGGCAGTATTCACTGCAGCCAGACCGCGTCCAATCACCGCTGTCAGGTCCTTTTTCCATTCAGAGGTTCTGTTAGTAACAGGAAGTGTATCCAGCTGTGTTTTAGCAGCAGCAAGTTTTTTAGCATAACTATCCAGCCGTATAACTGTCTGGTACTCCATCCTTGGAGTAAGGTCAATTACTTTGACAGCTGTCAGTGCAGTAGTAGTCTCTGCATTTACATCCAGGAAAAACTGGACAGTAATAGTTGAAGCTTCGGCTGGTATCCAGTTATTGATCAACACGTTATGTGGAGTCCATTCCCCACCGTCGCCGAATATGTCTTGATTAGCGCACAGAAACTTCCCCTGCTCATCGAACGCATCAATCCTGAGGAACATCGAGCTTGTTCCCGAGAGTCTGCGTGTCTTGAAAGTCACTGCAATGGCATGCCGGGGATTGATCTCTATCCTGTCCTTGGTAATCAAATTGATATACCCGGTATTGGAGACTGCTTTTACATATGGAATACTACCGGGTGTTGCAGGCTCCAGGCTCCATCCTGAGTTGATGGTCCACTTGTCCAGATTACCTGAAGTAAAATCATCACTCAGCAGGATCTTTCCGGGAGGTTTAGGGCCATCGATCTTCTTTAGGTCATTCTGAACATCACGCATGACATCAGAAGCCAAATTCGCATAACAAGACAAACTGACTGAGAAACATAACAACAGGAATATACAGAATAGTCTAATCATACCTGCTGATCTATTGGACATATTGAGCCTCCATATGATTTATATACTGATTGCAGGAGAGAGTTCAGTCTACTGTGAACTGACCTAAGGTCCGATCGTGCTGAGTAGCGCAAAGCGCGTATCGAAGTATGAATGGACATTAAATTCTCACAAAACTGAACTGATACGATTGCAGGGATGTTCCTTGGAATACACTATTTGAGCTGCAATGAATCTTCAGTAAACTGGTGGAACTCTATAGGGCAGCCGTCAGGATCTGCTGTCCAGAACTGCCAAGCCCCATCAGCTCCCAGCATTGGTTCACCTCGTGTTACTACTCCAGCCGCAGTGAACTCCTCATATGTCTTCTGAATATCATCCACCTGGAAGCACATATGCACCGGACCGGATGAACAGTCCGGAGTCAGTGAACATATCCCCCCGGGAAACAGCTCAAGGAACTGTCCTTTGGCTACTTCTATATACACCAGCATCAAATCGCCAGCCTGATTATTCAGTCGGAAGCTTTCTTTAAGACCAAGTTGACGAGTATAAAAATCGAGTGATCTCTCCACATCCGTCACTCTCATTGCAATGTGTGTGATACCTGTTATCATCTAATTACTCCTGTATTTCATAAACATTGTGGTGCAGGCTTCCAGCCTGCCCTGCTCCGGATGATGTAAGATCTATCTCAACTATGGGAACCAGTAAGCGTTCATTACTACACTGTTCGTAACAGTTCAGTGTTAATGTGTAATATGATAGATTTCCGTTCGTCCAGAGTAGCGCAAAGCGCGTATCGAAGGATGGACGGAAATCTGCTCACGAATACTGAACTATTACCACTGTTCAATACGCATACTAATCTTGCCGTGACTATTCTACTTCCCAATCAGTTGAAATATCAACATAACGCCTGTTGCAGGAAATCCGGGGTTGTGGTAAAATATAGACCTTATACGGGCCCATAGCTCAGCGGTAGAGCGGGCGGCTCATAACCGCTTGGTCCTTGGTTCGAATCCGAGTGGGCCCACCATGCTATTTAACATCCATTTTCCCAATTCATATCCCCCTACCCCCTACAAAGGGGGATTCACAGACCTCTAGACAATAAACAAGTTATATAAGTACACCTGCCCAATTCCCTCTTAGAAGGGGGGCAGGGGGGATGTGATCCGGAATTAGGATGTTTAATAAAATTGGTAACAGTTCAGTGTTAATGTGTAATATGATAAATTTCCGTTCGTCCTGAGTAGCGCGAAGCGCGTATCGAAGGATGGACGGAAATTTGCTCACAAATACTGAACCGTTGCTAAAATTGCTGCAGTCTGACTTCAGCAGATAGAGGGAATATGCGAGCATCTAATCTTTTCTTTCCAACTCTCAGAGAAGTCCCAGCGGACGCGGAGATCATCAGCCACAAACTGCTGATGCGTGCCGGTTTCATCCGTAAAGTGGCAGCAGGCATCTACGACTATCTGCCTCTGGGTTATAAGGTCCTCAAGAAGATAGAGAAAATCGTCCGAGAAGAAATGGACGCCCAGGGAGCCCAGGAACTATTGATGCCGGCTTTACTGCCTGCGGAGCTCTACCAGGAGACTGGCCGCTGGAATCTGGATGTCTTGTTCCGCCTTAAAGACCGTGGCGACAGGGATATGTTGATTGGCTTCACACACGAGGAAGTCGTCACCGACATAGTCCGCCGGGATGTCCGCAGCTACAAACAGCTTCCCCTCAATCTCTACCAGATTCAGACAAAGGGACGAGATGAAGCCAGGCCAAGAGGTGGATTAGTCAGAGGCAGAGAGTTTGTAATGCTGGATGCCTACAGCTTCGACCGGGGCTGGGATGATCTCGACCGAGCCTACGACAAAATGTTCACCGCATACAACAGAGTATTTGCACGCTGTGGGCTCGATCCTCAGGTAGTAGAAGCCGAGTCCGGCGCTATCGGAGGCAAGGAAAACCAGGAATATATGGTCCTCACCGAAGCTGGTGAAGACTCCATACTGCTTTGTCCTGACTGTGGATACGGGGCAAATGCTGAGCGCTGTGCGATTGGTGAGCGAGAGATTCCCGCTCCTGCATTTGAACAGCAGCCCATGGCTCTTGTCGATACTCCGGACGCTCACACCATCGAAGCCGTAGCAAAATTCTTGAAAACCCGTGTAACCAGACTTGTCAAGACTCTCATATGCAAATCTGGTGACCAGGTAGTTGCCGCACTGATCCGTGGAGACAGAGACCTTAACGAAGCCAAGCTCGCACGAGCTATGGGAGTCAAAAAAGTTGAGATGGCGGATGCAGAGACTGTCGAGAAGGTCACAGGAGCCGAAGTAGGTTTTGCCGGACCTGTTGGGCTAAAGGGTGTAAAAATCATTGCCGACCGGGAGATTGCTGGAATGGTGAACTTTGTAGTTGGCGGCAACAAGACCGATACACACTACACAAACGCCAATTTAGTCCGTGATTTCAACGTCGATGTATATGCTGACCTTCGAGTCGCAACCGCAGGAGATGCTTGCCCCAAGTGCGACAGCGACCTCATAGTTAAAAGGGGAATGGAAGTAGGACACATCTTCAAGCTGGGAACTCTCTACTCCGAAGCAATGAACGCCAAATTCCTGGATGCTGAAGGCAAAGAGAACCCATTCATTATGGGATGCTATGGGATGGGAGTCAGCCGAATGCTGGCAGTCGTGCCTGAAGTCTCAAATGACGAAAACGGAATGATCTGGCCGATCTCTATTGCTCCATTTGAAGCAGTAGTTATGCTGCTCAATCCCGAAGATGAAGCTCAGTGCCAGGCTGCAGTGAGAATATATGAAGAACTGCAGCAGGCCGGTGTAGACGTGCTCTTAGATGAGAGAGATGAGCGCCCGGGCGTTAAGTTCAAAGACTCAGACCTGATCGGAATCCCGATCCAGGTAGTCTGTGGAAAGTTCGCAGCCGAAGGCAAAGTAGAAGTTAGAATGCGGGCAGACAAGACCAAAAACGATGTCCAAATAGACGCCGCCTCAGCCGAAGTACTAGAGCTCCGCAGAAAACTGTATCTGGAAATTCAAGAAAAAGCTCAGGCTTTCGGATAGTATAAAAATCAGACCGATCAGTCGGATCCGACCGATCGGTCTGATTAGACCTTTTGTCATTCCCGCGAAAGCGGGAATCTAGAAAAGAGCCTTTCTACCTGGATTCCTGCTTTCGCGGGAATGACATGGCTACCTACTCTGCCCACTCAAAAGCCGCTTTACGCTCTTCCCAGGGAGTTGGTTCCGGGATCCCGAACACTTCCCGTTTCCGTTTCAGATAGTATTTGTAGTTTTCAAATGTCACGTCCGGTGGGCATCTATGGTCTACGTGGGGGATGAACCCGCCTTCTTCCACCATAGGCCTGATGCGTTCCAATTCCTTGTCGATCTCTTCTTTGCCTGCTATCAACCTGGTCTTATCAACCCCACCGATCAGCTTGATGTCTTTCCCGCACTCTCTGCGCATCATAAATGCATCAGTTCCTCCCCGAACTTCCAGAGGAAACATGCAGTTTACCCCGCCTTCCAGCCAGAGCTTGTATACGACGTTGATATTCCCGTCACAGTCTACAATACTGAACATGCAGCCGTTCTCTCGTAAAAGATCGGTAATACGTTTATATCTTGGGGTAAGCCACTTTGCAAACATAGTAGGGGAAATAATAGGCCCGTGGTTGAATGCCATATCCTCCCAGAATGCAGCATAATCAAACTTCACACGTGTCACTATCTGCTTGAGCAGCTGGTAATAGAATTCCGTGCAGTATTCGATCATCTCTTCGATCCATATCGGATCGTCCATACAGGCCATCGCGATGTTTTCAAAACCCATCCAGTCCCGCAGCCTGCCGAACAGACTTCCAGCACCGGTCATAACCGGAACAGTGGACTTCTCCAGACGCTGCACATGCATTTCGAAGTCTTCAGCAGAAGGCATGCGGGTAGGGTCCGTCCAATCAAGTCGTTTCTTGAACTCATTCCAATCCGCCCTGGTCTCAATCGGGAACTTCAGGTAGTGGGGGATAGATGAAGCGCCGTCTTTGTTGATAACCTTTGTTGCGCCGTCATAATCCAATATCGTTCGATGCCGGTCGTCTTCACTGATAACTTTATATTCGAACCCCGGCATAAGATCCCCGTTAAATGGAAATCCGTCAGCCTGCTCAAATCCGAAATAAATATCAGCTTTGGGAATATTGTCTATATACTTAGGCAGCCCCTGAGCATGCCAGATAGGAAAAGTCTCCTCCCAATAGCCAAATTCAACATCAGGAACATGGTCAACCGGCTGGAAGTTCATACACGCCAGCCATCTCTCTCTGGAATTCATGTACTTTCTTTCTCCTTTATTAGTTTATATACCCGATTAGTCTGTCATCCCAATAAACGCACAATATTGTCCAAAGGAACGTGTAGTGTCATCCTGAGCCCCAAAGTTGGGGGAGCCAACTTATTTCGACTAGAAACCAGCACCAATTCTGACAGGCAAAATTGTCGTTAAAACTTTGCGTTTTCTTAGGAGTATCCAACCGCGCTGTTAGCGCGGTAATTTCATAAAGAAACCCACCCAGGTGTTTCGGGACTTGAGGGTTGGACATGCTAGTGTTGGAGTAATATAACAAACCTAACATCCAACCCGGAAGTCCCGAAACAAAGAGCACTGTTTCTTAGGAGCCCCAAATTGGGGGCGCCAACTTATTTCGATTAGAAACTGAGACTAGTTATAACAGCTTAAAATGCCATTCCAGACAAGTGGTTTCTTAGGAATCGTAGCATGAGTCCTCTCGATTTTCGCCTACAGCGAAAACCTGCCGGACTCGCTACGAAGGGACGAAAATATTCTATTTTCGAAGGAGGAACGAAGGATCTGCTTTCCCATAATCCTCAAGATAATGACGTCGAAACAACCCTTTCCGCGAAATCCGTGTAATTCCGCGTAATCCGCGATTAAAAAGCAAAATTGTGGTGCAGGCTTCCAGCCTGCCATCCCTTCATTCCACCGGTAAATTAACCCCTATTATCCTTACTTCAAAGGGTGCAAGTCCAATCTGAGGGGCTGGCACAGTCTTTGATTCGTCCATCGGAACACCCACACTCAGGCTGCTCCAGTCCGCAAGCCTATGTTTGCGTGTTAATGAGAGCCAGATGCCCGGTTCATTCAACGGCAGATCAACCATAATTGTCTCTTCGCTCGGATTTATCAGGATAATAAACCCGGACTCATCCAGGAAATGTGCGTGGGCATCAACCATTTCCCCGTCAGGCTCCGACAACATGTGCCGGTAATCCGGGAAGTACCTGCCAAAATTCTCCATAAATGCTTTCGCACTCTTAACTGCATTGGCAGATTCCTCATCAGGAGCCAGGCTTTCCAGCAGTTCCATCTCCTCTTTTCTCAGCAGTCCAATCAGGGACAGCACTATATGCAGATACTCACCCCTGCTGAGTCTCGCAGCACCATTTAGCCATCCATACAAATCAGATGAATCCATCCAAGTGATAGGTGTCTGCCAGCCAAGATTATATATCTGTGCCCGTAGCGCGGCAGCAGACTTAGCTCCAATAGGTTCATCAGGAGGCACCAGCATTACCGGTTTGGGTCTGCACTCCAGTGCCCTTGCCCGGCGATAAACATAGAACCCATATTCTGGCAATCCGCGATAAGCTCCCAAAATTGCAGGTTCAGTGGTTACAGGAGTCTCTGTAGAACAATTCATAGTCTGTGTGACTGTAAACCTGTTTTCGATGTTACAGATAACCTCAGACTCTTCAGCAGGAGATATAGCAAATATGCCTTCAGTGCAGCCCCAGAACTCCACAACTGAATCCGAATACTCTCTGTATCGGAACCTGGTGTTTTCCTGTTCTCCGCGCTCTGCCGAAGTAATCGGGCGGATACTCTCGATCATACCTGTCAGCTGAAGGTCCTCGAGGACAACATCTCCGATCTCCCAGCCTAACAGCGAACCGATCTCCAGCCATTTGCGCATCCGGTCCTCTCCTGCTCTGGCTTCATATATGAGTACTACATCCAGAGTCTCACCGGATACTTCAGCAGACAGAGCAAACCGCAGCTGTTTAGCTTCATCTGTCCAGATAGGTGTTGACACTCCAACAAAATCAAACTCAGAAGACAGAAGAGTTAATTCCTCATAGGGACTGGTCAGTTCAATGGAGAAATCGTTTTCAGATTCAACCAGGTATTCCTCGCCATTGACCACATTCATAAGGCTGGTAGTCGTAACCGCACCGCCCAAACGGATAATCCGACGGTGAATCCACCCGTTTCCGAGCTCGTATATCCCCCCGTTCTCAGTCTCCTGAGCAAAACCTATACAGACCTTGTGGGTCGGTGTTATTTCATCTCTCAAATCAATCTACCTCATGCCTGGATATTGGAAGTTAGAAAACTATCCAGAACTTGATTCCAGACTACATGAACATTGTAACAGATTAATAGTATACACTTCGTGTAAGACATCAGCCGAACGCATCACTATTATCTACAGATCTCCTAATCATACAGAACAGTTTCATGTTTTCGCGTGCTTTTGCGTATTTAGCGGTTCTCTTTCCAAAATCTGTATAAATCTGCGTATAATTCTTTTTGATGTATTCCCTTCGAGGAACCTGGTATTCATTGACAAAGGAAAAACCTTCAGCACAGTCGAACTATATAAGGTTGACTGAAACCGGGTAGAAATCCAACATCCAACTTCTAAACACGGGGGGCTTGTGCATTGGCTGATGTAGATAAGATATTATTCGCTGCAAATCGTGCTTGTGAGGCTGCTATTGCTGCAGGGGCTGATTTTGCCGATGTAACTGCATCCAGCGGCAAGTCGCTGAGCGTGGTGTTGGAGTCCTGCGCGATCAAGACCTGCGATGCCGGGATTGGCGGTGGATTATCGGTTAGAGCTATATACAAAGGCGGAACCGGTTGGAGCAGCGTAGACAGCGTCGATCCTGAAGATGCTGCCAGAGCTGGTGAAAATGCAGGCAAATTAGCCAGGCTGGCTGAACCGGATCCTGATTTTAAAAGTCTTCCAGGTCCAGCAGAGAATTATCCTCAGATCGATGGATTATTTGATCCGAGAATTGGTGAATATGGCATAGACAAACTGGTCAAGGTCGCATTGCAAAATATTGAAGCTGCACTGGCAGTCAACAGCAGCACCATTGTGTCCGGTGAGTTCTCGACCAGTTCAGCGCTCAGCTGCCTGGTAAACTCCCTCGGAATCCGGTATGCCAAAGAGGGGTCATACATAGGCGGTCACATAATGGCTGTTATTAAAAATGGAGAGGATGTAGGCAGTTTCTACGACTTCGACTCCGCTCGCAGCCTGGATGATTTTGACCCGGAAGGCATAGGGACATCAGCCGCAAAAGAAGCTGAGAAGTTCCTGGGTGCCAGAAAACTGGATACTGCAAGGCTCCCGATAATCCTCGGTCCATTAGCAGGTAATTCACTCTTTGGAACAATCGCAGGAAACCTGGATGCAGAGAGTGTGCTGCGTGGACGTTCATTTATGGCTGGTCAGGTCGGTAAGAAAATTGCATCAGATATAGTCAGCATCACTGACGATCCCTGGATTCCCGGAGGTTTGAGTTCAAGAATCGTCGATGGAGAAGGATATCCCACTAAACCATTAGTCCTGGTCGAAGACGGTATTCTAAAGACATATTTGTATGGATCATATTCAGCAGGCAAAGCCGGAGTTGAGAATACCGGACACGGGTCAAGAGGAGGCAGCGCTTCCCCAAGCAACCTGGTTCCCAAATTAGGCAGCAAGACAATGGCCCAGATGATCGCCGAGACCAGTGAAGGCCTGTATCTGAACATGGGCAGAATAGGTCCAGATGGCACCACCGGAGATGTCTCCAGCGCTGTGGATTTTGGATTCAAGATAGAAAATGGAGAACTGGCTTACCCGGTTGCTTCATGTATGATAGGTGGAAGCTTCCTGGAAATGCTGCAAAACATAGACCGCATATCCAGCGACTACCGAAAAGAACCAGGCATGATAATGCCCGCAGTAAGAATACAAGACGTCCTGGTAGCCGGCGCAAGATAGTGTATTAGTAATAGCACCTGCAATTCCCCCCTTTGAAGGGGGTAGGGGGGATGTGAATCCAGGCATGATGAATAATGCAAGCCAGTAGTCACATCCCCCTATCCCCATCAAAGGCAATATGGAATGGTGCAAATCATATTGGTAGCAATATGAACTATCGCTATGAATCCTGTTAATCTTGTTAATCCTGTCTGAAATATCTGATTTAGGTAACAGTTCAATATTAATGTGTAATATGATAAATTTCCGTTCGTCCTGAGTAGCGCGAAGCGCGTATCGAAGGATGGACGGAAATTTACTCGCAAATACTGAACAGTTTCTGATTTATTCATGCAACATCAAATTCTCGGAGGCATAAAATTGAGTCAATCACTTGCGGCGGTTGTGATGGCCGCGGGTAAGAGCACCAGGATGAAATCCGCACTACCCAAAGCAGCACATAAGATCTGTGGAAAACCCGTTACAGGTTGGGTAATCGATGCATGTAAAGATGCAGGGGTTTCAGAGTGCGTAGTTGTAGTCGGTTATGAAGCAGAACTGGTCAAGGAAGCCCTTGGGGTAGACCTGAAATACGCTCTGCAGGCACAGCAGCTTGGCACCGGGCATGCGTGTATGCAGGCAGTGCCGGAGCTTTCATCTGATGTTCAACACGTGCTTGTTGTTCCGGGAGACACTCCCCTTATAACCAAAGAGGCTTTGAAAACTCTTATAGATACTCACATCTCTCAAGGAAACGCAGCCACCTTATTGACTGCTGTTCTGGAGGATGCCGGGCACTATGGCCGAATCCTGCGCGATGAAAATGATGCAGTCAAATGCATCCGGGAAGCTAAGGATTGCTCAGTCGAAGAGCTGAGTATCGGTGAATTCAACGTCGCGATATACTGCTTCGATCTACGTGCACTCCGCGAAAAACTCAGTATGCTCAAGACAGATAATGCCCAGGGTGAATACTATCTTACGGATGTAATCTCGCTTATGTATAATGATGGCTTGAAAGTAGTCCCGGTAGTCTGTCCGGATTACGAAGAAACATTGGGAATCAACAACCGTATCGAACTGGCAGAAGCTGGAAAAGTCCTCAGAAAACGGATTGCAGAAAAGCACATGCTGGCAGGTGTGACTATAGTTGATCCCGCAGCTACGTATATCGACTGGAATGTAGAGATCGGGAATGACACCACGATATATCCAGGCTGCATGATCGAAGGCGATACCCGTATTGGATCAAACTGTCAGATCGGTCCATTTGCTCACCTTAATTCCGTGATTATTGCCGATGGAAGTGCAGGATAAATTGAAGTTAATCGTAGGTCTGGGCAACCCCGGAATGCAATATGCCCACACGCGGCACAATGTTGGTTATGATGTAGTCGATCTATTAGCCCGCAGGTATGGTATAGTCCTGGCTACCAGGAAATCCCAGGCTTTGGTCGGGGAGATAAAGATACACGACGAACGTGTATTACTCGCCAAACCAACAACCTTTATGAACCTGAGCGGGGATTCGGTATCATCACTGGTCAAACGCAACAATATAAATCCGGATGATTTGCTGGTAGTATTTGATGATTTAGACCTGCCATTGGGTAAACTAAGAATCAGACCGAGTGGCTCCGCTGGTGGGCACAATGGGATGAAGTCAATAATAGCCCGGCTGGGGTCCAACGAATTTCCACGCATACGCATAGGTATCGGCCGTGAAGGTGATGCTATCGGGCATGTTCTCTCTCGTTTCAATAAAAAGGAAAGAGAACACATAAACTACGCCATAGACAAAGCTGCCGACGCTGCCGAAGCCATAATAATAAACGGTTTGGAGAACGCAATGAATGCCTTCAACCGTTCTCAAGAAGAGGAGAAATAGATTCAATGTCCAAACAATTCAAAAACCTGCCCATAGCCCTGGACTGCAAGTACCTGAAACCATGGATTACCCCGGATTCAATTAAATCCCGGGCAGACATAATCGCTTTTGCCGACCAGAGACTGCGCAGCGGTGAGTGCCCGGGAGCAGAGTTCACCGGATGGATCAAACCGGACGAAATACTGGCCTCAGAAGAGATCCTTCGCCTCAAGGCAACAGCCAAAAGACTTGCTGAAGAAACTGACGTGCTGGTTGTGATCGGTATCGGTGGATCATACCTTGGTGCTAGAGCTGCAATTGAAGCCCTGGCTGATGATCCTGATAAAGTGGTCTACGCCGGCCAGAACATATCAGCACACTACATAACCAGGCTTCGCAAGTCCCTGAAGGGTAAAAGAGTAGCAATAAACGTAGTCTCAAAATCCGGGACTACCACCGAACCAGCCGTTGCCTTAAGAATTCTCAAAGACCTTGTTCCTGAGGATGTCGCAAGCAAGCACATAGTAGCCACAACCGATGAGAAAAAAGGCGCGCTGCTCAGCCTGGCGAGTGCCAATGGATGGGAAACATTTGTGGTGCCGGATGACATCGGGGGGCGCTACTCAGTTCTGTCCGCTGTTGGCCTGCTGCCGATTGCCTATGCCGGAGTCGATATCGATGCATTCGCAAAAGGTGCTGTCGATTGTGCAAAGCTTGTCGCTGCCGACTCGAACCCGCTCAAGAACCCCGCATACTTCTATGTTACAGCCCGGAACCTTTTACTGGGCCAGGGATACGGAATAGAGCTGATGTCATCATTCGAACCCAGGCTGCACTATATGGCTGAGTGGTGGAAGCAACTTTATGGGGAAAGTGAAGGCAAGGATAACCTGGGCATGTTCCCGGCATCCGTCGATTTCACAACCGACCTGCACTCGCTGGGCCAGTACGTTCAGGAAGGCCGCCGGGTAATTACCGAGACATTCCTGATCGTAGATGAAGGAGAACCATCCATTACTGTCCCCAAGTGGGAAGAAGATACCGATGGAATGAACTACCTTGCTGGTCGTGAGATGAGCTATGTGAACTCCAAAGCCTACGAAGCTACCGCTCAGGCCCACTACGAAGGCAGCGTCCCCAACATGACCATCCACCTTGAAAAACTGGATGCCAGAAGTTTAGGCGCTCTGATGTATTTCCACGAAATAGCATGTGCAGTGAGTGGACTGGTCCTGGGTGTAAACCCCTTCAACCAGCCCGGAGTAGAAGCCTACAAGAAACACATGTTCACCCTCCTGGGCAAACCCGGAGCCACCACCGAAGGCGAAGCAACCCCGGACCCGGAGTACATTAGTTTCTGACATGAGTTTCTAATTAACAAACCCGTTCGCCCTGAGCAAGTCGAAGGGTGAACGGGACTCACAATCCGCGTCAGAATTGTGGTGCGGGCTTCCAGCCTGCAACCCACCCGGGTGCAATTTGAAAATACACCGGAAAGAGAACAGAATCAAACAGAATCGCTGACTATCACCCTCCATTCACCCCGAGCAAGTCAAAGGACGAACGGATAGTCCATAAATAATATACCACGTCATCCCGAACTTGATTCGGGATCAATTATTATGTCTTTCGGGACTAACCCAACTTCACCACCATCTTACCGACATTTTCTCCATGAAAGAGGCCGATAAATGCCTCTGGTGCCTTGTCGATTCCTTCCACTACACTTTCTTTGTTCTTTAGTTTGCCAGCCTGGTAGTAGCCGCCTACTTCCTTCTCAAACTCACCGCGGTGTTCCTGCCAGTCGCCGACGATAAACCCCTTCATAGTAAGTCGTTTGGTAACCATATAGAACAGATTTGATGGTCCAGGCTTTGGCCTCTGTTCGTTATATCGCGATATACTCCCGCAGGCAATAATCCGGCCAAGTATCCGCATTGCTGAGAGGGCTGCTTCGAGAGTCTCGCCTCCGACATTGTCGAAATAGACATCGATCCCGGTAGGTGCTTTCAGATTGAGTTGTTCAAGAATCGGACCATTCTTGTAGTTGAAAACGCTGTCAAACCCGCATTCCTCAAGTAGAAATATTTCCTTATCAGCAGAACCTGCTGATCCAATCACCTGGCACCCTCTAAGTTTGGCGAGTTGCCCGGCTACATTTCCCACTGCCCCGGCAGCTCCTGAAATGTAGATAACATCCCCCGCTTTGACCTCAACCAGATTCAACCCGACCCATGCCGTCATTCCAGTCATTCCAAGAAGACCCAGGTAAATAGAAAGCGGTTGAATACGGCTGTCTACCGGATACAGTTCACCAGGAGAAGCAACAAAGTATTCCTGCCACCCATAGAATGATGTCACGGCATCTCCCGGCTTAATTGCCTCAGACCGCGACTCCACAACCTCTCCGACCGCACCGCCGCTGAGTGGTTGACCAATCTCAAATGGCGGAGCGTAAGATTTACCGGGGTTCATGCGCCCGCGCATATACGGGTCCACCGACATGAAAAGGTTACGAACAAGCACCTGATCGTCCTGCAGCGCCGGCAGTTCCACCTGAGCAAGAGTAAAGTTATCGATAGTTGGCAGTCCTTTAGGGTGAGAAGCCAACCGAATCTCGCGACTTACTGTATTAGCCATGATTGCCTCCATGTATTGGTTATTGACAAGTCGCTAGATTATACCCAACTATGACGTAATTCTATCGATCTCCTCCCGCACAATACCTACCCATGCCTCCAACTTTGCTCTGTCATTGTCGATTGAACTGAGGTCTTTCAATACTATCTCAACCACACAACCGGACATCCTCTCAAGAGCCGATCGTATATCATTTCTGACACTCTCAGGCCTGAACTCCCCAGCCAGCATCGCAGGATTGGGCTTCCAGGAGATTATATATTTATCCTCAAGTTCACTCACAGCCGTATCAATATCGCACCAGGGGCTCACCGATACTCTCCGCAGGTTGGGTATACGTCTCCTCAGCATCTCGAACTTACGCGTATAGGGTTCACAGCAGCCATATGAAACCAATCCGCACTGCTCCAGGACCGGCATCTGATAATTCAGCAGGAACTCTTCATGCTGCTCTGGGGAGACATGAACAAACTCCTGGGCAAGTCCAAACCCCCACAAATCTTTCAACCGGACATGCACTCCATCGAAATCCTCAGAAGGAAGTTCATGCGTATATGAAATCCCTCCGGAGTCCGTATAGTGTCCGTCGTTGTTCAAAGTCAGATTATTAGTCTTTTCAAGCAGCTTCGTAATATCTATAAATGCGCCTGATATGAACCCGATCAACTCGTGTACCCACTCAGGTCGATCATACATATCAATCATCAGCTGCTCTGTGCCTCTCAAAAAACAGGCCTCACTGATATAATTGGCAGCCGGCAGTTGACCATAGTATTCAACCTTCAGTATCTCGCCAAACAATTCCTGAGTCGCAGAATACTCCTCGTGTTCTATATCCTCAGTAGGTATCAGCTCCGGTCGTTTGAGCTTCTTTATATCATCCGGATTCTGTATAGGAGGATTCCATGCAAATGCTCCAAAAGTATGTTCCGGCGTATTTACAGTAGCATCCAACCCCCATCCAGTCATCACCCTGCGCCTGTTTATATACAGCACCGGATCAATAACCAGATCGTCGTACAATGATTCATGCCGGTAGATTAATTGCCGTAAATACCACTCCCACTGCCTCCAGTAAGGATCTACCACTTTCATTGATTCTCCAGGCAAGATCTCAGCCCAGGAAGATTCAGGAAAAACAAGCAGGACCGGTTTCTTTGACTTCAGCGAACAGTGATCATACCAGACCCGACGTTTATCATCCTGCACCGGCAGAGCTGCTATCTCAGCCACCATATTTGCCAGTTCCCGCAAATAAGCTCCTTCAGAACCCGACATCGTCCCCGGCCTGGCGCCATCACTGAAGTCCACAAGATATCCACATTTTGGAGACAAGATATAATTGTATGCCATTTGATATCTACCCTACAGTTAACGAGTATTTCCGTGAGCGTCGCGAAGCATCAGCTACCACCAGCCAGCCATCCGAAACCCATTTTGATAATAACACTCTGGCCATACGTTCAGAAAGTCCGAGTGCAGCTGCGACATCGTTGGATGTTACAAATTCTTGTCTATTAAATAGTGTCAGCACAACCTGTGCGCGGTGGTCCAGCTTCTGAATGCTTTCAGGTGCTTTCGTAGTAGGGATACTGGAATAATCCAGTGCTTGTTTCTTTGCGTTTTCAAATACCTGAGCCAGGGTGTCAGTAAAATATTCAATCCAACTCGTAAGGTCGGTGTCCGCGCGTCCCATATAATAATTATGATGCCCTCCTACATCCAAAGCACCATAATAAGCCTCTATATCTTTTGAGTGGTACTCTTCAAGTGAGAATATCCCTCCAAGACCGTATCCGCAGCGCTGCAGAATAAGAGTTGCCAGCAGACGTGCCATTCTTCCATTGCCATCATAATAGGGGTGGATTGTCACAAACTGGTAGTGAGCAAGCCCGGCGATAATAACCGGTGGGATCTTACCAAGTATGGCCTCGTGAATCCATTTCATCATTTCCGACATCAGGATTGGAACATCATGTGCTTCAGGCGGCATGTAAACGATGTCGCCGCTGGAGGAATCCCGAATCACATTCTGTCCTGTTCGATATGGCAATAGACCATTTCTCTTGCCATTCATAACTATACCAGCCAGGCGTTGAATAGTATTCTCCGCAATTGGTCGTTTCTGCGCAACTAAATCCTCGATATAGGTTAAGGCTTCCCAGTAATTGCGGACTTCGCTTACATCACGTTCCCTACCATGGAACACCCTCCGGCGACCGGTTATAACCTCTTCCGCTTCTTCCAGAGTAAGCCTGTTGCCTTCGATACGTGTAGAATAATGGGTCGCCCGAATCCTTGCCTGCCGGGAAAGATCCGCAATAGCTCCAGGCGGCAGACCTGCATTATCCACAATCACCCGTGCTGCTTCAATAGCAGTCAAGTGGTTGACGATTTTATTGGTCAGTATATAGTTAGGTGTCCATATTGAATATTCCATAAATAGCACCATTATTGCCGATAACGTCAGAGTAATTGCCGTTGTATTGCCGATAAAGTTTACCATAAATAATGATTCTAATAAACATATTATCTGTAATATACTCTCAACCAAGCTTGTTTAACCATTCATATAGACAAAACCACCGATATCCATTGCCGTTAAATTGCCGATAACCCATAAAATAATTGCCGATAATAATTGCAAAAAATACTTGACATTCCCGAATCACTGTATTAGTATAGTGATACAGTGGAGGGCTTGAGATGTTGAAAGTGGATGTTGGTAGTTCGGTCCCGGTCTATTCGCAGATTATCAATCAGATAAAACATGCGATAGCATCCGGCGTGCTCAGGACAGGGGACCCTCTACCCTCTCTCCGGGATATGGCTAAAGAGCTTAAAGTTAATCCGAACACTGTTGTTAAGGCCTACAGGGAGCTGGAACTGACGGGTCTGGTGGAGACCAGTCCCGGCAAGGGCACCCGTGTAAGCAGCAGTATCACCGCCTTTTCAGAATCTCAGCGCCGTGAAGAACTCCTAAAGCTTGCCGAACGGATCGCTACAGAGGGTTACCACCTGGGTGCTAGTCCTGATGAAATAATTGATGCCGTTAAAACCAAACTGAATGATATGATTTCCGAGTTTGAAGACAGAGATATGCGAATGGAGAAAAATCATGAGTAGTTTACCGTGTGCTATAGAGACTCGTGACCTGGTAAAGCGTTATGGTAGAAAAACAGCAGTAGACCACCTCAATCTGAGCGTCCCAACGGGTAGTGTTTTTGCATTTCTCGGTCGAAACGGATCAGGTAAAACCTCAACGATCAAGATGATGCTCAATATGCTTGACCGCAATGGAGGTGATATCTCTGTCCTCGGGATGAATCCGAAGAAAAAGGACTTCGATATCAAGCGCCGGGTCGGTTATGTTGCGCAGGACCAGGTTATGCTGGACTGGATGACTGTCAAACAGATTCTCTGGTTCTGCTCAGGGTTCTATCCGACCTGGGATAAAGCGCTGACTGATCAGCTGATAAATGACCTGGAGCTCCCGCTGAATGAAAAACTGCGCAACCTCTCGCGTGGGACCCAGGCCAAGGTCGCCCTGATGCTGTCAATGGCGTTTCGTCCTGAACTTCTCATCCTGGATGAACCCACCGCAGGACTCGATGTAATAGTCCGCCGTGATTTTCTGGAAGAGGTAATCGATCTGATCCAGCAGGAAGGCCGGACTGTCTTTTTCTCCTCTCACCTGGTGCACGAAGTAGAACGTGTAGCTGACTGGGTCGGGATCATAGATAATGGCCGAATGATCGCCTGCTGTGAGATCGAAGCGTTAAAGAACCAGGTCAAGCGCCTGACCCTCACTTTCAATGATAATATCCCTCCGGATATCAAATTGGATGGGACAATCAACTACAAATCCATCGGCCGTCAGGCATACATAACCGTCCGCGAACACTCCGACCAAATCATCGCTCAAGCCAAACAGTACCAACCCCAGACCCTTCAAGTCGAGGACCTTTCCCTGGAAGACATCTTCATAGCCCTGGTAGGCGAAGGAGGATAACATGAGACGCCTAATATGGAAAGAACTCCGCGAAAATATATGGATGATGGGTGTGACATTAGCGGTTCCATTCTTGCTATTGGTGCTGAGCTGCTACACGTCCACACAGCATCCCTGGGAGGGATTCTCAAAACCGCCAAATGTTCTGATGTTTGCAAATGTAGTATTCGCGTTGTGGGGAGCCTTGCAGTCTTCTTCCGAGCAGAAAAGATCAATACGATTTCTACCACTCCGTTGGTGGAACCCTACAGTCATCAAAATGAACTTGGGGATTATATGGGCGTGGATTTGTGCCATACTGGTTCATTCTGTCGGAGTCCATTCCTTCGATTATCTCAATTGTTTCTTTAGTGCCAGTGGAATGACACTCAGTTACCTTGTTGCATTGCTTGCGGGAATGATGTGGGGAGTTGGATTTAGTGGTGTCCTGGGTGCCGTTGCAGGTTTGTTTGGATGGTTTTTTCTGACGGAGTATCTTTCACCTGGTTATTATTCTGATTACTTCGTGATGCTACTGAGCATATTTGTGATTGGGCTTTCCTTAATCATTATGCTTATAAATATTGCTTTTTTTAAGGCACGCGCATATAACATCAAAAACCTTCGCATTGCAGCCACTGTTTATGTTTTCTTGCTTATCGGAGTAATGTATTTCGGAAGTGGAATTGACACAGCAGCAGACGGACATTATGACTCGACAGCGGCTTGTGAATCTCAACGTTTTGGTAAAGTGGCTTATGTAACAACAGGTCCATCGAAGAAAGTGCGGACTGGTTTTCGAACACGTGAAAGAAACATACAAACACTACATATGGCAGATATTGATGGCCGGAATAGCAAAACAGTTGCAAAAGGCTACTGGGCTTATCCATTATTATGGGCACCAAATGGAGAAATGATCTATACGGTATCGATTGGCAACCGATACATCACTCGGTTATGTAGCTGGTCTATACATACAGGAAGAACAAGAATTATTACTGATCTCCCCATTATTTCAAGTATTACGAATATGATTCCCACGATTGATTCCAAAGGTAATTATCTGGCTATTAGCTGTGAGAAACATAGTATTGTCAGTAACGAAACATTGCACGAATTATGGATAGTCAATCTGCAAACCGGTATGAAGCGTCTTGCCTGCCCTAATATTGCATGGGAATCCAATTTGTTCTGGCGTGATAGAAAACTATATGTCAGAGAACAGGGTAATTGGCTGGAGATATCTCCGGAAGGTGATTTACCTCATCATGTTCCTGCACTTCCCGGAGGGAAAGGAGATGAGCAGATATGAGAAGATTGTTTATAAAGGAAATGCTGGAAATCCGCTTCTATCTGATAATAGGGATATGCATTGTCGCCTGTCTGGTATTCCTTGGTGACCCGTTAACATTCATCCAAAATGAAGGCTTTCTTGGAACGTCAATGGTGATAATAATAGCATTTGCTTCATTCATCGGCTTATCCATATATTCACAAGAAAATGCAAAGGGTTCAATAGGATTTGTACTTTCTCGACCGATCAAATGGTGGTGGATATACCTTATAAAGTTAATAGTTGGATTATTAATCTGCACTATTCTGTCTGTTTTTGCTGTGGTGTTATATGGTATAGTGATGCCTCCGGAATACCGTCCCTTCATGCCTATACATTCATTGCTCAATGGCGCGATCGTTCTTTGGCTTACAATGTCCGCCAGTTTCGTAGTGGGATTTACTGTTTCATGTGCTTCTTCAGGATTTGCTGAAGCCATTGGGATCCTGTTCGGATTATTGGTTCTTCCAACAATCCTGCTTATGGTGTTCTTTCAGAATATAGGTTTCGCCTACTGGCAGTGCTTGCCTGCAATACTGGTAGTAGCAAGCATTATTTGTGTGAGGTTGCCAACAGCTGCAAATCCTGTGAAACGAATTAGAGCCTGGTCGTTTGTCGTAATGCTCGGTCTCAGTACATTTGTCGTTGCCAATATCTTGGTTGCCAATCATCTGCATGAAGCAAATATGTACAATAGTATTACCAGCCCGAGCGGAGAGTGGACTGCATATTTGGATTGTGAAAATACATTACCACCAAATATAAATGCTAGGTTCTGGATGATTGGTCCGGATGAACATAAGTATGAGATTGACAGCAGAGTCACCCCAAAGTTCTTAATGTGGCTAAACGATGGTGATTCGCTACTGTATTTGGCAGACAAGATTACGAGTAACAAGAAGAGTCCTGGGTACTTGATGATCGCTAAAAGATCAAACCATTGGCGGGCAGAAACAGTAGGAGAATTGCCGCTATTAAAGGGTGGTGGTAGTTATATAGCTTCTCAGTGGGAAGGCATGCGATATAACTGGATCGATTCTCCGCCAACTAAGTTGTCACCATCTGGAACCAAGCTTGCATTTAAATATGATGGTGGTCCATCATCTGACAAAATTATTGTAGTAGATATGGTCAATCATAAGGGGTATACCATCGAGTCCCTCAATTGGCCGGATGATTTCTGGTGGGTGGATGACAATCGCATAGCAATCCAGGTAGATGATGATATTCAGCTGACTAAACTGACCGGTGGAAGGCCATAAATCATCATGATTAATAAATTCGTAAAAATGCTGGTGATCATAGTAATCGCTGCTGCTATAGCAGTTGTGGTTTGGAAGGTATTTATCAGACAGACTCATTCATATTCTCCTAGTAAGGCTAAATGGCCAATTGAGAGAGCTGATGTAATGGTTTACTGGAATCCTTTGATTGAGTTCTATCTGGGACCTGACAATAAGGTGTTTGGATATCAATTGAGTGTTCCCAGAGATCATAACACTGCAAATACAAGGACACAGAAACTAGCCTCTGGAATAGGTGTAGATTTCGGAGCTTTACCTGGGGATGTTAAGAAGTGTCTTGGTAGTCCAACCGGCATTATTAGAAATACATCTGAACTTACTACATATGGATACTGGATTGAGAAAGATGACACGCTTCTAATGGATAAGGGATTCCTGACACTTGTTTTCCGTGATGGACATTTAGAGCAAGTGGTTTCTATGTTTCGAGATTTTCGATTGAATGAATCTATTGGATTTGGCACTTCTAGAGCAACCATCATCCAATGTCTTGGCAAACCATCTATGGAAATGAAAGCTACAAAACTTCGTGAATCTATTTAGTTGTTTTTGCAATATAGTTAGTCATCACATCTTCAGAACATAGTCCAGGCTTGTTATAGGTCATTAATAGTTGTGAGTAGTACCAAGAGGTATTCTCAATCCCAAAGCTTGCTTTTCCCCACTCATCCGTGAATAATATCTTCAAGTGTTGATATTTACGCGGAGGGCAAAGAAGTGTTTGAGAAAGAGAATATAGATAGAATACTGGAGTTCTACTCCACATATCCCCGTTATGCTGAAATTCTGGAGTTACGCAAGCTTAGGGAGTCTGTTGGGCATGTTGATAACATCTTTTATGGAGACTCGATAACTTTCGGCTGGCCGGTGCAGGAGTTTTTTCCTAATCATTCAATTCTGAACCGGGGGATCGGTGGGGACAATGTCTATGGACTCTACTACCGCATCAATGACGATATATTCCCATACACTCCCAAAAGAGTCTTCGTGCTTATTGGTATAAACCAGATAGGCGAACCCGAGGAACAGATTACTTCGCATATCCTGGCAGTAGCAGACATGATGCGTGAGAAAGACATCGAAGTAGGGCTTGCAGGCATCTTACCTCTGCGTGAAGAGGGATGCAATCCTGAGCTTTACGCATTCCAGGACAGGATAGTACGAGTTAATTCAGTTCTGAAAAGTGCAACGGAATCTAATGATGGACTGTTCTATCTGGATTACTACTCTGCTTTGATTGATTCCACCGGCCAACTGGCCGCTGGGTGTGCCGGTGCAGATGGTGTCCATATCACCTTTGAGGCCTACTGCAGAATGTCAGAAGTAGTGCGTCCATATATAGTTTAATAAACATGAATCTATCGGATAGTAGGCCTACCGAAACAAAGATGAGCAAGCGTAAACGTCGCCTCCGGATATTCCTGGCGATGGTCGTTATATTCACGCTTGCGCTAGTTGTGGAAGAGTTGGATTTTTACTTCCGAAACCCATCTGTCCAATCAAGTGCCCGCAATGCGATCTGGCTGCGGCACTCGTGGATTGATAATAAGCACACAGATGCAGAGTATCGTGAGCTTGTAGACAGGTTCCATCGGATGCAGATTGTTGATGTCTACTTCCACGCCGGACCACTCGATGGTAATGGTTCAGTTGGCAAAGCTAAACTCGATGGCAGCGCCAGATTGATCCGGATTATTAAGAAACTCGACCCAGGCATCCGTATGCAGCCCTGGTTGGGCCAGGTTGCTGAGTTCGGCGGAGGTGGCCCGCTGGATCTGAGATCACCAGGAGTCCGCGCAGAAATAGTTCGAACAGCAGAGAAATACCTTAATGTTGGGGCAGCTGGTTTTCATCTGGACTTAGAACCAATCTACAGCGGAGACCGGGACTACTTACAACTACTGCGTGAACTGCACAAAGTAACCAGATCACAAAAAGCCATCCTGTCAGTCGCAGCATATAAGCCCGAAGAGTTTCCGGGACTAGAGAGGATGGCTGCACTAATAGCTAAATGTCCGGGTTATTGGAGTAAGGAATACTTCCTGTTAGTTTCAAAAGAAGTTGACCAGGTTGCAGTAATGACTTACGATTCTGCCATATGGCTTCCAGGTGTCTATGGGCGAAGTATACTGTGGACTACCCAATGGGCTGTGAAAAATGGTGTAAAGGATCTTTATATCGGCATACCTACATATGAAAAAGGCGGTCCGGCACACTTTGCATGGGCAGAGAATATCCACAGTTCTCTTAAAGGATTGAAACTCGGTGTATCCGGACTCAGTCTAAATGATCAATCCAAAGTAGGCGCAGCAATATTCGCCGAATGGACTACCTCCAAAGAAGAAGAATACACATTTATCCGCGAATGCTTGGATAAGCCATACTGATCCGTTAATTTTCCTGCACTATATCCAGCCCGCAATATACACGAAGCTGCGCTTTGACCGGTAGTAAAGGCAAAAGTTGAGTTAATATAGAATAATACGAGCTGGCGGTTTCACTTTCTGAAAATCCTCGTAAATCTGCGAAATCAAGAGTATTCGGAACCTACACTAAATTTCCATTCCGAATACTCCTGTGGATGATTGTCTTTGGTGTGTTCACTCAACTCTTTCATTCTTGACTATAATGTATGCAAATGATAAGGTTATCTTATCCATTTATACACCAAAATTGTTTCCATAAACCAGCACTCTGTATATACATATACATAGCTAATTAAATAGTATCTTTGTGAGGTTAAAATGCTCATCCAACATTCCATATTTCGTATATTTATATCCCCATCCCGTCCCAAGAAGCTGATTCTGCCCATACTGGCTCTGATCTTTCTGAACATAGTTCCTGTATCTGCCAGCGTTACACTGGCAGAGTTCAATGCAAATGGCACATTCGAGGGCTTATTCAGCAATGGAGTGCCTTCTGGCTGGGAACTCGTTATATCATCCCCAAAAGTTAACCTTGTTCCTGAGATATCAACGGATCAACCGCAGGCAGGCATTAGATGTCTCAAACTCACCTGCAGCTATCCAAATGAACCTCAAGTATATGGCCTCGTTAGGACTGATATCACATGTGAACCGATGACCGAGTATAAGTTCACCATATTTGTTAAGTCTGAGAGCAATGATGGAGGCTGCTGGTTCGGTGGAGGAAATCAGTGGCGGTGGTGCAATGGTATCCCAATGGGTACATACAACTGGACTCCGATGGATGGTTATTACAGAACTGGCCCGGATGAGACATCATTCCCGTTTTTCGTTCTGGCTTCCGGCAATGCAAAGCTATATGTAGACTCTGTTCATGTCTCTCGTATGGGTCCGGCTTCAGATCCAACCGTCCGCCCGGCTTACCAGGCCTGGGATTCATCCCGCCTGCAGAGTGTGTTTAATGAAATCAAGATAAGCACTCCAGCTCTCCGAAAACGTCTAGAAACCCTGCAGACGTCCGGAGCTAATACTGACTACGCACTGAGCAAACTTTCAATCATCGAAGCTTACATTCCAAATGCAGAGAAAAAGATTCCGGATGCAAACTACCAGCTGGCCTGCACGGCAATGCTGGATGAAATGCAGCAGCTGGTGAGTTCACTGACTGGTGATTTGGATGCGCTTGCCAAAAATCCGAAATGTTTTCCTCAAGTCTACCGTTATCGGACAGGACCAATTACTCCAGGCGGATACTCACAGATCGCCAACGTACTGGACCCAAAAACCGGTAAAGTCAGTCGCCGTCCGTCCATCCTGAATGGTTTTGGGCACTTCTTCACAGTTGGAGATGAAATGCCTTTCTGGCAGGACAGGGGATGCAATCTCATTCAGATCGAACTCGGTCCAAACTGTGTCTCTCCAAATGCCGATGGAACTCTCCGCGTTGATGAATCAGCAGTCAATAACATCGTGAAGTATCTGCAAAATGCCGCAAAATACAACGTCGCAGTTACATTCCTTATTTCTCCGCATTACGTGCCTAACAGTGCTGGTGGCGCATATTGGAGTGATTTACCTGGTGTGTGGGCATATTATGATGCATATCTTTCAACCATCCTGCCGAAAATCAAAGATATTCCATCCCTGCACAGCATAACACTCAGCAATGAACCACATTCATTCTCTGTTCCAACAGATCCCTCGCTTCAGAAAATCTGGTTAATTTATATAACCAACAAATACTCCGCTATATCTGCTTTGAATGCTGCCTATGGGAGAAAGAGTTTCACTTCGTTCTCGGATGTTCCAATGCCTCCCGCAGACAAGGTCTGGCCTGGCAGCTATACCCATGATGAACGTCCCTGGATATATGATTGGGAACGCTGCAACGAAGAAAGGTTCGCTGCCTGGCATAAGAGAATGGCTGATCTAGTGCACAAATACGCTCCGCGCATACCTGTGCATTCAAAGATCACAGGAGGTTTCTGGACAGGCGGCCCGATGGCCGATGGGATTGACCCTGAGCTCTATGCATCATTTACAAACTACTGCGGTTTCGACGAAGTGGGTGGGTTGAGAATCATATATGACCTGGACACTTCTTTTCAGAAAGCACCGATAATCAACTCCGAAAACCATGTGCTAAATCCCGATATCACATACGACGTATTGGATAGCCAACGGTTTTACAGCGATATTTATACGCAGGCAATGCATGGTCAGACCGCGTCTGCAGCTTGGACATATGAGCCATATTGCTACGATGGTCTGGAAAAGACTACTTTTGCCATACGTCCTGCAGCTATGGCATCTGTTGCAAAATGTGGTTTGGATCTGATGAGGATTGCTCCGGAAATGGCAGCGATTCAGAACTCGCAAAGACAAGTTGCCATTATCTACAGTCCGCTTTCCTACTGGTATAACAGTGCCTATCATTCCACATGGTATTCTGCCTGGGATGCTTTCTTCAACACCGGATTGCGTGTGAGATTCCTCTCTGAAAAGCAGCTCCAATCAGGGAAGTTCGGTGATGTAATAGTCCTGATACTCCCTGAAGCTCAAGTAGTAGAACCGGAGACTATCGCAGGCATCAGCAAGTTCGTCGCAAGAGGCGGAAAAGTAATCTCCATCGGTCACAATCTGGAATATACTCCAGGATGGGTTCCAGTAAAACCCAACACTGTAAATAAGCTTTTCTGGAAGAGGATCGACAATATCAGTATAGGTTGGCAGAAGCAATTGACTGCATGGATCTATTCTGCTGGAATTAAACCGGATGTAACCCTGATATCCTCAAGCAATAAGGACCTGACCGGCATTCACTGGCTGAGTGGTACACTCAATGGTAAGAAAGTAGTAGCCATAATAAATATCTCCGGCAGACCGGTAGATATCTCCATAAAATCACCGAAAGTAGTCCATTCCTGGGATCAGATTGCTGACAGAAAAATAAGTTTACCGGCAAAACTGGAAAACTATGGCACGATGATGCTTCAATTGACTACAAAATAACCAGCAGCAATCTTTAAGATACACGGTACATAATAACTACTGTAGATACAGTCATTTGAGCTCAAAATACCACCTTAAATGATCATCACAGAAATATTATGAAAATATACCGTGAAAAAGCGGGACGAATTCGCCTTCCTGGCGTCTTATAATCATGGGAATTATTTTTCTGGGATCGCCGAACCACAGTTAGGTCCTTCCCAATTTCTCTCTCCAAGTCCCCCAGTCATAGACATTGGGTGAGGGGAGAAAATGATGATTAAAAAGAATGTAAAAACGAACTGTCCCGAGCTCAGATTGAGTAAAATTCAGCTCATTCTGAGCTCGATTCGTTTTGGTAAAAACATGATTTTGAATTTCGAAACGAAATCCCGTTTTGAGTGGCTGTACCAGGCGTCATAAGGTCGTCTGCCCACCATTCCCCTCAAGATGGAGAATGGCAGGCGTCGACTGTTTGCTCAGACTTTTAGTTCTGCAGTGTTTTCCATCACTTTGCGGATCGCTTTGCCGACTATCACGGCGACCTCCGGGCCATTGGGGGCTCTCAGGGCCTCGGTCATGCCGAAGTGGGTGTCGCAGTGCCTTTGAGCTTCAGGATAGTCTTCTACTTTATACTCAAATGGCCGGGAGTTCTGGCACTTCCATGGACATCCCTGACCGTAAGCGTTCTGAGCCTGGAAGACCGTCATCTCCGGCAGAATGTAGCTCTGCCAGATGTTCTGACCGGTTCCTTCTGCCTGCAGAGCTGCCAATACAGCATCCCGGAATGCTACCGGTCTGTCGCCGTATCCAAATACTTCAGCGTCTACACGCATCGTGTAGTTGTAGAAGTTTGGTGAGCAGTCAACTGGAATATAAGGCAGGATCAGGCCTGGTATGTCTTTGATTTCTTCCGTCAGTGCTGCTGCATTGTCTTTCACTATCTGTAGATATTTATCCAGCCTGGTAAGCTGTGATCTTCCAAAGGCTGCAGTCATGTCATTATTGCGGTACATCCAGCCCAGAGCGTATGCATGGTAGTCTCTGCGCTCTACAGGGCTTCTGGATTCTCCAAATGACCACAGCATCTGGGCTTTCTGTTGAATGTCTTCATCATCAGTGACAAACATTCCGCCTTCACCTGAACATAGACACTTGTTCTGGTTGAAGCTGAAAGCTGCACAGTCACCGAGTTTGCCGACTTTTACACCCTTATATGTTCCGCCGTGTGTCTGGCAGCAATCTTCAATCACTTTGAGATTGTGCTTCTTTGCGATGGCCATTATAGGACCCATCTCCAGGGGAAGACCATGCAGGTGGACAGCCACGATTGCTTTAGTCTTGGGGGTAATGGCTGCTTCAATCTTGTTGATGTCCATGTTGATTGTCCGGTAGTCTATGTCGACAAAGACCGGGAGGGCGTTGTGGTGAAGAATACAGGTAGCGCTTGATGACCAGGAGTATGCAGTGACTATAACTTCATCTCCGGAACCGCACCCGCAAGCCGCAACAGCCATATGCAGCGCTGCAGTCCCACTGTTGGTGGTAATTGCATAGGTGTTGCCGTTCCATTCGGCAAATTCTTTCTCCAGGGCCACACAGTTGGGGCCAAAAGAGTGGGATCCACCTTCCAGGGAAGCCATCACCATATCACGGTCAATCTGTTCCACTGGTGGCCAGTGTCCAATTGTTCCGGTTGGAACTCCTTTTTCTCCACCATTGACGGCAAGGTAAGCCATTTTTGTCCTCCAATAAGCCGGATTGTAATGATCCGGAAAATATTATTTGTAATCCTGAAACTATACTACCTCATCTGCACGTAGAATAACAGGAGGTGTTCTTGCGAATAAGGTATGTGTTGTTGTCCGGTCTACAGGTTAAAGTTCAGAGCTATTGGAAACACATCATCCTGAACTTGATCCAGGACCCATCTCGAACGTGCCTGGATGCTGAATCAAGTTCAGCATGTCGAATGCTCAACACGCGTGAGCTGTTACGTCTACAAGTGTTAGTTAAGTCCGTTCATGCTGAGACATTCCAGGTTTGAATGGCCCTCTGCAGAATATTGTTTAAATATTTCAGGCTAACATGCTATACTCATATTAGTAATTGATGAATTGTTGACTGTGCCAATCAGTCTAGTGTGTATTTTACGGAGGAACTTAATGAGAAGTCTACTAATTGCTTCCGCAGTTGTCCTGTCGGTCGCTTTTGTTCTATCAGGTTGCAGCAATACTGCAAATACCGCATCGGTCTCTAAACCGGTAACTCCACCGGTAACTTCCAAGTCCGGCAAAGTCGTATGTCCAACAAGTCCCGCAAGCTGTACAGTTGGAAAAATCGAGACCCGCAACACCAAGGGCGATAATAAAAAGTTCTTTGAAGCTGTTACCAAAGATAACGTTGCAGTAGTTAGCGCGATGCTCAAGCAGGATAAGCGCTTCCTGTCCATCAGAAATATGATGAACGCAACCCCATTGCACGTTGCAGCCAAGACTGGTAAACCCAAGTGTGCCACAGCTCTTATTAAAGCCGGCGCTGATGTCAATGCAGTCAATGAGCAGGGCAGAACACCACTGCACGCTGCAGCAACCCACAATCATCTTGATATCATTAAGACCCTGGTTGAAAATGGGGCCAACGTGAATGTGCGCAGCAAAAACCTGGGCACTCCGCTGCACGATGCCGCAGTCAATGGCAACCTTGAAGTGGCTAAATACCTTCTTGCAAAGGGAGCTGACATAAATGCTACCAGCAAGAGAGGCGTAACCCCTCTTACAGCCGCTCTGACCAGAAACCGCAAGGAAGTCGCCAAGCTGTTCATAGACAAGGGAGCAAAGTTTGACGCAGTCAAAATAGCTGAGTTGATGCAGAATAAGCCAGGCGCCAAGAAGAACATCCCTAACGAGACTTTCTGCTGTGAAAATCTGTAGGATGTAGATTTAGTAAGGGTTAGGACACGGGTTCTAATTCCTGGGCCTGGATTAAGAATAAATCTGTGATATTTGCATGCCCTCCGTTCGTCCTGAGCTAGTCGAAGGACGTACAGAGGGCATCTTCTGTTTTTATGATTTTTCCAGAAGCTCAACATCCTTGCGGATCATATCCGGATCGTCCTCGTCGTAAATGCCGACGCACACGGCATCAGTTGGTCTCATGTGCTTCTTTGCAAACGCAAAAGCCTCTTCCGGGTTGTTGCGGCCTGCTGCCATTATCTTGTAGTGGATTACCGGTCGGCTGAGCTTGGATATTACTTCGACCATCGTATCCCTGTCCTTGTCATAGAACCACTCACTGGCGCCGGGTTTATGATTAGGGTCCTTATCCCTTGAAGTAGGGTTATAATAGCAGCACATGTAGAAGTCTAGATCCAGTTCAAGCTCTGCCCGTCGGAAAACTTCAGGATTGTGCCCGGCGATCCCGGCAGGCATACCTGCATCCCGGATTATCTGCAGCAGTGCAGGTATATCGTCGAAACGACCATCGGCAAGCATGTGGTCGATGATACCGCCATGGATATAACATGCACTTGCACCGCCGTCAATCGCATTCTGAATTCCGCGCTCCATAGTACCGAGTTCGGAGCAGGACTGGGAAATCCACTGCAGTTTTCCACCATCGTCCCAGTATTCCATCATCAAGCGCTTAACATAATGGTCGGACCGGCCTATAAAGGTAGTAACCCCAAGCGCTTCCGCCTTGGCCATCAGTTCTTTGGTATGAGCCATATTAAAATAGTGCAGCATCTTAGCATCAGTTTCTATCGATTGGTGAGAGTACCCACTGATAGGATTGCTGCCAAGTATGAACTTTGAGACTTCCACAGAGCCAAGTTTTACTTTGTCCACTACAACTACCTCCAACCGGATAATATTCCTGATTGCAGTCTACCTCCGGTTTGAGGGAAAGTCAATAGAAATCTAAATTCAGTATATTTCTGATATAATAAGATCAGTAGAAGCCTTAGTAAACACGAGGATTTATTAATATGAGACCTATTATAGATAGCCATGTACACCTGTGCGATTTGGATTTTGTTCCGGAGCTTATCAACATTGCCGATGATATCGGAGCTGAGAAGATGGGGCTGGTCTCTATCTCAGACCGTGACAATGTCAACGACAATCCCGTGATCTATAAGGCCAAAGCCCAGCACCCGCACCGCTTCTACGCCTTTGCAGCACTGGACCATTCCGAATATTATGTTCCGGATGAGATTTCTGTGCCTTCATATGCTGAGCAGATAGAAATCGCAATGGCAATCGGTGTAGATGGTATCAAGCTGCTGGAAACCAAGCCCGACAGACGCAAGAAGATCACAACTCCTATCGATAGCCATGTATATGACCCGATGTTTGCGCTGCTTGAACGGGATGGTTTTCCATTGGTCTGGCACGTTGCCGACCCGGAAGAGTTCTGGGACCCGGATACAACACCAGGTTGGGCGAAGGAGAATGATTGGGGTTATAATGACACATTTGTCCCCAAGGAGCAGTTCTATACTGAAGTAGGCAATGTCCTGAAACGCCATCCGATGCTCAAAGTTGCCTTCGCTCATTTTTACTTCCTGTCAGCCGACTTAAAAAGAGCAGCAGAGCTCCTGGATACCTATAAGAACGTCCATTTCGACCTTGCTCCCGGCATCGAAATGCTCTATAATCTGTCACGCAACGTTGAAGCCTCCAGAGACTTCTTTATCAAATACAAGGATCGTATCATTTTCGGAACAGATATCGGTGATTGGCTTTCGCGCGATGAAGCAGCACACAGAGCCGGTATGGTCAACCGCTGGCTGGAAACTGCTGATGAGTTCAGAGTTCCGGCTGGAGCAGACTACCTGCTGGGTCCTCCTACAGATGGAATAATCCACGGCATGTCCCTGCCGGCTGAAGTTCTGCAAGCCATCTATGTCACCAACTTCGAAAAACTGGCAGGCCCAAAACCTAATAAGCTGGATCATGACCTGGTTGAACAGGAGTGCAACCGGATAGCTGAGTTAGTGAAAATACTGGCAAAATAGAGGATTACAAGATCTCACATTCATGTAGATTCTTGAATAACATATATTACTGTATGCAAGTTTGACGATGCCCTTTTCTGGTGATAGCATGAATACACATGCCATCGGCAACAATGGAGTCTTTATGGCAACGACAATAGTAAAAGATAATGAGTCAAATAAGCGTTGTGCTTTTATAGTTTCCGGCAGTATGACTACCGAGGAACTCAGGAAGAGCGTAAAGAAGCTGTGCGATGAAGACGTGCTGAAGTGTTATCAGTGCGGGGAGTGCACCGCAGGCTGTCCTGCTACTTTCTGTATGGACATTGCACCCAACCAGATTATCCGGATGGTGCAGCTTGGAATGATGGATGAAGTCCTGAACAGTTCCTCCATCTGGGTTTGCGCCAGCTGTGAGACCTGTGCTACACGCTGTCCGAAGGGCGTTTCGCTGGCAAAAATCATGGATGCATGCAAGCAGATAGCCATTGCTGAAGGGGTCAAACCCAAGGAAGGCAATGTGAAGGTGTTCCACGAAGAATTCCTCAATGAAGTCCAGCGAAACGGTAGAGTGCACGAACTCACAATGATCGGGTTCTACAAAATGCGCACACTTCGTCTTATGGACGATGTCTGGCAGGGCATTCAGATGGTCCTGAAAGGTAAAATGTCATTCATCCCCAGCAGAGTCAAAGGAATCAAAGAAGTCAAAAAGCTCTTCAAGAAAGATTGACAGGATTCACACTCCAGCTCTATAGGATTATATCGATATGAAATATGCATACTTTCCGGGCTGCAGCCTTGAGGCTACTTCAAAGGAATTCGACCTTTCCACACATCTTGTCGCCGAAGCGATGGGTGTGGAGTTGGTGGAAATAAAAGACTGGAACTGCTGCGGTGCCACCAGTGCACACAGCCTGGACCACAGACTGAGTCTCGCGTTACCCGCCCGCAATCTTGGTATTGCAGAAGCTATGGGCCTGGATGTTGTTGCTCCATGTGCTGCCTGCTACAACCGGATGCGTTCTGCGGAAGTCGCTCTTAAAGCCGATAACAAGACGCGCGCAGACATTAATTCCGATCTTGAGAAACCGTTTGAAGGCAAGATAACCGTCAGGTGCGCTCTGGATGTCTTTACATCACCGGAAATCCTGGAGAAAGTCGCTGAGAATATAATAACTCCTCTGACCGGTCTGAAACCTGCATGCTACTATGGATGCCTGCTGACCCGTCCTCCCAAAGTTCTGGGCTTCGACGACCCGGAAAGTCCTCAGACAATGGACAAGGCGATGAAGATTGCAGGAGCAGAGCCGGTTGACTGGTACTACAAGACCGAGTGCTGCGGAGCAAGTTTGAGCATTTCAAGAGGTGAGGTAGTCGCCAAGCTGACTGGAGACATCATATCTAACGCCAAACACCAGGGTGCAAACTGCATAGTAACAGCCTGCCCGCTATGTATGACGAACCTGGAGATGAGACAGGAAGCAGCTTCCAAACTTCGAGGAGAAGACCTGACAATGCCGATCTTCTTCTTCACGGAACTCCTCGGCATAGCCCTGGAAGTCCCCGGAGTAAGAAAATGCTTCTCCAGCCACCTGGTAGATGTAAACAGCGCACTGGATTTGATAGGCAAAGAACCAGCGAGTGTGTGAGATATCCCTTGTTTTCTGAGGGTAATTCAATGGATCATACAGTATTAGTTCATCGGGCTGAAGAAGGTGGATACTGGACTGAGGTACCATCTCTGTCAGGCTGTTATTCACAAGGTGATACAGTAGAAGAAGCCATCGAGAATACCAAGGAAGCTGTCAAATGCCACCTTTTAGCTCTTCGTGAAGAAGGGGTGGAGGTTGTTGGCGAAGACGGCCTGCTTATTGCAACAGTGCACGTAGCTGCTTAACTGTAGTGTAGTTTATTCTTATAGCTCACTTCGAGGTGACATTGTGATGGCATCGAAGCAGGAAGATCAAGAATCAGGTGAGACCAGGTTCCGATTTAGGACTCTTTTACAGACACTGGTGGCGCTAGCTGTATTGTGTGCAATAGCTTATTCGAGCATTATGATGTTTGCGTCTCCACCTGGACTCTACAGGCTTGTTTATTCTTTAGTGCTTTTCATCAGTTTACTGATTGTATCCTTTTTCTGTTATAAGAAAAGTAACGGATTATCGGTTCTGATCGGAATGTTATTCCCGTCACTTCTGATTCTGCAGTATACTGCAAGCAGTATAAAAATAGTAGCCGGGGAACGAGTGGTTTTTGTATGTTTTTTGACGCTGGCTATATTAGGTACATTAGGCTTCCTTATACGTTGCGTAAACTATGTGGTGAGATTGCTTACAGCCAAGCGATTAAATAGATTTGGCAGCAACCGCTTGTAGTTAGTGATACCTTTAGGTGATATTATCGTGATGGCATCTAGGAATGAACAAGAGCCGAATGCACTGGGAATAGCACTGAAGGTTATTTTGGGGATGCCGATTATAGCTTTGCTTACTGCGGCTATTCTATTGTTTGTAATTGGCGCGTTGTTGGTTCCTCCCGGAGTTATTCGACTTGTCTGTGGATCATTATTCTTCAGTGGGATAACCTTCAGCGGGATGTATTTCTGTTCATGGAAAGGCAAGCCAGCTAGACTACTAGTATCGGTGATTGGTGCCTTATTTATGGGTGCAAATAGTGCCGCTATAAGTATCAAGGCTATTTCAGGTGTTGTAGCATATCGAATATGTTCCGGAATTGCAGCCGTATTTGGTATAGTGCTGATATTCATTTTGTTACGGTACGAGTGGAAAAGTAATCAGGATCACAAAGAGCAACCTGCTCTGTGATTTGTAGATAATTGAGGTCTTAAGTTTATGGCAAGAATTGGTGTGTTTGTCTGTTGGTGCGGATCGAATATTGCGAAAACAGTGGAAGTCAGTGAAGTAGCTGAGGCTGCTTCGCATTTTCCCGGTGTCGTCTACTCGACCGATTATAAATATATGTGCAGTGAACCTGGCCAGAATATGGTCAAGGACGCCATCCTTGAGCATAAACTCGATCGTGTAGTTATAGCTTCGTGTTCTCCGCGTCTGCACGAGCCTACATTCCAGAAATGTATCGCGGAAGCCGGGCTCAACCCTTATATGGTTGAGATGGCCAATATTCGCGAGCAGTGCTCCTGGGTTCACGACAAAACACCTGAGACCACCAGAAAAGCCATAGAACTTGTCCGTATGTCCGTTGCCAAAGCTGCCAAGAATGAACCTCTGACCCGGAAAAGCATACCAATCGGCCGAAGAGCTCTCGTAATTGGTGGAGGTATAGCAGGTATTCAAGCAGCATTGGATATAGCCGACGCCGGATACCCGGTTGTTATAGTTGAGCGCACCCCCAGCATCGGTGGGCATATGGCTCAGTATGACAAGACATTCCCTACGCTGGACTGTGCTGCCTGTATTCTCACACCCAAGATGGTTGACTGCGCAAGCCATCCTCTGATAGACATCTGGACATATGCCGAGGTCGAAGAGGTCAATGGGTTTGTAGGGAACTTTGAAGTTAAGATCCGCAAGCGTGCGAAGAGTATAGATGAAGTAAAGTGCACCGGCTGCGGGGCCTGCCTTGAGAAATGCCCGGTTAAGAATATACCCAGCGAATTCGAAGAAAATATGGGCAACCGCAGAGCTATCTATAGGCCATTCCCGCAGGCTGTTCCGAATAAACCAGTCATTGACCGCGAACACTGTAGAGTATTTAACGGACAAAAATGTGGAGTCTGCCAGAAGATCTGTCCGACAGGCGCAATCGACTACGATCAGCAGGACCAGGTCTTAACAGAACCATTCGGAGCCATCGTAGTTGCCACTGGATTCGATCTTTGGGATCACTCATCATTAGGTGAGTATGGCTATGGCAAGTACCCGGATGTGATTTCAGCTCTTCAGTTCGAGCGTATTATGAACGCATCAGGACCTACCGACGGTAAAGTCGTCCGCCCATCTGATGGAAAAGTGCCGCAATCCATCGCATTCCTGTCCTGTATCGGCAGCAGGGATGAGACCCACGGATATGCCTACTGCTCCAAAGTCTGCTGCATGTATAATGCGAAGCAGGCGCTACTTGCAAAAGATAAACTGCATGATGTAGATGTTTATGTTTTCTATATGGACATTCGAGCCAACGGTAAAGGCTACGAGGAATTCGTCCGTCGAACGATTGAAGAGTATGGAGCAAACTACATACGTGGTAGAGTCTCCAGGATATACCCGGATGGAGGCCAGCTTGTAGTCAAAGGTGCTGATACATTGCTGGGCAAACCGGTGGAAGCACGGGTCGACCTGGTTGTTCTGGCTACAGCCATGAAACCGCAGGATGATGCCAAAGAGCTCTCTCGCAAGCTGGGAATCTCGACAGACCAGTATAACTGGTTCTCAGAAGCACATCCCAAGCTAAAGCCCGTTGAAGTCCTGACCGACGGAATATACCTCGCAGGGGCCTGCCATTATCCAAAAGATATTCCGGACACCGTTGCCCAGGCCGGTGCTGCTGCGAGTAAGGTCATAGGTATGTTCAGTAAGGAAGGCTTGCTCAGCGAGCCGATGATTGCATACATCAACGAGGATACATGTGTAGGCTGCGGACTCTGCACGGAGGTATGCCCGTTTACCGCCATTGAATTAGTCGATGTAATGGACAGAGCCCGTTCCACCCGCGAAAAGCAGGTGACCAAGAAAATCGCCAGGGTCAACGAGAGCCTGTGCAAAGGTTGCGGAACCTGCTCAGCCGCTTGCAGAAGCATGTCAGCCCGCCTGAAAGGTTTTGAAGGTAATCAACTATTAGCTGAGATAAATGCCTTAGCGGATATGGTGAAAGCCAGGAGATAATGAAATGGGCATTGTTGTTAGAGCAGACGAAAATGGAAATATTGTAATTCCACAGAGCCTGTTCAGTAAAAGCATGCCCGATGCTAAATACGCTGTTGAACAAATTGGTGATATGCTGACTGTTGTGCCTTTGGATGAAGACAACACTGAGTTTGATGTTGAAGAATGGATAAAGAGATTCGATGACTGGGTTGCATCAATACCGAATAGGGGAAAAATAATCCCCAACACCACTTTTAGCAGAGATGAATTGTACGATTAGAATGCATTGTTGGGTAATATTTTAATAGATAAGATTCTTAATCCTCTTCACGAGTATAGTGATCGGAGGGAATAAAAAATGCCGGTGCTTATAAGACTAAATGATGATGGTGATCTCGTTCTATCCGCTAAAATGCTGAAGCAGCTAGGAGCAGATTCAACAATTAGATTGTCCAGGCAAGGGACAGATACTTATCTCATCCATCCTGTCTCTGAATCGGAAAGGTATTGGGCAACAACAACATCAGAAGAGAGAGCTGATAATTTTTTAAGCTGGGTTGAAAAAGTTAAGACAAAAGGTCCAATTCTTTCGGATGAAGCATTGCGTCGTGAGAATATGTATGACTGATGGCCCAATATCTTGCGAAGATCTACCGGTAAGATTCCGGAGTGTGCGCTGGAGTTATGTCATTCACTATCACCTAATTGTTAGGAGATAAACTATGAGCATTGTTATAAAGGTAGATGAAAATGGAAATATTGTAATTCCACAAAATCTATTTGGAAACAGAATTCCTAATGCTAAATACACTGTTGAACAAATAGGTAATGTTCTGACTGTTGTGCCTTTGGATAATGATAGCAGTGAGTTTGACGTCGAGGAATGGATAAAGAGATTTGATGATTGGATGGCGTCATTACCTAATAGGGGTAAAGTAATCCCCAACATGACTTTTAGTAGAGAAGAATTATACGACTGATGGGTAATGTGTTACTTGATACTAATGTGGTACTCAGGCTTAGTCAAGTAGACAGCGATCTTGAAACGCTTGCTGATATAGCACTAAAAGAATTAGCCAGAAAAGGCGATACACTGCATCTGACTCCACAAGTTATGTGTGAGTATTGGTGCAGTGTTACACGTCCTACCGATGTCAATGGATTTGGGTGGGATCCTTCAGTGGCCTATGATAGTGTCACTAAATGGATTAGTCTGTTTACTCTCTTACCTGAGGTGCCTTCTGTGTTCGGCCATTGGTTAGAACTAGTACATAAATATGAAGTCAAAGGCAAAAGAACACACGATGCGCGTTTGGTTGCGGTAATGCTGGAAAATGGTGTTGATACATTACTAACATTTAACACCGGTGATTTTGAAGCATTTACAGAGATAAAGGTCATTCATCCTGCAGATGTTGTTGCAAATGCTACATAGACATACAACACTGACTGAGTTAATAGATAAGAGGCCATATTGTATCTTCGCAGTCTGATAATTAGCTTGCTTATATTACTGACAGCTGTTCAGGTCTCGGCTTACGACCTGTTTCCGTGTGTTGCTGGAAATCGGTGGGAGTATGAGACTGTTCGCGTCCAGAATGCTCAGATGAAGGTCGGGGATGCCGTAGCGTCAACTTCTCGTGAGGTGCAGTCAGGCGTGTCGGTCTATCAGATTATTGCTGGTCCGGTGGACGGGGTCTATGATTATCAGGAATTAGTAACATTGACCGATTCCAGTGGGAAGACACAAACAGACACGACCTTGATAAAGTTTGGTCTCGACAGCAAGGGATTATATTTGAACTCAATAGTGAACCAGAGTTCGAGCGATTCCTCACCAGTCACACAGGAATACACTCCACCACTGTTCTATTTTGCAGCTAATGCCGACAAAGGTAAACCCTGGGATGTCGGAGTGTTTCGTGATAAAGCATTAACTGAACCTTTCAAAGCAAAGAGTGCAGGCAGGGAAAACGTAATCGTCCCTGCAGGGGTATTCAACAATTGCCTCAAGCTGATTTATAGCTCCGAAGGAGCATCAGGTACGTTCGAGATATCCAGTATACCTTTCAAGCCAACTGGCGGTAGAAGTTTTAACGTCTACTGGGTTGCTGATGGTGTAGGTATCGTTAAGGAATTGGAAGTATCGACATCCAAGGCCGAAGCAACTGGTCCAGCTGGAGTCAAATTTTCAATGGAAGGTTCGTCCTGCACAGTAAGCGAACTCAAACCAGGATTTGTTGTCCAGAAATCTAATGTCAAGTCAAAAGTAAAAGAGAATAAGTCTGAGAAAGACCAGACATCACTTTAAGCGAGAACAATATGACTGAGAACACAGCAACTATAGAAAATACAGCTACCGAACAGAAACCATTCGAGCCTGCAATACTTGCAATACTCTGCAATTGGTGCAGTTATGCCGGGGCAGACCTTGCAGGCAGTGCCAGGATGCACTATCCGGAGACAGTGAGAGTTATAAGAGTACCTTGTTCCGGTAGAACAGACCCGATGTTCGTCTTGAAGGGTTTCCAGAAGGGTTTTGACGGAGTGATGGTGTTGGGCTGTCATCCGGGAGATTGCCATTATGCCAAGGGTAACTACTATGCCCGCAGAAGAATCACCCTGGTAGCGGACTTATTGAAAACTCTGGGAATCCCACAGGAACGTTTCCACTTCGAATGGGTCTCTGCATCCGAAGGCAACAGGTTTGCTGAGTTAATCACCGATTTTACACAGACACTCAAAGATATGGGGCCGTTCGAAGGCGTAGTATAAGAACTCATACCCCCTCCGTATGATATTTGGAGGGATAACAGCATATTCTAAGGATAAACAGGATGACTGTAGTTCAGGACCAAATAAGAAAAGCGGCACGCGAAGTGTTGGAGAATGGCATGGTGTCCATGGTTATCGGGTGGGCTCAGGGCAGTGTCCCTGTGAAGACTACTCCGGTATTTGTGGAAAAACCTGAGGATGTTGACAGACTGGTATGGAATCCGGCCTGTGTAAACAATCTCTCCGTCTACCTGCCAAAGCTTACCAAAGACCGCAAGGTTGCAATCGTAGCAAAACCATGTGATATACGCAGCTTGATAATGCTCATCAAAGAGCGGCAGGTTGAGCGGGATAAAGTATATATAATCGGGCTTGGTTGTGGGGGCGTTGTCGATGCAATGGACCTCGACAGCCAGGACATTCACGTTCAGGATATTCTGAGTCTGGACTGGAAAGACAATGGCCTGGATGTTGCTACTAAAACAGGTATAACTTCTCTTGAGTGCTCTTCCTGCTTGCGGGATATGTGCCTTGTTTGCAACAAGCGGGAACCTGCGCTGTTTGATGTGAAATTCGGGGAAGCTGCAGTCAGGTCGGAAGATATTTTTGAATGCGTGCTGCCGGAGCTGGCTGAAGACCGCAGGGCATATTGGAGCGATCAGTTCTCCCGGTGTGTTCGTTGCTACGCTTGCCGGCAGGTCTGTCCAAGTTGTTACTGCGAGAGTTGTTTCGCTGACCGCATCGAACCCAAATGGACTGCAAAGAAAGCAACTCCCGATGAAGCCTGGATGTATCACGCAACCAGAGCCATGCATCTTGCCGGACGCTGTATAAGCTGTGGTGAGTGCGAAAGGTCCTGCCCGGTTGATATTCCGGTCGCTCAGTTGATGAAAGAACTAAACCTGGCAGTCAAAGAAAGATATGGCTATGAGTCTGGAGACCTCAATGAGGACTCTCCTGTACTTGGCCAATATAAAGACGACGACATCGACCCCGCATCACACGGGGGTTAGGAAAAGATATGAACGAAAAAGTCATCAGCAAAGACAATATTCCGGATTTTCTTACCCGGTTAATGGGCGAATTTACAGTTGTAGCTCCAATGGATAGAGGTAAATCTCCCGCAAACTTCATGGAATTGAAGTCAGGTGATAGACCTATAATCGATGGCAGTAAAATGACTATGCCTCCCAAGGACTACTTTCTTCCAAGGTATGAAGTCCTGTTGAAAGTCAATACCGAAAAAGGGCATGAAAGCGTTGAGCAGAATATGCCCACATCTCAGCAGCGGGTTATGCTGGGAGTCTGGCTGCCTGATGCTCAGGCGCTGAAGGTGCTGGACAAAGTCTTTCTGGATGACAAATACAAAGATCCCTATTATGCTGCTCGCAGAGAAAACACTGCCATCGTCGCTGTAATCCCGGCTACATTGCGATGGAGCTGGTTCTGTAACTCTACAGACGATGTAGACTCCTGGAAAGACAGCGCTGATGTCCTCATGTATGATCTGGGAGACAGGTTCGTGATGGAACCGATCTCTGAGCGGGGAGCGAAAATCACTGAACTGGCCCAACCGGTTGACGCTGTGGAAGAAGACAAGGTCGCTGCAAGTGAACTATGGAAGCATATAGCCGGCATGTCCAAACAGGATTTTGCAGAGCAGCCTCTCTTTGAGCAATTATGCTGGGATGATCCCGTGTGGGTAGATATAGCAGCCAGATGTGTATCGTGTGGCACCTGTACATACATGTGCCCGAGTTGCAGTTGCTTTGACATACAGGACGAATCCCATGATGGTTGCACGGAACGATACAGATGCCGCGATACCTGCCAGTTCTCGGAGTTCACCCTAATGGGTGCAGGCCACAACCCTAGAACAGCTCAGATGCCCAGGTCTAGGCAGCGTCTTTTACACAAGTTTAAATATCAGCACGAGCAGTTCGGAGTCGTCGCCTGCACCGGATGCGGGCGCTGTGTAGAACTCTGCCCGGTAAACATAGATATCCGAGCAGCATTGAACAGGACTTGTGCTTTACCGGTCGAAGAAAAAGGCTGATCCCGAAGCAGAGGCAGTTTGCATGGAAAACCAATTATTCATCCTGGGACACCGGGGATTCTGCTCCAAATATCCCGAAAATACGCTGGTATCATTTTTAGCAGCAGCTGAACTGGGTGTTGACGGGGTTGAGCTGGATGTCAGGCAGACAATTGATGGCCAGCTTGTGGTAATGCACGATGAATTTGTAGACCGCACAACTAACGGTACCGGATTAGTCAGAGAACTTACCTGTGAGTACCTCAAGAGTTTGGATGCAGGCAGTTGGAAATCAGATCAGTTTGCAGGTGAACACATACCGCTTCTCTCTGAAGTATTCGAAGCTCTCAAAGATAAATGCATGGTATTTTGTGAAATGGAAGATCATGTGGATGTTGCTGCCATCGTCGATCTGATATATTCACATGGAATGGAAAAACAAGTTGCTTTAACCAGCTTCTATATAGAGAATATAAAAGCTGCCAGGAAACTTGCTCCTGAGATTCCAACTGCACTGATTACATCTGAAAAATTGCCTGACACTACTGTGCATATTCGAAAAGCAACCGAATTGGGTGTCTGTGTCCTGGATCTGTATGAAGGTTTTCTAACTCCTGAAGTGGCTAAATATGCTAAACAGCATAGTATGCCGATTTGCGCATGGATCGTCAACGATGAAGAGACTGCGGAGCGCATGGTGAATCTTGGAATAGATCGCATAACGACCGACAAACCTGATGTGATCATGAACTTCCGGTCTTCTTTCTTCAATCGCTAAGGAGTCCACAAATAGTCTCCTGATTCGTCAGTAAAAAGGGGCGTTGTGTTATACTGTATAAGGCAGCACACGAGATTGGGGCACATTTTGGTTATCAACCTCGATCGTCCAACTTCTAATCCATGGAGACTTGCTTGAATCCGGTTACAGCCGAAGACAGCCCCTATAAAATATCGCTTCCTGCGTTTGAAGGTCCTCTTGATCTACTTCTGCATCTGATACGCGAGAACGAGATCGACATCTATAACATCCCCATCGCCGAGATTACCAGGCAGTATCTGGAGTATTTGGGGGATATGGAGTCTCTGGACCTGGAGATTGCTGGAGAATGGCTGGTGATGGCCGCGACTCTTGTAGAGATAAAGAGTCGTATGCTGCTGCCAAGGGAAAAGCCTGTCAAGGCCGATGAAGAAGAGCAGATTGACCCGCGTAGAGAACTTGTGGAACGGCTCATAGAATACGAGAGGTTCAAAACTGCTGCCGAACTGTTCCGGGAGAAAGAGGAACAGCGTTCGCGAATATTTGTTCGAGGGCCTGCTGAGCTGCAATTTGACTTGAGGCCGGTTTTTTCTCTGGAGAACATCTCACCGGAAGACTTGCTGAGCGCGCTTCAGAGTGTGTTGGCCGAAGCTGAGGGTGAACCTGTCACTACTATTCAACGTCGCAAGCTCACTGTGCGTATGCGGATCCGGGAGTTGTGGTACAGAGTAAGGGAAGCCGCCGGGCAACTGACATTCAGGGAACTCTTCGATGGTGACAGAACCCCGACTGACATAGTAATCACTTTTCTCGCTTTGCTGGAACTGCTTAAGTCAGGTAGAATAGTCGCTCGACAGGAAATGGCATTTGGACCTATTATGATACAACAGGTGTTGGATTTAGAAGATGAACAATGAAGAAAGCTTGTTGAATCAACAGATGAGTAAGGAAGCAGTTATCCTTGAAGAGCAGGCAGTGGTGTTGCAGTCGGTGATACTCGCAGATGAATGTGTTACCGATACCGAAAATGCTGTTGATGAATGCTGTGAACCAGTGTTTGGCGGTAAACTGGTTGAAGTGGTAGAGTGTTTGTTGTTTGTAGCCTCTGAGCCTCTGAATTCAATGCAGATTGCGGAAGTGCTGCATATTGAGTCCGACCAGGTCCTTGAAGCCCTCAATGAACTTGACCAGAGGCTTCTTGGCGTTGGTGGACTTCAGCTGATGCGTGTAGCTGGTGGATTCCAGCTGTGCACGAAATCTGAATATGCTGAATATTGCAGTATAATTCTCCAGCCTGCTCAACGTAAACTTTCAAAAGCAGGACTTGAGACTTTGGCAATAATAGCTTATCGACAGCCTTGTACCGTGCCTGAGATCGAATCTGTGCGTGGAGTATCGGTTGGTGGTGTTGTTAAGACCCTTCTGGAACGCGGACTGGTTAGAGAAGCTGGCAAGAAGCATGCTCCAGGCAGACCGACTCTTTATGCAACTACGGAGGAGTTCCTGCAGTATTTTGGACTAAATGAGTTAGCGGAGCTCCCGGATATAGATGAACTCGCTATTGAAGAAGTTAAAGCCCTGGAAGCCCAGAGAGAATTATTCGAAAGTAGCCAGGAACAGCATGCTTAGCAGTAGACATTTTAGACCTTATTTATATGTATCGGTTTTATTAGTATGCCTTTCTTTTTTGTTTGGTATACCCGGAGTAAATGCATTCGGCGCGTCGGTTATAACTCTACCACTTGTAGATGATACAAAGGTTCCAGCAGTCGATGATTCCGAGAGAATTCTGCATGACGGTTGGATTCGTGATTTTCAGATTCCTGCATGGTCAACCAAGCCTGCTGGAAAGCCGGAGGTAACCGCAGCATGTTCAGCACTGATGGACGCCGGTACCGGTCAGCTCCTGTATGAAGTTAATGCACACAAACACCGACCCAATGCAAGCACAACGAAAATTCTGACATCAATACTGGTGATGGAGAACTGCCAACTCACCGACAAAATCACAGCAAGCAAGACTTGTAGTGAGACAATGTTTACTTCTATACACCTGAAACCGGGTGAACAAATATCGGTGAAAGATCTTCTTGCGTCACTCCTTATCCGTTCTGCAAACGATGCGGCGGTGGCAGCAGCTGAGCATGTCGCAGGGTCTGTTAAAAACTTTTCTAAACTGATGAATGAGAAAGCCAGAGAGATTGGTTGTTCCGACACACACTTTGTAACTCCAAATGGCTTGTATGACCCGAATCACTACACTTCAGCTTATGACCTTTGTTTGATGGCTCGATATGCGTTCAATTATCCGGTGTTTAACGAGTTGATAAAGCTCCATAAATACAGGCTTAACTCCCGAAACCTGAACAGAGAAGACCTGGTAGTGTTTCAAAAATCAAAGTTTCTCAAGTATTACACCGGGGCAGATGGAGTGAAATCCGGGTATACTAAGCAGTCCGGACCTTGTTATGTGGGTAGTGCAACCCGCACTGGTTGGAGACTTGTATCTGCTGTTCTCGACAGCAAGAATGTATCTCAGGACACCGCTGCCCTTATGAATTATGGGTATGGTGCGTATAAGCTTTACAAGTTTGCAACGGCTCGTGAAAAGTTGGGAATCATTCCAATAAGTGGAGGAAGTCAAGGCAGTGTTGCGGTTTATCCGGAGCATGATGTCTGTGTTGCAGTTCCCCGAACAGGAGGCAAATTGAGTGTTGTCTTCTCAATTTCCCAGGCCCGTGCACCTATTGTGGATGGACAGAGTCTTGGAACCGTGACTACTATGCTCAATGGGAATCCCATTGAGACAATCGAGCTCCGCTCGGTAGAGAGAGTCGATATGAGCATGTTGCGCAAATCGGCGCCATTTATGATAGGTTGCTGCATTCTGGGATGTGGAATGCTGCTGGTGAAATATGGAACAACGACTTCAAAAGATATTAGCTTCCGCGGGATTCGGATCTCGTCGTTATTGCGAGACCTTAATCGTCGCTGGCAAGGTCGCGGTTAACGGGGTCATCACAAGTGATCTCGGTACTAAAGCCGACCCCGACAAAGATAAAATAAGAGTTGACGGTAAACTGATTGGAGTTCCACCCCGAAAAGTATACATAGTCCTAAATAAACCCAAGGGTTACACCAGCACTTGCAAGGATCCTCATGCAGAGCATACTGTAATGGAACTTGTTCAGGATCTTGATGTACCTGTGTATCCCGTCGGACGTCTGGATGTGGATACTACAGGGTTGATCCTGTTGACGAATGATGGTGACTTTGCAAACTCTCTAATGCATCCTTCCAAAGAGATTGAGAAAGAATATATGGTAGTAGTGCAGGGGCGTATCAGTCCTGAAGACCTCCACAAACTTGAGATGGGTGTGCAGCTTGATGATGGGGTTACAGCTCCGGCTAAAGCTCAGTTATTGGCTTACACTGAGAGCAGGGGACGGAGTCGAGTTTCCATTGCCATACACGAAGGACGTAAGCGTCAGGTCCGTCGTATGTTTGCTGCAGTAGACCATCGCGTGATGGAACTGCGTCGTATACGGATTGGAAGCCTGCGTCTGGGTGATTTGGCAGAAGGCAGATGGAGAAACCTGAGCGGCAGTGAACTTGCAGGCCTGCGTGGAACTACAAAGTCGGCAAAAAAAGCAGCAGACAAGCAACCACGGCGATACGATTCATATTAAATCCACGATAAACGCGGAAGATATGTGGGCTCTGATGGTCTGCGAATTTACATAACGCGCCATCAGGGCCTTCCGTGCATTTAAATTGGCCATTGGCTGTTAGTCATCGACTCTTTAATGCAACTGAACACTTCATCTTCAGAACATCCGCAATCACCTGGGCGATTTTAGCATAGCCTGTTGGATTATAGTGGACAATGTCCGCTGCGTATTCCGGACGAAGATTCCATAAGTTGCCGGGATCTCCCCCGGTTCGGGATTGGGCTACTGCTGTACGTGCATCGACTACTATCGCATTATATTTCTTAGCCAATGTCTGCAATGACAGGTTCCAGTCATCCATCTCTCGGGCTTTCGCTTCACTAAAATCCGTGCGGGGCAGGATAAGGTTTACTATCGGTTGAATGCCATTGGTTTTGCACATCTCCAGCATTGTGGTGTAATTGGCAAGGAAATCATCTTTTGTCACCGAGATCGACAAATCGTTGATCCCAACACTGATAACTGCAAGTGTTGGCTTGAGCTGAACGCAGTCGGTGTTGAATCTCTTTAAAATGTAGCTGGATACTGCTCCTGCAGCGCCCATGTTCTGATAGGAACACTTCAGAGCTTTACCGACCTTGTAGCCGATAGTTGTTGAGGGATCTATTCCGATAGCTGCACGACCCGGATAAGCACCCGGGAAATATGTATCAGCAAATGAGAGATGATTCGGAGCACCAGATATGATAGAATCACCTGTAAACACAATCTGAGGAGGCTTCATACATACCTTTATTGGGACAAACTGTGAAGAAGCAGTCTGAGTTGCCCACTGGTAATTCTTTGCAGTATATCCTGTATCAGTAATGAAATAGGACTTATTGTTGTATGCATTATTGGGATCGTATAGATCAGGGTCTGTTGAGGAAGTCAGAAATATACCTGGATCAGATTTACAGGTGTATCCATACCCGATGTAGTCACCTTCATGCGCCAATGGCTTATTCAATAAGCTAATGTCATTGATCTGTCCGCCTTTCATTCTGGACCATATGTTTTCCTGGCTGATGCGGTTCCAACTCTCTCCTTGCTTCCTCCATACTTCAAAAAAGAAAGCTTTGATAGAAGGTGGTTTTGAGGCAATATACATCCTGATCTTCTCAACTCGTCCGTCTTGCCGGATTAATGATGTGCGATAATTGTTCAGGAAATGCTTTTCAGTCGTCCCACCGCCTAAGTTGGCTGGTTCACTGGAGATTGCACTATATCCACCAGCTTCAACAACATTGTTTGTTGCACTGGAGACTACCGGCATAGCAGTCAATGGTAGTATCAGGAGAGCTAAGAATGTCCATCTATTCATAATTATGTTTACAAGTCCTTGTATGGATGGTTATATTTGCATGGGCAAATGATCTGTATGTGATGGTTACCAGTGATAGTTCAGAGATATTGGAGTCACGTAATCCTGAACTTGTTTCAGGACCCATAACGAACACACCTTGGTGCTGAATCAAGTTGTGCATACGAAGTATAAGCTTTCGGTATGACGTAGTACTCAACAGGAGTGTACTCTTACAGCTACAGTTACAAATTATCAATTATCCATTACCCGGTTGCTATTCGGTTACTTCGGCCTCTACCTGTACAACGCCGCGCAGATAATCGGCGGTAATAGCTTGAACGGTGATAACAACCGGCCCAATAGGCACCGACTTTACAATGAAATCTGGATACACCTGTTCAGCAGTTAATACACCTCCTATGTATAACCTCCACTTCGCGATTTTCTTATTGGCCCGGGCGGTTATCTTCAATGGCAATTTTGATACCTTACCATCAATGGGAGCGGTTATTGTAACTCGAGGGGCAGGGTCGATATAGTATTTCTTTACTAACCTGTCACAGGTCCGGATTAGAGCACGGTGAGCCGGATCATTTTCTCGCAGTGATACATAGTGGCAATAGAACCCAATACCGGGCATCTGAGGATAATGCTTGCGATAAAACTTGATCTCTTTCTCGATCATTTCAGTTGTAGTAAACCGGCCATTCTGCTTGTCTGTTCCCTGATATACTGAAATAGCAGGAATGGTATTTTCCAGGACTCCTGCTTTTGCGGCCAACCCGGCACGCCAGTGGGCTAGTTCAGGTGTCCATACTGGTTCATTTGGGATGAATTGATAGGCTTCTATGACTGCCAGGTCTACCCAGCCACGGCGAAGCGCTTCTTGAAGAGACTGACTTTGCATGTGAGTATAAGCAATCAGAAAAACTTCTGGATGTCTCTGTTTAATGATGCTACAGGCCTTCGCTAGCATCGCGTTGTATTTATTGCCTTCAATGCCTTTCCAAAACTCTTCGGCATGCTGCTTAACCGAGATCGGCCAGTCATTAGCATCAAAGAATGCCTTGATATCCTTTGCTGAGTCAGTTCCGACCCACTCATCGAAACATATGCAAGATGTTCCTTTATTGATAGCTTCTTCCATATACTTTACATATGCTTCTACAGAGTCCAGAAAATCTACTCCCTGCGTGCCATAATACCATCCAGACGGCCACACTCCGCGACCTATCCAATAGGCATCGTCTACAGAGAGAGTCTCAATAGTCTGAGTATTGAATCGAAGCTGACGATCGAACCCTCCTGTCGAAGGGGACGCAGCACCGAATAGAAGCACGAAATAAGGATTCGCTATGGGAGCCATTGAGTATAAAGGCACAGAGGAGTGCTTTGGTTGGTCAGTTTGTGCCATACATGCAGGAGGGAATAAAACTGCAGTGCTAATGAACGCGATAATAAAAATCATTCTTATAAATCTCTTCATCCAGATTCCTTTCACAACTTTCGTAATAGTCCCTCAACCTTTCATCTCCATTTTCACCCGAAATAAAAAGGTCAATATCTTGATTTTCGCTTAAGATCTCATCGAGTGTTGAAGCGACAGTAGTCTTATCATAAGTATGTAACATTTTGAGGTCTAAAAGTTTGGCCGTAGCACCGTTCTTTGCAGCATTTACAATAAACATAGCAGCTCCTTCTCCCGCGATACTGCCCTTAGACATATTTTTATAGAGTGCCGCATTCGATATCGGCTTGTCTTTGTAACTCGCCGCGAGCCTGTCTACATTATATTGATAGGATGATTGTTCCTCCACACCGCCCAATAGATAAGCGTTTCCTGGTTGTTCTTTCAATAACATTACAGCGTCAAGCAGCGCGTTCTCGAAAGCAAAACCACGACTTACATGTGTGATGTTGTAACCTCTGTTAGCATTTATAAAAGCTATTTGAGATGCGATCGCATTGACCGAACTCTGAACAAAATTAGTAGGGGTCAGCGTCCCTTCATTATATTGTATTACCTGATCTAAAAATTTGATGCAATCTTCCATGCCCCCATTGGCAGTGCCAATTATGATACCATCTAAGCGGATAATATCTTTTATTAAAGGCATAGCGGCACCTACTCCAAGCCTCACAGCCTTACCCATTCGTCTCAAAGTGCTGCTTGGTATACCCACATACTCCGGCTCCCTTGCTAAAAGTATCTCGCCATTAGTTTCAATCAAAGATTCAATATCTATTTCTGAAAAAGTTTGCTGAGCAGAAATACAACTGGTACCATGAATGTATAATGCGGCACCCGATCCATCGTAGAACGAATACTGAAACCGGGCTATGTAACTAGAGAGACGCACGAAATTTATGATCTTGAAAAGATTAACGAAGTACAATTACCCCCAAAACCGAAAGAATTTGACATTACATGCTGTATCTTTTTATGTTCATGTTTTAATACTGGTATTAGGCCCGTCTCAGGAATTGGATCAGAGAAATGCAGCGATGGGTACACCTCCTCATATTTAATACTTAAGAGGCCATATAACGCACTTACCGCCCCTGACGCTCCCAATGTATGCCCGATGTTGGATTTCGAACATGAAAAATCTGGCTGCGTCTCGAACAATCGCATCATAGCCCTACTTTCTACCAAATCATTATTTTCGGTACCGGTACCATGCACATTGATCAAATTTATCGATCTGGACTGCAAGCCTGCCATTTTCAAAGCACCCTGCATTGCAAGATATGGCCCTTCACCATTGTCTGATAAGGATGAAGCATGGAAAGCATCATTTGTGTTACAGTACCCTGTGACCTCTGCATAAACGTTTTTGTCACCGAGACAAGATTCATCCTCCAATATCAAAAAAGCTCCTGCCTCTCCTAAATTCAACCCGTTCCTATTTCTGTCAAAAGGTTTGCACCTTTCATCTGATAAAATATGTAGCGCATTAAATCCGTTGATCGTGAATTTTGCCAGGCTATCCGTGCCGCCAACGATAGCTCTTTGGGCAAAGCCACTTTTTATTAATCTGGCGCCATACATAATGCTGTTAGATGATGAAGAACAAGCGCTATTGATAGTATCAACAACACCCGAAACACCAAAATATTTCTGTAAATACAAGCCTACAGAACCACAGTCGTACGAATTTAAATATTCCGATCCATCACTCACACTATTTGCATCCTTATATAGTTCGTCGGTAAGACACATTCCGGCAACTGTTGTACCACAAATCAAAGCTGTCTTGTCTGATCTGATGTCTTTTGTCGACAATCCGCTATCCTTGATAGCCTCATGTATTGCATGAGCGGCAAGTAAGGTAGTTCTTGATACGCCAGCATCTGATATGTTAAGCTTGTCCTTTAGGTCTACATTACCAATTTTAACCTCCCCAAACACGGGCAAGTCTGCATATCTCGAAGAAAATAACTCCAGCTTGGTAATACCATTTTTGCCATTAACGAGTGCTTGCCTGTTAGAGCTTGCATCAATTCCTATAGCACTGATAATACCAATCCCGGTAACAAAAACTCGCCCCATGTTAAGCTTATTATTTTGTTCTGTTCTTCTCAATGAAAGCAACCATGCTATTTATATCAGTAAGGATCGCCCTCCCATCTTTAGGATCTCTGATTTTAATACCATATTCTCTTTCCAGTAAAACAATTAATTCCAGTGAATCAATTGAGTCCAGACCGAGTCCCGCACCAAATAACGGCTCATCATCTTTTATATCGTCCGGCGAAACGGACAATAAATTCAAGTACTTTATGATCTTATTTTTAAGGTCTGCCTTGAGCTCTGAAGAGGTATTTTCCATTTTATCTAAATTAAATTTTTATTTCTCAATCCCCAAAAGGTAATGAGTTGTAAGATAACGGTAATTATTATTATATACGATATATTAAGTGCAGCGTCTTCCAACGACCCACCTTGCAGGAACAAGTCGTAAAACGCTTCCAGACACCAATGTAATGGAGAGATTCTCATGACTAACTGGAAAGAACCTGGCATGGCAAAGCCGGGAACCATCACTCCACCCAATGCAGCCATTATCACTACAGATATAGCGCCAAAGCCATTTGCTTGTTGCTGGGTTTTCGCAAAAACACCTATGCATATAGCGTAGCTCACAGCGCACCATGAGCAAATGATAGAAACAAATATCAATCCGATCCAATCTGAAGGTAAATTCAGTGCCGGCAATTTTATAAGTGGAAAAAGTAACACTCCCAAAGAAAATATCACAACAATCTGCAAAAGACATACTGAGATATAAACAAATTGCTTAGACAATAAAGAAACCCAATAGTTTGTGGGTAATGTCTTGAGTCTTAAAAAACTGCCACTAGTCTTTTCCTTGACAATGTTGCTACCGAGAGATGTCACTATGAAAAACATCGCAAATATTGTCCACGCAGGCACATTGTGTTGACTTGCATTTGGTATACCACGATTCAAATTCTTAACAACCGGGATCTCATTTATTCTAACCTTGTTGTGAATGATATCCTCCTCAAAGCCATCCGGGAGACTCTTTTCATTTAAAGAATAATAAATAGAGGCCAGGACTTGTTTGCTTTCTACCAATTGCAATGCCGCCTCCAGACAACCGCGTATAGAAGCCCTATAAGATTCCTGCAAAACAGGATGGTAATACAACCCTACACTATTCGTATCTGCCTTACTGACAACGCTATCACCGGCCACGCCAAACTGGCTCAACGCCTTCTTACTAATATATTCAGCCCTTTGATGAATTTTACTCGTAAAGTCAGCAGGAATAAATATCACACTTAAGGCGTCAGTAGCCCGCATCTCATCCCTGATAAACTTTTCCTGGCAAGTATCCGCTGCAAAATGAACATTAAACATGCCACTTCTTGACAATGCCGACACGAGTTGCGTACCTGCAACCCCTTTATCTTTATTGTATAAAAGCAACACTATCTTATGATCATTGATAACTTTGAACGTCCTATCCTGCAGGCTAGTTATTATTACAACCAATACTATTGGCATTAGAAACATGAGCGTCAAACCCACTCTATCTCTAACCAACACACGGAAATCTTTTAAAATACTTGCCCAGAGCTTATACATCGCTATCCCTGTAATCTTTACCTGTTAAATTTAAAAATAGGCCTTCAAGTTTGTCTTGATGATGATCTGCAAGAAGCGTATCCAATCTACCATGAACCAATATTTTACCTTCATCTACCAACGCTATTTTATTACACAGACTTTGCGCTTCAGTCAACTGGTGAGACGTATACACTAATGTCATGCCCTGTTCATTCAATCTCTTTAAATAATCAATTATAGCAAACCTGGTTTGCACGTCTACGCCAACTGTAGGTTCGTCTAGAAACAGAATACGTGGTTGATGAATAACGCCAATAGCCAGATTTACACGCCTCTTCATTCCTCCTGAAAACTTCCCAACCTCTTTATTCCGGACATCAGATAATCCCAGTATTGACAGCAGTTCATCGGCCCGTTCATGACTATTTTTTCTATTCAAGCCACCCAATGCACCGAAAAACTCCATATTTTCTATAGGTGTAAGTTCCTGATAAAAGGAGAAATCCTGAGGCACAAAACCGATTAGCTTCTTTATTTTCTGCTTGTTAGTATGTACTTCTTCACCAAACAACCTAATACTACCTATCTGATAGTCCAGGAGACCTGTGATAAGATATAACAACGTTGTTTTACCGGCACCGTTAGGACCAAAAAGTCCAAAGCGGTCACCAATTCCTACGTCCAGAAGAAAATTTTCAAGCACGTGCTTAACCTGTCCTGGATATTTAAATCCCAGGTCGCGAATACTTAAAGCGAGATCCTTTACTTCGGCCATTTTATCTTATTCAAAGCTAAAAAAGCTTCTTTTTCAATTTCTGCAATTTCAAATAAATGATCGCCTACAACATCAAAATCCTGTTGCTCACTTAACCTTCCTTTGTATATACCCGCACACTGCACTGCCGCAGATCGCCACAAATCGCCGGATTTTGTAAACATTTCAGAAACACGCAACAGTTGTTCATCAGGAATATAAGCGTAAGCCTCCTGCAAAAATGCGGCATACACGAAACGAAATCCACCGCCGCCTGTTCCTATCTCTTCCTGCATCCTTACTAGTTGCGCAAGATAGATGCCGGCTTCTTTCAATCCCAACTTCTCACGCCAGGTCTTTATTCTTTTACCTGTATATCTGATACCACTGACCCCGGCTATTGCACCCGGTATACGTATCATGTCCCGTATGTTTCGTTTTATTCCTGTACTAATAGCCTTACGCATTATTGCATCGGTTATCGGAGCACCTGCAACCGGATAATACAATTGACCCTTAGGTGCCAAGGCTCCCTTAGCAAAGCGCACACGTTCCAGTTCGTAAGTACTGAGTGTTGTAGTTGCTTCCATTACAGGGTCGCTGATCAGGTAGTCGTCCCCCTCCTTCCCATAAACAACAATGTTGTGGGCGTTAAAATGGAAACGATATTCTTTGGGAAAATAACTAAGGTAATATACCCCAACCTGGCATCCCACCGGCTGTCCCTGCATCAATTTTTCATCAAGAAAGCGTTGAGCTTCTTCTTTTGAACTAAATTTTTTCCTGACAACAGCAATACCGAGAGCGTTACAAGTTCGCTTAAAAATTAGCCCGGGCATGGTACGAAATGCAATTGCAGGCCCATTACTGATCTTCAGAAAAGGTATGTAGATAAAGAACAATCCGGAACCTATTCCAAATGCTAATGGTTCTGTGATCGAATTTACACCAATAAATCTGAGCAGGTTGGTTGTGACGCCATTCTCACAGTGAGCAGATTGGATATGTTCAAAACTGATCTTCATTCACTTTCATATTTTTTAACTGCTCAATACTCACATCAAACACGTCAGCATATTTCTGCAATTTTTTTTCAGATAGCTTTTTGAAGATATTCGCCTTCATATGTCTCTTTATCTGCCACTTCCAAAAGCCTGTATATGATGAAATGATTCCAATGTCCATCAACCTAAGCTCCATAAAAAAAGCAACCGGACTGGCATCACCGTTCAAGACCCTTTCTCTTGCCACCACCACCCTTGCCTTGACGTCATCCCAGGTAACACCAAGCGCCGTCGCTTTTACTTCCCAACCGCTACTTAACCCGGTAACATATTTTCCTGACTCGTCCGTAGCATAACAAACTTCCTTTGTAAACTTAGCAAGCGAGCTGGGATCCTGGGGAATATCCTTCTTGTCCATATGTAAAGAGATTAAGCATCAACACACAGTGAGCTGCCCGAAGACATAAGAAAACCGTGCACTCTCGGGAACAACTAGCAACAACTTATCGCCTCTTTGCAATTTATTGTTATTGAACAACTCATCTATCATGAGATAGATCGACCCGGCACCCACGTTCCCCGTTGTAGATAGGTTTGTAAACCATTTTTCCTGTGGAATACCCATACCATTTTTTTCCAGTTTTTCGGCAATTTTACCTCTGAAAAACTCACTAGATAAGTGAGGTAAAAAATAATCTATTTCGTTTACATCCAACCCTTTTTTCTCACAAATATTTTTCAGTTTATCAAAACCAAACGAGACGATATGCTCACCCAGCAGCTTAACATCTTGCTTGATACTCAGTATTGATTGTCCGACTATTTCCTCGGGGGTATAGTCCATATAGCTTTTGATTGTACCGTCAGGCCTTTTATCTCCCGCCATATACATACATGCCTCAATCTCATGTGCATATGAAACCCCTTCTAACCATTCAATCCGCAGACTTATTCGCTCTACATTTTTTTCATTAGACACCAAAAATGCACCTGCACCATCACTTAGCATCCAACGTAGAAAATCTTTTTCAAAACTGATATATGGATTCTCTTCCAGTTCGCTAAGCCGTTGTATCTCGCTTTCATAGCTAGTACCACGCATTACCGCCGACACTCTTTCTGACCCGGTCGTTACTGCGTATTTTGCGTCTCCATTACGCACCGACATCCACGCGTATTTCAAGGCGTGCATCCCGGAGCAACAAACACCTGAGGGCGAAACCACCTCCACCGGATTGGATCCAGTAAGCAAGCCATGCACCATAACTGCATGAGAAGGCATCATTTGGTCAGGAGTAGATGTACCACAACACAGTAAATCCATTTCTTTTATACCCTCTGGTCGGTCTTTGAACAATTCTTTGACTGCCAGTGCAGTCATTTCAAAATTAGTATGTGTCGGTTTGCCATCCTTCGTGATAGCATAATACCTTTGTTTGATACCATTATTCCTGAGCACAATGCGCCTTGACTTTGAAGGTTTACCGTTGATAAGACCCATGTACTCCTCCATCTCATCATTTTCCACAACCCCATTTGGAAGAAATTTCGCCGTTCTAACTATATAAACTTCATTATTGCTATTCATCAAATCCCTTAATTATTATACACCTGCAAAATACTGTTTCTTTTTTTGAATACTTCTACCCAAAAACGGACGGAAAATTAAGG